>Ga0307373_10009297_pt1 | contig 14741 bp, 6 predicted proteins | sample OX2MG_FD_202534 | JGI IMG/M metagenome (GOLD analysis project Ga0307373, IMG submission 202534) | Soil microbial communities from Risofladan, Vaasa, Finland - OX-2 | ecosystem: Environmental > Terrestrial > Soil > Coastal area > Acid sulfate soil | place: Finland: Risofladan, Vaasa | collected... | reverse complement strand
AATCGTAGCTGTGGGCATAGGCGCTATAATCCAAAGTATCCCTTAAGGCCACCGTATCGATCTGGGCCGACGCCTGGGATGCGAAGATGCCCAGAAAGAGCAGGCACAAGCCCGCGATAAGCATCGCCGACGATGCTGAGAGCCGGTTCCATGGCTCGATTTGAAGGAAACCGCCCAATGCGCGCAGGCCAAAGCCCGCGCTAAAGAGCCGGTTCCACGTATTCGTCGTTTTCATAAGATTGATTAGAAAAAGTTGACAATGCGTCCCGGCTTTATCGCCAGCGACATCGAAAACACAAAACTACGGGGCGTCCGGGGGAATCCGTTACTCAGCCCGGTACTCAATTTTCAAAGCTAAGAGATTACCGACTGAAGTCGGGAACCTGATTTTCCTGCGCACCGGAGCGATTCTCCCAACTTCGCACTTAGCACTTCCCAACCTGTCACTCACGCAATTTCACGATACGATCGCCGCCATCGCCGCGGCCGAGGGCTGCGCGGCGCTCACTTAACTAAGCATCGCGCTCCAACCCCACGCTTCGTTCGCAATCCCTGCCGCCTCAGCCGGAGTGCAACCGGTCGAGGAATGATTACGCATGATGTTGTGGTGGTTGAATCTTGGCGTGCGGATTAGTCAAGGTAGTCGCCGGGTGCGGGTGGGCCGATTGGGTTGCGGGGTGGCTTCGGCAAAAAGGGACCCAACTTTTTGAAATGTGAGATTGTGCGAATAGGGAGCTTCCCTTATTGGGGCAGGAAAGTACAAAAATGCTTCCCGCACTTCCCATGAGAAGTAATTAAAAATCCTCAATCGCGCGTGTAGTGCTTCGGGTAGGGGGAGTGTGTTGCGAGGTATGGGAACCCGTTTTTCAAAATGATGACTTTTCTATTTCCGGCTCACCTTGACAGCCGAGCTACCCCCCAAAGCAAAAAAAGGAAAGAAAATTGTCGAACCCGCTTTGGCAGAGGAGCTTCGTGCGATGCGCGCTGGTCTTCTTTCCATCAACTCTGTTCTATACGCTGCCAACAGCCCGGAGCGCCTCTCATCAGACGAGGTGGATAAACCGGAATGGCTCACATGGCTTACATGGAGCGGTGAATTTGGAGAGTTTGCAAAGACTCACTACCCAGGGCTTTTTAAAACGGTTCTTGTAACGGGTGTGAGCGTGATTGCTCAGCGCGGAAAGTTTCACACGCAATATTATCTGTCAGGCCAAGACGAGGGCATTCGTGTCTCGACAAGGATTTCGCTTGCTGGCTTGCGGTCGCCTCTGCCGACCATCAGAACGAATCCGCTCTGGTGGTGGGAGTCACCGAACTATCTTAAAATTCTTGAGGCTGTCCGAGAAGCGGTGCAAGAAAGGTTCAATGGATATGAGGCACTCATGATTCGAAGCGAAGCCGCTAAAGCTTCGTTTGCAGCGGCGCAAGCTGCCAACATGTGTGTTAGCTTCGTGAGCGATTGGATGAAGGGGGGTTCACTTATGCGCGAGTGTGTCCGGTTTGTGTCCCGTTTTTCGGTCCACGAGGAATGCCATGAAAACCATTTAGCATCTCAAGTGCAACAAATCTCAAGAGTGCATTTTAGAGGAGTCAGATTTAGGAGTAGGCTTAACACTGGACACGATAACTGAACAAATCATGCAATTTTGCTGGATTCTGGCCGATCCAGTGCCTCCTTCTCCTCCAACAAGAGAGCACCACCTGTTCATTGAAATGCCAATTTCGAGTGTGCGGAACCTACTGATTCCAAGCGGCATTTAAGGGCCGCTTCCTTAGCTCAGTTGGTAGAGCAACTGACTCTTAATCAGTGGGTCGGGGGTTCGAGCCCCCCAGGAAGCACACTCCCCTGTTGGCCGAATGATCCCTGCCAGCATGAGCGCGATAGTGTTTTCATTGCTTCACCTATTTCACCGCTTTAGATCGTGCGCCGCGGAAGGCACACACCACGCGGAGGGCACGCATCACGACCCGTCATAGCGAACATCCAATAATCCAAGAACCGAAGTCCCCGCGAAACCGAAAAATATTCCAAAACGAGAACTGCCCGGCATGGAAGATTTCCATGCCGGGCAGTTCGATAGTTTCTATCCCCGATTGGGAGTGCGCCGCGGCCGCATCGCCGGCGATGCCTGGCGCACGCCACGCGGGTTTACTTTTCTAAGGTCAGCTTCTTCGAGAGCGTGACCGTCTGGCCATCGGCGCCCGTTGCGATCAACTGATAGACGTAGCTTCCGTTGGCAAGCGTGCCGAGATCGAGCTTCACGCTCTGCTGGCCCGCATCGTAGGAAACGTTCGTTACGTCGGAGTTGACGACCTTACCCGTTACGTCCATGACGCGCAGTGTAACATGCGCGGCTTCCGGCAGCGTGAAGGAAATCTCCGTTGCTCCGGTGGAAGGATTCGGATAGTTCTGCCCCAGCGTGAAGCCCATCTGCGTGGCATCCGGACCCAGCTCGATGGTATTCGAGTAGATCTTTGCGCCCGTGTTGTCCACGGCCGCGATGCGGTAGGTGTAGCTCTTCGTCACGTCGAGGTTCGGATCGGTATAGGCATACTGCGTCGTGTTATCCACGGCATTGCTATGTCCGCGCGTCACCCATTGCGCTTGGGCATCGGTGGCCGCGCCATCATTGCTGGCGACCTGCTGCTCGATGTCATATCGGACGACGTCCTTCTGCTGGGCGATCTCCCATTGAATGAGCGCATTCGGCCCTTCCCAGCTTGCCGTGGCATTCACCCACTCGACCGGCAGGATCGTTCCGCCATGGCTTAGGAAGAATGCGAAGGCTGCGGCCAGGGTCCGCGTCACGCCGCTTGTGGTATCTCCACCCGCGGCGAATGAGCTTTCCCCAGGCTTCGTCATGTATGGATCGGACCAGTCAAAGCCGTAGAACACGGTGTTGACCAGCGGATCGTAGTAGGTCGTACCCGCGCCCGAATCGCTCGGAGTGACCGGATGGGTCTTGTACGTGTAGGCGAAGCCCGTTACGACCGACCCGACTAACGGCGTCGTAAACGACGGCTTGATAACATCCGGCGAAACGGAATTCAAGCTATCCGGGAATTTCCAGTAAGCCGGCTGCTGCCCGACGATGGTGCCATTGTACATGCCCGATACCGGTGAGTTCGCAACGAACCTGGTATGCATGTAGGATTGGAGCCACTCCGAATCCGTTACCGGGGTTTGGCCCGGGCTGTTGTTCGGCATGACAAAGCCATTATAGAAGGCGATGTTCTGGCCGGCCACGACAAGATTCTTCTTGGCATAGCTAAGTCCCTGCTTGAGGTACTGCTCGACCTCCTGCGTCTCCTTGAAGCTAAGTCCGCCTTGTCCGGTCGGCTGTCCATAAGCCGGCGCGATGTTCGGATCACCGCTTACCCAGATGAGCGTCCACCACGGACGGTAGTCGATGTCCGTTGTGTTCGGAAGTCCATCCGGCGCATTGCGGTCGAGCGTATCGAAGGCAACGCCTAAGCGGTTGAGCGCGATATCGACGGAATCGCGATTATTCAAACCTGCCGCAGTCGCACCGTTATAAGAAACGAGCACGGCATTCTGTTTGAGCAGCACGCGGAAGGTCTTCGACTGCGTGTTGTTCGCGTTGTTCTGGTCGTTTGGCACCGTAACGGTCACCATATAGACGCTTCCGGCTACTGTTGCCGGGTTCAACCTCGGGCCCTGGAAGACCACGGCCTGCGTCTCGCCCTCGTTCCACGAAAGCGGAGCGGAGTTCGAGGAGTAGATCGTATTCCACGACCCGCCATTGATCGCCTGCTTCACCGTGACCGTTACCGAGCGGTTGTAAATGTTCTGGCTCGACAGGTTCTTGACCTGCGCGGTAATCCAGAGCGGATTTTCCATCGTTACGAGCGCGGTATCGCTCGACTGCGAGAATCCGGCCGGCTGCGTAATCGCGAGGACCGCGAGGTCGTTCGTGAACTGGAAGCCATCCCATTCGTCGGCTCCGATGCTCGGCGTAAGCGTTCCTTGCAAGCGCAATTCGCCATCGAAATCGCGCGCTTCCGTTGACGTGTTAAGCCAGATGCCCGCGTGGTACGCAGGGGACTCGATATAGGTCAGCGCCGGCGGCATGTGCAGCGAATCGGTGCCCATGGCCGGAGTCGCGAACAGCGGGTCGCCCGTGAGCGAGTGCATGTCCTGCCCGACGTAGGAGCGCCAATCATTCAGGTTGCGGAAGTAGCGGCTCTGGAAGACGGTGCCATAGCCAGAGCGCGCATCGTATTCCGTGAGCGAATCGAAGAGGCTCGTGCCGCGGAGATCGAATAAGTTATAATCCGAGCTGATCGCGCTTGCGAACGGATGCGGCACTGTAAGTGAATAATTCACATACGGCCCCGCGCCGGTATTCTGGATGATATTATTCCAGATGAATACATGCCGCTCGTACTGCTCCGTGATATTGGCGAGCGCGTTGTTCGTCGAGATCGAGTTGTTAAAGACCGAGTCGAGATCCGTGGTGTACTCAGACCCCGCGGTATTCAGCACGATCGGATACGAACCGTTCGCGGCCTGGAGGTCGAAGAGCATGTTGTTCGTAATGCGGTTTTGCGTCTGGGCAGGAAGCTGGGATTGCTCCAGGTTGATGCCCGAACCGGCGGAATAGCGCGTCACGGCCTGCTGGATGGCGATGCCAAAGGCATTGCCGCCGGCCGAGTTGATATTATGGATGCGGTTGGCATCCACCCATATCCGGACGACGTTACCCGTATCGCCCGGCTGCACCGGGAAGCCTCCCTCCGTGACCGGTCCGATGTAGGTCAGCGGGCTGGGGCTTTCGATACCGAAGACGTTCCAGGTTGCCCCGGGCTGGCCCTCTTCCGTTCCCGCATTGGCCGCGTCGACGTTCGTGATCTCGTTATGCGAAATCGTCAGGTCCTGCTCGTTGCTGAACTGGATGCCCGCATAGGAAAGCGGGTTGGACGCCGTCCCGATCGTGTTCCGCGTAAACGTATTGCTGTTATTGCGCCACACGATGAACTGCCCCGAGAACTGGTTGAACATATCGTGCAGGCCGTGATCGAACAGCCCGTACTTCGCATTGCCCAATTCGCAGTTGTTCACCATGATATGGTTGATCGGCACGGTATCGAAGACGCCCTGGATGAAGATCGTCCGGTTCTGGTCGTTATAGATACGAATGACCGCGCTGGAATCGTCCGCGAAGAACCCGCTGCCATGCAGGACCAAGTCCTTGAACGTGAGGTGGCTCGCGCCTTCCTCGATATCCATGATGGGTCCCGGCGCCGTTTCGTTATCGACGATGGTGATGCCGCGCTTATTCGGCTCGGCCGTCAGCTTATCCGCAATCGGTACGCCGAGCGGATTATACCCCTCGAACGTCATATACCCGCCGAACAAATCGCCGAAGTAGAAGCACGAAGGTTCGTCGCCCGTGAACGTAATCGTCGGATGCTGGCCCGGATACGGTTCCCAGGTCACGTTGTTCGTCGCGGAAAGATGGCGAATGCCGCGCATATCGAGCGCGCCGTTCGGGCTGCTCACGCGGTACGTGCCATTCTCCGTGTAGTTCGCGTCGGTCAGGATCAGCTTGAGCGGACCGCCGATGCCTCGGAAGCGCATCGAATCGACCGCCGCGTGGATCGTCTGGAACCGCCGGCCCACGCCGACATAGATGTTGCCGGAAAGCTCCGGAATAATCGAGAATTCCGAGCAGGCCGTGTCGTTCGTGGCATCGCCATCGCCCAGATAATTCACGATCGCGCAGATCGTGTAGCACCCGGCCGGCAACGCCGAGATCGTACGGTACTCCCCGCGGCTCGACGTGCTCGGGAAAAACATTCGCACCTGGTTGTTATCGATATTCAATTCCGGCATCGAGGTATCGGCCACGAAGACCGGCGTCGTCGGATTCGAACAGCTAAATATCTGCACTTCCACCGGTAGGTCGAATAAATTCGCGACACCCGTGGATTGGAAGAGCGCCGCCGGCTGCCAGGTGGTGTTCGCGGGCACTTCTTCATCCGGAGCGGGGTACGAGATGGCGATTGCCGCCGCGTCATTTTCCGGACGCACGAGCACCGGGCCGCAAACGGTATCGTCCCCGCGAAGCTGATCGTTCGCCATGATCGCTATAGCGCAGATATGATAGGTTCCTACGACCGAGGGCGTGAACGATCCGAAGGTCGTATCGTAATAGGGGCCTTTGCCGGGGCCGCGTCCGTCCTGTGAGAAATCCGCGGATCCATCCGAATTACCGCCCAGCGCGCCTTCCGGCCAGTTCGGTATAATCACGGTATCACGGTATATCACCGCGCCCGATGGATCACGGACGACCGCCGTCAGCGGCACGTTCGTTTCACCGTTCGGATTCGAACCCGAATTTCGGAAGCGAGCCGAGATCGGGGTCTGCGTCGCAAGCGGCGTTCGATCCTCCGAGGAAGTGCCCGTCGGCGGACTTAGGATAGCCACCGCTTTTATGTCGTTTGGCGGCGCGCAAATCCACTCGTCCGTCGTGGTATTGTTCAACGGCTGCTGATCGGCCGTCGGCTGTAAGTTAAAGACGATGGCCGTGTCCTCATAAATATTGTACGCCAGGTACTGCACGCCTCCTATCGTGGTATCATGCGGCGTGAACGGCGGGAAGGAGATGACCTGGCTCGTGAACGGACCCGTGGCGTTATTCACCGTGACCGTCTGGTTATAGGCCTGCGGGCCATTCTGGAAGGAAATCGTCAGGTTGACCTGAAGGGATGTCGGGATTTGGGTTCCCTGATTCGAAATTTGCACCGTTGGCGTAAATTGCACGCCCTTGCTAAGCAGCGCCTCATTCGAGGGATTCGTAATCGCGTCGCACGAAAAATCATACGGCCACGCGATGAAGGCGCGGTAGCTCGTGGTCGGCAGGTGCGTCCAGCCGTTGCAGAACACATAATTGTTGTTATCGGTCTGCTTGACGTTGTTATTATCAAGGTAATACCGCGAGCCGCCACCCGTCCAGTTATAGGCGAATTTCGGGTTTGTTCCCGTGCCCAGGGTGTTTGCCGGCCAGGCGGCGTCGTTGAGGCCGTTGCCCGAGCCATACCATCCGATGAGGAGGCTCTGGTTGCCGCCGGCCTTGATGCCGGTCATGCCGCCGTAGGCGTAGTTGCCGCCGTTATAGCACTCTCCCCAGTCATAATAGCTGCCGTAGATGCCGCCGCCGAAGGTGCCCAGCTCCTTGCCATAGTTGAATTGAAACGAGGAAATGCCGGCCTCGTAAACGACCGTTTGCCAATTTCCCTGCACCGTGGAATAATAATAATAATTGGCCTGGATGTTCTTCGCCTGCACGACTAACTGGCGATTCGGAGCGGAACCCAGGACCGCCCATTCATAATCGCCGACGGTGCCGTTCCCATAATATTGATAATTATTGAGCGGAACCAGCGTGAAATCCGTATAGTAGATATACGGGGCACCATCGGATTCACCATATTCAAACCAATAGGGGTAGGAATAACCGAGCCGGTTCGTAAAATCGTAACAATACGAGTAGCAATAATACGACTCGAAATCGTAGTTATTCTGGTTGCTGTGCTGACTGCAGTACGGGCTGAAAATGACGCTGCCGGAGCCGTTGATCTCGAAGTAGTCGCTCGTCGTCATCTGATTATTCAGGAACCGGAAATTAAACGGTATCGGAATCCCCTTCGAGATCCAATAATAGTTCTGGTACTGCTGATTTTCCATATCCGAGATGTGGGTACCGGTGATCTCCTGATAGGAACCGCCGATGGAGGGATCGCCCGATCCGGTAGTGGTCCGGAGTAGGTAATCGGTCATGGCGTAGGTTTGCGCCTGCACGGCCCCCGAGGAGACCACGGTAAGCGCAATCATCGCCAGTAAAAAAGCGTAAAGTTTTTTCATAGCTTAAGAAAAAATAAATGACGTTCAGAAAAGAATGTCCGGCCCGCCGAAGTGACGAACCATTCATCCCGGTATTTTCGAGGTAATCCCCGCTTCCCGCAAGGCTAAAATGCACTTTTGGGGAGGCGTGAATACACCCCATGTTCTTAGATGACACACGAGAACCCCCGAAAGTTACATCGGGTTCATAGATTTTTTCAAAATAATTTTCGGGGAGCGGGAGATGGGTCTTATGGGTCTCATAGGACCCACAACACGCATGGGACCCATGGGACCCATGGGACCCTGCTGAACCGAGCGGCCAAGAGCATCGTTATTGGTGCTATGCTTTTAAAATTCTCTCGCGCAATACTTGCGGCGCTTATCCTTGCGCTGGCCGCGCCCGTCTTTGCTCAGTCGAACGAACCATTCCAGCATGGCGCGCCTCCGCTGCCACTGGCGGGTGGCAATGAGGGCACCGTAGCCTTCGAACGCGGCGCGGTGACCTTCGCGCCCCAGAGCACCGGCATCGAAAATTGCGTCAATATCGCAATCAATAACCGGACGGATCATCCGCGCCTGATGACGCAACTGCGATCGCTGGACCCGAAACATTTTTACGTGACTTCCCCCTCGCCGGAAATGCTGCCCGTCACGCTCGGCGCCAACACCACGCTCTATCTTAACCTTTGCTTCAGAGCGGACCAGGTAAAGTCCTACGAAAGCAAACTCATTGCCGTTTTCCAGGGGGATACCGCGCGTCTCGCGCTTTCGGGCCGCGGCCTCGCGCCGCCCGAAGTGATGCCGGTTCCCACGGAGACGGCGCTCACGGGCATCCGGCACAAGCGGCACCAATGGATTTTCCAGTTCAGCCTTAAAACACGGGGCGTCGTCCATTTGACCCTTGAAAATATCGAGGGTAAGGTCGTCCGCAATTTCCCGTTCGATGCGCTGAAAACACCCGGCTATTATGAGGTTGCCTTCGATGAGCGCACGGATACCGGCACCAAGCTGCCGGCGGGGAGTTACGTGCTGCGCCTGGAAGTGGTGGACCAGCAGTCGAAGACGACGGTGCATTCCTCAAAACTGATCGAGATTAAATAAAATTGAGTTCCCGTCCCGAAGGGACGAAAGGAAATAACCGGGGACGTAAGTCCCCGGTTGATAGGGGCCTTCCAAATATAGTCCCGAAGGGACGGAAGAATGGTACCCCTTATCGTTCGAAAAATTGCGGATCGCATTCGATCCCACACGCTTTGAATATGGCGCGTATCTCTTCTTCGAACGTGTGTGTGCGGTGATGCTCCACCTGATTGCGGATGTAACGTTCGACGGCTGCAAGCGCTGAGGGACTTACGGTAAACGCCCCATACCCATCCTGCCAGTGAAAGTTGGGAGACAACTCACTCCGAAGCCACTTCGAGGAATTGGTCTTGATGGTCTGGACCGTATCCCGAATAGAATCTTCTCTTCCGAGCGAACAAAGCAGATGCACATGATCTTCCACGCCACCGGCAATGAGTAGCTTGCTTCCCCGCTCGCGCAGGATCCCACCCATGTAGGCGTAGAGACGGTCTTTCCATTCCGATTGAATGAGCGGCGCGCGAAGTTTTGTGCTCCAAACCAAATGATAATAAAGTGCGGCATAAGAAGATGGCATATCAGGGTTCCTTCCGTCCCTTCGGGACTTTTATGCAAAATTACGACATTCCTTCCGGGGACTTACGTCCCCGGCTATTTCCTTTCGTCCCTTCGGGACGGGGGAGCCTCATGCCTGCTCCAGCGATTCTTCCAATAACTGCCGGCGGTAGAGATCGTAGTAGGCGCCCTCTTGCGCAAGCAACTCCTGGTGAGTACCGCGCTCGATGATTCGGCCACGGTCGAGGACGACGATCATATCCGCTTCGCGCGCGGTCGAAGTGCGGTGACTGATAAGGATCGTGGTGCGGGGAACCACCCCCCAGCCACCTCCTTCTGTAGGAGGGGGGGTGCGAAGATTCGAAAGGATGCGTTCTTCCGTCGCGGTGTCCACGGCGGACATGGCATCGTCCAACACTAAAATTCTGGGGTTGCGGGCGAGCGCGCGTCCGATAGCGGTGCGCTGTTTCTGTCCGCCGGAGAGCGTGATGCCGCGCTCGCCGATCATGGTCTGGAATTGCTCGGGGAATTCCATGACGTTGTCGTAGATGTCGGCGGCGCGCGAAGCATCGGCAACGATGCGCGCTTCTTCGGTTCCTGGGAACCCATTCGTCCCATCGGACACATGGGTCTTATGGGACTCATGGGACAAATGGGTCTCATGGGATCCATGGGACCCATCGGACAAATGGGTTCCGAAAGCGATATTTTCCGCGATAGTCTCGGAAAAGAGGAACGTCTCCTGGGTAACGAAGCCGATATTGGCGCGCAATACTTCCAACGGAATGGTTCGCAGGTCGCGGCCATCGACGGTGATCCGGCCTTCGGTGGGGTCGAACAGGCGCGCGATAAGATTGACGAGCGAAGTTTTGCCGGAACCCGTGCGGCCCATAATGGCGAGCGTCGTCCCCGGCTCGATCCGTAGCGAAATTCGATCGAGCACCGGTTCTAATTCCGGGCGGTATCGGAATCCAACATCATGGAACTCTATTTCTCCCCGGAGCGAAGCTACTTGCCAATTGGTATGCTCCGAATTTTTTATTTCGGGTTCGGTCTCGAAGAGTTTGCCGAGCCGCGCCATGCTGGCCGCGCCGCGCTGCACCATACTCGTCACCCATCCGAGCGCGATGAACGGCCACGTCAGCATTCCGAGATAAACGATAAATTGCGAGAGCTGCCCAATGGTAAGATGATGGCCGATAATAAGGCCGCCGCCGACCAAAAGCAAAATCACGGTCGAAAGCCCCATGAAGCTGAAGATGATGGGCTGCATCAGGCCCTGCGTTCGCGCGAGCCGCATGTTTTTATCGAAATAGCCTTTGGCGAGGCCGTTGAATACCGATTGCTCGTAGGCTTCGCGCACATACGCGCGGACGACGCGCATGCCGGAAATGCTTTCGGTCGTCCGGCCCGTCATCGTCGCGAAATGCGCCTGCACCGAATCGAAGAGCGGATGCACTTTGCGGCCAATGAAATAGACCGCGACGGACATGAGCGGCAGCGGCACCACCGCCGCGAGCGCCAGCTTGGGCGAAAGCGCGAGCATGAAGCCAAAGACCGCGATAAACGTCGCCGCCGTATCGGCGGTGTACATAATCGAGGGGCCGACGAAGAAGCGGACGGCGTCGATGTCGTTCGTCGCGTAGGCCATGAGTTCCCCCTGCGGCGTGTTCTGGAAAAAGCGCATCGAGAGCCGCTCGATATGCGCCAATAAATCGTTCCGGAGGTCGTATTCGATGAGCCGGCTCGCCACGATAATGTTTTGGCGGACGAGATAATAGAGGAATCCGCTCACGAACGCAAGGCCGGTGATAATGCCGGCCTGGATCAGGAGGGAACTAATCGTGGCTGTACCCCGCGTGATCGCATCGATTCCATTCCCGAAAAACATGGGCCATAGAGCCTGCGCCACGCTCGAAAACGCAACGAGCACCGAGCCGCGAATGTACATTTTCTTGTACCGCGAAAAATACGGAAGAAGCCGGAGGAGCGATTTCATGCGGCATACAAACAGTGCAGCACCGGGAGTATACTCCCGGTGCTGCACGATGAAAAAAATCGGTTTTCGTGCAGGGCGGGTTTTTATTTTGTATATTTGTACTGTCAAACGTTTTTGTCCGGTGTAGTTGCGCCGGATTATCTGCTTAGTCGAACCTTTGTTATAGATACTTAATCATCATGAAAAATCGCTTGCTTCGCTGGATGAGCAATCATCCATTGTCCGCGATCCTTATCGCGGGCGTGCTTCTGCTTCCGGTGGCTGGAAAGGCCGCCACGGTTACTACCTTACTTTCCGAGGATTTTAGCGGCGCGACCTTCCCGCCATCCGGCTGGTCCGCGAGCCATGTACAATCGGAGAATTCCTATACCTTTAGCAATTACGGATATTTTTATCGCTCCAACTATGGAAAGGGAGGGGCAAATGGCTCCGCCGTCTGTTGGAATTATTATAGTGAATATGCCACGACGACGCTGAATACGCCGACGATGGACGCAAGCTCCTTCGCGTCCTCGAATGATTCGACGTTCCTCGATTTCGATCTGTGGGCGCCCTATACTTACTATGCTTATTATAACGGTAGCTTTGCACTGAAGATCAACGTAAACGGAACGACACTGCAGGCCATTTCCAGTTCATCGGGCTGGACCTTCCCGCAGTATAGCAATTACTATAATTTTACCGACCCCCGGAATTATGGCTATTACCAGAACCAGTACTGGCGGCATTATCACGTCTTTATTCCGGCAGCTCTACGTACGAGTTCCATGCAGGTCCAATTCAGTTTGTACGAGCAAAACCCAGGCTACTACTGGAACCGCTCTGGCGATATGGCCTTCGATAACGTCGTCGTCTCGGATACAAGACTCGATGTGCTGACGCTCCTCGGGCCGCCGTCGCTTAATTTTGGCGCGGTTCCCTACCTTCAGACCGCGCTGCCAATCTACACGAGGTTCGTCAACAATAGCACGCGAGCCTTCACGCTAAGCAATTACGCGATCGGCGGGACCGATCCGGGCGATTTCACGATCGTCTATGCGCCAACGTCCGTCGCGGTCGGCGCGGAAGATTCCGTCGGTGTAAGCTATACGCCGCAAGCCTCCGGCGAGCGGAGCGCGGTGCTTAGCTTCAGTACGAACGCGGATGTTCCGGCGAGCGTCAGCATTCCGCTGAATGGTTATGGCCTCCGGCCCTATATTTCGCTGCCGCCGTTTCTGCCGGCGCTATTTTCGCGCGTGCATGTCCGCTTTGCCGATACCGCTTATGCCACGCTGATGGTATCGAACACCGGGCAGGTGCCGCTGCATATCTCTCCCGCGAGTTCTATCGACGGGGATTACCCGCAAATGTATTCCATCGTTCGTATGCCACCCACGATCGGCCCGGACCAAACCGATTCGATTATCGTCGCCTTCGCGCCGACCGTGGAGGGGTTGATGGATGCGAACCTCAACATTGTCAGCGATGCCGATAACGGCACGCAGGTCATGCCGCTGAAAGGAATTGGAATTCTCGCGCGGCTCGACGTGGATAGTTCCTATAGGAATGCGACGACACTGAACTTCGATTCGGTCGCCGTCGGCGCGGAGTCCTGTTTTCAGATCACGCTCTTCAATCCCGGCTCGGATACGTTAGCGATCGAGAAAAATTTCTTCTCGAGCGCGGATTACGATTTCAGCATGACGCCGCTTACGGGCACCGATACGCTCATCGCGCCCCAGACCTCGAAGGCGATCGAAGTCTGTTTCAAACCGCTCAAGCGCGGTTACCGGACGGCTGAACTTCGCATCGTTACGAACATCCCGCTCACGTATGGCACTCCCCGCTTCGATACCAGCCAATTCACGGTGCTCTTCATGGGCACCGGCGTTCCCACTGGGAACTTCCAGATTACCGGACCGGAAAACGTCGATTCCATCGCGCTCGGCAAAACACTCTGCCAGACCGATACGCTCTGGAACACGGGCGAAGCGGACCTGACGGTCACAAGCCTGACGGTTGCGGGCGCAAACGCGACGGAATTCATGCCGAATCCACCGGCGCTGCCTTTCGTGCTGGCCGCGGGTACGAATCAAACGTTCACGGTCTGCGCAACGCCCGCCGCGATAAACGACCAGCTTGCAACGCTCGCCGGTGTCGCCACGAGCGGCGAGAAGCTCGACACCGCCACGCTGCCGCTCGATGTCTATGGCTTGTCGGAGAGCGATTCGATGTTCCTCTCGATACCATTCGATTTCACCTGCGTGCCGGACACGAATATGCAGATCGTGCAAGTCTATAATACGGGTAATGTAACCGAGACGTACACGGCATCGATTTCCGGGCCGAATGCGGCTGATTTTACCCTGGGATCGGAGAAACAAATTCCACTATCTCATGGGCAGGAGACCTCGTTCCAGGTCTATTTCCATCCTTCGACGAACGGGGTCGAGACCGCGACCTTTACCATCACGAACGGAGGCGGTGGTTCCATTACGCTGACAGCAACGGGCGGCGAGGCGGCCATCGCGGGCAACGGCACGGCGCCGGCCACGCAAGTCGGTTCCACGAACAGCTTCACGGCGACCATCCATAACACCGGCACCTGCGACTGGACGCCCGGCATTCCGACCCTCCCGGCGAACAGCATGTTCAGCTACGTGAGCGGTGGAACGACGACGATCGCTCCCAATGGCACCGGCACGCTCGCCTTCACTTTCGCGCCTACCGTGGAGGGAACGTTCTCCGACCCCGTCAGCTTCCCCGCCGCGGTCGGTGCTTCCTCTTCGACGACAGTGACGCTCGATGGCACCTCGCAAGCTTCCGGGGTTGCGGATGTCTCGTCGTCGCAGGGTTATAGCCTCGAACAGAATTATCCGAATCCGTTTGGCGGTAAATCGGATGTGGAACTTACGCTTCCTACGAGCGGGAGGGTACAGCTCGCGATCGTCGATGTGACGGGCAAGGTCGTCCAGACCGTGCTCGACCAGCGCATGAGCGCCGGAACGTTCGATGTTACGATGGACGCGAGCGGACTCGTGAGCGGAACCTACTACTATCAACTGACGGCCAGCGGCGTAACGCTTACGCGGCAGATGACGGTCGTTAAATAATAAGCGGCGTGTGCCGGGAAGGGCTCTCCTTCCCGGCACACACCATTAAATCAAGCACATCCGTGTAGCACCCGGAGTATACTCCGGGTGCTACACGGATGTTTTTTTAAAAAAAAAAATCGCTTTTTGCTCAAACCGGTTTTTT
>Ga0307373_10009295_pt1 | contig 14742 bp, 11 predicted proteins | sample OX2MG_FD_202534 | JGI IMG/M metagenome (GOLD analysis project Ga0307373, IMG submission 202534) | Soil microbial communities from Risofladan, Vaasa, Finland - OX-2 | ecosystem: Environmental > Terrestrial > Soil > Coastal area > Acid sulfate soil | place: Finland: Risofladan, Vaasa | collected... | reverse complement strand
GGCCAAAATCGCCAAGAAGACCGCCAGGCTCACGGCGACCGTCAGCGACGCCCCCGCGAAACCCGGCCGCGTCCGAGCCGCCAAGAAGCCTACCGGATCCTGATTCGGAGGAAACAGCGCCATGCACTCCCAGGCCGCCATAGAGCGGTACCACCAGTTGTTGCACGACCAACCGGCCCTGGCCCAGGAGAGCGCCAACCTGCTGCGCGACCGCCAGCCGGATCTCCATCTGACCTTCGGCGACCGCGTCATGTGTACCAGCCTCCGCCCGCAACTGATCGGCAGGGACGAGTACGCCCACATTCAGCGCGTCTGCGCCTCCTTGGCCATGGTAGGGAGTCGGCTGGAACAGGTGCTTCTGGGCCGCCCCGACCTCCTGGCGGTGCTGGATCTGGACGAGCACGAGCGGCGGCTGGTCGAGACGGACCCCGGCTTCAGCCATCCAGCCGCCGCCACCCGACTGGACTCCTTCGTCACCGCCGATAGCTGGCAGTTCGTGGAATACAACGCGGAATCCCCCGCCGGGATGGGCTACGTCGATCTGCTGAGCGAATTATTTCTTGAGTTGCCTATCATGCGGCAGTTTGAGCGCGCGACCCCCGTTCACCCGCTGCCCACCCGCGCCTCCATGCTCAGTGCTCTCCTGCGGGCCTACCAGGAATGGGGCGGCGCCGGCAATCCAACCATCGCCATCGTCGACTGGGGCGGCCTGCCGACCGCCGCCGAGTTCGAGATCTTCCGCCGCTTCTTCACCGCCCATGGTCACCGGACGCTGATCGTCGATCCGAGAGAATTGGAGTTCCAAGACGGGCGTCTGCGGGCCGAGGGCGTGGAGATTGATATCGTCTATCGCCGGGTGCTCACCCATGAATTGTTGGCCCACCCCGATGACGCGCAGGCATTGCTCCAGGCATACGAGGCACGGGCGGTGTGCGTGGTCAACGCATTCCGCTGCAAGCTGCTGCATAAGAAGGCTATCTTCGCCGTGCTGAGCGATGACGCGAACGCCGGGCTGTTTTCGGTGGCCGAGCAAGAGATCATTCGGCGCCACATTCCCTGGACGCGCAAAGTATACGACGGCCGCACGACCTACCAGGGACGCGGGGTCGATCTCTGCGCCCATATCCTGGCCCATAAGGAGCAACTGGTGCTCAAGCCCAACGATGAGTATGGCGGCAAGGGGGTCGTGCTCGGCTGGGAGACTCCGGCCACCGAGTGGGAAGCCGCCCTCCGCACAGCCCTAGCCGCGTCCTATGTGGTGCAGGAACGGGTGCCCACGACCCAGCACACGTATCCGGTCTGGGAGGACGGAACCCTGCGAATGGTAGACCTGATCGTCGATTTGGATCCGTACGTGTTCGCGGGTCAGGTGCATGGCATGCTCACCCGCATCTCCAGTTCATCACTTCTGAACGTCACCGCCGGCGCCGCCTCCACCATACCCACGTTTATCGTTGACGAGGGATAAGCATATGTTCAGCATCGGCGTAGAGGAAGAGTTTCAGATCGTAGACCCGGAAACCGGCGCCCTCAAGGCCCACATCAACGAGATGTTGCCCCGTGGCCGCGAGTTGCTGGGCGACCAGATCAAGCCCGAGATGCTGCAATCGATGGTCGAGTTGATCACTACCGTGTGTAAGGATGTCCGGGAAGTCCGGCAACAGGTGACCCACCTCCGAACCACGGTCTCCGATCTGGCCCGTGAGCGCGATCTGCGTATTGTGGCGGCCGGCACCCACCCTTTTTCCCATTGGCAGACCCAATCCACCACCGACCACGAGCGCTATCACGTGCTGGAAGAGGATTTGCAGGATGTCGTGCGGTCAATCCTGATCTTCGGCCTCCACGTGCATATCGGCATGCCCGACCGCCAGACGCTGATTGAGGTGATGAACGAGGTTCGGTACTTCCTCCCGCACATTCTGGCCCTCTCAACCAGCTCTCCCTTCTGGCTGGGACGCGAAACCGGCCTGAAATCCTATCGCACGATTGTCTGGAGTCAGTTCCCGCGCACCGGAATCCCCGATCCCTTCGCCTCCTGGCAAGAATACGAGAGTTACGTGGACCTCCTCATCCACACCGGCTGCATCGACAACGGGAAGAAGATCTGGTGGGATCTCCGCCCCCACCCTCTCTACAATACCCTGGAGTTCAGGGTCTGCGACATGCCGGTGACCGCTGACGAGACGATCGCCATCGCGGCGCTCTTCCAGGCCGTGGTGGCACGCCTCTATCAACTCCGCTCGCGCAATCTGGGCTTCCGTACCTATCCCAGCAACCTAATTCTGGAGAACAAGTGGCGGGCGGCCCGCTATGGACTGGATGGGATGCTGATCGACTTTGGCAAGCGCGAGGAGGCGCCGGCGCGCGATCTGATGGAGGAGTTGTTGTCTTTCGTGGACCCCGTTCTGGATGAGTTGGGCAGCCGCGACGAACTGGAAACGGTGCGCCGGATCATGCGGGTGGGAACCGGGGCCGACCGGCAACTCGCGGCCTTCAGGCGCCACGGCAACGCCAAGGCGGTGGTGGACCACCTGATCGAGGAAACGATCCAGGGCCTTCCCGTGGCCAGCGCCCAACCAGACCAAGTGCCGGTGTAGGCGCGGGGAGGAATCGCTGGATGTTAGTGCATGACCTACCAACGGATCCGCAAACCGATATGGACATCGTCTATCTCCGAGATGATACGGAGAAGGATCTTGTGGGATCGGATCCGCACCAGGAATCCATCCACACAGTCCACCAGGGCGTGAAACGAGTAGGGCAAAAACGGTGTTTTCCATGGCATGTAAGCAATCAGTTAGTGGTCTTGATGGGCAAGATAAGCAGCAAGGATTGGCGTCTCAGCCCCGATATCTTTGTGCATACCACGGCCGGTCCGGAGCCGCTCACGTCGTTCAACGTGGCGGCTCATGGCGTGCCCGAGTTCGTGATTGAGGTCGCCAGTCAGTCATCCAGGGAATATGACCTGGAACTCAAACGACGTATGTACGGCCGTGTCGGCGTACACGAATATCTCGTCTACGATCCAACCAGTGAGTATCTAGGTACCCAAGTTCGGGCGTGGCGGGCTACGCCACGCGACTTTGCCCCCTGGATGCCGGAAACGAATGGTCGGTGGCACAGCCGCGTACTCGATCTATCGTTCCGGCCGGAAGGTCTGCTGTTACGGGTCTTCGATTGCGATGGCAGTCTCGTTCCCACCTTCGATGAGCAGGAGCGGCGAATCGCCGAATTGGAAGCGAAACTGCGATCGCTGACTCCCTGAGCAGTCAGGCTCCGCGCGGCTTCGCCCCCTCGCAGCCCGGGTCCGTCACGCGCTTACCGGATTCGGTCTTCTTGTCGATGGTGGCCAGCAGCTTGAGCGCGGCGGCCACCTCAGCAATCGGATCGGCGTCCTCGCTTAACTCCTCGGCCGCCAAGCGATAGGGTTCGAGGCCGCCCGAGTCCATGGGCGCCCGAAGCTGCTCGACCAGCAAGGCCCGCCTGCGCGCCTCCACATCGGCCACCACGATTGCCTATCCCTACTTGGGTGGGGGCGCGAATCCATAGCCGCTCCTCCACCGGCAACCGGCTGCTTTGGTATAGTAATGGGGTGTTAAATCTCCCCTTTTCCGGCTCAATCTTCGACGCGCCTCCAGCGCGCGTGTTGCATCCGTCGCATGTTCCTTTCCGTCGCAGGCTCTTCCCCATTCTGATCGCGCTTGGGGCGATCGTGATCGCCGTGGTTCCGGCGTTGTATGGGGTCGCGGCGATCGTAGGGATCGCCGCCTTACTGTTTTTTCTGGCCCGCCCTTTTCTGGGACTCTGCGCGCTGACCTTTTGCGTCCCCTTTGAGTCCGTCTATAATCTGCACGCGGGCGGCGTCAACCTGACGGTGACCAATTTCGTGGTGTTCTGCGTCGCCGTCGCCTGGCTGACTCGCGGCCTGTCCACGGGCGACCTTGCCACCGGTCCCATTCCCTGGCGACCCGCGCTGATCGTGTACGGGGCCGTGCTGATCGCCTCGCTCAGCCAGGCCACCGATCTGGTGGGGAGCGCGAAAGAGCTGCTGAAGTGGGGGCAGATGCTGTTCGCGTACCTGGCCGCGGTCAGCATGGTGCGTACTCGCAAGGACCTCAAGACCCTTCTCGTGGTGATGTTCATAGCGGTGATCGCCGAATCAGCGGTCGGCGCGGCCCAGGTCGTCCTGCATAGTGGCCCCAGTAGCTTCGCCCGCGGGGCGCTACTCCGCGGCTCCGGCACCTTCGAGCAGCCGAACCCCTATGCCGGCTACTTGAATACGGTGCTTCCCCTAGCGGTCTGCTGCCTCGTTTTCCGGGTCCTTCCCCGGCACTGGATGTGGCTGGTCACGCTAGCTACCGCTGTTGGGGTGCTGGGCTCCCTCTCGCGGGGCGGCGAACTGGCCGCCGCCGCCGGCCTGCTCACCATCGCCCTGGCCACCACCAAAGCGGTGAGAGGGTTCATTCTCATGGGGGTGGCCGTGGTCGCTCTGGTGGCGGCCGGTGTCGTGGCCGGGGTACTACCTACCGCGGTTGTCGATCCGGTGACCGCGGGTCTTGGGCTCGCCAACGTGGACGTAACCAATCCAACCCCGGTTACCTGGAGCACGGCTGAGCGCCTGGCCCACATGGAAGCCGGCCTCAACATGTTCGCCGACCACTGGTGGCTGGGAGTGGGGATCGGCAATTATCCGGCGCAATACGACAAATACCGGGTCCCCGGCCCGTGGACCGCGAACCTTGGACATGCCCACAACTACTACATCAATATCGCCGCCGAGGCGGGGACAGTTGGGTTCGCCGCCTATCTCTTCCTCTTTGGCAGCGCCATGGTGATCTGCGTCCGGTCCTACCGGCGATCGCCGGATGCCCTCGGCCGAGCAATCAGTCTGGGCGGGTTAGCCGCGCTGGTAGGCTTCTCGTGCCACCAGTTCTTTGACGATCTCCTCGTTCATGGCATGGAGGTGCAGATCGGCCTGATTATGGCCCTCGTCACCCGCGCGGGCTATGGATTCGATGATCAGGCGCCTGAGTCAGTGGACACTTGAAACCCCGGCCTCAGCCGGAGATCCCGCGAGGTTCCACACCTACCTAATACTGCTGCTGACTCACCTTGAGGTACGGTGCCCCCGGATCGGCGGCCAGATCTGGGACCGGGCCCGCCATCGCCAGCACCCGTGTCATTACGCCACGTGGGGTGAGCCGATGGTGCGTCTGGCCTTCTCGCAAGGCATACTCGTTTTCGGCCAGGAGATTGGCGGCGATCCCACTGATGATCGGGGTGGCGAACGAAGTGCCCGACCAGTAGACCCAACCAGTGGTGTTCGGGACGGTACCGTATGGGGTGACGATGGTCGGCTCGACAGCGGCGCCTACCATCCCGTCGCGTGGCGCCGGCCCTGGCGGTATGACTGCTTGCCCATTCAACTCCACTCCCTGGCCGCCCCACGTGGCAACGCAATTGCCGGTGAGCGGGATGTCGGCATGGTTGGAATAGCCCGCCCTCCGGCCTTCGCGGTCAGTGGCCGCTACGCACAACACATCCTCGTAATCGGCGGGGATCCGCGGTTGCGGAGCATAGCCGTAGGTGAAGGCGTCGTTGCCCGCCGCCCCCACTATCACCGCCCCCGCATCCAGCAGAAGAAGAATTCGGGTTTCTACCGCCGCAACCAGTGGCTCCAGCGCCTTGGCGGCGGCGCGGACCGGCGGGGGCGCTTCGGGGGCGAACCAGTCAACCCATATCTCGTCCTCGGGCGGAATCAGCAGATACAGACTGAGATTGACTACCACCCGTTGCCCAGTCTGGGCGAGGGCGAGGCAATGATCCAAGGCCGCGAGCAGCAGATCGGTGCGGCCAAAGCCCTGGGCATTGAGGGCCTGAATCAGCTGGATATGGGCATGAGGGGCGATGCGATTGATGACGCTGGCCACGAAAATCCCGTGGTCCATGTCGGCGCTCGACTGTCCAGGCGCCAGGTCCACCGGAGGATCGGTAAATTGCCACTCACTCAAGATAGGCGGCTTGGCTGGGTCAAGCCCCAGCATCGCCCGCGCCAGACTACTCCGCGCCACATTCTCCGCGGTTAAGCGAGGGAGAGAATCCAGGACGGCAACCACCACCTGTGCATGCGGCCCAATCGCGGTGAGCGGCCCGGACAGGCTGGGTGGTGACCAGGCGCCGGCTTCAGGGACTGTAATCGGCCACGTTCCCGCCTCGGCCGCCTCCGGTAAGGTGCCGGGACCTCCATGAAGATAGCCGCTGCCGGAGTCCGCGTTGCTGAGCACCCAATTCGGCGCGGCGGAGGACACGGCGATCTCCTCCACGCGGAGATCAGGCAGAGCGCCGTTGATCCGGTCAATGGCGGTTCGCACCGGGTCGCGGCCATTAGCGGTAGGCACGGGATCGGCAAGCGCCAGCCGGAGGGTAAGTGGGGGCTGGGGCACGCGGCCACCATTGGGGGAACCGGAGCCCCCGCCGACGCGGTTCAGCACCCCACCAGCCGCTTGAGTTGGTGAGGCGGGTTGGGCGAGTGCATCCGGCTGGGCGCGCGCTTCAGCCGCGTCCAGCCATACTTGCCGCACGGGGACCAGTACCGGCTGCTTGCCTCCATCCTTACGCACCAGGCCCGCGCCGCCCGCGAGGCGGGATACGCGCTCCAGGAGCAAAAGGACGCGCTTGTCGCCAGCATCGGGCGTGGGGCCGCCGCTGGTAAAGGTCACTAACAGCTCGTTGGGCATGTACACCAGAGTGGGTCGCTTACTGCTACTCATCGTTGCCTCCTTGGCTCCAGCATCGGGCACAATTGGCCGAATTGCAACTGTGGCAAATAGATTTGGCTAATCATGCGATGGGAGCAGGGTCGCCTATCAGTTGGAATGGCGCCCAGAAATAGGGTGCGGCGGCGTGGTCCCCCAGCACCGTTTCGTGCCGGAGCAAGGCAAGCTGGGCCTGCCGGAGGGCCGACCCGATGCCCAGGCCGGCGGCAAGTCCCCGGTAAAAACGCTCCATCAGGACGGACGTTGAACGATCCTCCACCTTCCATAGCGAGAGAACAAGTGCCGGAGCGCCGGCATAGAGGAAAGCGCGGCTCAGCCCCATCAATTCGTCGCCGGCTCCCTTGGCGCCCAGCGCGGTCTCGCAGGCGCTCAAGGTTACCAACGAGCAATGCAGATCGAGTTCGAACACTTCAAGGGTCGTGATCCGGCCGTCGCTCAGGTCCAGGGAAGACAACAATGGTTCGTCGGGGTGGAAGGCGCCGTGGGCAGCCAGATGCAGCACCGCGAATTGTCCGGCCAGTTGTCGAAGATTTCCTCTGGTGGCTTCCGCGCCCTGTAGCAATGTGCCGCCAAGCACCGCCACCACGCTCTCGCCCTCCTGGCCGGTATGAGGGAGCGCGCCATCCGGAGAAAAGGCAAAAGCCAGGGCGCCTGCGCCGGTCGCCCCCCGCCGCCTGGCCGCGAAGTGTTCGAGCAGCCCCGCGCAAGGGGTATATCGGACCTCATCGCGCTCCAACAGGAAACCCAGGCCATCGTGGAGGGCGTGAAAGGGCACATGATGGGTGGGACCATAGGGGACCACGGTGAGCCGCGTGGCCCCGTCCAGAAGCCCAGAGGCGGGCGCCAACAGAACGGTGTACAGGCGGCGAAGCAAGGCACGGGCGTTCGCGTCCAGCGCCCGGATGGACGAGCCCCGTCCCACGGCGGCCGCCGCACTTTCGACATTCAGCCTCCATAGGGCAACTAACCGCTGGACCTCCGGCATGGCGCTGGGCAACCGGATGTCATGCACCGTGCCGCCCCGCACCACGAACAGCACCAGGTCGTTGCCGAGGGCGCTATATTCCAGCAGCGCCCCATCGTCACCGGATCCCAAAGCGGTCTGCACTCCGGCCAACCACCGCTCCGCGCCTTCCTCCTCTGGCCCCTCATCGCTGATAAGGTTGGCCGTGAGGTCCAGCGCGGCGGCATCACCACTGTAAGCCGGATTGTTGGCTTGCAGATCGCGCCAGACCTCGACTATCCTTTCCTCGATCCGAGCCGCCTCGGTCCGATCATCGTGGTGGCCGAATCGGATCGCCGCCCAGGGGAGGGTTTCCACCGGCTTCTCGCCCGTACCGCGTCGGGTCGCGTGCAGGAGGGCGCCACGCTCTTTCAGTTCTATCAGCTCTTCAATAAGGCGGCGCGAACGTTCATCCCGAGGCCGAGGGCGTACGTCGATCCCGCCCCGCAGGTGCTCGGCCAGGGCGGCGGACTTCGCTCGCTCGACATATAAGAGGGCAAGGGCCGGCTGCCGCCGTTCCAGAGCCAACTCCACCGCGTCCGCGAAGATGGGGGCAGTGGCGCCCGCGAACGCCGCCCGGTCATCCCAGGCCACTCGCCGGTGGGCCTGACCCGCGCGCCGAGCTGCCGTCGCCACGTATTCCCAGGCGGCATCCACATCTCCCAACGTGCGAGCTACCGACCCACGCAGATGGAGCGCGCGCGCTTCCAGCCAGGCCACGTCCTCGGAAGCCGCCATCCGGTATGCATGGGTGGCCAGGCTATCAGCCTCTTCCGTCTCTCCCTGAGCCAGCCGCGCCTCGGCCAGGAGCGCGCGTGCTGTCGCCGCGTCCAGCGCCAGACCAGCCTGGTCAAGCGGCGCCAGCGCCGGGGCCAAAAGCGCCACGGCTTCGCCTATCCGTCCCGTATCCAAAAGCAGCCGCGCGCGCAAGACATCCAGGCTTACCCGATAGGCCGGCGCCTGAAGAAACGCCACTGGGATCGCTGTCGCCGAATCCAGCGTCTGAAGTGCCGCATCGTGGTCCCGCAGGGCTAGTTGACCCTGGGCTTGCCAGAGCAGAGCCTGGACACAAGCGCCCAGGGCGTCGATGCCTTCAAATTCTCCATGCACTTCCCGGCACAGAGCAATTGCCTGGCGGGTCCGGCCAAGGCGAGTCAAACACTCGGCCAAATGAAGGCCGGCGGTCGCCGCGAGTTGCGGTCGACCCGCGGCTCGCAGATCGTATCGGGCCGCGCTCAAGTAGGAGGCAGCCTCGGCGAAGTTGCCTAGGGCCAGATGGGTCAAACCGATATTCAGGTCCTCTTGTACCACTTCATGTGTCGCGCACAGGTCCACAAAGCCTTGTCGGGCCTCTCGATGACCAGCTAGGGCATCCCGCCCACGGCCGAGTCGAGAAAGGACCAGGGCGCGATTTCCCAGCGCGCTCACTACGTGAAAAGCCGAACCCGCGGCACGATAAGCGGCTAGGGCCTGATCGCAGTAGCGTAACGCATCGGCGGGCCGATTCAGGCGCTCCATCAGAAGGGCCAGATTATTGTCGAGCGCGGCCACCCGCTCGAAATCACCCACGTCCTGAAGAATGACCCGCGCCTGCTCCGCGCGCTCCAGCGCTTCATCCACCTTTCCGGTTGCCATCAAGGCGCCGGTGCGGCCGATCTGGGTCCGGGCCCATCCGATTCGATGCCCATGGGTCAGGAATAGCGTCGATGCCTGATCGAAGAGCGCCAGGGCGCGCGGGGGGTCGCCTTGTAACTGGCGGATCAAGGCTTCCACCATCATCCCCAGGGCGGTTATGGTGGGAGACTGGGCCAGTTGCCCCAGCGCAAGAATATGATCCGACCAGCGTAGGGATGCAGTCAGATCCTGGTAGCGGAGGCGGTCAGCTTCCGCTTTAAGGCGTTCCGCCGTCGCCTCGACCGGTCCGACCTCCACGAGATCGCGCAGGACGGCCTGCCGCTCCTCGTCGGATTCGGCTGCCGCCAGCCGGCCAATCAGTAACTCCAGATCAGGATCGCTCATGGCGTTAAGTATAGTCCAGATGTGATACGTCCAAATACCTGGGAGCGTGAGCGTCTCGCTCGCACTGGCGCGCCAGCGCCAGGAACGACTGAACTGCTTGCCGGAGCCGCCAAGTACACCGACTAGTACGGCTTGGCGTACGTTTCCTTGCGTTTGTAGGGGCGCCCCTACCCGGTATCACGACGGAACCGCCAAAGTATTTGGGCCAAGCTGTACTAGATCGGGAGCCGAAATAATCCAACGAGGCGAGCGAGACACCCGCGCTCCCAGGAAGCGCATTCCGCCACGGCGCCCAGGCACGCCTGCGGCATACCGGGCATAATAAGAAGCGAGGCTGCCGCCGATGACGCCGGCGCATTGGATGTACACGGAGCGTGAGGAGCAGTCGTGGATCGGCCCCCAGTCGTTTGTCTGATCATTCTCGATGGTTATGGCTATCGCGAGGAGACGGAAGGCAATGCCATTGCCGCCGCGTCTACCCCAACCTTTGACCGCATTTGGCGCGATTACCCCCACACCCTACTCCAGGCATCGGGCAAGGCGGTCGGACTGCCCACCGGGATGATGGGAAACTCCGAGACCGGGCATATGAACATGGGCGCCGGCCGGATCGTTTTGCAGAAGCTCACCCAAATCTCGCGTCGGATCGAGGACGGCGCCTTTTTCGACAACGCGGCCCTCGCGGGCGCGATCACCCATGTGCGGGAGCGGGGTACCCGCCTCCACCTGCTGGGGCTGATTGGCCCTGGCGGCGTGCATGCGTATGACGAGCACTTGCTGGCCATTCTGCAATTGGCGCGGTCGCGGGGCCTGGACGAGGTGTTCGTGCAAGCTATCCTTGACGGGCGCGATACGCCGCCCCAGAGCGCGGAAGGCTACATCGAGAAGTTGAACCGCGAGATGGCTGACCTGCGCGTCGGCGCCCTGGCTACGGTGAGCGGTCGCTACTACGCCATGGACCGCGATAAGCGCTGGGATCGCACGGCGGCTGCCTATCAGGCGATGGTGCGCGGGGAGGGGCCCGGCGCCGATTCGGCCGGCAGCGCCATCACCACCGCCTATAAAAATGGCGTCACGGACGAATTTATCGTGCCGACCGTCATCGTCCGTGACGGGGAGCCGGTAGCCACGATTGGCAGCGGCGACGCGGTGATCTTCTTCAACTTCCGCGGCGACCGCCCGCGGCAGCTTACCCGCGCCTTCGTGCAACCAGACTTCGCCGGCTTCGACCGAGGCGAGCAGCTGCGCGATCTCTACTTCGTCACCCTGGCCGAGTACGAGAAGGGCGTTCCCGTGGTGGTGGCCTTCCCCCCGGAAGCTTTGGCGGACCCGATTGAGACTTCGCTGGCCGAAGTGGTCAGCAACCTGGGGATGCGCCAGTTGCACGTGGCCGAGACCGAAAAGTATGCCCACGTCACCTACTTCATCAACGGCGGGCGTGAGGAACCATACCAGGGCGAGGAGCGCGTGCTGGTCCCTTCCCAGAAGGTAGCTACCTATGACCTGGCGCCAGAGATGAGCGCCGACGGGGTGGCCCAGGCCGTGATCGACCGGCTGGGCGACAACCCTCCGGCCCTGGTGATCATGAATTTCGCCAATTGCGACATGGTGGGCCACAGCGGCATGATGGCGCCTACCATCCGCGCCGTCGAGACAGTGGACCAGTGCCTTGGCCGGGTGTTGGCGGCGGTGGAGGCGGCGGGCGGGGTGGCGATCGTCACCGCTGACCACGGGAACGCGGAGATGATGGTAGACCCAGAGACGGGCTCGCCGCACACCGCGCATACCACCAACCCTGTCCCTTGCGTCCTGGTGGCCCCCGACACCCTACCCTTGTTGCGACACGCTACCCTCCGGGAGGGAGGCGTGCTGGGTGACATCAGTCCGACCGTGCTGGCCTTGCTAGGTGCGCCCCAACCGGCAGTCATGAAGGCGCGAAGTTTGTTGGCGTGAAAGAAAAAGAGATCAATCCCGCTGATCACTCGATTTTGCCGGGATAGCGCCCTTGAAGCCCCGGCATTCATGCCGGGGAGGCGGGTACCCTCTGGGTGATGCTCTGCTAGCGTGGCCTTTAGGCCGCTCGTTTTCTCAGGAGAGGGAAGAATTATGACCACAATCGCGGCGGTATACGGACGTGAGATCCTCGATTCGCGGGGAAACCCCACGGTGGAAGTGCAAGTAGAGTTGGAGAGTGGGTCGTTTGGGGTTGCCGCCGTGCCGTCGGGCGCCTCGACCGGCGCGCATGAGGCGATCGAGTTGCGTGACCGCGACGCGGGCCGTTACCTGGGCAAGGGCGTGCTCAAAGCGGTGGAAAACATCAACGGCCCCATCGCCGACGCTCTGGAGGGTGAGGACGCTCTGGAGCAACGGCTGATTGACGGCATCCTCCTGGACCTGGACGGTACGGAGAACAAGGCCAAGCTCGGGGCGAACGCCATTCTCGGCGTGTCGCTCGCGGTGGCCCGCGCTGCCTCCTCCGCCATCGACCTCCCGCTCTACCGCTATCTCGGCGGGGTGAACGCGCACATGTTGCCGGTCCCCATGCTGAATATCCTCAATGGCGGGAAGCACACCGAATGGCAATCCACCGATCTACAAGAGTTCATGGTGATGCCGATCGGGGCTGAGAACTTCCATGAGGGACTGCGCTGGAGCGTCGAGATCTACCACAAGTTGCGTGGGGTGTTGGAGAAGCGCGGCCTGAATACCTCGGTGGGAGACGAGGGTGGTTTCGCGCCCGCCCTGGCCTCGAACAAGGATGCGCTGGACCTGATCATGCAGGCCATTGAGGCGGCCGGGTACAGGCCGGGCGAGCAGATCGGCCTGGCGATCGACGCGGCGGCCAGCGAATTGTATGACGACGGAAAATACAACCTCCGCAAGGAAGGGAAAATCCTGACCGGGGAGGAATTGGTGTCCTTCTATGTGGCCTGGGTCGATCAGTATCCGATCGTCTCCCTGGAGGATGGGCTCAACGAGGATGACTGGGCCTCGTGGCAGCTCCTCACCTCTCGGATCGGCGACCGAGTCCAATTGGTGGGGGACGACCTCTTTGTCACCAACACCACCAGGCTGAGACGGGGGATCAAGGAGCGGAGCGCCAACTCGATTCTGATCAAGCTCAATCAGATCGGCACCCTAACCGAAACCCTGGACGCCATTGACATGGCGCACCGCGCCAGGTTCACCGCCGTGGTCAGTCACCGCTCCGGCGAGACCGAGGACACCACGATCGCCGATCTGGTGGTCGCCACTAACGCGGGCCAGATCAAGACCGGCGCCCCCGCGCGCAGCGAGCGGACCGCCAAATACAACCGCCTCTTGCAGATTGAGGATGAGTTGGAGGACAGCGCGGGGTACGCCGGCCGGGAGTGCTTTGGGGCGATCGGCGCCCGCTAAACCCACGCCGCGTGGGCTCTGCCATAATCTCCAACAAGAGAGTTTCCTTCGGCCTTGGGCCGAAGGAAACTCTCTTGATCTTGGAACCTTCACAGCAACCCTGACCACCCCTGTATACTGCCAGCAAGGCAGCGCCAGGGAACGCGAGGATTCCAGATGCCCGAGGTTGGCTACAGTTTGGGGGCGTTGATTGATGCCGCGGCGGCGGCGGAAGGAGTGCGCCTGAGCGATCGGGCCGCCCGCCAATACTTCGCGCAAGGGCTGCTGCCGCCGCCTCGCGGCGCCCATGCGAACACGCTGTATGGCGAGGATCATCTGCTTCGCCTAAGGCTGATCATCCGCCTCGCCGCGCAGTACGTGCCCGCCCGCGACATGCTGGGCTTCCTTGACCGCCTCCCTACCGCCTCCCAGCGGGCCGTGCTTGACCGGGTGCCCGTGGCCCGCCTCCCGGCCGAGGGCGACGCCCAGGCGTATCTCCAGCGGCTTACCGCCGGCTTGAGACTACATCAGGACGCAGGCACGACGGCGACCGTGCCCGACGACCCTGCCAAGCGGCAGCGGCCGGTAGTCGTGTTGCCCAAACAGCGGCCCGATAAGGCAGCGTCCACTCCGCCTCCCCGAGTCGATCGGAGCGATTGGACTCGGGTCAATATCGATCCCGATGTGGAATTGCTAGTCCGCCTCTACCCTGGCCGCGACCCGCAGCGGATGCTTGACGCGATCACCGAAGCCGTGCGCGCCGCCCTACGGAAAGAACGAGAAGGGAGTTCTTTGTAGCATGCTCTTCCCCACTACCGCGCGCCCCCTAATCGGCGCCCATCGCGGGGCCTCGGCCCAGGCGCCGGAAAACACCATGGCCGCCTTTGACCTGGCCGTCGAGCAGGGGGCGGAGTTGATCGAACTGGATGTCCACCGCAGCCTGGATGGCGGACTGGTGATTATCCACGACTTCGATGTGGCGCGCACCACCGGTCGCCCAGGACTGGTGGCGGAACTCACAGCGGCCCAACTTCGCGACCTTGACGCGGGTTCGTGGAAAGGAGAGCAATGGGCGGGAGCGCGGATTCCCACCCTCGATCAGGTGCTGGATCGCTACGGATCCACCGTGCTCCTCAATATAGAGATCAAAGCGGGGAACGACCCAAGTCACGGGATTGCCGGCCAGGTAGCCCAGGCGGTTCGACGGCGGAACCTCTACGATCGGGTGGTGATCTCCAGCTTCGACTGGGCGATCATCAAGGAACTGCGGCGCGTGGATCCCGCCGTGCGCGTGGCCCTACTGGCGGACCGCCGTCCAGACGAGGCGCTGCTCTACGCGGCGGAGCTAGGGGCGGTGGGGGTTCATCTGAAGGCGGAGTTGGTCACCACGGCGCGCGCGGCGCGCGCCCAGACACATGGATTGGGCATCCTGGCCTGGACCGTGGACGAGCCAGAGGAGATGGCGCGCCTGGCGGCGCTCGGCATCGACGCGATCGTCAGCAACGTACCGTCGCGGCTGCGGGAGGTGGTGTTGGCCCATCGGTGATGCGGCGAGTAGAGTGT
>Ga0307373_10009294_pt1 | contig 14743 bp, 15 predicted proteins | sample OX2MG_FD_202534 | JGI IMG/M metagenome (GOLD analysis project Ga0307373, IMG submission 202534) | Soil microbial communities from Risofladan, Vaasa, Finland - OX-2 | ecosystem: Environmental > Terrestrial > Soil > Coastal area > Acid sulfate soil | place: Finland: Risofladan, Vaasa | collected... | reverse complement strand
CACTTTCGACATCGACCGCCCACCCAGCCTGGCCCTCGGCTTCGGCTACGGGATCCACAGCTGCCTCGGGGCCGCACTCGCCCGCATGGAGAGCCGGATCGCCATCGAGGAGCTTGCCCTGCGGTGGCCGAGGTACGAGGTTGACGAGGACGGGTGCCGGAGGGTCCACATGTCCAACGTGGCCGGCTACGCCCGGGTGCCGGTCGTGGGGACGCGCTGACCGCTCGCGCCCGAGGGCGGACCAGGGGCGGTCAGTCGGCGAGCTCGGGGTCCTGCTGGAGCTCGATGGTGTTGCCGGCCGGGTCGGTCACCCACACCTGCACGACGTCGCCCTGGGCACCACGGACGTAGGGGACCGCGTCGCGCTCGAGCTCGATGATGGCGGCGTCGAGGTCCTCGACGCCGAAGCAGACGTGGGGGCCGGTGGGGCGGATGGTCGCCTCCCCGGCGGGCGCGTCCACCAGGTGGACCTGGGCCTCCCCGACTCCGAACCAGTGCCCGTCGACGCCCGGGATGTGCGGACGGGGGAGGTCCGGGAGGGCGAAGCGCCGGTAGAAGGCGACGCAGTCGTCGAGCCCGCCCTCGACGTTGACGCTGTGGTGGAGGATGCGGGTCACCCTCATGGTGGCCCCGGGCCGGGCCGGCCGGGGGCGGTGGGCCCGGGCGGGTCGCCGACCTGTTCCATGAACTCGAGGCGCGTGGCGCCGGGACCTTCGACGAAGGCGATCCGCCGCCGCCCGAAGACCCCCTCCACTTCGGCCGGACCCCAGATGACCCGGTGCCCGGCCACCTCGGCGTCGACGTCGTCGGTGAACAGGGCCACATGGAGGAAGCAGTCATCGGGGAGGGACACTGCCTCCTCGTAAAGCGCCCGGGTGAACAGGGTGATCAGGACCGGCCCGAGACGGGCGTCCGCCCGCTCACCCCCGTCCCACGGCCCCCGGTCCGAGACGGTGGCGCCGGCCTCCTCGTAGAACCGCACGGCGGCGTCGAGGTCGCTGACCTTCACCGCCAGGTTGCCGAAACCGGTCACGGTCATCGTGGGGCCCCTTCGGGCCCGTTCATGTCGGCCACCCGTCGGGAACCACCTGGTCGGCGATGGTCCGGGGATCGACGGCGCCGCCCGTGTTGCCCGCCTGGTAGACGGCGAAGCAGAGCTGCATGGCCTTGGTCGCCTCCTCGGCGCTCATCTCGGCGGGGACGCCGTCGACGAGGGCGTCGATGAAGTGTGACGCCGACCGGTCGAAGCCGAGGTCCCAGGCTGAGGGCACCTCGCTGAACGTGGTGGTGGTCTGGTCGTGCTCGCGGCCCTGGTAGAGGACCACGGGGGACAGGTCGAGCATCTCGCCCGTGCACCGTGTCACCCACACGAACCCCTCGTCGCCCTGGATCTCGAAGAACTCGTCGGCGCCGTAGAACGAGCTCCGAAGCCACATGGCCGGGGCATAGGAGACCTCCATCGTCCCGAGGAGGCCCGGGTCCTCGTACTCGAAGATGGCCGCGCACGGTTCGAAGAAGTGGTCGCGGCGCCGTACGACCGCCTGCACCGAGACGATGTCCGGTTCGACCAGCCACAGCGCCACCGCGTACTTGTGGATCATGTCGTCGAAGAGGTGGCCTCCGGGGCTGTTGGCGTCCAGGCGCCATGTGTACCCGTCGGCCTGGAGGCCGGCCTGGAAGGCGGAGTTGGTCTGGCCCACCACGGTGCGCAGGCGGATATGGGTGGGCCTCCCGATCGCCCCGTCCCGGATCAGCTGCCTCGCCCGTTCGAGCGGGGGGTAGTGCCGGTAGCACTCGCTGACCCTGAGGATGACGCCCGCGGAGTCGGCCGCCGCCGCCATCTCCCGAGCATCCACGACGGAGTTGGCCAGGGGCTTCTGGCACGAGACGTGCTTCCCGGCGGCCACGGCGGCCAGCACGTGGCGGTGGTGGAGGTGGGTGGGTGTGAGGACCTCGACCGCGTCGATGCCGGGGTCGGCCAGCATGGCGTCGAGGTCGGTGAAGGCGCGGGGCGCCCCCCAGGCGGCGGCGGCGGTCGCCGCCCGGCCATCGACCGGGTCGCAGACGGCCACCAGGTCGCAGCGCGGGTCGGCCACGTAGCCCTTGGCGTTGAGGGAGGCGATGTTGCCGGCGCCCACGATGCCGATACGCGGACGACCGGTTGTCCCTGACACGGACGTCAGTGTATCCATGGCCGGCAGCGCCGGAGGGACCGCCACCGTGTCGGCTCCGCTGCATCGGCGGCGACGATGAGGAGGAAGGCCCGTTGGCCGAACCCGGGGCGATGGTAGTTTCGCGCGTCCGGCCGACGGTGAACGGAGACGCAGTGAGCGGAGAGGACCAGACAGCGGACAGGCCGGACGGGGCCCAGGGACGCGGCCCCGGTGTGGGACACGCCGTGGGCGCAGCCGTCGGCACCGTCTCCCCGCAACTGAAGCGGATCGAGCGGAAGGTACGGCGCGAGGTCACCCGTCTGGCTGCGGTCCCGTTCGAGCAGCTCCCACCCCGGGATGCGGTCCGGCTGGCGTACAACGTCCTGTTGCGGCGCGACCCCGACGAGCCGGCATGGAGCGAACAGGCGGGCGGCATCGCCTCTGGAGGGCTGACCCGCGGGGATGTGGTCGACCGGGTCCGCTGTTCCAACGAATACCGAACGCAAGTGCCGGTCGGGCCGGTCGGCTTGCACAGCGCGTTGCACATCAGCCGGTGCGAATTCATCATCGGGCTGCCTCCGGCGCGGCGGATCGTCGATCTCGGAGGGGGGCACACCACCGACGCGCGGGGAGCCCTGGTGGTGCTCGGCTACCCGTATGACTTCGACGAGCTGGTCGTCGTCGACCTCCCCCCCGACGACCGGCATCCGCTCTATCAATCCGACCGGTTCGGGCCAAGCGCCACCGATCGGGGACAGGTCCGCTACGAGTACCGCTCGATGGCCGACCTGTCGTTTGCCGACGACGACTCGGTGGACCTCATCTACAGTGGCCAGTCCATAGAGCACGTGACCGAGGCGGACGGCGATCTGGTCCTGAAAGAGGCCCTGCGTATCCTCAGACCGGGCGGGCACATGGCCATCGACACCCCCAACGGGCGGGTATGCCGCCTGCAGCAGGCCTCGTTCATCGACCCCGACCACGAGGTCGAGTACACCCTCGACCAGCTGCGGGACAAGGTGCTGCGTGCCGGCTTCGAGGTGCTCACCGAGCGGGGGCTGAATTGGGGGGGCCCGGGTGTCGCCCGTGGCGAGTTCGACCCGACTGCCTTTGCCGGCCACTACGGCGTCCACTATGACGCCGAGTCGTGCTACCTCTTGGCGCTGGTCCTCCGGAAGCCCGGCTGATCCGGCCAGCTGGGCTCAGCCGGCCACCGGTTCGAGGACGAACACCGGGATCTGCCGGTCCGTCTTCTTCTGGTAGTCGGCATAGTCGGGGTAGGCCGCGACCGCCCGGCGCCACCAGAGCGCCTTCTCCTCGCCGGTCAACTCGCGGGCCGTCCTGTCGGATCTCACCGGCCCGTCCTGGAGCTCGACATGAGGATCGGCGACGAGGTTGAAGTACCACACGGGATGGGTGGGAGCGCCGCCCTGGGAGGCGACCACCGCGTACAGGCCGTCATGCTCCACCCGCATTAGCGGGGTCTTGCGCAGCTTCCCGGACCTGGCGCCGCGGCTGGTGAGCACGATCACCGGCATCCCCCGCAGGGTCGTCCCCTGGGTACCCCCCGAGCTCTCGTACAGTTCGACCTGCTGTCGGACCCAATCGGTCGAGCTGGGCTCGTACTCTCCTTCGAGGGGCACCGTGCCAGCTAACACCAGGTATGGGGTTGGCCGCCAGCCCGTCGGTGGCTCCCCGGCCAGTATCGTTCCCGTCAGACTCGACCGACTTCGATGAGCTGGAATGATCGACAGGCTGCCATGTCCGAGAATACCGACGACCTGATCCTCGATCTGCTCGAGTGGTTGGGTCCCGGTCCGCGTCCCTACCACGAAGTCCTCGATGCATGGCGGACTTCGTGTCCGCGCCTTCCCGTGTGGGAGGACGCCAACGACTCGGGCTTCATCGAGCGTCGCTACGCGCCGGGACGCGGCCCGTTGGTTTCGGTGTCTGCCGCCGGGGCCCAGCACCTGGGGAGGCACCGCGGTGCGGCGCGGCAGGCGGCCACCGATGCCGGTATTCCTGGTCCGGTCGCGCTCCCGCTTGCCGAGAACTGACCGGACCGCCGGGAGTGGGGTTCCGAAGTCGGCAGGCACCTGACTCCTCCCGCTGACGTCGGGCCCGCGAACTGAAAGTCCACAGATAGCCAGGGGTGTTCATAGCGGACGTCGAAATGCCGCCATCAACCCGGTGTCGATCCGGTCTGAATTCTTCAAGGCCCGGTGGATCGGGGTCGATAAGAGGCTTGAGGGAAGGAGGACTCCCTTGAGGCGATGGTCCGGCCCGGTGCTGGCGATGATCCTGATGCTCGCACTCCCCACTTCGGCGGGAGCCGCGGGGGCCCAATTCGTCCACGTCAATTTCGTGGACCAGGCGCGCATGGTCACCCTGACCGTTCCGACTCCGGCCTGCCGGCCAGGCGATCGAGCCACCTCGTGTGTCTGGGAGTTGTTCGTCGACGAACCGGATGTGCCCGGCCAGCCCGTGGTCGGCGCGGTGTCCGGCACCTCGGGCGTCCTTTCGGTGCCGTATCCCACGACCTGTGGGGTCCTGCAGGCGGATGCGCTGGTCGGATCGCCGCTCCGCAAGGCCGTGGGGTACCGGCATGTGATCAGCACCTGTCGCTGTGCGCCGTTGCACTCTCCCGGACTCAGCCGGCCGACGGGCAACTCCCCGGTCCGTCCCCAGACACCCGAGGTACACGCGAGAGCGGCCGAGTCCCAGTTCGTGCACGTCAAATTCGTCGACCAGTCCCGCGCGGTCACCCTGACCATTCCGACTCCGGCCTGCAAGCACAGCTCCCGCGCCACGTCGTGCGTTTGGAGATTGTTCGTCGACGAACCGGACGTGGCCGGCCAGCCGGTGGTCGGCGCGGTGTCCGGCACCTCGGGCGTCCTGTCGGTGCCGTATCCGACGATGTGCGGAGTCCTGCAGGCGGACGCGCTGGTCGGAGCGCCGCCCCGCAAGGCCGTTGGCTACCGGCATGTGATCAATGCCTGCGGCTGTGGCGGCAACTGACTGAACGCGGTCGCCAGGGCGCCCGCCCTGATGCCGGGTCGTTCCGATGGTCCCCGGTGCCGCCCCGGGAGCCGACCAGGGCCGACGACCCGGGTCGGTTCGGTCGGTTCGGTCGGTGCGGGCGAGAGTCGGTGCGGGCGAGAGGACTCGAACCTCCATCCCCGAAGGGACCGGGACCTAAACCCGGCGCGTCTGCCAGTTCCGCCACGCCCGCGGCCTGGTCAGCCTAGCCAGGACCGGTGTCGAGCCCGGGCCGGCGTTGCCTTCCCCTGACCCCGGGTGCACCGCCACCGCCACCAGGGGTCACAGGAGGCCCGCGAGGCCCTGGCTATAGTCACCGTGTGCCGCCAGCGCAGTCCTCAACGCCCTCGGTGGCCCCCATCGAACCGGGCCCCGACGTCCCGGGCGCGTTCGACGCGGCCGGCCAGGCGGAGTACCTGAACGAGGTCATGGCCGAGATCGATGCGGAGGTGAGGCGGAGGCGGGCCTCGGGCGACCTGCCGGCCGGACTGGAACAGGAGCTGGACGAGCTGTTCTTGGAGTTCTCGCCGGTCGGGCTCCACGGGAAGGCCCGCCTCCGAGAGACGCTGGCCCTGGTCGACGGGTCGGCCTACGTCGACATGACTGTCCCCGTCGAGTCGCAGAAGGCGGTCGGTAGCCACGTCAAGCGGCTCATCCGCAAGTCGATGGGCTGGTACATCGGCTTCATCGTCCACCAGATCGTCAAATTCGCCTGGTCGGTGTCGCGGATGTTCCATGTTGTCGTCGACCACGTCGAGGACCTCGAGGCGGCAGTGGATGACCAGCGGACCCCGGAGCTCCCCCCGAGCGCCGTGCCCGTGGCCGACCCGGGTTCGACCTGGTGGTCCTCGGGGGCAGTGGCCGCCCTGTCCGGGGTCGGGGGCCGGGTCCTCCACGCCGACTGTGGGACGGGCACCCTGCTCGACGCGTTGATCGCGGGCGGCATCGACGCCTACGGCGTGGATCCGAACGAGTCGGTCATCGAGGGCGCCATCGAGCGCGGATTGGACGTCCGGGCCGAATCCGTCCTCGAGCACCTGGAGGTGGTCGCCGAAGAGGCGCTGTCCGGCATGGTGCTGAGCGGTTCGGTCCAATGGCGCCATCCCAACCAGCGGGCCCGGTTGGTCAGGCTGGCCACTTCCCGCCTGGCCGTCGACGGCGTGTTGGTCATCCATTCGGCCACCCCTGAATCGTGGGCGGCCGGGACCACCCACCTGATCAGTGACCTCGCCCCCGGCCGACCGCTCCATGCCGAGACCTGGAGCCACCTGCTCGCCGACCACGGGTTCCGCCGCACCGGCCTCACCTTCGGGGGGGAGGACCGCCGCCTCGACCGGGTGGCGCCGTCCAATCCCGACGCACCGGCCATCAACGCGGCGATCGATATCGTCAACTCGCTGCTGCTGGGCCCCGGCGAGTACCTCCTGGTCGCCATTCGCCAGCGGTGACCGCCGTTCACCAGTTCGTCCCCGCGCTGCTGCCCAGGGACGCGACCGGAGATCACACTTTGGCGTTGCGGGACGCACTGCGGGGCGCAGGGTGGGAGTCGGACATCTACGTGGAGGCCGCCCACGACGACCTGTGGCCCGAAGCGACCTACTTCGAGCGCTACCCGGAGCGGGCCAAGCCGGGAGACGTCCTCCTCTACCAGCTGAGCACGGCTTCGCCGCTGGCCGAGTTCCTGCTGGGCAGGCCGGAGACACTGGTGCTCGACTACCACAACATCACCCCGTCGTCCTACTACGACGGCTGGGAGGACCACACCAGCGCCAAGGTCGCCCTCGCCCGGGTCCAGGCCGCGGCGCTAGCCCCCGCGGCCACCCTCGGCATCGCGGACTCGGCCTTCAACGCCGCCGAACTGAGTCACATGGGCTGCCGGACCACGGCGGTGGTGCCGATCCTCGTCGACATCGCCGACCGGAAGCCGTCGGTCGACGAGGCCGAGTCGGCGCGGCTCGCCCGCCAGCACGGCTCGGGCACCGTGCTGTTGTTCGTAGGTCGGATCTCCCCCAACAAGACCCAGCACCACCTGGTCGAGGCCCTCTGGCTCTACCGACGCTGGTACGACCCGGAGGCCCGGCTCCATCTGGTGGGCCCGGCCTTCACCGAGTCCTATGTCGAAGCCGTGTTCGCACTGGCCGACGAGCTCGGCCTGGCGGACGCCGTGCGGCACGGAGAGCATCTCTCGGATGCGCAGTTGGCCGCCTGGTACGCGGACGCCGACGTCTTCGTGTGCCTCTCGGAGCACGAAGGGTTCTGCATCCCGCTGCTCGAAGCCATGCAGTCCGGACTGCCCGTCGTCGCCTTCGCCGCCGGTGCCGTGCCCGAGACGCTCGGCCACGCCGGGCTGCTCCTCGGGTCCAAGCGCCCGGGCGTGGTGGCCGCGGCCGTCGACCGGGTGCGACGGGACGACGTGCTGGCCGGGCGGCTGGTGGCCGCGGGCCACCGGCGCCTGGAGGATTTCCTGCTCCCCACCACCCGCACCCGGTTCGTCGAGGTGCTCGCCGGACTGGCCGAAGACCGGGGGGTGCGCTCGTGAAGCTGGCCTTCGTTACACCCCGCTACGGCCCTGAGGTGATCGGCGGTGCGGAGACTGCCGCCCGGATGTTGGCGGAACGGTTGAGCGGGCAGCCCGGCTGGGAGGTCGAGGTGATGACCAGTTGTGCCCTCGACCATCTCACCTGGGAGAACACGGAGCCGGCCGGAGCGTCGGTGATCAACGGTGTGACCGTTCAGCGGTTCCCCACGGCCAGCCGGCGCCTGCTCGAGTACTTCGAGCTCGACGCTCGACTGAGAGTGTCCCCGTCGACCGCCACGTTGGCGGAGTCGCGCCACTGGGTGGCACTCAACGGTCCGATGTGCCCGGGCCTGGTCGATGCCGTCGCATCGACCGACGCGGACGTCGTGGCCTGCTACCCCTATCTGTTCGCCACCACCGTCGACGGCATCGCGGTGTCCAGGGTGCCGACGGTGCTGCACCCGGCCGCTCACGACGAGCCGGCGCTCTACCTGGCCGCCTTCCGCCAGAGCTTCCGGGACGTCGACGGATTCGTCTACCACACCCGTGCCGAACGCGATCTGATGGAGTACGCCTTCGGCATCGGAGCGCGGCCGCAGATCGTGCTCGGGCTGGGCGTCAACGATCCGGCCGGTTCCGGACGGGCCGGCGGTGAGCTTCTCGGCCTCGGCGACCGTCCCTACCTCTGCTACCTCGGAAGGGTGGACGAGCACAAGGGATGCGGGATGCTGGCCGAGTACTTCCGGCGTTACAAGGAGCAGCACCCCGGGGACCTCGCCCTGGCCTTCGTGGGCCCGGTGTCGGACAAGGCGCCGGACGCTCCCGACACCGTGGTGACCGGGACCGTGTCGGAGGCGGACAAGTGGGACATCCTGGGCGGTGCCCAGGTCATGGTCACCCCGTCCGCCTACGAATCGTTCTCGTTGGTGCTGCTGGAGGCGTGGACCCTCGGCGTGCCGGTGCTGGTGAATGCGTCCTGCGCGGCCACCATGGAGCACTGCGTGCGCTCGGGAGGGGGACTCTGGTTCGAGTCGTACCGCTCGTTCGAGATCGCCGTCGAACGGATGACCGGGGACGGCCTCCTCCGGTCCACCCTGGCCGACGCGGGTCGGCGGTACACCGCCCGCTACTACCGTTGGCCATCGATCATCGACCGCTACACCCGGTTCATCGCCGGCGTCGTCGACCGCGGCCGGCGGGGCCCGATCCGGTCCCACCGGCTCCCGCTCCCGGCGGGTGGGCCGGAGTACGTTCGGAAGAGATGAGGGCCTGATGTCCGACCCCGACACGACTGGCGAGGATATGACCGGCAACGCCGACCCGGCGACCGCCGAGGGCGGGGGGACGGGGGACGGCCGGGGAGCCCCGGGGCCCGACGAGTCCGAGTTGCTGGCAGCCTTCGACCGCATGCGGCCGCAGGGCAGCCTGCAGTGGGGATTCGACGATGCCATGCGCCGCATCGCCCGGCCCGAGACCGGTTCCGCCACCGCCCCGTGGAACGGACTTCCCGACGATCTGTGGGAGCGGGGACGGTCGGCGCGCATCGGGCGCCGCTTCGCCGGTGACGTGACCCGGGTGCTCGCCGATCTCCTGGCCGCCGACGCCCGGACCGCGGCCGCCGCCGCCGCCGCGGGGGTCAACGTGGCCACGTGGGACGCCCTCCGCTATCTGGCCGCCCGGGTGGGTCTCCTCGAGGCCAGGGTGGACCCGGCCCGGCTCGAGGCGGCCGAACTCCCGACGAGGGCGCCCGACCCGGCCGACTGGGTGGGCGTGATCGGATCGTGGCTGGGCCCTCCCGACCCTGCGTACCCGGTGGTGGTGGGCGAGTCGGGAGGCGGAGCGCTGGTGGTGGCGGTGCAGGCTGCCGGACACCGGGTGCTGGCCGTGGAGCCGCGGGGTGAATCGGCGTGGGCCGCGCTCACCCGGCCCGCCGCCGGGGAGGGACCCCGCGCCGAGGTCGTGCTGGCCGAGGTCATCGACCACCTGGGGACCATCCCCGACCGATCCTGTGCCGGCGCCGTACTGGCCGGCTGTGTCGACCGAGTCGACCTCGCCGCCAAGGTGGGGCTCCTCGGCGAGGCGCTCCGGGTGACCCGGGCCGGCGGTCCCGTCGTGGTCCTCACCGTCGATCAGTCGGCGTGGGACGAAGGCCTGTCCCACCCGGCCCGGGACCTGGCTCCGGGCCGTCCCCTCCATCCCGAGACGTGGTCGTTGCTGCTACGCCGATCGGGCGCAGTGGGCGCAGCCTGGCACCGGCCGACGTCAGGGACGGTGCATGCCGTGGTGGCCAGGGCGGGGCCATGAGGGGCATCCACCAATTCGTTCCCATGCTGCATCGCCACGACGCGGTGGGGGAGCACACCCGCGCCCTGCGCGACGGCCTGCACGCATCGGGCGTGCCCTCGCTGATCTACACCGAGCTCCCCGATCCGGCGACCGCGGACGAGACCCGTGACTACCTGAGGTACGGATCCGAGGCCGAGGCCGGCGACGTGCTGGTCTACCAGTTCGCCACCGACTCGGAGATGGCCGCGTGGCTGGCGGTGCGACCCGAGACGCTGGTGGTCAACTACCACGGCATCACCCCCGCGGAGTTCTTCGCGCCGTGGAACAACGCCATCACCCGCCTGCAGGTGGGGGCACAGCAGAGACTGGCAGAGCTCGCGCCTCGGGCGGCATTGGGCATCGCCGACTCCGAGTTCATCTCCGCCGAGCTGCGTGAGGCCGGGTGCGCCGACGTCGCCGTCGTCCCGGTGGCCGGCATCCCGGCCCCCGTCGAGCCGAGCACCGCAGCCCTCGACCGCGTCCGGTCACGACCCCGCGGCGCAGGGGCCGCCTGGCTGTCGGTGGGCCGGTGGGCCCCCAACAAGGCGCACCATCAGACCCTGGCGGCGCTCTTCGTAGCCCGGGCCACCGTCGACCCGGGGGCGACCCTTACCCTGGTGGGCTCGCCCACCGAGCCGGCCTATGCCGCTGCGCTCAGGCGCTACGCGGCGGTGTTGGGCCTCGCCGATGCGGTTGCGTTCGTCTCCCATGTCGACGACGACGAGCTGGCCGCCCACTACCGGTCGGCCGACGTGCTGGTCATGCTCTCGGACCACGAGGGGTTCGGCGTGCCCTTGGTCGAGGCCATGGGCCACGGCCTCCCCGTCGTCGCCTTCGATGCCGGTGCGGTGGGCGAGGTCCTCGGCGATGCCGGGATCCTGCTCGAGGAGAAAGGCCCCCGACAGGTGGCCGCGGCGATCGCCCGGCTCATGGCCGAGCCGGCCGAGCGCGAGCGCCTGGCAGGGGTCGGCCGGGACCGCTTCCGAGCCCTCGGCCTGGACGAGTCCGGGAAGCACCTGGTCGAAGCGCTCCTCACGGCGCGCGCCGGCCGCGACCAGGGCATGGTCCGAGTGTGACCGTGTCCCAGACGTGCGTGGCCGAGGAGATCCCAGCCACTAGGCTTTGGCCCCATGGACGACTGCCGTCAACCGATGCCCCCTGCCCGCGAAGCTGACCGGGCCGACCGGGCCGTGAAGAAGAGCGTGGAGATGAAATCGGCCAACGACGTCGGGCCTAGCTCGGACATCTTCCAGCGCCTGTTGAAAGAGCGGATCGTGTTCATCGGCTCGGCCATCGACCAGAACACGGCGAACCTGGTCTGCTCGCAGTTGATCCTGCTCGAGGCCGAGAACCAGGAGCGGGACATCGCCGTCTACATCAACTCCCCGGGGGGCTCGGTGACCGATGGCCTCGCCATCTACGACACCATGCAGTATGTGCGCTGCGATGTGCGGACCATCTGCGTCGGGCTGGCCGCCTCGATGGGCCAGTTCCTGCTCTGCGCCGGAACGCCGGGCAAGCGGTTCGCCCTCCCCCACAGCCGGATCCTGATGCACCAGCCCTCCGGCCAGATGCAGGGCCAGGCTTCGGACATCGCCATCCAGGCCGAGCAGATCATCTACCTCAAGCGGATGATGGCCGAGCGGATCGCCTTCCACACCGGGCAGCCGGTGGAGCGCATCGAGGCTGACTCTGATCGGGATCGCTGGTTCACCGCCGAAGAAGCCCGCGAATACGGCTTCATCGACGAGGTCATCCAGAAGGACGCCATGGAAGTCCCGACAGCCGGCGCGGAGGCCTCCAGCCAGTGAGCCTCAGCGTGGATGAGCCCGCCTCGGCGGAGCCAGAGCGCACCTCGACCATCGGTGGGAGCACCCGATTCGTCCCCGGGCAGAGCAACGACCAGATCACCGTGGTCAACGGGAAGGTCCAGCTGGGCCAACGGCTCAAGGACCTGTGGGCCAACCGGGAACTGCTGATCCTGCTCACCCGCTCCGAGCTCAAGGTCAAGTACAAGAACTCGGTCCTCGGCTACGTGTGGTCGATGCTCAACCCGGCCCTGGTGCTGGCCATCTACTTCGTCGTGTTCAAGATCATCGCCAAGAACTACCAACCCAACTTCGCCATCTGGCTGTTCGCCGGCCTGCTGGTCTGGAACCTGTTCAACGTGGCAGCCATGTCCGCCACATCCGTCGTGGTGGGCAAGGCCGGGATCGTCAAGAAGGTCGCCTTCCCCCGCGAGCTGCTCGCCCTGTCGGTGGTCGGCGTGGCCCTCGTGCTCTTCGCTATACAGGTCGTGGTCCTGGTAGTTGCCATGCTCATCTTCGGCGTGTCACCGGACTGGTCGATGGTGGCCATCCTTCCCCTGGCACTGGTGACCCTGGTCACCTTCACCGGGGCCATCTCCATCTTCCTGTCGGCGGTGAACGTGTACCTCCGGGACACCCAGCATCTGACCGAGGTGCTGATGATGGCCTGGTTCTGGGGCACGCCCATCGTCTACACGTTCGGGCAGATCTCGGGCGAGCTGGCCAAGTACCCGTCACTGATGTGGATGAAATACGTCTTTCTGTCCAATCCGATCACTCCGATCACCATGACCTTCCAGCGGGCCATCTACGGGAGAACCCAGTACACCCACGCAGGCAACGTCTACCACGTACTCCCCAACTGGGGAGTCGGCTCCTACGCCGGCCTCCTCGGCGTGGTGCTGGCGGTCAGTATCGGGCTGTTCCTGCTGGCCCTCATCGTCTTCGGCCGCCTCGAGGGCAACTTCGCCGAGGAGCTCTGATCCATGGCTGTCGCCATCGAGGTTCGGGACATCTCCAAGCAGTTCCGCCTCTACAACGAGAAGCACACCTCTCTGAAGGAACGGGTCATTCACGGCGGGAAGATGCCGTTCACGCCCTTCTGGGCCCTGCGCGATGTCAACGTCGACATCAACCAGGGGGAGACCTTCGGCATCCTCGGGCGCAATGGCTGTGGCAAGTCGACGCTGCTCAAGTGCATCGCCGGCATCCTCAAGCCCACCTCGGGTGAGATCCGGGTCCGCGGCAGTCTGGCCGCCATGCTGGAGCTGGGCGCCGGGTTCCAACCCGACATGTCCGGGCGCGACAACATCTTCCTGAACGGTTCACTGCTCGGTCTCTCGCGTGCGGACATCGAGAAGCGGTTCGACGACATCGTCGCCTTTGCCGAGCTCGAGGAGTTCATCGACAACCAGGTCAAGTTCTATTCGTCGGGCATGTACGTCCGGCTGGGGTTCGCAGTGGCCGTCAACGTTGAGCCCGACGTCCTGCTCGTCGACGAGGTGCTCGCCGTGGGCGACGCCGCCTTCCAGCGCAAGTGCCTCGACCACGTGAAGAGGTTCCAACGCGAAGGTCGGACGATCGTCGTGGTCAGCCATGGCTCCGACGCCATTCGCCAGAATTGCGGCCGCGCCATGGTCATGAACCACGGCCAGGTGATCACCGTGGACGATCCCGGCGAGGCCATCAGGGTGTACATGGCCGACCTGCTGGGGGTAGGCACGATAGAGGGCTCGGAGTCCGCCGGCATCGAGGGCAACGTCCTCGCCATCGGCACGGTGCAGGCCGAGCACGGCGGCAGCGGCTCGCGTGTCCACATGTACCCGGGGGAGTCGCTGACCGTTACCGCCGACGTGGACAGCCTGGCCTCGGTGCCCAAGGCCATGGCCACCATCGCCATCCACGACGACAAGAACGAACTGGTCTTCGCCTCCGACCCCGACGACCCGGCGTGCGAGATGGAGATCCCCGCCGGTGGGGGGATCGTCCGCTTCTTCTTTCCCGAGGTACCCCTTCTCGACGGCACCTACTCGGTGAGCGTCGGGGTGCGGAGCGACACCGACACCGCCATCTTCGACTGGAAGGACCAGGTCACCCGGTTCGAGGTGGCCAACCCCGGCCGGGCCACCGGCCGGGTCCGGCTCCCGGTGGACGTGAGCTTCCGGCTCCGGTCGGCCACCCACACCGGTGAGGTCCCCACCGTGGACGCCGGGCTGTTCCCCCCGCTGGCCGGCTGGGAAGAGAACGCCTCGTGACCGTCGTCCGCATCGACCAGGTCATCCCCTCGCTGGCCAGCAGGGATGCCATCGGTGGCCACGTCGTGCAGATCCGGGACCTCTTGAGATCGCGCGGCTTCCAGTCGGACATCTACTTCGGCAATGCCACACCCGACCGCCTGGATTTCGGACTGCCGGTGACCCGCATCGGCGACCGGTCGTCGGCGGGCCGGGTGCTCCTCTACCAGCTGTCCATCGGGAGCGGCGTGGCCGACGTCTTCCGGGGCCGCAGCGAGCGGAAGTTCGTCAACTACCACAACATCACCCCCGCCGATCTGCTCGAGGCGTGGCTTCCCGCCGTCGGCGAGGAGGCCCGTTGGGGCCGGGCCCAACTGCGCGAACTCGCCCCGGTGACCGAGTTCGCCATCGCCGACTCCAACTTCAACGAGCGCGAACTGCGGGACGCCGGTTACCGGTCGACGACCACCGTGCCCCTGCTCGTCGACCTGGAGGGCTTCGCCGGGTCACCCGACCGCGCCCTCAGCGTCCGGCTGGCCGATGAGAAGGCGGAAGGCGGCGCGGACCTGTTGTTCGTGGGGAAGGTCTCGCCCCACAAGGGTCAGGACGACCTAGTCAAGGCCTTGGCCGCCTACCGCCGGGTCTATGACCCGAAGGCCCGGCTGC
>Ga0307373_10009293_pt1 | contig 14746 bp, 18 predicted proteins | sample OX2MG_FD_202534 | JGI IMG/M metagenome (GOLD analysis project Ga0307373, IMG submission 202534) | Soil microbial communities from Risofladan, Vaasa, Finland - OX-2 | ecosystem: Environmental > Terrestrial > Soil > Coastal area > Acid sulfate soil | place: Finland: Risofladan, Vaasa | collected... | reverse complement strand
GTTAAGCTGCCCATTCCCGTTGCTCCAGCCCGCAAAGAGCTCCCTGCTTGAGGCTCCTGTCTGCGCCACCGCGCTCTTCATTCCGTACTGCACTAGCGTGTTGTTGGAGTACCAGCCCGTGCCAAATGCGGTGCCGTACTGAGAGGAGAAGTTTAGGTAATACTGCCTTTGCCACAGCGCCGTTTCAGTGACGTTCCCGTTCATCATAACCGAGGTGCTATTCGCGGAGCCTGTGTATGAGCCGAGCCCCGTTCCCTGCCATCCGACAAACATCATCCTGGTTGTCGCATTTAGCTGCACCGTTTGCGGCGCGTTTATTTTTACTGTGGAGTATGCGACGTAATTCGTGTTGCTGCTTATGTTCGCAAACGCCGAGTTTATTCTTAGCCCGTATCCAAGGTTCCACAGCACCGTGTTGTTTGCAGGCTGCGCAAGCCCTGAGCCGATCTCAAAATAGTTTATCCTGTTGCCCAGCTCCTGAACCCCGTACGGGTTCTTGAGGTTGGTCTTGCTCCCAACCCCATATCCAATGTAGGAGAGTCCCTGCTGGACCGGTATGAATTTCCCTGACTTGTAGACTGAGAGGTTTGAGAAGATAACTGGCGCCACATACGATATGACTCCCGTGGTGTTTGCAACCTCCCCGAATGCGACCGGCATGCTAGGCCCTGAAGTTGAGGTGCCAAGGGTGACATTTCCAACCACCTGCCCATCAAAAGTGAAGAACCATCTGCCCTGCGAATAGTAAAACGCGTATGTGTGGAACGTCCCATTCATCCCTGCCGAGTTGTCTGGCCCCAGCTTCCCCAAGAATCCGCCATTGTACCCGGACGGGAAGTACTCGTAGAACCACTGGGTTCCGCCTTGGGTCAGATGCTCGTAGTTCCCGCAACCGTTAAGGTCGCAATTTGAGGGGTACATTCCGGACTGGTTCTCTATAACATACCCTATCTGCAAAAATGCCCCATTATCTAGGTTCTCCCCGACCCAGTACCCCAGCGATCCCGACTTGCTGTCCTGCGGCGTGATTGTCTGTATTGAGACAGATGCGCCGCTGTTCTGCGCTGCGCTCGTTCCGGCTCTGACTCCATATTGATACCAGTACTGGGCGCTTGCGACATTCGAAATCGAGAATAGGAGGAAGAGGGCAACGAAATAAAGGTGAAGGTTATACTTTCTCATGGTCAAGCCCTATTCTGTTAAGTTCTCCGAGAACTCTATTCTTTATCTCCGCATTTATACTTTTCCAATCCACGACCGCAAGCTCCGGCGGGTTTTTTGAGCGCGTGAGTGCCTGCTCAAGCATTTGCAGGTTGTCTGTTCCGTCCTCATTTAGTATCGCATGCTTTGGCATGATGTGCGAGAATGCATATCCCTTTTCAAGCGCAAGCGCCGTGAACTTCTCAGGATAGTGCGTGGATCCTACCCCTACCACGCATTTTTGGTATTCCACCTCATTTGTGATTGAGCTGTAGACAGAGTCCGCAAGTCTATGCGCAAGCTCCCTGTTTTGTATCGTGGCGTCATCCCCTCCGAGCTCCACAAACAGCGAAGGGGTCTTGAGAAGAGGCCCGTGGTGCGTCGCCTCGTAGGTCTTCTCAATCTGCGCATCAATCCTTGAGATCCCTCTTAGCATCCCAAGCATTTCAAGAGGCGCGGCAAATGAGAGCTCAAAGGGCTTTCCCCCAATCTTCGCCTCGCCCGTCCAGTTTCCGAGCGAGTGGGTCGTGAGCGCGGGAACGTTATTTGCGCTCTTGTGTTTGCTGAGGAAATATGCGACCTCGAATCCAAATGAGTCTATCTCCGCGCCTATGAGCGGCGAGCTGAGCCTTAGTAAAAAGAGCTTTCCGTTTCTAAACCCATCTTTGCCATTGATTTTGTGGGGCTCAAACTCGGGATTCTCAAGTAGCCGCTCCGCCATGTTATTTGACGTCGCATCAAGGGTCGAACTTATTATCCCAATCATTTACTCGCAAGCTAATCTCAGGCTTAATATAAAAAGATTAAAGCGGCTCCGCTGGAAAGGCTAGAACAAAAAGAAGGAGCTCACTTGTAGATGGACTGGTACTTGACCCCGTTGTCGTCCATTATCGTTATGCACTCTCCCTCGCACTCAATCAGGCACGCCTGGCAGAGTATGCATGCGCTTCCGTTCACCGCGACAGACTTTTGGGTGTAGTGCGTGTGGCCGTCCTGCGCGTTTGCGAACTTCTCATGGATGACCGGGTCGTTTACTCCCTTCCACTGCTTGTCCTCCGGAGCCGTGTCCCTGTTGATGTCGCCTCCTGCAATTGGGACCATCTCAAAGACCGCAACCGGGCAGACGTCCTTGCAGTGGTCGCATCCTGTGCACTTTGGCTTGTCAACGAAAACATCCATGGTTTCACTTTCTGAAGAGTTTATCTCCACTTACTGATTTAAAGCTTTCTTAAAACAAAAGAAAAAACAAATAATGGAAAACCTAGCGCGTAGCTAGGGCTTATTTCCAAACGTCAAGGCGACGATTAGCCGAATAGGGATGCAAGTCCGCTTGCCGCTTCCTCTTCGCTCTTCTTCTCCTCTTCCTTTGGCTTTTCCTTCTTTGCCTCTGTTGCTGCTCCTGCTGGCGCTGCTGCCTGAACATTCTGGGCGTTCTTGATGATGTCCTTTATGTTGACATTCTTCAATGACTCGACGATTGCCTTTGCTCTCGCCTCATCCGGGGACATTCCCGCTGCCTTCACAATGCTCTTCAAGCTTTCTTCGCTAATTTCCTTTCCAGCCGCATCAAGCAATAGTGCAGCATATATGTATTCCATTATTTTCACCTAAGTATCATGCAGCCTCTGGCGCTGTCGGTTCTGCAGCCGGTGTCTCAGCCTCTGCTGGCACCTCAACTGCGATTCCAATCGCCTGCGAGACCGCGTTTGCAATCAATTTCTCAACTATTCCCGGCTCGTAGCTCTTTGTCGCTATTCCTACTCCAAGCGCGGAGAGGTATCCCTGCTTGACAAGCTTGTCTATGTTGTACTGAGTGACATAGCCTATGTTTGTTGAGAGCGAATTCGCCACGTTGAATCCTTGTGCAACCTGTGTTGCCACAAGCTCTGGAGTTATGTTGAGCACGTCCTTTGTAATGAACAGTCCGTTGTCGACGATCACCTGAAGCGATGCGCCTATCTCAAAGGGCTTTATGTCAAGCATCTTGAGCGCCTTTGCGACCGCAAGGGAGATCTTCGCGTCCTTCGCGACGAGCACCTTGCTCTTTCCAATCACCACCTTGCCCTTCTCAATCTTGACGTCAATTCCTGCCGCCTTGAGGTCAGTGACTGCCTGCCCTGGGGCGATTGTTGTCTCCCCTGACTCGATGTGTATGTCCTCCGGGGAGATCTGGTTTGGCTTTGCAGAAAGCTTTAGCCTGTTCGAGCTGATAAGATTGTGGATTTCAAAAGCGTTCTTGTTTGTGAGCACAAGCGCAACGTTCTTCTCTATGAACGGCTTGAGCTTGTCGAGCCTCTCGTCCCCCTCCATCGCCTTCATGATGAGGCTCTTTCTTGCAATCACCACCTTCGTGTCAGGCTTCATCTGGTTCTTGACCTTCTGAAGGAGCCTGTCCGGAAGCGAGGTGAGCGGAAGGACTCCGACTACCTTGTACTTCTTTATCTCGGCCTTTAGCTTCTTTGCGTATTCGACCTTTTGAGACTTGATCATCATGTTATCACATTACCTTTATCGGCTTGCTCATCGAGAGCTTGATGTACGCCGATTTAATCCTGTTCTGCCCGACCTTCTTGTTGATTGTCGAGATTACCTCAAGCATGTTCTCGTAGAGCTTCTTTGGCTCTATGTCCTCCGATCCGACCACGCAGTGAACGGTCGGGAGGTTCTTTCCCTTCGTCTTGATTGCGATTCTCTTCGTGAGCTCGTTTGAGATTGCCTGAAGTGTCATGTTTCCGATAAGCGGCTTTGGCATCTTGTTTCTTGGACCCAAAAACTGTCCGAGGAACTTTGCAACATTTGGCATCAGGTTTTGCTGTGCGATAAGGTCGTAGTTTAGAAGCGAAGTCATTGTCGCAGGCTCCTTTGAGATTGAGTCGAGCTTTGCGCCGTCGAACACCTGGATTCCAAGTTTCTCTGCTGTCTCAATCAGGTTCTTCTCGGTTGCAAAGATTGCGATCTTCTTCACCTTGCCCTTTCCGTGGGGAAGCATTACCTCGAGGTTTAGCTTATTGTCCTGCTTGTTGAAGTCGATGCCCTTGAAGTTGACCGCGAGCTCTACGCTCTGCTTGAACTTTCTAGTGCCCTTGTTCTCTTCTATGAACTTCGTAAACTCTTCTAACTTTATCTGTTCCATTCTAAACCCTCCTGCAACATGCAGTGATAGCGGGAAAATAAGCTATCTTATTGTATATTGATTATACCGGCAATATATAAAAAGATTACCACAGCGCGCGCTTTTCCCGCGCGATGCGTTTATTTTCGAGCCTTACTTTGTGGATCTCTTGCTTCTCTTGATCTTGAGCTGGTGTCTTACCTTTTTGGTGATTCTTCGCATATTACTACCGCTTTGCTATTGCAATTTAAGTTATTTAAAGAGCTCGCTCAAGGAAAGTTGAAATAAAAAGAATTAGAAAAGAGAAAAATAAAAAAAGAAAATGTGGGCGCAATTACTTGCGTCCAGACTTCTTCATTGGCTTTTGTGCGGTGTAGATAACCACAAGTCCGATGATTGCTAGGATTACTCCTCCGTACTGTGCAACCTGTGCGTTGTAGCACGACTGTGTTCCATTGCCTCCGATGATTGCGCTTACGAAAGTTCCTATCATTCCGACCACAGACCCGCAGTTGTTAAGCGTGTTGTATCCCTGCAATGCTACTACTGCCCCTATCAAGAACAAAATTATTCCAGTTATTGCTTTCCATGTTTCCATTTAAATCCCTTAAGAGTAATGCGAATTCAAGCTATTTAAAGATATCCCCCTTCTCAAATCTATGGGGACGTTCCATAGATTTAATTGAGGTCAAACTCCTGCTTTAGCATAGGAATCTGCACCTTGTACTTGTCCTCAAGCGTGTCGTGAAGCTCCTTTCCCTTCACTTCCTCTCCGTGCACCACGAAGATGTTCTTCAGCCCGTGGATCTTTGAGATGAACTTGAGCAGCTGCGGCCTGTCCGCGTGACCCGAGAGCCTGTACATCTCGACCGCCATCTTTATCGGAACCTTGTGCCCGTTGAGCTCGATCTCCTTTGCGCCCTCAAGTATCTGCCTTCCAAGCGTCCCTTCCGCCTGGTAGCCCACAAACATTAGCTTGTTCTTGTGGTCTCCCGCAAGCTTCTCAAGGTACTTTATTATCGGCCCCCCGCTTATCATTCCGCTTGTGGTGACAACGATGCATGCCTCATGCTCGTGCATGATCTTTCCGCGCATCTGCTTTGTTATCACATTGTGGAAGTTTGCGCTCTTGAAAGGGTCGTCCTCGCTCATGAGGATCCTCTGCTGGAGCTCCTTTCTGCAGTAGATCACGTTGTGCCTGTAGATTCGCATCGCCTTCCCGATCATTCCGTCAATGTAGATCGGCACCTTCGGAATCACTCCGGACCTCATGTAATCATCAAGTATGAAAAGAACTTCCTGCGCCCTTCCGACCGCAAAGCTTGGTATCACTACCTTGCCTCCCTTGTTTATCGTCTCCTTTATGCTTGCGAGCATCGTGTTGATGAGCTTTTGCTCATCAGGAAACTCGTCCTTCTCCCCTCCGTAAGTGCTCTCAATTATCAGCGTGTCCGCCTTGAGGTCGTCCGTGTGGGCGGGCTCGAGCATCCTTGTCTTCTTGAGGCTCATGTCTCCTGTGTAGAGAAGCCTGTGCTTCCCATCGCTTACCTCGACCAGCGAGCTTCCGAGCACGTGCCCGGCTGGAAGCATCCTGAAGGTGAGTCCCTTTATCTTGAACTCCTTTAGGTACTCCACTATCTTGAAGTGGGTGTTCACTTTCGCAAATCCCTCCTTGCTCACGTTCTTTGGCTCCGATATTTTCATATAGTCGCTAAGTAGCACGTTCACAAGCTCAAAAGTTGGCTTGGTCGTGTAGATATAGCCGTTGTAACCTGCTGTGAATACGTGTGGTAGGTATCCGCAGTGGTCCAGGTGAGCGTGCGACAAAATTATCGCATCGACTCCCTTGAGTTCGCTATCCTCTATCAGAGGATACTGCTCCTGCTTTCCCAATTTTATTCCGCAATCAAGCAGAATCTTAGTATTAGCACTTTCAATCATTATGCAGCTCCTTCCCACTTCTCCGGCTGCCCCGTAAAATTTTATTTTCATTTAATTCATCTGTTCTGTACTTTAGTTGATGATCTCGTCATCATATCCTATATCATTATTTTTGTTTTTGTCTTCAGACTTCACCGCAATGTCAAGCAAGGATATCTCCTGCTGCTTTTGCGGCCTGCTCTGCCTTCTTTCTCCATTTCTCCTATCGCCACCGCCGCTTCTGTCTCCTCCCTTAAATCCTGTGAGCGCCCTGAGCTTTGTGTAAAGCTCGTCAAGCGCCTTGTTTGATTCAAAGATGAGCTTCTCGTGCTCTTCTATCTGTTTTGTGGCGTCTTCGATGTCCCCCTTGATGAGGTCCACCTTCTTTCTTGCCTTGTATGTCTTTATTGCGCCGTCAAGCTCCGCGTCGACATCGTTGATCTTTCTGATCAAGTCCTTCTCCGCCGAAAGCGATGATGCCTCTGTCGCAATCTTAAATTCGAGTCTCTCCTTGAGCCTCTTTAAGTATCCTATGCTTTTTGTCTTTTCAACCCTCACTGTGCTGTTTAGCGTTGAGAGCGCCGCAAACTCCGCCTGCTTGTATGCCATCTTGTGCCTAAGCCTCTTCACATTGTCGATTAGCCCGAGCCTCTTCTTTCTCTCCTCCTCAATTAGCTTATTCAGATCGAATATCTGCTGCTCCTTTGGTGAAAGTGGCTTTGCAGGCGCTGCAGGAATAGCTTCAACCTTTTCCGTCTTTACTTCCTTTTCTATCTTTACTTCCTGTTCTGTTTTTGTTTCTCCTTCCAGTGAATCGCCTTACCTTGTGTTGTTATTGTTGATGATTAGCTGATAAACTTCAAGCAGTTTGTCTGTCGCTTTGTCAATTGCAAAAGACTTAGCGGTCTCTACAGCCCTGTATTTGTATTTGTCGGAATTATTTAAAACCCTTTCTATTTTTTGTGCACAGCTGATGTAATCTCCGGGCTTGAACTTTTCTCCGTTCTTTCCGTCCTTTATCAGCTCCTTTAGCGCAAGGTAGTTGGCTCCGACGACAGGCTTTCCGCTTGCCATCGCCTCCAGCGCGACAATGCCCTGTGTCTCAAATGTTGATGGAATGCAGAACACATCGCACGCTGCATACATTTTAGGCAGAACTGCCTGATCTACAAATCCAACGAACTTGATATTGCCTCCAAGCCCAAGCTTGTTTGCCATGTTCTTGTAGTAATCAAATGCAGGGCCTGTCCCTCCAATCACGAATTTGACATCCTTTCTTTTCTTCAGTATCTGCTTTGCAGCCTGCAAAAGTATCTCAATCCTCTTCTCCTTGCTCGTCCTTCCGATGTAGAGAACCATCTTCTCATTCTTCTTTATCCTGAGCTTCCTGCGAAGCGCGCTTCCATTCACCTTTGGATTAAATGTCCTTGTGTCGATGCTGTTTGGTACTATGTGCACGTTTTGCACTCCGCTCTTTTTTATGAACTTATCTATCGCGTCCGTTGGCACTATCGTAGCATCGCACCTCCTGTAGAAGAACTGAATGTACTGCCAGAGGTACTTGCTCGTGAATTTCTGTAGCGTCTTATTCTTCGGATAGTAGCTCTCGATTATTCTCTTGTCGTTCACCATCGTGTGGAATGAGCCGACGAGCGGATACTTTCCGAGCTTTGCGATCGTCATTCCCGCAAGCCCCATGCTAAATGGGGTCTGCACGTGCACCACGTCAATCTTGAGGTCCCTTAGGTTCATTATCGACTTGTAGGGAAAGAGCGCAATCTTGTACTGCGGATACGGCTTGAACTTTATTCCTGTCGTTATGAAGACCCTCTTCTGGGAGTACCTCCTCTTTGAGAGTTTGTCTCCGCTTGTGAATATGTAAACCTTGTGTCCGCGCCGCTCAAGCTCTTTTTTGAAGTTGAGCATCGAGTTGACGACGCCGTCCATTGCTGGCAGATAAGTGTCCGAGTAAAAGGCTATGTTTATCTTTTCCATGAATTACACTTTAGAACTGGTGGTAAGAGATTTATATCTTAACCGCTTCTCCTCCAGCTTTCTTTATCTTTTCCTCCGCCTGCTTTGAGAAATTGCTTGCCTTGACCGTGACTGCCTTTTCCAGAACTCCGTCGCTTAGCACCTTGTAGCCCGCAAGCTCAATGGTTGGCTTTGCGTCCTTGGACTTTCGCGCCATGTTTGAAATCATTGCAATATCAATTACCTCAAGCTTGACTGAGGCGTTCTTGTTGAAGAATCCCTTCTTTCGAATTGACTCCTTCTCGTACTTTACTATCCTTGTCCACTTGTGCTTTGCGCCGCTCTTTCCGGTTCCTCCCCTGTCTCCTGAACCTCTTGCATTCTTGATGTTGCCCTTGCCCCATCTCCTCTGCCCGAGGTGCTTTCTGCTTGTTTTCTTAATCCTAACTACCATTAAATCATTCTCTTTATGAGGTCGTTGATCTTCTCTCCCCTGTATCCGAGAGCTCCCTTGACAACGAAGGCCCTCTTTATTCCCTCGTATCCCCTCTTTGGCGGGTGCATCCTGATTGGCGAGATTCCGTTAACGTCCTTTCCTGTTATCTTTCCCTTCATTAGCTCCTCTTGAGCCTCTGCCTTGATTGGCAGCTCCTTGCTCTTGATGAGCTTTGCAAGCACGTCGCCCTGGATCTCTCCGAAGGTGACAAAGTCGTTGCACTTGTGAATCATCCCTATGTTTGACTTGGTGCCAAATACCAAAACCATGTTATTCACCCTCCTTAGGTTTAGCCTGTTGAGTGTCTCCGTGACGCTTTGCCTTGTCCCGGCCCTTCCTCTGACTCTTACCACTGCGAGTAGTTTATTCTCAAGGTTCTTCTTTGCCATAGAAAACACGAATGTTGACTTTACTTACATACCTATTAGTTAGAAAAGGTTTTTATTGGTTGCTAAAGGAGTGTGCTTCTCTAAAACTCTGCCCAAAAATCCTCTGAGCTTTTTTCCCTTGCATCTGCAATGTCTCTTGCAGCCTGCATGAATATTCCGTACATCTCCCTTCTGTTTGTGCTGTTGGTCAACTGGTCCTTCTTATTGGAATCAAACTCCTCCAAATCCCTCTTATCATACCAGATTGTTTTCAAAATCTCTTTGAAGTACTCCTTTGTTTCCTTCCTAAAGTCATTTAGCATAATTGGCCCAGTTTGCTTTAGGTATGCCATGTCTGTGTAAACTGTTCCAGGAGTCTGCCTAAAAACTACCTCCAAAAATATTACACCGCTGCTTTCCGAAGCCGAAGGCTTTGGCTGTAGGATCTGCATTACTACCAACTACACCTTGTTTAATTTCCCTGACTTTAAATGTTCCTACTCTTTTGTATAAAACGACTATTTGTTCAGTTGGATGTCTAAGACAATCTCGATCTCCTTTGGCGAGTACTGCCTTACCACTCGACTATCCAATAACTTTATCCTTGCATCTCTGCCTGCAAAGAACTCCTTCACCCTCTTTAATTCATCCTTGAATCCCGTTTTCCTGTCTCCAAATGCGTAATAATGGACAATGCATCTTTTCTTGGCGACTTTCAAAACAGAATCTAAGAAATCGTAAGAGTTTTTTGGTAGCGGCATTATCACCCGATCCGCAAAGCCCTCATATTTTTGGGCAACTTTCTTCACGTCTCCTAGCTCTGCAACAACGTTTGGAGTTTTATTGAGCGCTATGTTCTGCTTCATGTAACTACATGCATCCCTATTGAGCTCAATTCCGACTATATTTGCGTCCCTATGCATCTTCCCTATCGCTATCGCAAAAGGCCCCATTCCCGCAAACATCACTATCACATTCTCCTTTGGCTTCACCATCCTTGCAATCCTGAGCCTGTCAAATGCAAGCCTTGATGAGAAGAAGGTCTTTCTTATGTCAAACCTTAGTTCAATTCCATTCTCCCTGTAGTCCGCGATGAAATTCCTCTTTCCCAAAATGTGCGTGTACTTCCTTACCCTGTACTTTCCCGATACTGCCCCTCCCTTGCTTATCACTGTCAGCACGTTCTTGTTTGTCTGCATTATCGCCTTTGCCATCGCCACCGCTGGCTTGCCCTTTGCGTCAATCAGCGCGATATTCCCGATTATGTCATAGCTCTTTGTCACATCATCGTAGGATTTGCCCAGTTTCTTTTGCAGCAGCTCCCTGTATTTTCCCTTTGGCCCTGCCTTTTCGAATTTGGAGCTGACAAGTTTGCCTCCAGTGACCTTCTCAACAGAAGCCCTCTTTTTTGCCGAAATCTCGCCCTTTATCGGTAAATATATAAAGGAATTGCTGCCAAATACAATTAGCTGATTGTCTAGCAGAGCCTTCTTTACCAAGTAGCGCTTTGCCGTCTCGGCGTCTTTCTTGTGAACCTTGAGTCCAAGCATAGGAAAAGTAAGAGTGTTCAAAATATTTAAGCTTAAAGAGGAGTGATGAATTGTATTTCGTTGTAAGAGTAACATCAAGCCAGGAAAAGATAACCGCGGACATCCTTGAGTACAAGGTGTCTAAGTCAAGCCTCCCGATCAGCTCGATCGTTCTGGTTGAGGGGATGAGAGGCTATCTTATAATCGAGGCCGATAACGAGGTCGCGACGCGAGAGCTCATAATGAACGAGCCGCACGTCAAGGGAATGCTCCCTAAGCCTCTCTCCGAGCAGGAGCTCGACAAGATGCTTGAGGTCAAGCGAAACGTGGTCGAGGTCGGAGTGAATGACACTGTTGAGTTCCTTTCAGGCCCATTCAAGGGCTACAAGGCAAAGGTAATAAAGGTTGACTCGACAAAAGATGAAATTACAGTAGAGCTTATGGACGTCGCAGTGCCGATTCCGGTGACGACAAAATCCAGCATAGCAAGAGTGATTCAAAAAGCAGAAAAGGTGTAGAAAATGGCAGACGTAGTAATCAATGGTTTGATAGAAGGAGGAAAGGCGACAGGAGGGCCACCGTTTGGTCCAGCTCTCGGTCCGCTTGGCGTTAATGTTTCGGGCATCATCGCAGAGATCAATGCTAAGACGAAGGCATTTGAGGGAATGAAGATAGCCGTCAAGGTTACTGTCAATCCGTCGACAAAGGCATTCACAGTGGATGTTGGGTCGCCGTCAACAAGCGCGCTCATCCTAAAGGAGCTTGGAATACCAAAGGGTGCCAAGAGCAAGGAGGAAGTCGTGGGCAACATAAGCATAGAGCAGGTGAAGAACGTCGCAAAGGCGAAGGACGCTCAGCTCTATGGAAACACTCTGGCCGACAAGGTAAAGCAGGTGCTTGGGACATGCAAGAGCATGAACATAACCTGCGAAGGAGTAGGCGCAATGGAGATGATCGCAAAGATCAACTCCGGAGAGATAAAGGTTTAACGTATTCTAAACTCTCCCTTGAATCTTCTGACTAGCTCTGCCTCTGCGGCCTCTCTCACAAGGGGGCTCTCATTTTGGATTCCCGCCCGCAATAGCTTTTCTGGAGAGCGAGTGTTCATCACTGCGCACTGGACATGATAGTGCTTGTCGCCAAGTATGACTTCATCGTAGAGCTTTTGTAGGACAGAGGGCCTCTTTACCTCGCTCACAAGCTCGCGCACAGACCAGATCCTCTCCTTTCCCAGATCAAGCATCTTCCCCTTGACGGTTTCGTACTCTGCACTGGCATTCATGATAAATCGTCTGTTACCCCCTTATTTATTGCTTCTCTGCAGAATCGTTCTGCCCAAAAAACAAGCCTTGACGTAGCTGTAAAAAGGTATTTAATTACCAAACTTAAACTAACCTAAAAGATTTTGTCAGGCGAGAGTATGAAAAATGGCGGCAACATGAATAGCATAGAGGAATACCTGGAGAGCAGGGCAGAGGAGATAAACAAGATAATATACGAGTCACTAACCGCTGTCTCATCCAACAGGAGCATAGAGAAGCTTCTCGGTAGAAGCGGATACAAGTACGACCAGGAGACGATAAAGAAGGGAATCCTAGAGCCCTCAATATATCTGTTCAATGCGGGAGGGAAAAGGTGGAGGCCGGTAATGCTCCTTTTGATGGTTGAAGCATTTGGAAAGGACCCAAAGGAGTACATGGAATTCTCGCTTATTCCCGAGGTCATACACAATGGAACCCTTGTCCATGATGACATTGAGGACAACTCACCGATGCGAAGGAATCAGCCCGCTGTGCACGTAAAGTACGGAATTGACGTCGCTACAAACCTGGGCGACTTCATGTACTTCTTCCCGCTTGCGGCCCTCACGGACAGCCCAAAGCTATCAAAGGAGGAGAAGAACCAGATTCTTTCCATCTTTGTCAAGGAGATGACAAGGCTGAGCATCGGGCAGGCAACCGACATAACCTGGCACAAGCACATGGTAGACCCAAGGAGCATAAGCGAGGAGAATTACCTGCAGATGGTCTTTGACAAGACGGGCGTTCTTGCAAGGATGGCAAGCAAGATAGGCGCGGTTCTCGGGGGCGCTGATGATGAGACGATTGAGGAGATGGGAAGATTCGGCGCCGCAATCGGCGTGGCCTTCCAGATCCAAGACGACCTGCTGAACATCACCGAAAACTCCGTGTCCGTGAGCAAGGGCGGAATAGGCGAGGACATAACCGAGGGCAAGCGAACAATAATGGTCATAGACTCGATAAAGAAGGGAAGCAAAAAGGACAGCGACAGGCTGATTGAGATTCTGGACATGCACACTCCGGACCAAAAGCTGATCAGGGAGGCGATTGCGATAATCGACAAGACCAACTCCAAGGAATATGCAAAGGGGGTTGCGGAGAAGATTGTGAAGGATGCATGGGCCGCCGTGAACAAGAAAATACCTGAGTCGGAGGCGAAAAGCAGGCTGAAGCAGCTTGCGGAGTTCCTGATAAAAAGATCCGTGTAACGCTCAAGCTAAGGAACAAAATTAATGCCAGACGGCAACATGCGTTCCCACCCGAAGGCAGTATTTCATGTCGTGAACGGGCTTAGCTTCCAAGTTCGGAATGAGTTTGGGCGTTTCCCCGTCCCTATGGCCGTTTGACACTATTATATGCCTGGAAAAGTTTAAATAGATATACAATCAGCAATATCACGGGCAATTTCATGGACAAAATCATCTGCGTTTCCTTGGGCGGAAGCGGCGTAACCGATTCTTCCGGGATTGACCAAAAAAGGGTTAAAAAATTCATAGGCGTCCTCCAAAAGAACAGAAAATACCGATTTATCGTCGTAGTTGGTGGAGGGAAGCCAGCAAGGATGTACATAAACTCGCTTCGGCACAAGGGCATAAGCAACCAGTTTTTGGATTCCGTCGGTATCCTTGTAACCAGGCTCAACGCATTTGCGGTAAAGGAGTTTGCCCCAAAATCCCTAAGCGTCTACCCTAAAATCGTCGAAAGCTTGGATGAGGCCAAGTCCGCAATAAGGAAGAAGAGGGTCGTTTTCATGGGTGGGCTCCATCCGGGCATCACGACCGACGGCGTCACTGCGCTTGTCTGCGATGCAGTTGGGTCAAAGCTGCTCATCAACCTAAGCTCTGAGCCATATGTTTATGACAGGAATCCAGAGTTGCCTGGCGCAAAGAGGTTTGAAACTCTCTCATACGACCAGCTTTTGTCTCTTTCAAAGAAGTACGGCCAGCCCGAGCCGGGCCTAAACTTCATCTTTGACATAACGGCGAGCAGGATCGTAAAGCGCTCAAGGATAGAAGTGCGGTTCGCGGGCTACTCTGCGCAGAGCTTTGCTGATGCAATCACCGGAAAGCATAGGGGCACCACCGTTAAGTAGAGCTTAAGCTAGGTCCAATTAAAAATAAAAAAGGAAAAGAAAAAATAAGATTACGCGAGCGTAACCTTAACTCCTCCTATCTTCTTTGCAATGTAGTTGTATAGCAGTGCAATTATGTATCCAAGGATGAATCCCACGATTGCCTGGACTATAGGCGCAATTATCAGGTGCCCTATTATTCCGCCGCCTACAAAGAGCGCAAAGACTCCGCTTATGAAGGCAAACACCGCCTCAAGAACCGCAAGAACCTTTGCGTACTGCATTGGCTCTATTCTTTGGATCGTGCTTGGGCTCTTTCCGCTAAGCATCAATTTTATGCCTCCTATTTTGTGCGCCACAAGGTTGTAAACCGCAGAGTACACAAGCCCTATCACAAACCCGAATACAAGGACCGCTATTCCGCCCACAATCAAGACAAGGACCAAAGTTCCCGCAGAGATTGGTATTCCCACCGCCGCGATTACAAGAAGCACCACCACCGCAAGAATTGCCGCCATGATCAGGAGAAGCCCCGCAAGAAGCTTTCCCGCAGACTGGACTCCCACCGTGTCAATTGAGCTCATCTTTCCCGATGCGTTTAGGTTGAGCTTGAGTCCTCCCAAAACTCCCGCAAGCCAGTTGTACACCAAAGCCTGTATGTAGTTTGCGATGAATCCGATTACTGCGCCTAGAATTATCCCAAGAATCGGAAGGAATATTCCCAATGAGCTAACTGCCCCAAGCATAGGGTAGAAATGTCCGGCAACTCCAAGGA
>Ga0307373_10009292_pt1 | contig 14746 bp, 13 predicted proteins | sample OX2MG_FD_202534 | JGI IMG/M metagenome (GOLD analysis project Ga0307373, IMG submission 202534) | Soil microbial communities from Risofladan, Vaasa, Finland - OX-2 | ecosystem: Environmental > Terrestrial > Soil > Coastal area > Acid sulfate soil | place: Finland: Risofladan, Vaasa | collected... | reverse complement strand
AACTGCTGCAAATATTCGGGTTTGCAATCGGTGTTCGCGCCCATGTCGATCACCAGGCACGCGCCATCTTTGGAGGGCAGAATGCCGCCCAGCGCGGGCCGCTCAACCCCCTCGATGCGTTTGAGCGTGAAGAGTGAGGCTGCCATCATCGCGCCGCTATTGCCAGCCGAAACAGCACCCAGCGCGGCCCCGTCGCGCACCTGTTGCAGTGCCAGAGTCATCGAGGCGTTTTTTTTGCGGCGCACGGCGTTAGCGGGGTGTTCATCCATCTCGATCACCTCATCGGTATGGATGATGGGCAGATCGAGTCCCCGAATATCGTGTTTGGCCAGTTCCGCGCGAATGGCGTCTTCGCGACCTACGAGTATCACGCCGCAGCCGTATTCACGCGCTGCCAGCACCGCTCCCTCCACGATTGCGCCGGGAGCGTTATCGCCGCCCATGGCATCCAGCGCCACGCGCACTCTGGCCGCGTCCTGGCTCATACTCGTTTCCCCTCTGGCTCGCCAATGGTAGCCCTGACCAGGTCCACCAGTTTGTCCAGGTCAAAGGGTTTGTAGATGATGTGTACCACACCCGCCTTGCGAAACTCTTCTTCCTCGTTTTTCGCGTCCAGGAAGGCCGTTACCACAATCACGGGAATCTTATGTTCGCCCATCTCCATGAGCTTCAGTTCGTCGCGCCCATCCAGATATTGCATCATCAAGTCAAGCAAGATCAAGTCTGGCTGGTGCTCGCGCACTGCGTCATAGAATCGCAGGCTCTGCGTCATCATAAAGGTCTCGTAACCTTCGTCGGCCAGCGCCTCGCGCAACAAATCAGCAATGGTTGGGTCATCATCCATGATCAGTATTCTTTTCGCCATCTGCGCCCCCTCATATAACAATCTGTAAGGACGCGATACATCGCGTCCGCCCTGGTAGGGACAACTCTTTCGCGGTCGTCCTGATCCTTTTGCTCTCTCGGATAACCCTATTATAGCATGATGCCTTACTCAATAGACGGAAACAAGACTCTTTTTATGTACCGAGTAGGACTTAGAGGTAGCAATAGTCCATTTACCCCATCTTTAATGGTGAACTCATTTTTATATGGTATATTCCGATCTACTTGTGCTTTGACTCGATATATATGCATCTACGGAGAGACGCAGAAAATGATAAATCAACCACCACAGGCTCAGGAGCCATTTCACCGGGGAAATCAGTTCAAGTGGCCTCCACAACAGTCCCGGCCATTGCAATTGCCCGAACCCGCCGGTTGGGACATGAGTAGTAATGTAGGGGTGGGTGAACCCTTGTGGGCGTCTACAGGACTATCTGAAATTCACTCGCCACAGCCGCCACAAACCTGGCAACAGCCACTAAAATCCGGCAAACGCCGCCAAACATCCCGCGACGCGCGTCCAAAATCGCGCAAACCGCGTCGCAAGAAGGCGCGCCGCCTGCTCGTTATCGTCAGTATCCTGGCCATCATCAGCATGGTGATGTGCAGCCAGCTCAATGGTCAATTTGGAGCGCAAATGGCCGACGTTATGCGCGCGGTTTTAGGACCAACTCTAACAGCGCAGGTCGAGTCGTGGTTTCTGGGCATTTCCGACACCGAGCATCGCGTGCAATATCAACTTAGCGGTCAACACGTCAGTCTGCCCTGGACTATCTCACAGGGACATAAGATCGTCACTTCTGGTGGTAGTATAACTATCATGCCGCTCGTCTCCATTAAACCGTTCATCACTCCAGCTTTACCAGGTGAGGGCGCGTGGTCAACCGATGGCCTACCTCCGCCAACTACTAATCTTCCGCCCCTGGTGGCCAGAACCTTTGTGCGGCCTGACCCCAATCGGCCCTATGGGATAGTGACATTATTGCAGTTTGACACCCGCTATCTCGCCCTGCACATGATTGCGGGTACAACTCAACCCGGCGGCCCGCGCGGGGTATATGGGCCAGGTAAAGTTGTCAGCAGCGATTTGAACAATAACCTGCTCTTCGCCGCCTTTAACGGTGGTTTCAAATACGCCGACGGACAGTATGGCATGTATGTCAACGGCACTACCTATGTGCCACCTCAGAATGGATCAGCGACCCTTGCCGTGACGAAAGAGGGTCAGATCATCCTCGGAGCGTGGGGGAAAGACTCGCGCCTCACGAGTGGGAACACTGATCTCGCATCCTGGCGTCAGAATGCCGCATTGCTGATCGATAACGGTGTCATTAACCCGCTGACCAATGATGGAGCCGCCTGGGGTGGTACAATTCTGAACAGCGCGTATACCTGGCGCTCAGGCATTGGCATCACATCTTACGGATCGCTGATCTACGCGGCGGGCAGTGCCTTGTCCGCGCTCACGCTCGGAGAAACGCTGAAAGCTGCCGGTGCGGTCATGGCCATGCAAACCGACATCAATCCAAACTGGGTACGCGCCTTCTTGTATAACCGTAACGCTGCGGGTTCGCTGCAAATCACCAAACTGAACCCTTCCATGCAGGGCAATGGAACGGAGTACCTGAACGGCACAGATCGCGATTTCTTCTACCTGACTCGCATTGTACCCGCGCATTAGAACCGTTGACATTTGTTCTAAACCGTGCTACCATCTGCTCTGTAAGGGGCGCGTGTAGTACTGTTTTAGCGTACACATTACCTGTTGTCGGTACCTGATTTAGCGCGTCCATTGGTATAGGAGGGTATGCCATTCTCTCATCACCTCTCTATTGCGATGCGTGCGGCGCGGCCAATCGCCCCAGTGCATTGTATTGCTATGTCTGCGGCCAACCCATGCATACGCAGGGCGGGAAACCGGCCAGCCAGACTACCGGGCTGCTTATTTATAACCATTTGCTCAAACAACGCTACCGCATATTGCAACAAGTGGGCAAAGGCGGTTTCGGCGCGGTCTACAAGGCGGCGGATATGCAGTTTGGCAATCGTCTGGTGGCTATCAAGGAGATGAGCCAGGGCAGCCTGACTACGCAAGAACTGGTCGAGGCCACCGAGTCCTTCAAGCGCGAAGCTATGTTGCTGGCCGGACTGACGCATCCCAATCTGCCGCGCATCTACGAACAATTCACCGATATGGGACGCTGGTACCTCGTAATGGACTTCATCGAGGGCGAGACGCTGGAAGACCACCTGGACAGGCTGCCGGGGCACAGGTTGTCCGTTGATAAAACTCTGGAGATAGCCATCCAGCTCTGCGGAGTGCTCGAATACCTGCATGTGCGCCAGCCGCCCATCGTCTTTCGCGACCTTAAACCGGCCAACGTCATGCTAATGGCCAACGGGCATGTCTATCTCATCGATTTTGGCATCGCGCGTCATTTCAAGCCAGGTCAGATGAAAGATACCACCGCGCTCGGCTCTACCGGCTATGCCGCGCCGGAGCAGTATGGCAAAGCGCAGACGACGCCGCGCGCCGATATTTACGCGCTGGGTGCCACCCTGCACCAGCTTTTGTCGGGCAGCGACCCTGCCGAATCACCCTTTCAGTTCGCTCCCCTGCCATTGCGCGGCAATCCTCTCCTGGCCCGGCTGGAAGGGCTGGTTACACAGATGCTTGAGGTAGATGTCAGCAAACGCCCTGCCAGTGTCGCTGTGATTCGCCAGGAACTCCAGGCTATTTCAACCCAGTTGTTGATCGGCAAGACCAATCCCCTGCCCGCCGGTCTCCCGCAGGCTTACCAGTTGCCATCGCCTCCATCCGGCTCGCTACCTCCAATCCAGCGCAGTTCCATCGGGGCCAGCTTCGGCGCACCTGCACCTGCCCGCAACAATACGCGCTTCACCTGTAATGGGCATAGCAGTCGCGTGACGGCGGTGGCATGGTCGCCAGGGGGGACGCAGTTAGTCTCTGCCAGCTACGACAAGAGTGTGCGCATCTGGGATACCGCACATGGCTTCAGCTTGATTACCTATCGCGGCCACTGGGATCGTGTGCAGGCGGTGGCCTGGTCGCCCAATGGCAAGCGTATCGCCTCGGCTGGTAGTGATGGAACCGTGCAGCTATGGGACGCGGCCACCGGCAGTCATCTCGACGCCTATCGAGGGCATAATGGGCCTATTACCAGCCTGGCCTGGTCGCCCGATGGCTTGCGCGTAGCATCGGCTGGCGATGATAAGACCGTGCAGGTGTGGGATGCAGGTAGTGGAGCGCTCCTCTACACGCATCGAGGGCATGCCGCCAAAGTGCAGTCGCTCGCGTGGTCGCCCGATGGCCGCCATATCGCCTCCGGCAGCGATGATAAGACCATACAGGTGTGGACACCATTCAAAACAAAAAGCAACTTCTTCAGTATGCTACTGACGGCTGGCCGCAACGAATTGACTTACCGCGGGCATACGGCCAAGGTGTATGCTGTGGCGTGGTCGCCCAACGGCCAGCGCCTCGCTACAGTCAGCGCCGATAAGACCTTGCAGGTGTGGGATGCTCTGACGGGCAAAAAATTCTTCATCTATCGCAACAACAACGCCAGCCTGAACACTATTGCCTGGTCGCCCGATAGTCGCTATATCGCCGCCGGGGGAAACGACAAGCTGGCACACATCTGGGACAGCGTTACACGTCACGGCATCTACACGTATCATGGTCATACCGGCTATGTGACTGCCATTGCCTGGTCGCCCGATGGCAGCCTGCTCGCCTCAGCCAGCGTTGACCGCAGCGTGCAGGTGTGGGAAAAACCATAACCCTGGATCAGATCGCGAACGACATCAAATCGCGTCCCACGAGCAAGGTTCCTGTATAACCATCTTGTGCTGAACTATGAGGTATGCTAACACTATAGCACACTGCTTGATGCATCAAGAAAGAAGAACTTCCCATGAAATTTGATCTCGACGAGGAGCAATCAGATATACGCGACACCGTGCGCCAATTTACCGAACAGGAAATCACACCCAATGCAGAGGCATGGGACGAACAGGCCTACTTCCCGCGCGAAATCTATACAAAGATGGCTGATCTGGGTCTAACAGGCATGACCACGCCCGAACAGTACGGCGGGAGCGCGCTTAGCCGCCTGACGGGGGCTTTAGTTTACGAAGAACTGGCGAAAGGCGAGATGGCAACAGCGGTTGGTCTGTCGGTACATAACATGGTAACAGGCAGTATCGCGCGCTTTGGCAGCGAAGAGCAGCGCCGCCGCTGGGTACCACGACTGGCCGCGGGCGAACTGCTCGGCGCGTTCTCTCTCAGCGAAGCGGAGTCGGGTTCTGATGCAGCCAGCCTGCAATGCCGCGCGGAACGGCGGGACGATTGTTACGTGCTGAATGGCTCCAAGATGTGGGTCACGAATGGCGGCGAAGCTGACATCTATCTCTTGATGGCGCGCACAGCTATCAGTACGGGTTCGGCTGGCATCTCCTGCTTCGCCATTGAAAAAGGTACGCCCGGTTTCTCCTTCGGGAAAAAGGAGCGCAAGATGGGCCTGCACTCCTCGCCTACACGCGAGTTGCTCTTCGAAGATTGCGCCGTACCCCTATCCAATCGCATCGGCGAAGAGGGACAGGGCTTCAAGATCGCGCTTCTCTCGCTGGACGGCGGGCGCGTCAACATTGGCGCAATCGCGGTAGGCGTAGCGCAGGCTGCCTTTGAAACCGCCTGTCGCTATGCTCGCTCGCGCGAACAGTTCGGCCAACCCATCGGCGCGTTCCAGGGCATCCAGTTCATGCTGGCGGACATGGCGATGAAGATCGAGGCAGCGCGCCTGCTGGTCTACGAAGCAGCCAGCAAACTGGACGCCGGGCAGTGGCAGAACGTGGGTATGTATGCCTCCATGGCCAAGTGCTTCGCTACCGACATGGCCATGGAAGTCACCACCAACGCCGTGCAGGTACTGGGCGGCGCTGGCTACGTGCGCGATTACCCGGTAGAACGCTATATGCGCGACGTGAAGGTGGCGCAAATTTTCGAAGGAACCAACCAGATTCAGCGCGTGGTAATAGCGCGCGCTCTGCTGGGAAACATACGCAGGTGAATCCCTCGACAGGCCCTTTCCAACAGTACCTTCTAGCTATCAGCAGGAGAGATAAGAAGAACTGACGCGCATAGCCAGCAGGGACGCTCCTTGTGAGCGTCCCTTTTGATTCGTAGGTTCGCGTTTTACTGTGTTACGGCGCTGCCAGCGAACTCGCGCACCAGGGCATTGAACTTCGTAGCCTGTTCGTCCTGGGGCTGCTGGCTGGAGTTGTCCAGGGTGCGGGATTCAATGCGCGCGTTGACGCGCTTAAATGCCTCGCTTGCCTCGCCGGGGGTAAGCAAACCCTCGCGTCCCCAGACGGTCACGACGGGCATTTGCAGGCGCGCCAGAGGCTCATGTACGTCGGTCGCCAGGTTGCCGGTCAGGGCGGACGCCGCCGCATAACGCGCGTTGGACTGGTGCGCGCTGCTGAAGAGATACTCGACCAGTTCGTCGGTAATCAGGCCGGGGTTGTGGTAGCCCTGGATATCGTAGTAGTTCTGGATGGAGCGGCGCGATGTCAGCAGGTTATAGGCAAACTGGCCGACGATAGGCGCGCGCAAGAGTACCTTTAAGACCGAATTAAGAGGGCCTGGCACGGTCTCCTGCAAGATGGTCGGCAATGGCGAAACCAGCACCAACCGCTCGAAAAGCTGCGGGCGGCGATAGGCATCCGCGATTATATAGGCACAGGTTTCGCCGCGTGCCACTACCACTGTCGGCTTGCCGATCACTTCTTTCAAGAAATCGCTGATCAGGTCGGCATACGTCTCGGCGCTATAATCAATGGTTGGACGATCTGAGAGACCGTAGCCCAGCAAATCGAGCGCGTAGACGCGGAAGTTTTCCGCCAGCGCGTCGATGTTCTTACGCCATTCATATGATGACGCGCCGGGGCCAAAACCATGAATTAACAGAAGCGGCTTTGCCTCGCGGTTGCCTTTCACCAGGTAAAAAATATCGCCATCCTTCCAGGGGTAACGACGCTCTTCACCTTTTAGGACGGTATCGATTTCGCCTGCCTGCGATTCGGTCATTTTGTTGAAAAGGGTCAATGCACCAAGCGTACCACCGATTACAAGTCCGGTGGTGAGTAATTTGCCTGCAAATTTCACGTTCACTTCTCCTCTGTATGCTACATCTGGTTACTTTTCTCGCGCAGTCACTCTGTTCGTCGAGTTTCCATTCCAAATCCCAACCTCTTTGTTTCTATCCTACCCCGTGTTTCCAAATCCTGTGGCTTTACCAGGGCTTGTCCCCGCCCTGGCAATATCCCACACCTCAGGGCTGCGTAAGGCCCGGAGGGTAATATACCATGTTCTGAAAGCCAGATGCAAATGTCGTCAGCACTCATTTGCCCTCTGGTACCATAGCGGGTATACTTGAGGATATCAATACATCGTCAATGAAGTAGTGGACATGTCTGTTCACACGCGCCGAGGAAGCATGCAGCAAAACGCACCATATTTAACATGTTCCGATGAAGTTCGAACGGCTTTGGCAACTCAACAGGCGGTGGTCGCGCTCGAATCGACAGTGATCGCGCATGGTCTGCCCTATCCACATAATATTGAAGTCGCGCAGGCGATGGAGTCCGCCATTCGTGCCGAGGGCGCGATTCCCGCCACCGTCGGTATACACGACGGCAAGATTGTGATTGGCCTGTCGCGCGAAGAAATTGAACGCCTGGCAACCGATCAACACGTCTTGAAGGTCAGCAGGCGCGACCTGGCCGTAGCCCTGGCAACAGGACAGTTGGGCGCAACAACAGTGGCTGGCACTATGCTGTGCGCGAGTATGGCAGGCATCCGTTTTTTCGCCACAGGCGGCATTGGCGGCGTGCATCGCGGCGCGGAAACCACCATGGATATCTCGGCAGATCTGACGGAAATGGCGCGCACACCCGTGCTGGTAGTATGCGCCGGGGCAAAATCCATTCTCGATCTTGACCTTACGTTAGAATACCTGGAGACGCGGGGAGTACCGGTGCTTGGCTGGCAAACCGGCGAGTTCCCCGCCTTTTTAGCGCGTTCAAGTGGCAGACGCCTGAGCCATCGAGTTGACGACGTTGCGACCGTCGCCGCCATTGCCCGCGCCCAGTGGGAGTGCCAACTGCACGGGCTGGTTGTCGGCTGCCCCATTCCAGAAGCGTATGCTATGCACCCTGCTCCACTCGAAGCAGCCACCATGGAAGCATTAGAACTGGCGAAAAAAGAAGGTATTCGCGGCTCCGCTACTACGCCATTCTTGCTGGCGCACGTCGCAAAAGTGACGAGGGGCGAGAGCGTCGAGGCCAACAAAGCGCTGCTGGTAAACAATGCCCGTTGGGCAGCCCGCTTTGCCCGTGCGTACTATTCATCCTGAACTTGCTTATGCTCTTTTTTTCAGTTTCCGGCGCGCGCCAGCAGAACCAGTTCAGCATCTGTTTTCTGTTCCATCACGACCTGTGAAAATTGATCTCTATACTAGTAGTAGCGAAAAGCGGGGAAAAAGTTACGCGTGGAGTTGATTTCCTGGCGCATTGGGACTACAATACATACCAACGGACACTGGCGCAAGTATGGTGTCACATCTCTTATCTGAATTGTGTACTCCTTGAAAGGAGCTTTGTGACGTGAGAACTGGATTGAGCAAAATTTTTGGAAGCGCTATTCTAACCGTCTTGTGGATATGTGGCTTCCTTTTTGTCAAAGGGACGCTCGTTATCGATTTTGGGGCAGGACTCATTTTCAACCTCAAGTTTGCCGTCATATTGATTGGCCTGCTCGTCATCGTGCTGTATCATATTTTCTATCGCTCAAGTGCCGAAGTTACTAAATTGAGTCTAGGTGTGGCTTACTCGATAGCCTGGCTCGCGTTGATCTTCTTCTACCCATTCAAAGACCTCAGTGTTGACGAAGGCACGCGCGGCGCTGTGGCTTTCTTCGCCCTCGTCGGTGGCCTGGGCTTCTGCCTGATATGGATTCGCTACTTCGCGGATGAAGTCTCCTTGGAGGCATAGCATAGTTGTAGGGGCGCGATGAAACGCGCCCACTTTTTAATGTCTGAAATGCCTCTGTCCAGTGAAGATCATGGCAATTGCATAGCGATTCGCCATGCGTATAGCCTCCTCATCACGCATAGAGCCGCCGGGCTGGATGATAGCCGTAATGCCTCCTTTAGCAGCGGCTTCTACTCCATCCGCGAAAGGGAAGAAGGCGTCGGAGGCCAGCACGGAGCCGCGCGCGCGTTCCGCCGCTTTTTCCAGCGCCAGTTGTACGCTTGCCAGGCGGTTCATCTGGCCCGCGCCTACGCCCAGCACCGCCAGTTTATGCGCCAGCACAATAGCGTTCGATTTAACATGCTTGACCACTTTCCAGGCAAACATCAGGTCTGTAACTTCCTCCAGCGTTGGCTCGCGTTCGGTCACGACCCGGTAGGCAGTTTCCTGTTCTCCCGGCGCATCGGGGGTTTGCAAAAGCAATCCACCGCTGATGCTGCGCACGTCCAGTCGTTTCCCGCCACGCGTTTTGCGCGCTCCGTTCAGGCCGTTGGACTCGACGCGACTATGGGTTGCCAGCAGGCGAATGTTCTTTTTCTCGCGCAGGATGGCCAGCGCCTCAGGCATATATTCAGGGGCAATGATGGCCTCATAGAACAGGTGGTTGATCTCGCGAGCGGTATCCACGTCGATGGGCCGGTTGCAGCCAATGATACCGCCAAAAGCCGAGATAGGATCGCCCGCGTGCGCTTTGTTATATGCCTCTACCAGCCTGTCGTCACAGGCCAACCCGCACGGATTGGTATGCTTGATGATTGCGACTGTGGGCGCGCTGAAACTCTGTACCGAGGCAAGCGCGGCATCGAGGTCCAACAGGTTATTGAAGGAAAGCTCTTTGCCGTGCAAAACCTCTGCCCCGGCTATAGTGGGTTGATCTGTGACAACCGATGGCTCGTTCCAGCCATAAAAAGCGGCCTGCTGGTGCGGGTTTTCGCCGTAACGCAGTTCCTGGATGCGCCGCAGGGAGAGTGTGAGATCTACGGGGAAGTAGTCCGGTTCATTAGTATGCACGCGCAGGTAATCAGCGATGGCGCTATCATAGCTGGAGGTGTGCTGGAAAGCAATGGCGGCCAGGCGACGCCTGGTATCGAGCTGCACTTCACCCTTTTCGCGCCATTCCTGCATGACCGGTTCGTAATCTTGCGGGCGCACCAGCACGATGACATGCTCGAAGTTCTTCGCTGCTGCGCGCAGCAGCGAAACACCGCCGATATCGATCTGCTCCAAAGCTTCGTTCAGGGTTGTATCGCTGCGTGCCACCGTTGCGGCGAACGGATAGAGGTTAACCACTACCAGGTCGATGGGTACGATATGGTGTTCCTGTAACTCTCGCATGTGTGTCTCACTGTCACGCCGCGCCAGGATACCTCCAAAGATTGCCGGGTGGAGAGTTTTGACACGTCCATCAAGTATTTCTGGGAAGCCTGTCAGTGTGCTGACCGCTCCCGCCTCGATACCTGCCTCCTGAAGGACACTGGCTGTACCACTCGTTGAGAAAATAGTAACGCTATGAGTTTGTAACTCACGCGCCAACGCGACGATGCCCTCGCGATTGGCAACGCTAGTAATGGCTTGCATAGAGATCTATCCCGTCCTTTCTGCTCTGTCTTTTACGTTTAGTATACCCCATAGATTATTCCCTTGATTGGAAAAACATGGTTAAGAAACCTTAACCGCAACCCGGTACTTTCATACCAATTTCAAGCATAACATGTAAATAGATTGATGTAATTGTGGTAACATCTCAACCGTATTAAGTAATCTCATTGAGTCCCAAACCGGTTCAAGTAGTTTCTCGCAGGGACGCCAGATATCGCGTCCCGCGTCAGCCTCTCAATAGAGAAATAAGGGCGCGTTGGAAACGAACAGTTTCCGGGGTGTGACGCGCCAGCATTACAAGGCCCGATTGTATCGTGTCGGTGTCATGGAGCTTCCACATGTGTGGTCAGCCGGGCATTCTTATGTCCAGGACGATGTATCGCCACGAATATTTTGTACTTGACACCGCTAGAGGAGTAAGGAAATCATGCGAAAGTTACGACGCAACCCATTTGGCGAAACACCGCGTATGAGACGGCGCAGGCATACGCTGTTGACGCTCGTTGGCACGCTGACTATGGTAGCGCTGGCGCTGGTTGGAGCGGTTGTTTTCGTTCTGCCGCGCATGGAAACCCATGCCGCCGCGGCTGCGCCCAACCCCAATTGTACTTTAATAGTACCCGATCAGCCACTGACAGCAAATGGGCTCGCGACCCCCTACAAACTGACGGCGACTGATGGAGCTAACGGACCGTGCAATGAGGCCAACGCCAATCAAAGCGCCTTCGTGCAAGGCGTGATTTATGACCCAACGTCAGGTCAGTTCAGTGTCTACAATCCGTTAGTCATCGATAGAGGGACGCAGCCTGCTGTTATGCCTACTGTGCCAAATTTACCGGCGGGCGCGATAGTGGGGATATGGTTTGGCTTTAACGGAACTGACCTGACGCTGCGAGGCGCGCAAGGTGATTCATTAGCCAATGCTAACTGTGTTAATGGCCTCGATCAATCTGTTTTCGGCCAATTTGCCTACTGTAATGCGCATACGTTCTTTGCCGCCGCCAATCAGGGCATTGTCGCGCACAGGGTACATGTCCCGGCCTTGCAAACGGCCAGGGACGGTAAGCCATGCCTGACTGTGCGTGATTTCGGGCTGGTGGACCAGGATCAGAGTGACAACGTGCAGACGCAATACCTGGCAACGGCTAACGGCCAGACGGCGCAATTCTCAGCAGCCAACCAGGCTCAACTGCAAAATGCTACAACCATAGCCAACCCAAGTGATAACGCGCTGCTGACCCGTTTCGTTGATCCAGCTCTGGGCTGCCAACCCTGGCAAGCGCCGAGCCTGACCGATAACAATACACCGGTTTCCGCGCTGCCTCTGGACGAGATCCAGGCATCATTCGACCAGAATGCGCCAATTGCGCTGGTACCGCTCACCGACCCTATGACATTGGTTGCGAACGGCAATAATAACACGCAGAGCCGGACCAAAACCAACCTCTATCGCCAGGGCACTGATCAGATTCTCGCCGTAAATGACCAGCAGGCAAGCGGTACGACGTATTGCGTGAACCTCTTGAAAACAGGGATGCCACGCCTGCAGCTGGATAAGCCACTGACGATAGTCGCGACTACTCCCGATGCTGCGATGGCCAATAGCCTCTTTACGTTCCTGGCCATGCGGTTCCAGACGTCGTATAACATGCTCAATTGCCCGCAACTGCTCAACATACCGAACCCGGTGACTACGCAAACGAATAATAATGGTGTCGTCATTTCAGCCACCTTCAATATGCAGGCCACTACCATGCCAATGCCAGTACCCGCGGTGGGGCCAGACTGTAATATCAATGGAACAGTGCTGGCGGGGTGTACTGGTACCACCACTATCAATGGTGTGACCTGCTCCTTTGCCTACGATGTAAACAACCACCTGGTCAACATCAACTGCCCCGCAAAGCAGTAGTAAAGACGAAGAAATGCCCATCCCCGTGTGAGGATGGGCACTCTCTTTGTGGTTTTTTATCAAAAGCTTACGCTTCGACGATCTCGGCCTCAGCTTCTTCTAAACGGGCCAGCAGTTCGGCTATCGAGGGACGACCAAGAAACTCCTGGTAGACATTAGCGCAGCGGCTCGTGCGCGAATGATGTCCAAATTTGACATATCCATCGATCAAGGCGAACAGGGTATGGTCGCGACCAACACCAACATTGTCTCCGGGCTTAATTTTGGTACCGCGCTGGCGAACGATGATGCTGCCTGCTGTCACCAACTGGCCATCGTAACGCTTCACACCAAGCATCTTGGGTTTGCTGTCGCGCCCGTTGCGAGAGCTACCTACACCTTTTTTATGTGCCATGTGTTATTCCTCTCCCTGGCCTTCGGTCTCTTCGGTCTTCCTCACGCGGCGGCGGCGAGTGGACTTTTCGCCTTCGGCCTCTGTCTCGGCGTCTGCTTCGGCTTCGCTCTCGGCGGCGAGATCTTCAGCCGCCAGTTCGCTTTCAACGGCGCTCTCTTCATCCTCTTGCTGGAACGTAGGAGCTTCGCCCGTCACGAGGCTCTTGCCAGCAGCGACGATGTCATCAATAGTGAAGATCGTGAGTTCCTGGCGATGGCCCTGACGGTGCCGGTAACGCTTCTTGGATTTGTACTTGAAAACAATCAATTTCTCGCCGCGACCATGCTCAATGGCTGTTGCCAGTACCATTGCGTTCTCTACCAGGGGCGCGCCAACCATCGTATTGGCCGCGTCCGAGATAAGCAGCACCTCGTCAAATTGCACCTGCTTGCCTACTTCGACTGGCAGCCGGTTGACTTCGAGCTTCTGGCCCACGGATACCTTGTATTGTCTTCCACCGCTTTTGATGACTGCAAACATGTTTTTGTTTTGCCTTTCTCTATTTCCTACTCCGCTCGCGACTCTGCCGGATACGTGGAAGGCACGGGTGGATGGCCTTCGGCACAGTTCCGTTCTATCAAGCTCCGGCCTTCGACGGTGGGGACGCGCTAAATCGAGTCCCTTCTCGAAAGAGCATGGCGCGCCTGCGCCGGCAGAAGCATCGTGTGAGAGCCGTATCTACCAATGATGCGGAGGGGTTCCCCTACCTTACTCATGGGGAGTCTGACCACTAGAGCCAGATATGCTCTTGTAGCCACACAGTAGACAGTATCGCAGCGTTATCATAGCAACCTTTAGCAGGGTTGTCAAGCCTGACCCTGGTTATTTTGCTGCTGCAATTTCCACTGTGCCTGCGCCTGTTGTAATGATAGTAACTGTCGCTCAAGCTGCATGATATGCTGTTGCAATTGCTGTTTCTGCTGTTGTGGCCCCATGAGTTTGAAATCTTCCATGCCTTTGTAGCCCCATTTCAGCAGACCTCTTGGCACAAAAGCCGAAGTTTCAAAGTAGTTCGAGCGCACATTGGCCATCTGAGTCGTGATCTGCTTGAGGTCCAATTTCAACTCTTTGAGTTGCAATTTGAACTGCGCGATCTGGTCTTTGTAAGGGTCCTGTGGCTTAGTTGTGCTGGCGCGCCGTGAAGACTTCGGTTCAGCAGACTGAAAAGGCGACAGCCCTGCATCCGGCATAGGAGCTTGATGGCTAACGCCGCCCGTCGCCTGCAAAGAAGCTCCGCAATTGTTACAGAAGTGATCCCCATCTTGCGCGTGTACGCCACAGTGTGAGCAGAACATGGCATATTCTCCTTCCTCTACGTTACGCTGCGTATTGGTATCTATTTTATAGGAGAGCATGTGAGATAGCAAGGACATATATGCGAAAAAAGTATAGGTGATTGTCATGTACATAGTATATTCGCTTTGCCATTTACCCAATGCGGCCTGGTTGGGGTACAATAATGAAAACTCGATAGAAGGCTCCATATGATTAGCGAAGAGGGAGCATTTCGATTTGATCACCTGACTAATGCTCTACTGGGTGATTCTGCGCATTTTCATGTATATCGTCTAATGCAACTCCCAGAAGATGATGTATTCCGGCTAGATCTTGGTGAACGTCTTAGCACTGATGCTAATGGTATTGCTGCAAGTCTAGGTTTACAGACAAACCATAAGATGGAACTCGATCACCTTATGAAAATTCTGGCCGCGAAAATATCGGAGGACACCCTTTTTACGTTGCTCTAGATTTAGGAGGTTCCATGCAAGCTGTTCTTTCAGACGTTGTCATTGTCGATCTCT
>Ga0307373_10009291_pt1 | contig 14746 bp, 14 predicted proteins | sample OX2MG_FD_202534 | JGI IMG/M metagenome (GOLD analysis project Ga0307373, IMG submission 202534) | Soil microbial communities from Risofladan, Vaasa, Finland - OX-2 | ecosystem: Environmental > Terrestrial > Soil > Coastal area > Acid sulfate soil | place: Finland: Risofladan, Vaasa | collected... | reverse complement strand
CGCCCTGAAGGAAGAGGAAACGGATGATGTCACCAGAGGACCGGTTCAGCTTGGGACCGACCTCTTGCGGCGTCGAGCCACGCTCGATGATGACCTCGTTTTCGGGGACCGGCGCATTCGAGGCGCTGTAGACGACCGGCTGGTATGGCTCAAGCTCTTCGGTGTTCCTTCGACGTCTCTGTGTCCTGCGTTGTGGCGGACGGCCACGACCACCGGGTCCGCCACGTGGAGGACCACCCGGTGGCCCTCCCGGAGCACCACCAGCTCCTGGACGACTGGGCATCCCTGCAGTTCCCGTTGATGGACGACTGCCACCGGTGCCTCCCGAGAAACCCCCAGGGCGCGACGAACCGCCAGCAAAACCACCAGGGCGCGAGGTTCCAGTTCCACCAGGACGTGGGGCACCTGTTGGGCGTGGGCCACGAGTTGGTCCACCGGGACCGGTTGGACGACCTGGCGAAGGGGCTGTGGGACGACCTCCACCTGGAGGGGGAGGAATCGGACGACCAGTTGCTGAACGGAGTGGGCCACCTGGTGGTGGAGGAATCGGACGACCGGTCGGACTTGTCAGCGGTCGTCGATCCTGTGATGGCGTCAGCGAGGTTGATCGCGAGATCTCCGGGGCCGAGGGAACGGTTCCACGCGGCGGAGCGGAGGGGGCGCGCGGAGGAAGCAGGCGCTCTGGCGCTAGACGCGGTGGTTCGCTTACCTGGCTCGCCGGCCGACTTCTCACCACTCGGTGTTCTGCCGCTGGCTCGTCTGGAAGGGCTGGGGGCTCAAAAAGACTCGTCGGTGCGACTGCTGGGGCGCTCACGACAGGCACTGGATGTGGCACTTGAGCGACCGCAGCATCAACCGTGTCGTGAAGGTCCACAGTCTCTGGCTCAACTGGGGCGACCACCTTCGGTGCTGCTGCCCTCGGGGCTGCAGCTTTCTTGGCTGGGGCCTTCTTGGCCGGCACTAGCTCTTCGGGCTGGACCTCGCGCACAAGGCCCTCGGCTTTTGCCTTTCGGCGAACGCGGTCTGCCTGAGCGTCTTCAATCGACGACGAGTGGCTTTTGACACCAATCCCTAGGGCAATGGAGAGGTCAAGTGCCTCTTTATTCGTAAGTCCAAGCTCGCGTGCAAGCTCGTAGACGCGGATCTTCTTCGCCAACTACTCGACAGTCCCTTCTCAGCGCATCCAAGTGACACGCCTCTCAGACGGCTAAAGCCGTACTCCTATCCTCGCACACCTACGAGACAACCGTGCTCGGGCTGCTCGAGGTACTCCCCTTCTCCTGCTCACTCAAGAGCATCTCGACGAGCGACCGCATCTGCTCTTGCGAGATTTGCACCTTCAGTCCCCGGCCAATGGCCTTTGACCGCTCGGCCCTTAGAACACACTCGCGAGAGCCCGAGCAGAGCCAGACTCCCCGTCCACTCGAAGACCCTCCGGGGACAAGATGACTCCGTCTATCGATCGTGATCCGCACCAGATCCTCGACAGCGAATCGCTGCCGACAGCCCACACAGGTGCGAACCGGTCGACCAGACAATCCCTGCTATGCCTCACTCTTGGTGCCAGAGTCACTGGCTTCGACCGCCTCTGTGGATTCGGTCACCAGTTCAACCACAGGTGCCGGCTCGGATGCTGGCTCGGAGGCTGGCTGCTCTTGATCTGTCGGCTGGGCGTTTACCCCACCCTTTTGCCAGCTCTCCATCGTGATCGGCTCTCCACCACCGGCCGGCTGGAAGACCATCGACCCATCAGCGGCCTCGATCCATTCACCTTCGGCCCATGCCTCAGAGGCATATCCCGACTCCTCGTCAGCAAGCTGGGTCTCTGACTTGATGTCGATGCGCCATCCGGTAAGGCGAGCCGCGAGTCTTGCGTTCTGGCCCTCTTTCCCGATCGCGAGCGAGAGCTGGTAGTCATGGACAATCACCATTGCCGTACCGGTCTCTTCATCAAGACGCACCTCTTGCACCTTTGCAGGTTGAAGCGCTCGGGCGACGAACTCGGCAGGGTCATCAGAGAACGGCACGATGTCGACCTTCTCGCCGCGAAGCTCATTGGTTACCATTCGTACGCGCGCGCCTCTGGCACCGACGCATGCTCCGACGGGATCGACGTTGGGGTCATTTGACCAGACGGCGATCTTCGTACGGTGTCCAGGCTCGCGTGCACAGGCCTTGAGTTCGACGACACCATTGGAGATCTCGGGAACTTCAAGCTCAAAGAGCCGGCGAATGAGACCGGGGTGTGACCGCGATACGACGATCTGTGGACCCTTTGCGGTCTTTCGCACCTCGACGATGTAGGCCTTGAGGCGCGCGCCATGGTCGTAGCGCTCATGGGGCACCTGCTCTGCCTGGGGCAAGAGAGCCTCGACCTTTCCAAGATCGAGCAGGGTGTAGCGATTATCACTCTGTTGAATGATCCCCGTGACAATGTCTCCCTCGCGTCCCGCGTATTCGTCGTACTTAAGATCGCGCTCTGCCTCTCGGATGCGCTGCAAGATGACCTGCTTTGCAGCCTGGGCGGCAATACGACCAAAATCACTGGGAGTGTCATCCCACTCGCGTACGACATTGCCATCATCGTCGAGCTCCTGGCCATAGACACGGATCTCTCCAGAATCAGAGTCAATCGTCACGAAGGCCTCTTCGGCGGCGGTTGGCAACCGTTTGTATGCAGCGACCAGCGCGTTCGCCAGAGCCTCGAGCAAAGTGTCAACCGCAATGCCCTTGTCTCGCGCGATCTGCTGCAGCGCCTCTAGAAATTCGAAGTTCGCTGTCGTCATCTCTCGTTCTCCCTCTGCGGCGTACTCGCCGATGTGTTGTCTCGCCCGTCCGATGCGCCAGACAAGCCCTCTGGTTGATCCGTCTCGGCCATACGGGCGCGCTTGTCCTGCGCGAGCGCTGCCTTCCAGTCAAAGACCGTGTGCGCTCTGTCGATCATCTCGTAGGTGAGCTCGCGAAGAGTCTTTGAATCATTCGACAACAGAGCGATACCCAGCTCATCGGCGCGAACGAGCTGTCCCTCGTCGCGTCGCTCACCGGGTGCGGAGTTGATCGTGCGCACTGCGATGACCTGACCGATTGCCTTCGCGAAATGCTGAGGTCGCCGAAGTCTTCGTTCAAGGCCTGGACTTGAGACCTCAAGTTCAAACGGCTCTGTGGGCGTGAGCTCTTCATGAGCATCGAGGAAGTCACTGACGAGGCGCGAGGCATGGGTGAGTGATTCAAGATCGAGACCGTCCCGGTGACTTACCGTGACACAGAGCGCGCCTTGGCGGAGCTCAACATCGACAAGATCGACATCGATCCCATCGAGGAGTCCGGAGATGGCCTCCTCGAGCGTCTGCAGGTCTGCTGACATCTGGCCACCTCCTTTCTTTAGTTGTCATGGTCCGACAATCCGTCACCGAAGCAATAGGCGCCGGAGAAAACAAGAACGTGGGCGCGAGCCCACGTTCCCCAACGAATCCCGCACAAGTTCGGAGCCATTGTAGCAGCCAACGGTGGTCAATCCCTCTGTGCGGTACCGGATTTCTCCCGTTCCGATGCGCCCGCAGCCTGCTGAGAAGTTGATTGCGCTGGGCTTCTACAGACGGTAGAACTATTGCGCTGGGCGTATACAAACGGTAGAACTAGCGGTAGGCGGTGCCGACAAGATACCGCGCTGAAGTATCTGACAACGAAGTCGGTTCGAGCGGGAAATGGCGACGGGAGGACTGCCGAATGCAAACTCCAGCAACACCAGTTCCGGATAAAAACGTCCCAAGCGCCAAGTCGCAGCCGCAAAGACCGTCCTGCACGGTCGACCTTCGCCCATTTGCCCAGATCGGCTGTGTCGGGCCAGACCGGATAAAGGCGGACTTTCTCGTTGAGATTGCGGGGTTGTGCCAGGACCACGCTGAGATCTTCTCCCTCCCAGGGGTGCTTGATGACCCGCCGTTTGACAGCGTCCGCTCCCTCGTCAAAGAGATCGTGGCAGGTGATCGACCATTCGAACATCTGCGAAGTTCGACGACCTCTCTGCTCATTCTCGCAATCGATCCGGATCAGAATGTGATCAAAGAGCTCCGCAGACTCGCCCCAACCTCTGTGACACTACGTGTTCTCTCGCTCGGTTCACACCCAGAGGCCGAGGCGCTTATCGCATTCGACGAGGCTGGAGGACGACAGTTCTTCGTCCGTCCAGAGTTCCATGGAATCGATCCAAAACGACAGCCTCCGGGAACCTCCAATGACACCCTGTTCGACCAGAGTCCGGGGAATCCCGAGGTCAGCATCAAGATCCTCGGTCCGGTGATGCTGGGAGGCACCGACTATCCATTGGAACGACATCCAAAGCTCACCGAGCTCGTGGTCTTTCTCGCGTTACATCCCGGTGGCTCAACGAGCAGAAGCTGGACAGCCGCGCTCTGGCCCGACCGCCGCGTTCCCCAGCAGACCATCAACAACCGGCTCTCGGAGGCGAGACGAATCGTCGGCTTCGCAGGCGATGGACGCCCGCGCCTACGCAGAAATGGCGAACGACACCTTCTCGTCGAGTTTGGCTCGGACTGGAAAGACTTCCAGCGTCTTGCGAGATCGGACGCGAAACAAGACTGGCGCGGGGCACTTTCGCTGGTACGCGGACGTCCTTTTGATGATCTCGCCCAGGGGCAGTGGGTGGTTTTTGAGGGATTCCTCGCGGAGATTGAACATGAAATTGCCTCAGTGGCGCTTCGTCTCGGTGATCTCGCGCTGTCAGAGAACGATCCCGAACTGTGCGCATGGGCGGCAAAGCAGGCATTGCGCGCCTGCCCGTTTGACGAAAGACTCCACCGTCTCCTGATGCGCTCAGCAGACGCACTCGGCAACCGCGCTGGTGTCGAATCAACACTCCGCCAGCTTGCGCTCATTCTCGAAATCGATGGTGATCCACTGCGCGGCGTACATCCTGAGACGGCACAGCTCTATGGCGAGCTGACCGGCTCACGTCCTAGCCGCGGGTAAATCCGACCGCAGAGAGCATCAACGGTTTTGGCCAGACGATGACGCGATAGTTCCCGACGACATAGGCAACCTTTGGCCTGCCAAAAGACGTGATCGCCGTCGTCGCGTTGATGCCTCGCCACGGATGGGTGACGTCATAGACAAGAAACTGGAACTTGGCTCCGTCATACCAATTCGAATCAGTCTGTCGCCCATATCGAACGATCGTTCTCGTCAGGTCGGTAATAACGGGTCGGACAACAACGCGATCTCCACTCGATACGGTCACGATCGATGAACTCCAGTAGTCGCCGATACCAATGGTTAGATGATGTTGTTCAAGAAAAGCCGCGACCTGCGCGGTTGGCTGGTTCGCCCTCGGTTTTAAAAGGTTGTTGCCTGTGGCAATTCCAACGACCGTGATGAGCAAAATCGTGGCGAGAGCCAATGACAATATCGACCGTGGCTGATGTATCGAATGCAAGGCGCGAGCAAACATTCTTGCAGACAAGATCGCTCCGAAGATCAATGCAGCAGTGAGATAGCGCGCGTAATCAGCGTTGTTGTTCGGACAGAGATAGACAAAGGTCGCTATCGATCCCGCGATCCCCGACAACAGCAGCGCGTCAATTCTCAGCGATCGGGCTGACCGCTTGGCTTTGTGGTCACCGATGATGAGGCCGCGCACAAACACATACAGCGAAAATGCGATGCCGATTGCGGCGATACACACCAGGGGAATATGGACAAGGCGCGAAAGCCCAGAGCCGTTGGTGATTGTGTCACCACTCAGCGTCGAAGAAGGGCCAATCGCAAGTTTTGTCACGCCCAGCAGACTGGCCATCCACGTCATCGAGTGACCGATGTTGGTCATATATCTGCTTGAAGCCGCGTGGGTAATGCCATTGGCGAGTGTGAACGCCCCGACATGACTCAAGATCAATCTGCACAGTTTCGCGAGCACAATTGCGACGAGACCCGCGACGACAGCTGGAAGCCCGCGGCGGAATGAACGCATCCGCACCATCTCGGTCAATCCCGCAAAAATCACTGGAATCATCCCGAATGTGACTGTCGCGAGATCACCGAGGAACCCGGCGACAAGGGCAACCACGGCGACGATAAATCCGACGCTCCAGCGATCTTCAGCGAGCGCAGCAAATGCGACTAAGCAATAAAGCGCAGTACCTACGTGCCAAGGGCCCTGAAGAAGAAAAAAACTCAGGTCGGGATTTGGCAACGCGAGAATCAGGAACAAAACGCCACCAGCAAAATAGAATCGCCACGATCGATCCTCGTCGCGAACAAACCAGAGCCCAAGAAAGACGATCAGCGCGGCAATGAATGCTGGCACCACATGGAGCGCTGCCTTTGTCACTCCTTCAAAGCGGGCAAACAACGCATAGAACATTGCGTCGATGCTCCAGAACGAATCGTTCGAAAGGCCCCAACCATGCAACAGAAGATTCCCCGAACTGATCGACTGGCCCTCGAGAACCACGGTTGCCCCGTCAGAGTTTCCCGCAAAGACGTGCAACGACATCACACTTAACAGCCAAGTGATGAGATAGAGCACAGCAAATGCGCCAATAACTCGTTCAAGAAGTGCAATCGCAAATGACAGCCGCGTGCTCGAACGAAGATTTGATTGTGACCCGGTCAGCTGCTCTCCACCTGGTAGTGACATGGGCATGGAGACATCCTAAGGATCCGACGACATCACCGAAAATCCCTCAGGCAACGCGAGCAATAACTCGCAGGTCAAGCCATTTGTTGCGCTCTTCATCAGAGCAGCGGCTCGCCAACTATCCTCGCTGTTTGGATCTCAACAGGCGAATGCGTTCTCCTGATACCGCGAAGAAAGGACCTCCCGTGGGCATCCTCGAGGGAAAGAAGCTGTTGATCACCGGCGTGCTTACCGACGATTCGCTGGCATTTTCCGTCGCGCGTCTCGCGCAAAGCGAGGGCGCGACCATCGCCTTAACGGGATTTGGACGCGGCCTCTCGCTGACAAAGCGCACCGCTCGCAAACTCGCGACTCCTCCGGAGGTATTTGAACTTGATGTGCAAGATCCCAGTCATGCCCCGCGAGTCGCCACACTGGTCAAGGAACGTCTTGGCAGTCTCGATGGCCTCTTGCATGCAATCGGATTTGCACCGAGTATCTGTCTTGGCAATGGCATGATGCCCGCAACTTGGAGCGACGTATCAACGATGCTTGAAGTATCAACCTATTCGCTGAAATCGCTCGCCGAAGCATTCGCGCCGTTGCTCGAGAGCGATAGCGGTGGATCAATAGTTGGACTTGACTTCGACGCGACCCAGGCTTGGCCGGGATACGACTGGATGGGCGTCGCGAAGGCTGGACTTGAATCGCTCACGCGCTATCTCGCACGCGATCTTGGTCCACAACACATACGCGTCAATCTCGTAGCTGCTGGCCCGATCCGGACAATTGCCGCAAAATCGATACCAGGGTTTGCAAATTTTGAATCAATCTGGGCGGCGCGAGCACCGCTTGGATGGGATGTCAATGCCGATGGTGACTCAGTAGCGCGAGCATGCGTGGCGCTTTTCTCTGACTGGTTCCCAAAGACGACGGGTGAAATGATCCACGTCGACGGAGGATTTCACGCAGTCGGCGCTTGACCGTTCCCGCGCGCGTCGTCTGGATTCTCGCGTAGCGCGACGAGACGCTCGCGGTATTCATCAAGATCTATCTCGCCTCGCGCGAAACGCTCCGAGAGGATGCGCTCGGCCGACGAACTCGACATCACATCGTGTTGAGCAACAGAGTTTGACGCGCTCGTCGATCCTCCAGAGGACCTTCGCTTGCGAGAGCGCGAGGTGACAAGAAAGATCAAACCGCCGAAAAGCAAGATGACCACGAAAGGTCCGAACAGAAGATGATGTCCATTCCTGATTAGTGCAAGTTCCATCGTATGCTCCCTGAGTCATCACCATCTGTCACTCGTGTCGAAGCTAGCCGATTGTTTCGCTGGCACGACACCCCTTCAGCCCTCTCCGTTAACCTCACCAACGGACTGGAGCATGGTCTAGTCACCGCGCTCAAAGTTCAGGGTTAGAAAGGCTCACCAGCCAGCGGCTCGGTGGAAAGCACGCCCCATTCGATGCAAGCCTTGCAGACCCATTAGGGTTGTAGCGAGCGGCGGCGTGGCCGAGTGGCTTAGGCAAGGGCCTGCAAAGTCCTCCACCCCAGTTCGATTCTGGGCGCCGCCTCAAGAAACAAGTTCCTGGTCGTGGCCAATTTGTTGGGCCACGACCAGGACCGTCAGCATGGCAAAATACCGCGACGATGCCTCGAACCGTTGAACGAGTGAAAAGGGTTTTAAGAGCCCATACTCATATTGTTGCGGTCGTACGGGTGGAGCGCCTTAAACGCAGACATCCGATGCACGCCGTCAAGCACAGCTTCTACTCTCGACCCATCGTTCGGTGCTCACCGCGTATTAAAGCAAAACGATTTTCGGCACTCTCATTATGTATTCATTATCGAGGTCGAACGTCGCTATCGCTCAACTGATTCCGAGGCCTTTGCTGGCCGCTCGATCATCGATGACAAGTCGACTGAAACATGATCACCGGAAGGAGCCGTAACGATGAGCGTGACTGCTCCAATGCCAGCCCCTCGGAGGTAGGACAAAAGGGTCGAGACAAGCAAGTCGCCACCCGCTTCGATCTGAGAAATGTGACTTTGGCTTGTGCCGACTTGCTCTGCAAGCCTTTCTTGCGTGAATCCGACAGCCTTCCGAACAGCGGCAAGCGTCATCGCGAATTCGCGATCAGCATTTTCCGACTCTTGCATTCGTGCTGCAATCTCCGCGATCAGTTCAGAATCGTCGAGATTAACGTCGACGTCTTTGAGGGCTACGTCCTCATCGGTTACGTCGGCCTTGAGGCGGGCAAGTTCCGCCGATGCTTCGTCAGTCATCTCCTTCCTTCCTTTCTTTGGTTGCTTCTATCCGTTGTAATTGGTCGACCATCCGTTCGGCCTGGTCGGCTGCAGCCGAGTACCAGAGCTCTTGCAACAGGGCCTTGTTGCCAAGCAGGAGCGCGACCACAGCACCGCCTCGAAACCAGACGAGGACTCGAATCTGAACATCGCGACTATGGCTAACTGGCCGCACACGCCAAATCGCATGATGCGTTGCGACTAAAACACGCCTGATGGTTTGAGAATCCTCAGTTGGTTCTTCGGCCAACCCGCCGAGAATTTGCATCACCTGGGCGACCTGGACAGCCGCTTCACGTTCGGTAGAACTGCTGGCTGACGCCTTTGCTGCTTGGATTATCTCTGCGTGCCTCTTGATGAACGCAGCTGTGCCGATGACTTTCACAAGCGTAATTATACATTCAGATATATATTACTGCAACTGTATATTCCGGAAAGTGATCCATTGAGCCCGCCAATCCAAAAGGAAGGCTGTGAGTTGTTGGTCAGGGATAGCCAGGGCATAAATATCCGTCGTTCGGCGCTCCGCTGAGGACGACAGTCGCGGGTGACGACTGAGCGCTGATGGAACCATCTGGCGCGGGCCACCCCTCCGAGCCCTCTCGCTCCACACCCGTCGATGGGTGCCCTTGTGCCGGTGAGCGCCTGCGCCCGGGATGGCCCTATCAGGCGACGGGGTCGCTTCGCTCGCGCCCAACACCCGCCAGATCCTCGACGTGGACCAGTTCGGCAATCTTGGTGGCAATGACTTCCATCGAGTCCTCCGCCGTGTCCAACCCGTGTCGGGAGCCGAGCAAGGGGCTGACCTTCCGGACCTCGTCGTAGGTCGTCCCGTGCACGACAGGGATCAGCTGGTCGCGTGCCAGAAGCTCCGAGAGCTCCTTGTCAGAGACTCCCCGGTTGTTGACGCGTTCTAGCAGCGCAGGCGTGATGAGGACGAGGCCCGCACGCGACTTGGCCAGACCCCTATCGATCTCTCGCATAAACGGTTGACCGAGCAGGATGTCCTTCTCGCTGAACCACACCGGCACACCTTTGGCTTCGAGCAGGTCGTTCAGCTCCGTAGCGACACCGCGCCGATCGTCCCACGCATGGCAGAGGAAGAGGTCGCGAAGTTCGGGCAGCGGACCTCGCGACTCGATCGTGCGGCGATAGGGAGTTAGCGCCCGGACCTGGTCGGGGGTGTAGGTCACGGACGAGCTGCCCGGTGACCACCTCGGCCGCGTTGTTCCACCGACGGACCCGCCCCCGCTGCTCGTGCCGCCCCCATTGCTCCGCGGCTGGTAGGCCCGACGAGTAGGAACGCTGTGGCGAGTACGACCCGTAAGACCCGTACCTTCCGCCGTGCACAGGGCAGGCTGCTGCGCCGCTTGCTGTGCGATGTCCCTGTACCGGAGCCGTGCACCTTGCCATGCGGCGATGCTACAACGCTCCAACCTCGTCGAAATCGTCGCCTACACCTCGCCGTGTAGGCACGCCGATTTGCCGATCTGCAGGGCTCCTCAGAGTTCGCGGGCCCGACCCGAGTCAGCGATACGAGTTCGCTCCTCGCGAAGAACGCACACTCCCGTCGATATGTCGCGGACGCACTCTTTATCCATGCTGTTATTCGGTACGCCGATCTGTTTACAACAGCCGGGTTCACTTCTAAATAACGCGCGTAACCCTGTGTCGGGCAAGCGCCCGGAAAACATGTCGATGCACCGGTTGGAGCAACTTCCAGTAAAGGAAACCGGGGACTCCTTTCGGGCGGAGCGAGCCGACCTGGACGAGCTCGTCCTCAGTGCATCTATAGCCAAGCCATGCTTCTCCGGGAAACCACCGGATCGTACGCAACACAAGAGCGCCGGGGTCATGTCGAACGACGAGCCACCAGTCAATAGCCGCTCCTTCGATAACCTCCCGTGGGGAGCTGAGCTTCCAGTACTCCCCGGCGACACGACCGATCAGCGCACGCACTCTCCACGCGAGCGTCAGGCCGTACCATCTGTAGCTTCCTCCGATCCTTTCGAGATCAGCGCCGAGACGTATCGATGTGGCATCGGCAAGAGGGACTGTCACTCGCACCGTGTAGACGCCGTCTCGGAGCCCGCTGTCGCGCCCGAGCAGGCCGTGGTCGAGCTCGAGCGCCTGGTCGTCAAGGGCCGTCAGGAGCGCATCGGCAAGACCCATCGGCTCGATGCCAAACGCCGCGTCGGTTCGCGCACGATCTTCGACGACGACCTCGGTGACGAGACTCTCGATGAGCGCATGACTGACGCGGCGATCGACGGGGGTGACGAGATCCAGCCAATACGACGAGAGTCGAGGCGTCAGGTAGGGCACGTCGACGATGCGTCGACGACGCAGACCGCGCGCCGTTGCATACGCCGCGATCATCTCGCGATACGAAGTGACGTCGGCGCCGCCGACCTCATACACGCCAGGCTCGACACCGATCGCGCCGATCAAATAACGGATCATGTCGTCCGAGGCGATCGGTTGGATGGATGTGCGAACCCATCGTGGGCAGACCATGAACGGAAGCCGCTCGGTGAGATACCGCAACATCTCGAACGAGATACTGCCGGCACCGAGTACGACCGCTGCTCGGAGCTCGACAACAGCAACTCCTCCAGACGCGAGCGCTGCGCCGACTTCCTGGCGGCTCGCGAGATGCTCGGACTCTGGGTCGTGCCCAAGCCCACCGAGGTAGATAATGCGTCGAAGACCCGCGGTTGAAGCAGCTCTCCCGAAAGCCATAGCCAGCTGATGGTCACGAGCGCGGAAGTTTGCAGCACTCAGCGAGTGCACGAGATAGAAGGCGGTCTCGCATCCAGCCAAGGCTCCCTGCAGTGCTATCTCGTCGGCGACGTCGATTGATCGGCCTTCGGCGCCAGCAATTTCTGGAACACGTCGCGAGAGTGCGATGACGTCATATCCAGCCTCGACGAGCACAATCGAAAGTTTGCGTCCGACGAACCCGGTTGCCCCAACTACAGCGACTCTCACCGCTCAACCATGCACCATAACCGAGCACCAAGTTGCGCGACTTCCTGCTGATCTAGTACTGGCCTCAAGTGGGCCGCGTAATCGCCCCGCCGAAGCTCAATGTGCCAGATCGCGACCCAAGGACGAACAAAGGGACAAAACCGTCGATCGGTGCGCCATCGTGAGCGCGGAAGTGCTTCGTTCGGCGCTGTCATTCTGTACCGAGATGGTCTCAAGAAAATGTTTAGAGCGCTTTGGCTCCCAAAGCGACGTCGAAGCCGGCGCCGTTGTTTGCCAGGCCCACCAGGAGGATGCCGGCCCATTCAAGGGCGTGGGTCATTTCGAGCCCTCCTGCGTCGAGGGGCCGCATGTCCAAGCTCTTCAGAAACGCCGCGACGGGAGCCTTCGCCTCGCTGTTGCCGGCGAAGAACACGTCCACGGGCTTGTCTTCAGCAAGGACGCCACCGAAGATCGTATTGAATGCCTTCACGATGTGTGTGCCCTCGGGGGCGGCGGCGGCGATCTGCTGAGACACCGAGTGGCCCGCGGTCGTCACGAGTCCGCTGGCGTCGGCGTTGAACGGGTTAGTGATGTCGATGAGGATCTTGCCGGCCAGCGCATCGCCGTAGTGCGCGACCACTTCAACCGCGCCGGCGAACAGGACGGCGATGATGACGATGTCACCCGTCGGCCTTGCGCCGAACGTGCCGACGGTGGTTCCGTTGCCGATCTGGTCGGCAAGTGCCTGAGCCTTGGCGGTGTTGCGACTCATGAGCTCGATGGTGTGGCCGTGCTTGGCTGCCCGAGCGCCGATGGCGGTGGCCATATTGCCCGAGCCGATGATGCTGATGGTGGTCATGATGTTTGCTCCTTCGTGGTGTCTGGATTAGTTGGTCGTCGGGGTCTTGCTGGCGTGATGGCTTGGCGTGTCGAAGGTTCGCCCACGCCTAGGCGACGCGCTCAGATCACTGTGGTGCCGCCGTCGACAACCAGCTCCATGCCATTGACGTAGCTCGAGTCGTCTGAGGCGAGGAACAACGCGACCGATGCGATCTCAGCAGGGCGGCCCATTGCTCGCCGCGGGATCACGGACTCGAACACTGCCTTCATCTCCGCGCTCATCACTTCCTCCATAAGCGGTGTGGAGACCTGGCCGGGGGTCAGCACGTTCACCCGGATTTTCCTGTCTCTCAGCTCGGACACCCACACTCGTGCGTAGGCGGGCAGCACGGCCTTGCTCGCTGCGTACACACTCCAATCGGGGTAACCCCTGAGCGACGCGTTCGACCCGGTCATGAAGATCGAGCCTCCATCGTTGAACAGCGGCAGCGCCTTCTGGACCGTGAACAGCGTGCCGCGCGCGTTCAGCGAGAAGGCGGCATCGAACTGCTCCTCGGTGATCTCACCGAGCGTGCCCTGCTCGCCCGTGCCGGCACTTGCCCACAACACGTCGACCGTGCCCTTTTCCTGCTTGACCGTCTCGAACAAACGGTCCAGATCGTCGAGGTCGGCCGAATCGGCCTGCACGCCGGTCACGTTCCGGCCGATCAGCTTGACGGCTTCATCCAGAGCGTCCTTTCGTCGGCCCGAGATGAAGACATGAGCTCCTTCGTCTACGAACAACTTGGCACCGGCCAGCGCCATACCGCTTGTCGCGCCGGTGATCACCGCGACCTTGCCATCGAGCTTTCCCATGGATACTCCGTTCGTGTGCGCTGCCGATATTATGTATACCGATTTGAGTACTTAATGTATCACGGATGCAAGCTATGTACACCAACTGGTACCCAACCGGGTTATGCTGGGCGTATGACAGAGTTGGAGAAGGGGCCGCGGGGCCTACGCCGTGGCAGGGGCGCACGAGAACGCATCCTCAGCGCTTCACAACAACTGTTCCGCGATCAAGGCATCAACTGCACCGGCATGGACCAGCTCTGCGCGGTGGCAGAGGTGTCCAAGCGCACGCTTTACCAGCACTTCCCCGGCAAGGACGAGCTGATCGCCGAACACCTACGCCGATTCGATCCCGACATCCTGCCCGAGGTGTTCGACCGCGCCGACCTCACACCTCGCGAACGACTCCTCGCCGCCTTCGACATCCACGCGCCTCTGTGCCCGTTCATCGCAGCGGCCGTCGAAATCCACGACCCGAGCCACTCGGCACGCGCATACGCCCGCGACTACAAGGAAGCCTTTGCCGCTCGACTCACCGATACCGCCCGAGAGGCTGGCGCTACCAACCCCGAACAGCTCGGCGAACAACTGGCGTTGCTGTTGGATGGCGCCTCGGCCCACAGCCGAGTCCTCAACACCGAGACCCTCGCCACCGCCGCCGCCATCGCGGCGGTCCTCGTCGACAAAGCCATCCCCGCGGCAGCGGTACCGCTCGACGCAGGCGGGAAACCCTTCAGCCGGGACGGGGGGCGTGCCGGATGCGGCGACGAGTTCAGCCAAAGTTGACGCCGAGTACGCGGCGGGCAGAACGCTCAATCAAAGAAAGCTTTGAGATTCACCAGATCGCGCCCGAGTCGGCGATCTGTGCGCTCTTCGGCTGCTCAGCCGACAACTGTCAACCAGCGAAAACGTTTCCGGTCAAGGCACTAGCTCCATTTCGGATTTGTGTTGTTGGCTCGCCAACAACACATCGCGTGCACGAGTACCGCGAATGATTGAATTGCTACCAATCAGACGGATAGGGCGCTTGTTGCCTTAGCCTCGATCCACCGCGCGGATAGCAATCTGACCACCGAACCATCCGCGGAAAAGGTGCCCCGATCAGGGAAAATGGGAGTGTCCAAACAACCCAGTTCCCCGATCAGAAAGGCACCTTTTCGA
>Ga0307373_10009290_pt1 | contig 14746 bp, 14 predicted proteins | sample OX2MG_FD_202534 | JGI IMG/M metagenome (GOLD analysis project Ga0307373, IMG submission 202534) | Soil microbial communities from Risofladan, Vaasa, Finland - OX-2 | ecosystem: Environmental > Terrestrial > Soil > Coastal area > Acid sulfate soil | place: Finland: Risofladan, Vaasa | collected... | reverse complement strand
CGATGGACCCGGCGGTTGTGGTAACAGCCTATCGCACAACGCGGATTGAGAAATACTGGGGGAAACCGTGAAAGTAACCTACGACCCCGATGTGGACGTGCTCCGAATCCTGCTGAGCGACGCTGCCGTCGAGGAAAGCGACGAGGACAAGCCGGGGGTGATCCTCGACTACGACAAGGACGGCAACATCGTGGGGCTTGAAATCCTCGAGGCCTCAAAGCGCACCACCAATCCCCGCTCGGTCGAGTACGCTGTCACACGCTAAGCCCTGGCGCCCATTTACAATTGAGCGATTGCCAATTTCACCCATTTCAGCGCAATCGCCATTCACCAATCGCAAATCACCAATTCCCTGTTCGTCCCTGGTAATTGCCTTTCCCACCCATAACTCAGAACCCAGAACCAGATTCGTGTTTCCGTCCTTCATAATTCACGATTCATAATTAGTGCCCGCTTGCATTTGCCGTGCGTGGGGTGTATATAGGCGTCAGATTTGTTTGGTGATAGCCCATGTCCGCATACATCGCGAAAACAGCGACGTATGCGCCACCCGCGGTGCCAAAAGTGTTCGAGGCTGTAGTTTCGTCTTAAGTGCATAACTCGTGGGGGTTCAGGAAAGAGAATGGACAGGGAGCTTTTCGTCCGAGACTTTGCGTCTGACATCGAGACAGGAGCGATTCCGCGCACCGCGTCACCGGAGATAGCGGAAATCGCTGAGTCATTCATCGGGAATCTTGAGACGTCGCTACACTTATTGAGCGTTCCGCGCCTCCTAATTCTGATGGGGGCTTACCGGGAGCAGAATTTCGGCCTGCTATTGAAGGCGATGTCAGAAGACCGGGCGTACGCGTCTTATTTCGAATCAGAAGAGACGCGAGAGAAGGTGGCGGCCCGAATAATGGACCTTCGGCGCCAGAACGCAGAAGATCTCGACGCCCGGCAGTTTCGTACCAACCAATTAAACGGCTTGATCGATGCCCTCCTAGCTGACCCTGAAGTAAAACCCATTCTTGTCGCGCTTGCAAATTCTGTGATCTCGAGCCTATGGACAGCCATCGAGTGCCTTACAAAAGACCTCTGGGTCGCTGTTCTCAACTCTCGCCCGTCTCCCTTACTCCAGCCCATTCTTGCATCGTTGTCTTCGGAAGAGGGTAGTCTAGGCATCTCGCGTCGCAGTGTGAGTGTGGGGCTGCTCGTGAAACATGGCTTTGATCTTCGGAGGCACCTCGGGACGGTCTTGTCTCCGAAATTCGATTTTACGAGTGTCTCGGGTATAAGGGTGGCATTCATGGCTGCGTTTCGTGACGACCCGAAGATAGAAAAAATCCTAAAACCCGAGGCGCTCCAAGCGTTGGAGGCTGCCCGACATGCAGTTGTTCACCGCGGGGGCCGTATTGACGCTGAGTACTTGAGGCGAACGGGTAAAGACAGCGCAATTGGCGAACGCCTTTCCATGCCAGCAAATGAGTTGACTGAGTACGCGCGAGCGGCCCGCGATGTCGGGGCTGCGCTACTGCAATTCGTGGACGATTGGCTTCGCGCTGTTGGCCCGCCCCCGGCACAGAACGGTTAGCCACGGGGCTGGCGCAGATGCCCGTTTGTGGTATCTGCGATGACCGAAAGGAGCAGATGGCGAGAGCACATAATTGGGGTACACGGGTGGCGCGTACGTTCCGAACTATGGAATGTATGCGTGGCTGGCGCAGCCACGCGCCTTGTAGTCACTGTGGGCTCGGGGCTGGCGCAGATGCGGTTTCTGTCTCTGCGATCCCGGAGGGAGCGGCCCGCAGGTAACGCCCCGATTGATCGGGACGTTCAGCGAAGCTGATTGGGGTTAGACCGGTGAGGTGGAAGAACTGCTCCGCCACTTTCGACCTCAACGGCCAAAACAGACTGGCGGAAAGAAGCTCGAACAAGAGCCTCTCGCTGCGCGAGATTGCAGACGCTACAAGGCGAGTATTTGCCCCAGCCGCGGTCAACAGGCGTACGCAACTCATAGGGAAATACCGATGCGACCGCAAGCTGCTAATCCGGTGCCTTGGTGGGTCACTGCCATTGTTTTGCCCGCAGTTTTTCTCCTACTGGGGGCATTGATAGGCTTCTTCGGAACGTGGATTCGGGACAAGCTTGACTCGCAGCGAGCAAAACAAGCATTCCTCAAGGCGATCCGCCGTGAACTAGAGTCTCTTGAGAAGCAGCTTGACACAGCTATGGCGGAAATTGAAGATTCAAAGAAGAAAATGGAGGCATCTTGGCACGTGCCCCAGTTTTCGCTTTCCTTCCGGACTACAGTGTATACAAGTCAGCTCGGCAAACTAAGGGACATCGCTGATCCCCTGTTATTGGAGGTCGTTGAGATATATTCCGACGTCTCCTCTCTGGCCGGAATTGTGGACCTGCTCAACCGTCATAGCTCAGAAGCGTTGGCCCGAAAACCACCCGGGACACTACGCCATTTCGGTACTCATAGTATAGAGGACACGGATTCATTCTTGCAGACCTTGGCACTCGTGGGATCCGCCTGCCAGTCCCTGCTCGAGCAACTAGGCCCGATCAGGACTAGGGTCCGTAACGTATTGCCGAAATTGCCAGGGTAGAACCGCGGGTGGCGAAGGTATTGACTTTTAACATCTGCGTTCAGCGAAGCTGAGCGGGGTTAGAATGGCGGGGAAAAGAGAATTATGAATTCTGAATTATGAAGGATGAAAAAAGTCAGTTCCGAGCCACCGCAATGACAGCGATGGACCGGGTGGAATGAAGAAAAACAAGAGCCTCTCGCTTCGCGAGATCACCCCGATAGATCGGGACGCGACGCGCACACACTGCAAGGCGGGCATCTGCGCCACCCGCCGGAAGGCCCAAAAGTTAATTCCGTTTAAACGCTATCGAGCCTTGTTCATGGACGCCTGAGGAATCTCAAGTAGAAAGCTGCGAAAACCAGGACAATGCCAATATTCGCTGTCAGCCGTTCCCAGAATCGGTGTCTAAAGAACGCGAAATCTACACCGACTATGACGGCTGCCATCGCCACCCCGTAAAGCACCAGAGCTGCCTTTTTGCCCATTTCAGCTGAAACCATATGGGGACCCTCAGTTCGTCAAGACAACCAGACCGGAATTAATTTTGGGCCCTCCGGGAATTAAAAGTATACACCCACCGGCCTCCCACTGGGCCTTACCGGCTTCAGCACTTTCGCGGGCGGCGCGTACGTTCCAAAGTATGGAATGTATGCGGCAATTCGGGCGGGTGATGCGGGCACGCGATCACCTTGGAGTGCGGCGGCTTGCCGCCGCTTTGGAAGGCGGGAGCACGCTCCCGCACTCCAAGACAGGCCGGTATTTCGAGGCTGGCGCAGAGGCAGTTTCTGTCCCTGCGTAGTCCCGAAGGGACTGGTCTGGAGGCCAGAGCCGTCCCCTGCGAAGAGCCGCGGACCTCAGAAACGGAGGACCGCGCTACGACCTTTCAATCACTCAATCGCAATTCGCTCAATCATTCAATCGTTTTAAAAGACCCCTCACCCGATCGCTGGCGCGATCACCCTCTCCCCAAGGGCGAGGGCTTTTCTTTTTGTGGGGCGTGGCGCGTTGCGGCACGGATGAATCCGTGCCCTTTCGCAAGGGCATCTGGCAGGCGATTCATAATTCCAGATTCAAGATTCAAGAGCAAAACCCAGGGGGGTGGCGGCGCGATTGGTCGGGACGATCTGCGAAGCTGAGCGGGGTTAGAACGAGGCGGAGAAGGCGCTGCCCAGCATGGCCACGGCGGCGATGAAACAGATGACGGCGAGGACGATGGCGTTGTGGGCGACGAGCCAGGGCCGCACCCTGCCGAAGAGCCTGGCCGAAGAGTTGCGCGCAAGATGCACGAGCGCAATGGGCAGGAAAATCAGCAGCGATCCCAAAGCGGCAAACGCCGTGACCACGATGGCGAGTTGCACCGTGCTGAGACCTGCCTGGGCGTAATCGACGGCGGCCGAAATGAGCAGCGGCACGTTCTTGGGATTCAGGGTAATGAGGCCCCCCAGCGCGAAGACCACGAGCATGGACGCGGAGTCGAGGGTCTTCATCCACCGGGGTTCGGCGGCCGGCGGCCTGTTCCTGAGATGCTTGCGAAACGCCACCGTCGCCACAACCAGAAGGATGGCGCCCATCCCGGCGTGAATGAGCATGCTCCAGGTTGACGACGCTCCACTGCCGCCGGAAACCGCCATCGCCCGCTTGCCGCTCCAGGCCAGCAGAAACGTGGGAAGCCAGAGGGCGGCGAAAAATCCCATGCCATAGGCGAGGGATTTGACCGCTCCTCTCTTCGAGGTAAGAACCACGATCAGCCCCGCCACGGGGATGGGACTGATCATGACGGCGGTGATGATCGGCAGCGTGTCCCGGATGGCCTGTATCATCGAACGGCTCTTTCCCTCTCCCCGCCTGTTGGCATTTTGGATGACTCCCAAAGCCGGGCGGACGGCGCAGAGACTCCCCTTGCAGTGTCTGCGCATCGCGTCCCGATCTATCGGGGCGGTGTCGCGGGGCGGCATTCCCGTTTTTTGATTTTATGTCCACCGGTTTGTTTTGGCCACTGAGGCGGGCGGCAGCGGAACCGTTCCGGCACTGCGCAGCGGCCGGGCTGATGCCTGGGGCTACAACGGCAAACCAGAATCTTGCGGTGGGGGCGCCGCGCAGTGGCCGGCTGCTACTTTGTTTTCTGGTATTGCAGGAAGGTAGCCAGCGCCTGGAGCTGGTGGCTTGTGAGGCCTCCCAAAGCGGGCATGACGGAGTCCGGAGAATAGGCCTGCGGGTCTTCGAAGTGGCCGACGAGCCAGGCATTCGACCGGCCGCGCGTTCCTTCCATGGCCAGGTCAGGAGCAACGGTTCCGCCGCGCCCGTGAAGGCTGTGGCACGAGAAGCAGCCTTCTCCCTGCGCTGCCTGGGTGTAAAGAGCCGCCAGCAGTCCGGCGTCTTGTGACTGCCGGAGGAACCGCCTGGCGATGACGTGGTAGTGGCGCGCGTTGCGGCCAACATTAAAGTGGTCAGGAGCGGCGAGAGGCTTGGGGTCGCCAAAGTTGCGGGCGATCTGCTGGCAGTCTTCGGCCTCGGCGTGCAGGCGGAGGGACTTGCCCTGATAGTATCCGGCGAGGTCCGGATGTTCGCGGGCGGTGCGGGGATCGGTGACCAGCTTGCGCAGTTCCCGGCGCGACCGAGGCTCCGCAACCAGGATGTGGATTGCCGGACCCTCCTGGGTGACAATTTTGGTTTGTTGATAATCGGATTGCGCGCGCTGCTCCTGCGCCGTGGCCCTGCTTCCGGCAATTGAAAGCGCCAGCAAGGCGCAGCCGAGAATCGCCAGGCGTTCGATCCATTGCTTGCCCATGGGAACCTCCAGATGCCACCTACCCTGTGCTAACCATCCTCCTTTTGTCGGCGGGCTGCCGTGACGGGCGTCACAGCCGCATGAAAGGCTTCAGGGCGATCCACCGCCCCCGCCTGTGCGCTGCCGGGCATTTGGGCTTGCCTTTTTTCCTGCTGCAAGCTACGATGGGGCGTTTTTTGCGCCTTTTATGACGCCCGTCTACGCAAACATTGACGTCTGGCTGGTGATCGGCTTTGGGGCAGGGCTGGTCCTGTTTTATCGTGGGCTGCGCAATTTTCGCAGAGGTTTGATGGTGGCCGATACCCCGATCATTCCCATCCGCAGCGTGGCCATGGGCATCACCCAGGTGCACGGGCACGCGGGTGGAGACACGCCGTTTCCGAGCCCCGTGCGGGGCCTGCCCTGCTACGCCTTTCGGGTGCAGATTGAACGCTACGACCGGCGGAACCGCTGGCAGCACTATCGCACCGACCAGAACGGCAAGCGCTTCTATCTCTCCGACGATTCGGGCCGCATCCACGTGGACCCGCTGAAAGCCGACTTTGACGTGCCGGTCAGCGGCCGCCGTGTGGTGGGCGATCCGCCCATAAGTTTCTCCCTGGCAAGTCTGCTGGGGAGGGGCAGATCGTTGGACGCCTCCGATGTTTCGATGAGCGCCAAAACCGATGAAGAACTGCTGGAATACGCCGCCGCCAGCTACGACTATTCCAACTCCTATCGCTTTACGGAGCGCTGCATCGAGCCCGACCAGGAATACGACGTGCTGGGAACCTGCGTCGAGAATCCCCGGCCCGACGACGACAACGACAGAAATCTGATCACCAAGGGCGAGCATGACGGCACTTTTCTGATTTCTTCCAGGACGGCGGATGAATTGAAGCAGGACGCCGGTTGGCGCTCGACAGTGATAGTGATGGGCGGCGCGGCCCTCACGGTTTTCTGCGCGGCGATTTTTATGGCCAGGCATGGCCTGCTGTAAATCCGGATCAGGAGGATGACCATGGGACTGAGCATTCTGGTTTTGCTGGTTTTGCTGCTGGCGGTTGTTGCCTTCGTGGTCTACGCGGTCAGTATCTACAACAGCCTGGTGCGCCTGAAGAACGACATCGACAAAGCCTGGGCCAACATCGACGTGCTGCTGAAGCAGCGGCACGACGAACTGCCCAAGTTGATCGACACCTGCAAGGGTTACATGCAGTATGAGCAGAAGACTTTTACAATGGTCACTGAAGCCCGCACCGCCTATCAGAACGCTAACACGGTGCCGCAAAAGGCCCAGGCCGACAACATGATGACCGGGGCGCTGAAAAGCCTGTTTGCGGTGGCCGAAAACTATCCGGAACTGAAGGCCAACAACGACTTTATGCAGTTGCAGTCGCGCATCTCGGAGATCGAGGAAAGGATCGCCGACCGGCGCGAGTTCCTGAACGACAGCGTCAACACCTACAACATCCGCATCCAGCAGTTCCCCGACATGATTCTGGCCGGATTGATGAACCTGCAACAGCGGGAATTCTTCAAGGCCACGGCAGAAGACCAGCAGGACGTGAAGGTGGATTTCAACTGAGGCAGATTCAGTCTTCAGGCGGCGGCCAACCTATCAAAACCCCGGACCGGCCGGGGGTCCGCCTGCCGGCCGTGGCCCGCAACCCCGCGAAAAGGGGCCGGAAAGCCCCCGCAAACGGGCGCCCTTTCAGCCCCCTGGCCCTAGGCCAGTGAAGTGATACCAATATGTGACATTTTGCGGCCGGACAGGTGACACATCGGAAATTGTTTTCCGGCGGCAGGAAGTCCCGGCAGGGTTCAGAAAAATCCATTTGTTGAATCCAAAGGAGTTATTACCGCAGGTATGAACATGGATTATTGTGCAGATTGGCACGCTGCTTGCACTATTAACTGTTTGAGGAAGGGGGACGCTGGCCATGATGGACGAGGAAGAGCTTCACAGACTGCAAGAAGAACGGGCCGTGATGGAAACGTGGCGAAAAGTCTCTCGTCATGTGGTGGCTGACCTCCTGGAAGGTTGCTCCGTCTGTACCACGGTGCGCGAGAGGACTCTCCTCTTGCGCTGCCCGTGGTGCGACGACGTTTATTTGTGCCCCGGAGAATGCATGCACGAGCACAATACGCAACTGCACGCTACGGTCTCCTTCTCGTCGCATTAGTTGATTGACCCGGTTGCCCGGACTGCGCTCAGGCGCCTGGCAGAGGCCGGTAGCTCGCCGAAGTGGTATCGGTTTCCCACACCGTAACGGTATGGACGTTCAATCCCTGCCCCTTGATTTTCCGCTGCAATTCATTCCCCAGATAGCACGCCAGGTTTTCGGCGGAGGGATTGGTTTCCGTAAAGGGCTCAACCTCGTTCAGGAAATGATGGTCGAAACGCTCGGCCAGTTCTTTCAGCGCCGCCCGCAAGTCTGAAAAATCCATCAGCAGCCCGATGGAATTCAGCTTTTCGCCCTCCACCGTGACCCGCACCTTGTAATTGTGCCCGTGAAGGTTCTCGCACTTTCCCTTATAGCCGCGCAGCGCATGCCCTGCGGCAAAGGAATATTCAACCGAAACCTCAAACATGGATCCTCCGGCTTTGGACTGCGGCGGCTGGCCGCCGCTCTATTCTGCTCAGCAATGCAACATAGGGTGCCAACGCTCGATTGTAGCGCCGCCGTCCCGGCGGCATTTTCAGGGCCGGCAAGATGCCGGCGCTACGGAGCGAATAGCGCGGCCCTTCTGAATGGCCCGGGCTTCTAAAGTTGTCATTCCGCGCGCAGCGAGGAATCTGCTTCTGATCCGGCAAAGCCCTGCTCTGCCTCATCCGGGACCCTACAAAGGCACAAAGCAGATCCTTCGCTTCTCTCAGGATGACGTCGTGCAGGATTTCGCGGCGCCCTGCTACGAACATTCTTGCATAAATTCGCTGACCTCTTCCAGCCGTGCGGCGCGGCGGTAGGGCGGAAGGCTGTCAAAAAAGATCTTTCCGTACGGCTTCTTCACGATGCGATGGTCCAGGATGCCGAGCACTCCGCGGTCGGTTTCACTGCGGATCAGCCGCCCGAAACCCTGCTTGAGCGCGATGACCGCCTCGGGAATCTGGTACTCGACAAAGGCGTTGCCGCCCTCCTCATTGATCTGGCGGATGCGGGCCGCCACCACCGGGTCTGAGGGCACGGCAAAGGGCAGGCGGTCAACGATGACGGCGCTCAACTGCTGGCCCTGCACGTCCACGCCCTGCCAGAACGAGCTGGTGGCAAACAGCACGGCGTGCGGGGTGGAGCGGAACCTGTCGAGCAGCGCGGTGCGCGGGGCCGAACCCTGCATCATCAGCGGATAACGCAGCCGCCGGCGCACCTGTTCATAAACGGTCCGCATCTGCTGGTAGGAGGTGAACAGCACGAAGGCGCGGCCTTCGGTGGCCTTCAGCAGGCTCACAATTTCACCGGCGGCGCGCGATGAGAAATCGGCGTGGCGCGGGTCCGGAAGGTGGAGCGGGGTGTAAAGAATCGCCTGGCGGGCAAAGTCGAAGTGCGATTCCAGGATCTTTTCGCTCGCCATCTCCACTCCCAGGCGGCGCTTGAGGAAATCAAACGTACCGCTCACGGCCAGCGTGGCGGAGGTGAGGATGACGCTGCGCACCTTCCCGAACAGGCGTTCCCGCATGATGGGCGAAACGTCGATGGGCGAGGCCTCGATGAAAACGCCGCGGCCGCGCCTCTCCCACCAGTAGACCAGTTTGCGGTCACGGCTCTCCAGGATCACTTCCAGCGCCTGGCGGATCTCCGCCGACCGCCGCGCCAGGTTGTTGATCTCTTCCGGGCGGTCCTTCACGCCCAGCAGTTCGGTCTCGAGGCGGATAAGCGAGTTGACCAGCGCCGAGTAAACGCCGCGGTGAACGTCCAGAAAACTTTCGCGGTTGTCAAAATTCGTCCGCTCGTCGCCGGCCGGGAACAGCTCAAAGAAAAGTTCGCTGCGCCGCCGCAACTCGCGCACCGCGCCGGGCACCTCGCCGGCCTCAAGGGCCTTCAGCTTCAGGGTGGCATCGGTATCGCGCGCCAGCTCTTCCATTTTGTAATTCGAAACTTTGAGACCGAAATACTGCGTGGCCACGTCTTCGATCTCATGGGCTTCGTCAAAAACTACCGCCGTGTAGTCGGGCAGCAGGCTGGCGTAATCCGACTGCTTCAGAGCCAGGTCGGCGAAGAAGAGGTGGTGGTTCACGATGATCAGGTCAGACTCGGCGGCGCGCTGGTGCATCCAGGTAATGAAGCAGCGCTCAAACTGCGGGCATTTCTGGCCCGTGCAGGTTTCGCGGCGGGCGTCCACGCGTTGCCACAGCTCGCTCGCGTCCGGAAGCCCCGCCACTTCCGTGCGGTCGCCGGTTTCGGTTTCCGCTTCCCACTCGCGAAGCCGGCTGTAGAGGTCAACCTCTTCCAGGCCGTTCAGCACCGGCTGCTTTTCAATGTCGTAGAGCTTCTGCCGACAAAGGTAGTTCTGGCGCCCCTTCATCAGGGTGGCGCGCAGCCTGGGAAACAGCTTCCGGATAAAAGGGATGTCCTTGTAGAAGAGCTGCTCCTGCAGGTTCTTGGTTCCGGTTGAAATGACCACCCGCTGCCCGCTGCGAACCAGCGGCACCAGGTAAGCCAGCGTCTTCCCCGTTCCCGTGCCGGCTTCAACAATCAGGTGCCGGCCGTTCTCGACGGAGGATTCAATAGCCTCGGCCATCTCCAGCTGGCCCGGCCGGTACTCGAAACTGGGGTGATGGCGGGCCAGCCAGCCCGAGGCGCCGAAGATGCGCTCGAGCGATGCCTTTTCCGCTGTTTCCCGACCTTTAACACTCATGCTGTTAGCTGCAAAGTAGCGCCGCCCTTCAGGCCGGCAATCGAGAGTTGTGCCGGGCTGAACCCGGCGCTGCAAACCCCGAACAAGTCATTACCGCCTGGGGGCCAGTCTGGCGGGAATCTGCAACCTCCGTTAGACTGGTAATCCTGGCTGGGTGCTCATTGGCAAGAATAGCACAGAAGCTTGGATGGAGGCCGGAGGCCGGCGGCTTCTGAGTCAGGAAAACTATGCCGAAGTTGCCGCTGATCGTGATCCTCGGACGCCCCAACGTGGGCAAGTCCACCCTGTTCAACCGCATGGTGGGAAGCCGCCGGGCGCTGGTGGGCAACGAGCCGGGCATGACGCGCGACCGCATTGAAGGGACCGCCGAATGGCAGGGAGTCCGCTTCGACCTGGTGGACACGGGCGGAATCGTCCCCGAAGACTACGACACGATTCCGGCTGAAATCCTGCGGCACGCGCAGATGGCCATCCAGAAGGCCGCCCACCTGGTTCTGGTGGTGGACGGGCGCGAAGGCGTGCTGCCACTCGACCAGGAACTTTGCAGCCTGCTGCGGCGGACGGGCAAACCCTTGTCCGTGGCCGTCAACAAGATCGATCTTCCCATGCATGCTCCGCTGGCGGCGGAATTTGCCCGCCTGGGCGTGGAAAACACCTTCCCTGTTTCAGCCGAACACGGCCTGGGGGTCGAAGAACTTCTCCAGCACCTCACCCGGGACCTGCCGGCCTCGGAAGAACCCGCCGACGATCCCGAGGCGCCCGTCAGGATCGCCATCATCGGGCGGCCCAACGTCGGCAAATCCACGCTGCTCAATCGCCTGGCCGGGCAGGAACGTTCCATCGTGACGCCCATTCCCGGCACCACCCGCGACGCCATCGACGTGGCGGTGGAGCACGACGGCGCTCGATACGTGTTTGTGGACACGGCCGGCATCCGGCGCAAAGGGAAAACCCGGCTGCTGGCCGAAAAACTGAGCGTCATCCAGGCGCGCAAGCACCTGGAACAGGCTGACATCGCCCTTTTTATTATCGACGCCGAAGAGGGCGTGGCGGCCCTGGACACCCACATCGCCGGCTACGCGCATGAGAGCCGCCGCTCCGTGATCCTGGTGGTGAACAAATACGACGCTATCCCCAAGGGGCTGACCGTCACCCTGGACTACACCAAGGAACTGCGGCAGCGCATGAAATTTCTGGATTACTCTCCCATTGCTTTCATTTCGGCGCTGAAAGGACAGCGGCTTCCCAGCCTCTGGAAACTGATCGCCGAGGTGGCGGCGGCCCGCAAAGTCCGCATCCCCACGGCGCGCATAAACACTTTCCTCCAGGGACTGGATCTCCGCCGGCTTCCCACCTCTCGAGGCCGGCCTTTGCGCATTTACTATCTCACTCAGGGGGCGGTTTCTCCGCCCACCTTCATTGCCTTCACCAACCGCACGGGCAAACTCCACTTCTCGGTTGAACGTTACCTGGAGAACCGGATCCGGGAAGAGTTTGGGTTTTTGGGAACTCCCATCGTGATCAAGTCGCGGTCTCGCAAATAAATAGCGGGGAACGAAGAGATCCTGGTTGGGTATTTAACTCTGTTAATTTACTGTAAAATATGGACATCTTAATTGACCTCAGCCGACGCGGTAGTGCTATACTGGGCCGCAGCAGAGTTGTGGGTGCCCCTTCCGGAGGCAGCATGCTTACAAAATCTGTCGCGAAATTATACAGAAGGGAGCTCGGATTACATGTCCTGGGAAATGGCATCACTTCGAGCAATATTCATTCTTTCCGTTATCGCAGCGGCGTACCACCTGCGGCCTTTTCATTGGTCTTCATGGGTTTCGGCTCTGGTTGGAGCGGCGCTGGCATTCGCCTTCGTCTTTATCGAGACGCGCCTGCGGAAGGCCAGCCTTAAACGGCTGATCGGAGCGGTGGTTGGCGGAATTTTCGGGATAACGGGCGCGCTGGTCATCAGCCATCTGCTGAGCCTGACCTCGCTGGAGAAGGCCTCCATCTCCTACGTCCAGGTCACCCTCCTGCTGCTGCTGGGTTACATCGGCCTGGTGGTGGGCGCCTCCAAGGGCGATCTGCTGAACCTGGCGGCGATGGGCGGCCTTTTTTCCGCGGAGCGGCAGGGCCGGAAGAGCAGCAAGATCCTCGACACCAGCGTGATTATCGACGGCCGGATCGCCGACATCTGCGATACCGGATTTATGGAAGGCCCCCTCCTCCTTCCGCAGTTTGTGCTTCGCGAACTGCAACTGGTGGCGGATTCGACCGACCCGCAGAAGCGCAACCGCGGCCGGCGCGGCCTGGACGTGATGCAGCGCATCCAGAAAACAGCTTCCGTCCAGGTGCAGATTGTGGAGGAAGACTTCCCCCAGGTTCGAGAGGTGGATCTGAAGCTGATCGAGCTGGCCAAGAAGATTGAGGGGAAAATCCTGACCAACGACTTCAACCTGAACAAGGTGGCCCAGCTGCAGCACGTCCCGGTGCTGAACATCAACGAGCTGGCCAACGCCCTCAAGCCCGTGGTGCTCCCCGGCGAAATCATGCGGGTGTTTATCCTCAAAGAGGGCAAGGAATACAACCAGGGCGTGGCCTACCTTGACGATGGCACCATGGTGGTTGTGGACAACGCCAAGAAAATGATCTCCAAGACCATCGATATTTCCGTCACCAGCGTCCTGCAGACGACGGCCGGGAAGATGATCTTCGGGAAATACGAGAACAATAAACAGCGCGCCGAGGTGGCCCAGCCGTAAGTTCTGGCCGGCGGGGCGGAACGGGTTCCTGCTATGAAAGTGTTGGCCATCATTCCCGCTGCGGGCGCGGGGGTTCGCATGGGCGGCGAAACGCCCAAGCAATTCCTCTCCATTGAGGGCGTCCCCATCGTCGTCCATACCCTGCGGAAATTCAACGAAGCCGATTCCATTGACGAAATCTACCTGGGCGTCCGGCCTGAAGACATGGAACGGGCGCAGGCGGAGATCCAGCGGGAGCAGTACTCCAAGCCCGTGCGGGTTTTTCCCGGCGGGGCAACGCGCCAGCAGACCGTTTCTCTGGGGGTGCAGCAAGCTCCCTCCAGCACGGAGATTGTGGTGGTGCATGACGCCGTGCGCCCTTTTGTGACCACGGAATTGATCCACATGTCGGTGGAGGCGGCGCGCAAGTCGGGCGCGGCAATTCTCGGCATCCTCAGTGTCGACACGGTGAAGCAGGTGGAACGGCAGACGATCCTGGGAACCATCCCCCGCGAGCGGATCGTGCTGGCGCAAACGCCCCAGGCCTTCCGGTTCGAGATCCTTAAAGACGCTTGCGAGCGCGCTGAAGCCGACGGCTACGAAGGAACCGATGAGGCCAGCCTGGTGGAACGGCTGGGCGGCGCCGTCATCGTGTTGATGGGTTCCGACCGCAACATCAAGATTACCAAACCTTCTGATTTGCCGCTGGCCCGCCTCTTTCTTGCGCAGGAACACGAACAGGCTGAACGCCGCGCGAAATTGCTCCAGTAGCGGCGGGTTCATCCCGCCATAAGGCCGATACTTTTGACCAGGGCTGGCGGCGTAAAGCCGCCGCTACAGACCAGGGTTGGCGGCGTAAAGCCGCCGCTACAGCCTTTTGAACACTCGGCCAGGAATGAGACCCGGTAAAATGGAAAACCGGCAGCCACGGCCCGCGCAGGGCCGGGCAAACTGCGAGAGAAGCCTGTGAATTCCCCATCCACGCACCGAATCGGTTTTGGCAACGACGTTCACCGGCTGGCCGCCGGCCGGAAACTTATCCTCGGCGGCGTCCATGTGCCCTTTGAGAAGGGGCCGGTGGGACATTCCGACGGCGATGCCCTGGCCCACGCCATCTGCGATGCGCTGCTGGGAGCGGCCGCGCTGGGAGACATCGGCCGGCACTTCCCCGACACTTCGCCCGAGTGGCACAACGCCTCGAGCCTGATGTTCCTGCAGCGCGCCCGCGAATTGCTGGCGGCGGCCGGCTATCAAATCGTCAACATCGATTCCACCATCAGCCTGGAGCGGCCCAAACTGGCTCCTTTTATCTCCGGCATGAAGGAAAAGCTGGCCGGGGCGCTGGGCATCGACGCGCAGCAGGTGAGCATCAAGGCCAAGACCGGCGAAGGCGTTGACGCTGTCGGAAAGGGCGAGGCCATCCGCGCCGACGCTGTGGTTCTGATCGAGCCGCTGGCCGCCGCGTTCCCGCCACAGGAGCCCGGGACCGGGCCGTTACGTTCCATCTAGTGCGGACTATCCATGAGCCGGCGGATGTTGCCTTGAAAGGAGAGAAGGGGCACGACTTTAGTCGTGCCGAAGAGTCGGTTCGAAGCAGGCGGCTTTAGCCGCTGAAAGTCCCGGGGCCATGCGCCTTCCGCTCAGGGGCTGAAGAGTCTGCGTGAGAACCTCCGGTTGACACGTAGTGGATAATGCGATCAGGAGGGTGCGGATGAAATTTCAAACCTATAGTCCTGATCAAGCGGAATTGTTGCCGCCCAGGGTGCGGGAAGTGCTGGGCGAGGGGCATTTGTGTTTTTTTGTGGGCC
>Ga0307373_10009289_pt1 | contig 14746 bp, 15 predicted proteins | sample OX2MG_FD_202534 | JGI IMG/M metagenome (GOLD analysis project Ga0307373, IMG submission 202534) | Soil microbial communities from Risofladan, Vaasa, Finland - OX-2 | ecosystem: Environmental > Terrestrial > Soil > Coastal area > Acid sulfate soil | place: Finland: Risofladan, Vaasa | collected... | reverse complement strand
GCCGCCGAGCTCGGCGCCATGACCGCGGCGATGGTCGCGTCGGGGGAGCGGCTGGATCTCGACGGTCTCGGCCGGCCCACCGTGGACAAGCACTCGACCGGGGGCGTCGGCGACAAGGTCTCCCTCGTCCTCGCCCCGCTGCTCGCGAGCGTCGGCGCCTGCGTGCCGCAGCTCTCCGGGCGCGGACTCGGCCACACGGGGGGCACGCTCGACAAGCTCGAGGCGATCCCGGGGTTCCGGACCGACCTGTCGACCTCGGAGTTCCGTGCCGTCCTCACCAATGTCGGGTGCGTGATCTGCGCGGCAGGCCCGGGCCTGCCGCCCGCGGACGCCAGGCTCTACGCCCTGCGCGACGTGACGGCGACGGTCGAGTCGATCCCGCTCATCGCGAGCTCGATCATGTCGAAGAAGATCGCCGAGGGCACCGCGTCACTGGTGCTCGACGTGAAGGTCGGTGCCGGCGCCTTCATGCCGGACGTCGCGCAGGCCCGTGAGCTCGGGGAGACCATGGTGGGCATCGGCAATGCGCTCGGCGTGAAGACCACGGCCGTCCTCACGCGCATGGACGAGCCGCTGGGACGCGCTGTCGGCAACGCGGTCGAGGTCGAAGAGTCGGTCGAGACGCTCGCGGGCGACGGTCCCGACGACCTGGTCGAGGTCACCGTCGCGCTCGCCGTCGAGATGGCGGACCTCGCAGCCCTGGAGGTGGCCGCGTCGGCCGACGTCGGCGCCGCGCTGCGGGCCGCCCTGGGTGACGGGCGGGCCCTCGGCGCGTTCCGGGAGATGGTGCGGGCACAGACAGGCGATCCCGACGCGCCGCTGCCCGTCGCCGCGCATCGCTCCGTCGTGACTGCGGGGTCCCGCGGGTTCGTCCGGCACGTGGACGCCCGCCGGGTCGGGGTCGCCGCATGGCGGCTCGGAGCGGGGCGCGCGAGGAAGGAGGATGCGGTGAGCCCGTCGGCAGGGGTCGTGTGCCTGCGCAAGCCCGGCGAGGAGGTGGAGGCGGGCGAGCCGGTGCTCGAGCTTCGGGCCGACGACCCGCGGCTCCTCGCCCCGGTTGCGGCGGACCTGGAAGGTGCCGTCGAGATCGGCCCAGAGCCCGCCCCGAAGCGCCCCCTGGTGCTGGAGGTGATCAGGTGATCAGGGAGTGACCGGGACCGTCCGGGCCGCGCCGACGACGCCGACGCTCGAGGAGATCCGGCGCGCCCCCAAGGTGCTCCTCCACGATCACCTCGACGGGGGCGTCCGTCCGCAGACGGTGGTGGAGCTCGCCCGCCAGATCGGCTACCACGCCCTCCCGACGTCCGACGTCGGAGAGCTGACGAAGTGGTTCCATGCGGGGGCCGCGCGGGGCGACCTCGATCTGTACCTCGAGGGGTTCGCGCACACGGTGGCAGTGATGCAGACGCGCGACGCCCTCGTGCGGGTGGCCGCCGAGTGCGCCGAGGATCTTGCCGCCGACGGGGTGGTGTACGCCGAGGTGCGGTTCGCCCCCGAGCTGCACACGGCGCAGGGGCTCACCGAGACCGAGGTCGTCGAGGCGGTGCTCGAGGGCTTCCGTCAGGGGGGCGCGGGCAGGGGGATCCGCATGTACGCGCTGCTGACCGCGATGCGGACCGCCGCGCGCTCCCTCGAGATCGCGGAGCTCGCGGTCCGGCATCGCGACGGCGGGGTCGTCGGCTTCGACATCGCCGGCGCCGAGAAGGGGAGCCCGCCGACCGAGCACCTCGCGGCGTTCCAGTACGTGCAGCGGGAGAACTTCCACATCACGATCCACGCCGGTGAGGGCTTCGGTCTACCCTCGATCTGGGAGGCGCTGCAGATCTGTGGCGCGGGCCGGTTGGGGCACGGCGTGCGGATCGTCGACGACATCGAGCGTCACCCCGACGGATCGGTGACCCTCGGACGCCTCGCGGGCTATGTCCGTGACCGACGGGTCCCGCTCGAGATGTGCCCGACGTCGAACGTGCACACGGGGAACGCCGACACCCTCTCGGGGCACCCGATCGGCCTCCTGCGCTCGTTGTTCTTCCGGGTGACCGTCAACACGGACAATCGCCTCATGAGCGGGGTCTCCGTCTCGTCGGAGCTGCACGACGTGGCGGAGACCTTCGGCTACGGCTGGCAGGACATCGAATGGTTGACGCTGAATGCGATGAAGAGCGCCTTCGCGCACTTCGACGAGCGACTCCGCCTCATCAACGAGGTCATCAAGCCCGGGTTCGCCGAAGCGCGCGCGGCGGGCGTGCAGTGAACGACGGGGAGCCGGGGAGACGGGGAGCCGGGAGGTGAGGGTGCTTGTGGCCGCAATGAAGGGCGACGCGGGGACGCGCCCGGCGGGTCGTGGCGCGACGCGGACGTCCGCGCGTCCCTCTCCCCGGTTCCAAACCGCGCCACGCGCCGTGACCGCCCCCCTCGCCGGCCCGTGGTCCCCCGACATCGCCACCTCCGACGCGGCGCTCCGGCGCTTCCTCCACGGCCTCCCGGGTGTCGACCAGGTCGGCGTGGAGGCGAGGGCCGCGTCCCTCGCCACTCGCTCGATCAAGCGCGAGGCGAAGTTGTGGGCGCTCGACGCCGCGATCTCGATGATCGACCTCACGACGCTGAACGCCACCCGGTGGCGCAACGTCCTCTTGGGCGGGGTCGTCGCCGGGATCGCCGGGGCCTACCTGACCGTCGGATCGGTCGGGGCGTTCGGCAAGACAGTGTCGTCCGGGCTGGGCTTCATCGCGCTCGCCGCCGTGGCGGGGCTCGTCGGAAGGGGTCGGCCGCCGAAGGCGGACGGCCAGCCCTACGTGAAGACGTGACGGTCCCGGCGGAGGCGCGCGACCCCTACGCGCTCGCGCGGGCGGCGGCGGCCGAGGTCGCCGCGGCGACCGGCATCGGGGGCCACGACGTGGCGATCGTCCTCGGCTCGGGGTGGTCGCCCGCGTTGGACGAGCTCGGCGTCGCGGACGCGGAGATCCCGATGCACGAGCTGGCCGGCTTCCCGGCACCGACCGTCGCCGGGCACTCGGGAGTGGTCCGCTCCGTGCGCGTGCAGGCTCTCCGGGTCCTCGTGCTCGCCGGCCGGGTCCACCTCTACGAGGGGCACCCGCCCGCGACGGTCGTGCACGGGGTCCGGACGGCCGCAGCGGCCGGCTGCCGCGTCGTGGTGCTCACGAACGCGGCCGGCGCGCTGAACGCCGAGTACGAGGTCGGCCAGGCGGTCCTGATCCGCGACCACCTGAACCTCACCGCGGCGTCGCCGCTCGAGGGCCCCGCACCCCCCGCGGGCTACGGGCTCCCCTTCGTCGACCTCACCGACCTGTACAGCGCGCGCCTGCGCGCCCTGGCACATGCCGAGGGCCCGAACCTGGCCGAGGGTGTTTACGCGGGCCTGCGCGGCCCGCACTACGAGACCCCGGCGGAGGTCGCCATGCTCACGTCCAACGGCGCGGACCTCGTCGGGATGTCCACCGTCTTGGAGGCGATCGCGGCGCGTCACCTCGGCCTCGAGATCCTCGGGGTCTCGCTCGTCACCAACGCGGCGGCCGGCCGGACCGGCGCTCCGCTCGACCATGCCGAGGTGGTCGCCGCGGGGAAGGCGTCGGCGGCGCGGGTGGGGCGGCTCCTCGCAAGGGTGGTCGCGACGTTGTGACCGACCTGCTCGCCGCAGCGCGGGCATGGTCTGCGCAGGATCCCGACGCCGCCGACCGCGCCGAGCTCGAGCAGCTCGTCGAGGACGCCACCGCCACCGAGGGCGCCACCGCTACCGAGGGCGCCACCGCCACCGAGGACGCCGGTGACGCGGCACGCGCGGAGCTCGCGGACCGCTTCGCGGGCCGGCTCCGCTTCGGCACCGCAGGGCTGCGCGGTGCGCTCGGCGCCGGGCCGAACCGCATGAACCGCGCGGTGGTCCGCCAGACCACGGCGGCGCTCGCGCGCTGGCTCGACGCGCACCGCCCCGACGCGCGACGGGGCGGGGTGGCCGTCTGCTGCGACGCACGGCACCGCTCCAGCGAGCTCGCCGACGAGGTCACCGCCGTGCTGGCAGGCCACGGGATCCCCGTACACCGGCTGCCCGACCGGCGCCCGACGCCGCTCCTCGCCTTCGCCGTCCGACACCTCGGCGCGGCCGCGGGCGTGATGATCACGGCGAGCCACAACCCGCCCCAGGACAACGGCTACAAGCTCTACCTCGGCGACGGCGCGCAGATCGTCCCTCCCGTGGACCAGGAGATCGAAGCGCTCATGGACGACGTCGGGCCCTTGTCGGGGGTGCCGCTCGGCGCTCCGTCCAGCCCGCTCGTCACGTACCACGGCGACGAGGTGGCCGGGGCGTACCTGCGGGCCGTCGTCGCGGCGGCGCCGACCGGTTCCCCGCCGCCGAGACCCCTCGTCGTGGTGTACACGGCGATGCACGGGGTGGCGGGGGAGATCTTCGCCGGGGCGCTCCGCCTCGCCGGCTACCCGCCCGCCGCGCCTGTCGTGGCCCAGGCGGCGCCGGACCCGGACTTCCCGACCGTCGCCTTCCCGAACCCCGAGGAGCCCGGTGCGCTCGGCCTGGCCCTGGACGACGCCCGCGCGCACGGCGCCGACATCGTCCTCGCCAACGACCCCGACGGCGACCGGCTGGCGGTCGCCGTGCCCGACACGGCCGCCGCGGGCGGGTGGCGGCGGCTCTCCGGCGACGAGGTCGGCGTCGCCCTCGGCGCGTTCGTCCTCGAGCGCGTGCGGGACGGCTGGCGACCTCCGGGCGACACCGCCGCCCGGCCGCTCGTCGCCGCGTCGATCGTGTCGTCGAGCATGCTCGCCAAGATCGCCGACGAGGAGGGCGTGCCGTTCGTCGCGACCCTCACCGGGTTCAAGTGGATCGTGCGAGCGGTCGACGCCGTCGCAAGGAGCAGGCTCGCCTTCGGGTACGAAGAGGCGCTCGGCTACGTGGTTGGCGACGTCGTCCACGACAAGGACGGGATCGGGGCCGCCCTCGCGTTCCTCGCGCTCGCCGGGGAGCTCAGCGCCCGCGGCACGACGGTCGACGCCTACCTCGACGGCCTGATGCGTCGTCACGGCGTGCACCGCACCGCGCAGCACTCCATCGCGACGCGCGACCCCGCGGCGCGCATGGCGCGCTTGCGCGCGCGTCCGCCGGATGAGATCGCCCGCCTCGCCGTCGAGCGCTCGATCGACCTCGCTCGAGGCGCGGTCGTTCAACAGGGGATGCCGCCGCTCGCGCCGGCGGACGTGCTCGGCTTCTGGCTCGAGTCCGGGGCCCGCGTCCTGGTGCGGCCGAGCGGGACGGAGCCAAAGCTCAAGGGCTACGTCGAGGTCGTCCGCCCCGTCCACGACGACCTCGAGAGCGCGTCGGCCGCCGCGGATCGTGCGCTCGAGATCCTCGGCGATGCGCTCCGACCGCTCCTCGGCGGGTGACGGGACCGCGGTCAGGGGCGCGCTGCGTCGTGCCGGTGGTAGTGGACGATCCGGTCGCCGAGATCGTCGTCCATCTCCCGGCCGGACCGGACGAACCTCCCGGCCGGCGCACGGACGAGGTCGTCGCCGGCGTCCTGCGCGCCGGCGGTCAGTTCCTCCTGTGCCATCGTGCGGCGGGCAGTCCGTCCCGGCGCTCGCTCAGAAGAGGAACGGGACGAGCATCTTCGTCGATCGCCGGTACGCCGGGTAGGCGTCGGGGAACTGCTCGGTCATGTAGCGCTCCTCCACCGAAGCGCTGTAGAGGAAGTAGCACCCGGCGAGCCCCACGGCGACCAGCCAGACCCAGCTGATGGCGACCGCCGTACCGACGCCGGCGACGAGGACGCCCGAGTAGATCGGGTGGCGCACGAGGCGGTAGGGGCCGCTCGTCACGAGCTCCGGCTCGTCCTTCCGGGTCATCGGCGTCCCCCAATTGCGCCCGATGTGGAGACGCGCCCAGACGGCGAACGCCAGGCCGGCGGCGAAGACGAAGAGACCGAGCGCGGCGAGCCAGAGGTTCGTGTTCAGGTGCTGGTGCCGGATCACGCCGAGGCGGTAGAGGGCGAAGACGACGAGGACGATGACCGCCCTGACGCCGAGGTCCCGGGACCACGGGACCCGGCCCCGTTTCATCGAGAACGCGGCCACCAGCCAGTAGAGCCAGAACGCCGCCCACCCGGCTTCGAAGACCAGCTCGACGACCTTCATCGCCGTCAAGCCTCCCACGCCATGATCGCCGGTCCGGCCCCTCCCAAGACACGCGCGCCGGGCATCGGGGAGCTCGCCGGGCCTCGGAGCTCGCCGTCTCCGCGGCGGGCCCGTCGAGGGCGCGTTCCGGGTTGTTTCGCGTGCGCAACTCAGTGGTCCCCGGCAGGGAGTTCGGCTAGAACCGCGATCGCCGCCGGCGGGGGCCGGCCCGGTGCGTGCGAGGGCCACGCTCGGATGACGGAGGGTTCGGATGTCTGGTGCACCTGCGCTCACGGACACGCGCGACATGAAATGGGTCCACGACGCGTTCAGACGGGCGCTCGGCGACGCGCCGGCACAGATCGCCGCCATCGGGGACGGCGACGTCGAAAGGGCGCACCGGTTCGCGAGCTATCTCGGCGACCTCCTGTGGCTGCTTCGTGTCCACCACGAGGGGGAGGACCAGCTGCTCTACCCGCTACTCGCCGCGCGCGTTCCGGAGTCGGCGGACCTCTTCTCGACCATGGCGGCCCAGCATGCCGGCGTGATCGCGGGGATCGACGGGGCGCAGGAGGCCACCGAGCGCTTCGGGGCGTCCGGCTCCGCCAGCGACGGCGACGCGCTGGCTGCGGCGTGCCGGTCGCTCCTCGACGTGCTCTCGGGGCACCTGACCGAGGAAGAGGAGGCGGTCGTGCCGATCGCCGCGCGATCGGTCACGCCCGAGGAGTGGGGGGCGATGCCGGCGCACGCGATGTCGCAGTACTCCGGGCCGAGGCTCTGGCTCCCTCTGGGCCTCGCGACCGAGATGTTCCCCGACGAGGTGCGCGCCCAGGTGTTCGCCCACGTGCCCCCGCCCGTCTCGGAGATGTGGTGGACGGTCGGTGCGGACGCCTTCGCCAGCGAGATGGCGGCCATCCGCGGCACCGGCTCCTGAGCGATGCGGTTCGGCGCCGGGCCCGTGGGCGGGCCGGGGACGGTCAGTGCCTGTGGATGGCTGTCCGTGTCACCCGGAACGGGGACGTGATCTGGCGGCCTGTGGGCGCGAGCACGTACCAGTAGCCGCCGACGTTCAAGAGCGCCTGCCCCGTGATCATGCCCGGCGTGGTGTCACCGATCCACGTGTAGAGGGGATGGCCGGCGTAGGTGAGCTGGAGCTGTCCGCCCGGACGCCGGACCGTCCCGACGAGCGACCGTCGGAGGCCGCGCCCGACCGACACCCCCGCACCCGTCGCACCCGTCGCACCCGTCGTCCCTGTCGCGCCCGTCGTCCCTGTCGTCCCTGTCGTCCCTGTCATCAGGAGCGGCGGCCACAGCCGGACGCAGAGACCCCGGGTGCACGCGCTCGATGTCGGGGTGTCGGGCGTGAAGTCGTACAGCGTGCGTCCTGAGGGCGTGGCGAGGATGCGTCCCGCCGGGGAGCGCTCCGTCGACAGCATCACGCCCCTCGCCGTCGTCGGGGTGACGGTGAACGAGGACGCGTCGATGGTCGAGGTGCACGAGCCGAGCAGGACACCGCAGGTCGCCAGCACCGCCGCGCCGGCGAGGTGGCGCCGGACGCGGGTCACGTCGCGTCGGCGGGATCCGGTGGGTGGTACGAGAGCGGGAGGTCGGCGAGCCGGACGAGCGTGGAGGAGATCCACTGCGTGAGGGTATCGGCGATCGGCACCAGCGTTTCGGGGTCCTCGAGCTGGACCTCGTCGAACCGGATCGCTCCTTCGTAGCTGCCCTCGATCGCCCAGCGCACCGACGCCTCGCCCTGCGTCTCGCCGGTGTCCGGGTCGGCGTGCACCTCTTCGACGGTGACCGTCGTCCTCACGAGAGGGTCGTGACCGATCGGCGGGCTCGCCGGCGGCAGCACGGCGAGCACACGCTCGGCCGACGGCGCCTCCGCGAGCCGCTGAATGCGCATCGAGACCTCCACCACCGCCTCGGGCATCTCGGCGGGCGTCTCGCCCATCGACCAGCTGCGGTATGCGGTCTGGCTCCACGTCGGCCAGTCGATCGAGACGTCCACGCGGACACGCGGCGGCTGGCCCTCACCGGGAAGGCTGTAACTGGTCTCGAAGGAGACGTCGCCGAGGAAGACGTCGACTTGGAACCGCTCTTCGATGGCCTGTCGCTCGAGGAGCGCCCGGTCGAACGAGTCCTGCACGGCGGCGATGACGTCCACGAGGAGGTGATCGAGCACAGCGAGCCCGAGGCTACCGGTGGCCGTCCCCGGCGGAGACGGCACCGAGCGGTGCCCGAGGAGCCGTCGACGCACCGGCCGTTGCGGTCGCCTTCGCCAGCCGTTGCGCTGCCGTGCCGGCCGTCGCCACACTTCCGGATCCGTCACCCCGTCGTGCCTGCGTAGGCTCACGGAATGGAGATCAAAGACCTCGGCCACGTGGTGCTCTACGTGCGGGACCTCGCACGCTCGGCCGCCTTCTACCGGGACGTCCTGGGGTTTCGCCAGCTCAACCCCGACCCGCCGGGCGCCGGGGGCGTCCGGTTCCCCGCCGCGGCCTTCTCGTCCGCCTCCGGAAGGACGCACCACGAGCTGCTCCTCATCGAGGTGGGGGAGGACGCCCAGCCCCAGCCCCGGGGGAGGAGGGTCGGGGTGTACCACATCGGCCTCAAGGTCGGAGACAGCGACGACGAGCTGCGCGCGGCGCTCGCGCGCCTGGAGGAGGCGGGGGTGACGGTCACCGGCGCGAGCGACCACACCGTGAGCCACAGCCTCTACATCCTCGACCCGGACGGCAACGAGCTCGAGCTCTACGTCGACGTCCCAGGGGCGGACTGGCGCGCGGATCCGAGCCTCGTGATGAGCGCGATCAAGCCGCTCCGGCTCTGAGCCGCCCCGCGCCCTGCCGCACTCCTCGGACCGACCGTGACCGACCCTCGCCCCGCTCGCAGCCCGCGTCCCGCCGTGAACCCGTGGCTCGCGCGCCGGGTCATCGCGTACGCGCACCAGGGCGGTGCGTGGGAGGCCCCGTCGTCGACCCTCTATGCCATCCGGTCGGCGCTCGCCGCGGGCGCCACCGGGATCGAGCTCGACGTGCACGCCTCGGCCGACGGCGAGCTGGTGGTCTGCCACGACGCGACCGTCGACCGCACCACCGACGGCAGCGGCCGAATCGCCGCGATGACGCTCGCCGAGCTCCGCACGCTCGACAACGCGTACTGGTTCGTCCCCGGTGCGGACGCCGCCTACGACCGCCCGCCCCCCGACTACCCCTTCCGGGGCCGAGCGCCCGACGACCCGGACTTTCGGATCGCGACCCTGCGCGAAGTGCTCGAGGCGTTCCCCGGGGTGGTCCTGAACCTGGACGTGAAGCAGACGGCCCCCGAGACCGCGCCCTACGAGGGGACGCTCGCGCGGCTCCTCGCCGAGTACGACCGCCGCGACGACGTCATCGTGGCGTCGTTCCTCGACCGGGCGACGGCCCGGTTCGCCGCGCTCGCCCCCCGGGTGGCGACGTCTGCGGGGACGCTCGCCACCGCGACCTTCTGGCGGGGGGTTCAGGCCGGTGAGGCCCCGACGGTGGGTTCGCCGACATCGCCCGGGCGGCCGGTGGCGTTCCAGGTCCCCGAGGTCTTCGGTGAGACGACGGTGGTCGACGAGCGGTTCGTGGAGGCCGCCCACGCAGCGGGAGCGGCGGTCCACGTGTGGACCGTCGACGACGAGGCGAGCATGCGGCGACTCGTCGAGCTCGGTGTCGACGGGATCATCAGCGACCTCCCGGCGATCCTGCGCCGGGTCCTGGACGAGCTCGGCGCGGCCTGGTCAGGATCAGGCTGAGGCGGTCTGCCCCGTGCGGAGAACCCGCGTCGCGTCAGCCGCGGCCGCAGTTCGGCTTCTTGCCGTGGTTCGCCTTCTTCTTCCGCCGCAGCTTGCGCTTGACCGTCCGCTTCGACACGGCCGGAGACCCTAGCGCAGCTCGGAGTAGTTTCGGGCCCGCATGCGCACCGTGTGGTTCCTGCGAGGCGGCGACGTCCTGGCCTCCGGCGAGATCGCGGAGTCCATCGTCGACCGCGCGCGGGGGTTGCTGGGCCGGCCCCACTACGACGGCGCGCTCCTCCTCATGGGCACCCGCTCGGTGCACACCGCCGGGATGCGCTTCCCCGTGGACGTCGCGTTCTTGGACAAGGACCTGCAGGTCCTGGCGGTCACCAGGGTGCGGACGTGGAGCGTGGCGCTCCCGAGGCGTGGGGCGGCCCACGTGCTCGAGGCCCGGGCCGGTGCGTTCGAGCGGTGGCGGCTGAAGCCCGGGGACCAGGTCGAGATCCGCGAGACGCGGTGACGCACGCGGGCGCAGAGGGCGGCACGCTCGTTCTCGTCGCCACGCCCATCGGCAACCTCGCGGACCTGTCCCCCCGGGCGGTCGAGACCCTGCGGGACGCGGACCTGGTGTGCTGCGAGGACACGCGGCGGACCCGCGTGCTCCTGAGTGCGGCAGGGGTCCCCGCCGGCCACCGGCTCCGCTCGCTCCACGCGCACAACGAGAGCTCCCGGATCCCCGAGCTGCTCGCCGCCGTCGCCTCGGGCCGGACCGTGGCGGTGGTGACCGACGCCGGGACGCCCGCCGTCTCGGACCCGGGGGCGCGGCTCGTCGGCGCGGCCGCCGACGCCGGGGCGCGGGTGACGGTCGTGCCCGGCCCTTCGGCCGCGCTCGCCGCGCTCGTGGTGAGCGGGTTGCCGACGGACCGATTCTGCGTCGAGGGCTTCCTGCCACGTTCGGGGGCTGCACGGCGACGCCGCCTGGACGCCGTGGTGACCGATCCGCGCACGTCGGTGGTCTTCGAGTCGCCCCAGCGGCTCGCGTCGACCCTCGCCGACCTCGCGACCCTCGCCCCGGGCCGCGAGCTCGCGGTCTGCAGAGAGCTCACGAAGCTGCACGAGGAGGTGTGGCGCGGCAGCGCCTCGGAAGCCGCGGCGCACTTCTCGGAGCGCCGCGTCCGCGGGGAGGTGACGGTCGTGGTCGCCGGGTCCGGCGCCGGCGCGCCCCCCGGCACATCGTCCGGCGCGCCGGGGGGCGGCGGCGCGGACGCCGGGCCGTCGGACGCCGATCTCGCGCGGGTGGCCGCCGCGGCGCTCGCGTCGGGGATGTCGGTGCGCGACGCCGCGGCAGCCGTCGCTGCGGATCTCGGCGTGAGCCGCCGGCGCGCCTACGGCGTCGCGGTGGCGATCCGGCACGGCGCACGAGAAGCGCAGGCCGGCGGCGCGCGCGACCCCTGAACGCGCCGCACGGGGGAGCAACCGCAGACCAGAGAGGGAAGCTGACACCGGTACGCTACGGCCGGTGCCCCCCTTCTACGTCACGACGCCCATCTACTACGTCAACGACGCGCCGCACGCGGGCCACGCCTACACCACCGTGAACGCCGACGCCCTTGCGCGCTGGCACCGGCTCTTGGGCGACGAGGTGTTCTTCCTCACCGGGACCGACGAGCACGGGGCGAAGATCGAAGAGGCGGCCGCCGAGCACGGGGTGTCGCCCCAGCAGTGGGCCGACACCGTGGTCCAGCGCTTCCTCGACGCGTGGCGTCGCCTCGACATCGCCAACGACGACTTCATCCGGACGACCGAGCCCCGGCACCACCGCAGCGTGCAGGGGTTCCTCCAGCGCATCTACGACAACGGGTTCATCCGCCTCGACACCTACCGGGGTCTCTACTGCGTGTCGTGCGAGGACTACTACACCCCCGAGCAGCTCGTCGACGGGAACTGCCCGGTCCACGGTCGCCCGGCGGTCGAGATGGAAGAGGAGAACTACTTCTTCGAGCTCTCGAAGTTCGAGGACCGCCTCCTCGAGTGGTACGACACGTTCCCCGACGCGGTCCGGCCCGCCACGAAGCGCAACGAGGCGCTGAGCTTCGTCCGCGGTGGGCTGAAGGACATCTCCATCACGCGCACCTCGCTGCGCTGGGGCGTCCCGGTCCCCTGGGACGAGGGCCACGTCTTCTACGTCTGGTACGACGCGCTCATCAACTACCTGACCGCCATCGGCTTCGGCGAGGACGAGGAGCGGTGGCGCCACTGGTGGCCCGGGGTGCACCACCTCATCGGCAAGGAGATCATCCGCTTCCACTGCGTCTGGTGGCCCGCCATGTGCATGGCGGCAGGCGTCGACCCCCCAGCCGACGTCTTCGTCCACGGCTGGCTCCTCGTCGGGGGTCAGCGCCTCTCGAAGACCCTTGTCGGGCAGCAGGCGAAGGCCGACGCCGCGCGCGCCGACGCCCCGGACGGCGCGGCGGAGCCGGGCGCAGCCCCGGTGCCGCGCCCCCTCCGCCTCACCGACATCACGCCGGCCGCGCTCACCGAGGACTTCGGCGTCGACGCCACGCGCTACCACCTGCTGCGCGACGTGCCGTTCGGCTCCGACGGCGATTTCTCTTACGAGGGCATGACCTCCCGGTACAACGCCGACCTCGCCAACAACCTCGGCAACTTGGTGGCAAGGGTCGCGACGGTGGTCGGCGCCAAGTGCGGCGGGGTCGGACCGGCGCCCGCCGCCGGCAGCGCGCTGGCCGGGATCGCGCGCGACGTCGTCGAGAGCGCCGCCGGCGGGTGGGAGCGGCTCGCGCCCCACGAGGCGCTCGAGGCCACCTGGCGGCTGATCGGCGCGGCCAACCACGCCCTCGAGACCGCGGAGCCCTGGAAGGCAGAACCCGGCGAGGCTGTCGACGCGGTCCTCGGCGACGCGCTCGAGGTGCTGCGGCTGGTGAGCCTGCTGGTGTCCCCCGCGATGCCCTCCACGGCAGCGGAGATCTGGCGCCGGATCGGCCTCGACGGCTCGCCGCAGGACCGGCGGCTGCCCGCCGACGCGGCGTGGGGCGGCTACCCGGGCGGCCTTCCGGTGGTGAAGGGCGACCCGCTCTTCCCGCGCAGGAAGAGCGCGGGGTGAGCGCGAACGGCATCGAGTGGGTCGACTCCCACTCGCATCTCCAGGACACCTACCTCCTCGGCGAGCGCGGCCCGGACCCCGCCCGCGCGTCCGGCGCCCCGGACGAGGGCGCCGCCGACGAGGGTGCGTCCGCGGCCGACGCGCGTCTGGCGGCCTCCCTGCGACGGGCCGCCGAGGCGGGGGTGAGCCGCATCGTGTGCGTGGGGACCGGCCCGGCGACCTCGCAGGAGGCCCTCTCCCTCGCGTCGCGCAGTGCCGGGGGCGAGCTCGACGAGGGTGCGCCGGGGCTCTGGGCCACCGCGGGGCTGCACCCGCACGACGCCTCCGAGGGCGTGGAGGCGACTGTCGCGCTCCTCGAGGCAGCGGTCGCCCGCGGGGAGGCGGTGGCGGAGGGGGGCCGGCTCGTGGCGGTGGGCGAGTGCGGGCTCGACTACCACTACGAGCACTCGCCGCGCGAGGTGCAGCGCCGCGCCTTCGCCGAGCAGGTCGCCGCCGCGCACCGCCTCGGCCTCGCCCTCGTCGTCCACGCCCGCGACGCCTGGAGCGACCTCTTCGACGTCCTCGAGGCCGAAGGTGTCCCCGGACGCGCCGTCCTCCACTGCTTCACGGGCGGTCCGGACGAGGCGCGGCGGTGCCTGGACGCGGGGATGGTGCTCTCGTTCAGCGGGATCGTCACGTTCCGGAACGCGGCCGACGTGCGCGAGGCGGTGGCGCTCTGCCCCCTCGACCGGCTGCTCGTCGAGACCGACAGCCCGTTCCTCGCGCCGGTGCCGCACCGCGGGAAGGCGAATGAGCCCGCGTACGTGCCTCTCGTCGGCGCCGCGGTCGCCGAGGTGAAGGGTGTCGAGCCCGGCACGGTCGCACGGACGTCGAGCGAGGTCGCCCTCCGGGTGTTCGGGCTGTGAGCACCGGACCCGCCAGCCTCGGACTGGCGGACGTCCGCCGGCTCATGGACGAGCACGGCCTGCGCCCGAGCAAGGCGCTGGGCCAGCACTTCGTCGCCGACCCCAACACGGTCGGGCGCATCGTCCGGCTGGCCGGCGTGGACGACACCTCGCACGTCGTCGAGGTCGGCGCGGGACTCGGGTCGCTCACGCTCGCGCTCGGCCGGACCGGCGCGGAGGTCGTCGCCGTGGAGGTGGATCGTCACCTCGTGCCGGTCCTGCGCTCGGTCGTGGGGGAGTGCGGGAACGTCCGGGTCGTCGAGGGGGACGGGCTCCGCCTGGACTTCTCGCAGATCCTCGGGGAGGTGACGCCGTGGACCCTCGTGGCGAACCTCCCCTACAACGTGGCGACGCCGATCGTCGTGCGCGTGCTGGAGGAGGCCCCGCAGATCCGCTCGATGCTCGTGATGGTCCAGCGCGAGGTCGCCGAGCGGCTGGCCGCTGCACCGGGAACGCGCGCCTACGGCGCGGTGTCGGTGAAGGTGCGCTACTGGGCGCAGGCCGCGGTGGTGGGGTCCGTGCCCCCGACGGTGTTCGTGCCCCGGCCCTCGGTCGACTCCGCGCTCGTGCGCATCGTCCGCCGCGACGTCCCCGCGCTCGCACCCGGAGCCGTCACCTACCGGCGGCTGTGCGCCGTCGTGCAGGCCGGATTCGGGCAGCGGCGCAAGATGCTGCGCCGCTCGCTCGCGGGCGTCGTCGAGCCGGACGCGTTCGGCGCCGCGGGGGTGGCCCCCACCGCGCGCGCGGAGGAATTGGACGTCGCCCAGTGGGGTG
>Ga0307373_10009288_pt1 | contig 14747 bp, 11 predicted proteins | sample OX2MG_FD_202534 | JGI IMG/M metagenome (GOLD analysis project Ga0307373, IMG submission 202534) | Soil microbial communities from Risofladan, Vaasa, Finland - OX-2 | ecosystem: Environmental > Terrestrial > Soil > Coastal area > Acid sulfate soil | place: Finland: Risofladan, Vaasa | collected... | reverse complement strand
AGCCGTTCGCCGGGATCGATCCCCTCGCCATCGCCGACATCCGCGAGGTGATCGGCTATCTGAAGGCGCGCGGCATCGGGATCCTGATCACCGACCACAACGTTCGCGAGACCCTCGACATCATCGACCGCGCCTCGATCATCCACGCTGGCGAGGTGCTGTTCGAAGGCGCGCCGCACGAGATTCTCGGCGATCCCGAAGTCCGCCGCGTCTATCTGGGCGACCGGTTCGATTGACCCCGCAGGCTTCGATGCGCCCGGCGCCGCGGGCCCCGGCGCATTAACCAATCGGAACCTTCGAGGCGTCTAGAAGGGACCCCTGGGAAATGGGTTTGGAGGGCGCGCCTTGGCGCTCGGTCCGCGTCTCGAGCTTCGACAAGGCCAGGGCCTCGTCATCACGCCGCAATTGCAGCAGGCGATCAAGCTGCTGCAGCTCAGCAACCTGGAGCTGGAGGCGTTCGTCGATGCGGAACTGGAGCGCAACCCGCTGCTGCAGCGCGACGATCGCGAAGCCGAGGCCGAGCCGGACGCCCCGGCGCGGGATGTCGGCTCGTACGACGCCGACCAGGCGCCGCAGGCGGCGGTCGCGGCCGACCTCGACGCTCCCGCGGAGGCTCTCTACGACGGCGCATCGCCCGGCGATCGGGCCACCGGCGACGCCGCCCTTTCGGTCGGGTCGGACGCTGGCGGCTCGGTGGACTGGTCGCGGGCCGGGCGCGGCGGCGCCTTCGACGAGGGAGAGGGCGAGCGCGAAGGCGGCGGCGCGCGGGAACTGTCGCTGGGGGATCACCTGCGGGCGCAACTGGCGGTGGCGGGCCTGGTGGAAGCGGATCGCGCCATCGCCCAGGTGCTGATCGACGCGGTCGACGAGGGCGGCTACCTGCGCGCCGACGTCGCCGAAATCGCCGAACGGCTGGGCTGCCGCAGCGACCGCGTCGAGGCGGTGCTCGCGGTCCTGCAGGGCTTCGAGCCCACCGGCGTCTTCGCCCGCGACGTCGCCGAATGCCTGACGCTGCAGCTGAGGGAGAAGGATCGGTTCGATCCGGCCATGGCGGCGCTGGTGGGCCGCCTGGACCTGCTCGCCCGGCGCGACATGGCGGCTCTGAAGCGCGTCTGCGACGTCGACGACGAGGACCTGAAGGAGATGATCGCCGAATTGCGCGGATTGACGCCGCGTCCCGGCGCCGCCTTCGGCGCCGAGCCGGTGCAAGGCGTCGTGCCGGACGTGTTCGTGCGCGAGGGCGGCGGCGGGCTGTGGCACGTCGAACTCAACACCGACACCTTGCCGCGGCTGCTCGTGGACCACCGCTATCATGCCCGCGTTTCGGCGGGGGCGCGCTCGGACCAGGAGAAGACCTTCGTCTCCGACTGCCTCGCCAGCGCCAACTGGCTGATGAAGAGCCTCGACCAGCGAGCCAAGACCATCCTGAAGGTGGCCAGCGAGATCGTGCGCCAGCAGGACGGCTTCCTCGCGTTCGGCGTCGAGCACCTGCGCCCGCTGAACCTGAAGACCGTCGCCGACGCCATCGGCATGCACGAATCCACCGTCAGCCGGGTGACCTCGAACAAGTACCTGGCGACGCCGCGCGGCGCGTTCGAGCTGAAGTTCTTCTTCACCTCGGCTATCGCCTCCAGCGCCGGAGGCGAGGCCCACTCGGCCGAGTCGGTGCGCCACAAGATCCGCCAGCTGATCGAAGCCGAGCGCGCCGAGATCGAGGTGCATTCCGACGACGCCATCGTCGACATCCTCAAGGAGGCCGGCGTCGACATCGCCCGGCGAACCGTCGCCAAATATCGCGAGGCCATGCGGATTCCCTCGTCGCTGGAGCGGCGGCGGATGCTGCGCGAAGCCTGCTGACGGGCGCTGGAACGGGCCGCCGCGCCGATCGGCCGCCGCGCTTGACACCAACCGGGCGGCGGGGCGTTGATGGGACATGCAAGTCCAGGTCTCCGGCAAGCACGTCGATGTCGGCGAATCCCTGCGGGCGCGGATTGCCGACGATCTGCTTTCCAGCATCGGCAAATATTTCGAGCGCGGCGGCGACGCCGATGTCGTGCTCTCGCGCGACGGCCATGGCTTTCGCATCGACTGCGTCGTCACCCTGGCCTCCGGCCAGCGCCTGCAGAGCCACGGGCTCGGCGGCGACGCGCACGGCGCCTTCGACCAGGCGCTGGCCAGGGTCGAGACCCGCATCCGCCGCTACAAGCGTCGCCTGAAGAGCCACGCCGGCGCCGCCGAGGCCAAGGCCGCGGAGCTGTCCGCCTCCTACGTGCTGCGCGCGCCGGCCGAGTCGGAGGACCTCGACGAGTGGGACGTCGAGGGGGGAGAGTCGCCGCCGGCGGCCATGATCATCGCCGAGACCGAGGCGGAGCTGAAGACCATGACCGTGTCGATGGCGGTGATGGAGCTGGACTTGACGGGCGAGCAAGCAATCGTGTTTAGGAACGCCGCCCACGATGGGCTATCGGTGGTCTATCGGCGCGCGGACGGCAATATCGGCTGGGTGGACCCCCAAAGGACGAAGACGATCAACGGCGACGGATCAATGGGACGTCACTAGTTCGTGCAATGCGGGAGCCTCTGGTCGCTCCCAGGCGTTCCGTCGGGCCTTTGTCCGGTCCGGCGACCCAAACCAAAGCGAAAGCATCGGGTGAGATGAACATCGGTGATCTCCTGGATCGCGGGGCGGTGTCGCCGCGCGTCGCAGCGGCGAGCAAGCGCCAGGCCCTGGCGGTGATCGCCGAGATCGCGGCCCGGTCGTTCGGGCTGAAGGCGCCGGAGGTGTTCGAGGCCCTGATGGAGCGCGAGGCCGCCGGTTCGACCGGGGTGGGCCAGGGGGTCGCGGTGCCGCACGCCAAGCTCGCGGGCCTGACCCGGTTGCGCGCGGCCTTCGTGCGCCTGGAACAGCCGGTGGCGTTCGACGCGGTCGACGACCGGCCGGTGGACCTCATCTTCGCGCTGCTCGCGCCCCCCGAGGCGAGCGGCGAGCATCTGCGAGCCCTCGCGCGGGTCTCGCGCCTGCTGCGTCAGTCCGAGATCCGCGAGCAGCTGCGCCAGGCCCGCAGCGCCGACACCATCCACGCCCTGCTGGTCCAGGAAGCCCGGCCGAGCGCGGCCTGAAGCCACCCCGACCCTCGGCGCGACGGGAGCGAGATTCCCCTCTCTGTCTCAGGTTCAGTGCACCGAGACCGGGGCGAGTTCGTGGGCGAGGGCGGCCGCGACGGCGGTTTCCTTGTCGGTCATGACGGCGAGGCGTGCGCCGTCGGCGCGGTGGACGGCGTAGAGGGTCTGATCCGGTTCGATCGGAAATCCGCGGATGTCCTCGACGGGGGTGTCTGCGAGAATCTCCGCCCCCTTGATCGGCCGCACATAGACGAGGTCGGGCGCGCCCAGGGCGGCGAAGGCTTCGGGGGAAAGCACGGGTGTCATCAAGACCACCTCCTAGGAAATGGGAACGCGTCGGATGGCGGCGGGTTCAGAGCGCCGATCGGATCGGGATCCGCTTCACCTGCCCGACCGGCGCGGGCCGGAAGAGTTCGATGTGCAGCAACCCGTGCTCCAGCACGGCGCCCTCGACCTGCATGCCGTCGGCGAGGATGAAGCTGCGCAGGAAGCCGCGTGCCGCGATGCCGCGATGCAGGTAGGCGCGCTCGGAGTCGCTTCCGTCGCGCCTGCCGACGATGCTCAGCTGACTGTCCTCGAGGGTGATCTCGAGCTGGGCGGCGGTGAAGCCGGCCACGGCCAGGGTGATTCGCACGCGTCCGTCGCCAGTCTCCTCGACGTTGTAGGGCGGGTAGCCTTCGACCGCGGCCTTGGCCGCCCGCTCGACCAGGCCGCGGGTGTGGTCGAAGCCGAGCAGGAACGGACTGTCGAAGAGGATGGCGCGGTTCATGGCGAGCCCTTGGAATGCAGCGACTCGGCCGCTCGCCATCCCTCGGGAGGCGATGGCGAACGGCGCTGACGATCAAGGTGGCGATTCGAAACCCGCACCGCAAGCGTCCGCGCCTCACCAGGCGTCGATCCAGCGCAGCTTCTTGGCGGTCCGCGGCGGCGGCGGCGGCAGGCTCTTCAGCGCGCCGACGATCCAGCGGCGGGTGTCGGCCGGGTCGATGACGTCGTCGATGCCGAAGCTGGTGACGCGGTTGAGCGCCTTGCCGGCGTCGTAGGCCCTGGCCACCATCTCGTCGAACCTGGCGCGCCGCTCGGCCGGATCGGCGATGGCGGCCAGTTCGTTGCGGTAGCCCAGCTTGACCGAACCCTCGAGCCCCATGCCGCCGAACTCGCCCGTGGGCCAGGCGACCGCGAAAAGCGACGCCTGGTAGCTGCCGCCGGTCATGGCGATGGCGCCCAGGCCATAGCTCTTGCGCAGGATGACGCTGAGCAGTGGCACGGTGAGATTGGCGCCGATGATGAAGAGCCGCGAACAGTGGCGCACCAGCGCAGTCTTCTCGACCTCCGGCCCCACCATCATGCCTGGCGTATCGGAGAGCGACAGGATGGGAATGTCGAAGGCTTCGCAGATCTGCATGAACCTCGCCGCCTTGTCCGAGCCGTCGGAATCGATCGCCCCGCCCAGCACCTTGGGGTTGTTGGCCACCAGGCCCATGGGCCGGCCCTCGATACGGATGAAGGCGGTGACCATGGTGGTCCCGAACCGGGGCCGGATCTCCAGCACCGAGCCATCGTCGGCGAGGGTCTCGACCAGCTGGCGGATATCGTAGACGCGCAGCCGGTTCTCCGGGATGATCCGGCGCAGCAGCCGCTGGTCGGGGCACGACCAGTCGCCGAGCGGTCCCTGGAAGTAGGACAGGTACTGCCTGGCCGCCGCGACCGCCGCCGCCTCGTCCTCCACCAGCACGTCGATGACGCCGTTGGGCTCCTGGACGCTCACAGGGCCGATGTCCTCCGGCCTGAAGACGCCGAGGCCGCCGCCCTCGATCATCGCCGGCCCGCCCATGCCGATGTTCGAGCCGCGGGTGGCGATGATCACGTCGCAGCAGCCGAGCACCGAGGCGTTGCCGGCGAAGCAGCGGCCGGAGGTGATCCCGACCATGGGCGCAACGCCGCTCATGCGGCCCCAGAGTTCGAAGCCGCGCACGAAGCCGCCGCCCTCGGTGTCGCCCGGTCGCCCGCCGCCGCCCTCGCAGAAGAACACCGTCGGCGCCCGCCAGCGCTCGGCGATCTCGATCAGCCGGTCCATCTTCTTGTGATTGTAGGCGCCCTGGGTGCCAGCCAGCACCGTATAGTCGTAGGCCATCACCGCGCAGCGCGCCGCCACCTCGGCAAACAGCGCGCCGTTCACCTGGCCGAGGCCCATGACCATGCCGTCCGCCGGCGTCTGCTCGATCAGCTCCTCGAGGCTGTTGCGCCGCCGCCGCGCCGCCACGGCGAGGCCGCCGTACTCGACGAACGAGCCGGGATCGAGCAGATCCTCCACGTTCTCGCGGGTGGTGCGCTGGCCGGTCTTGCGGCGCCTGGCCACGGCCGCCGGCCGGGCGGCGTCCAGGGTCTGCGCGCGCCGCTGCAGCACCAGCGCCAGATCGGGACGGATCTCGTCGAGGTCGATCTCCTGGCTCTCGGCCCCCGCCGTGGCGCCGAGGTCGGCCGGCTCGATGAAGGCCAGCGGATGGCCCTCGAACACGGTGTCGCCCGCCGCCACCGTGAAGGCGCGCACATGGCCCGAGACGTGGGCGCCGACCACGTGCTCCATCTTCATGGATTCCATGATCAGCACCGGCTGTCCGGCGCGCACGGCGTCGCCCGGCGCAAGCGAAAGGCTGACGATGGTGCCCTGCAGGGGCGCGGCGAGGGCGCTGGTCCCATCAGGCTCTGCGATGTCGGCGAAGGGGGTCGGCTCGGGCGCGGCCTGCGCCGGCGCCGCCGCGGCCTCGCTCTTGCCGTGCGCCAGCACCGCCAGGGGATCGATGGCGTCGATCCGCGCGCCGGCGCGGCGCTGGGCCCGCGGCGGCGCGAAATGCAGCGCCCGGTGTTCGCCGGCGGCCGAGGCGGCGAGTTCGCCGCCGTGTTCCTCGACGAAGCGCGTGTGGAGCTGCATCTCGCCCTCGGCCAGCCGCTGGCTGAGGGCCTGCAGGAAGCCGATGTTGCTGGCGACGCCGGTCAGCTTGAATTCGCCCAGCGCCCGGTAGGCCTTGGCCGCAGCGGCCGGAAGGCTGGACGCATGCACGACCAGCTTGGCCAAAAGCGAATCGTAGCGCGCGCTGGTGCGATAGCCGCCGTAGCCGAAGCCGTCGATGCGGACGCCGGGACCCGATGGGGGTTCGTAGACCGCAAGAACGCCGCCGCTGGGCCGGGCCTGCCCGTCCGCAGTCATGGTCTCGAGATTGACTCGCGCCTGCAGCGCGACGCCGCGCGGGGCCGGAACCGCCGCCTGGGCGCCCAGCCCCAGGTCGTCCAGGCTCGCGCCGGCGGTGATCTCGAGCTGCAGGCGCACCAGATCGAGGCCGGTGACCTCCTCGGTCACCGTGTGCTCCACCTGCAGGCGCGGATTGGCCTCGATGAAGGCGAAGCTCGGCTCGCCGCCTTCGACGCTGACCAGGAACTCGATGGTTCCGAGGCCGCGGTAGTCCGCCGCCTTGGCCATGCGGACCGCCGCGGCCTGCAAGGCGGCCCGCACCTCGCCCTCGACGCCCACCGCCGGCGCGATCTCGATGAGCTTCTGGCGCTGGCGCTGCAGGCTGCATTCGCGGTCCCACAGGTGCACCGCCGCGCCCGATCCGTCGCCGAGGATCTGCACCTCGACGTGGCGCGCCCTGGCGAGCAGCTGCTCGGCGTAGAGCGCGCCGTCGCCGAACGCGGCCCTGGCTTCCGAGGCGCAGCGCGCGAAGGCGTCGGCCATTTCGGCGCGGGCGAGCACCGGCCGCATGCCCCGCCCGCCGCCGCCGGCCAGCGCCTTCAGCATGACCGCGCCGCCCTCGCCCAGGGAATCGAGGAAGGCGAGCGCCTCGTCGAGGCCGGTGGCGCCGTGGGTGCCCGCCAGGGTCGGGATGTCCAGGCTGGCGGCGAGCGCGAGCGCGGCGGTCTTGTCGCCGAAGAGGGCGAGGGTCGCCGCCGAAGGCCCGACGAAGGCGAGTCCGGCGTCGGAACAGGCGCTGGCGAAGCCGGCGTTCTCGCTCAGGAACCCATAGCCGGGATGGACGGCGTCGCAGCCGGCGTCCCGGGCCGCCCGGACCACCGCCTCGATGTCGAGATAGGCGGCCGGGCCGACGCCGTTCAGCGCCACCGTCTCGTCGGCGTGGCGGGTGTGCAGCGAGCCGGCGTCGTCCTGGGCAAACACGGCGACGGTGGCGAGCCCCATCTCGGCCGCGGTCCTGGCGATCCTGATGGCGATCTCGCCGCGGTTGGCGATCAGCAGCTTCTTCAACGATGACTTCCCTGGCGCGCTCTGGGGGCGGTCGCGCTTGATCATGCCGCCGGCTCGGCCGCCGGCGCGACGCCGAGCTCGGCCAGCACCTCGGCGGTGTGCTCGCCAAGCACGGGAGCGGGCCGGCTGAGGGCGGGACGCTCGCCGTCGTAGCGGAACGGCGGCTGCGGCGTGAAATGGGCGCCGACGTAGCGGCGATGCTGGACGGCCCAGTAGCCGCAGTCCTGCAGGTGCGGATCGGCGAAGAGTTCGTGCGTCGCCAGCACCGGGCTCGCCGCAACCCCGGCGTGTCGCAGCGCCTCGGCCGCGGCGCGCGGCTCGAGCGCCTGCGCCCAGGCGCCGATCGCCGCCTCGAGTTCGTCCTCGCGGGCGCGCCGGCCGGCAAGATGGACAAGGCCGGCGTCGCGCGCGAGATCGGGGCGGCCGATGGCGTGAGCCAGCGCCTGCCAGGCCGCGTCGCTGTCGGCGGTCACCGCGAGCCAGGCTTCCTCGCCGCCGGCGCCGCGCACGACGCACGAGGGCGCGGCGCCGGCCCGCCGCGATCCCGTTCTCGGCAGCGGCCCCCCCAGGGCCTGCTCGGCGATGATGGCGTCGGCGCCGAGCTGGAACAGGCACTCGACCTGGCAAAGGTCGATGTCCGCGGCGCCGAGGCTCTGGCGGGCGAAGAGGCCGACGAGCGCCGCCGCGGCGGCGTAGAGCCCGGCCACCGGATCGCCATAGGCCACGTGCTGATGGCAGGGGTCCCAGTCGGCGCGCCCGTTGACGAACGGCATGCCCGAAGCCTGCTCCACCGTCGAGCCATAGGCGCGCAGGCCCGAGAGCGGACCGGTGCGGCCGAAGGGCGCCATGGAAATCGAGATCGCCGCCGGATTGAGGCGGCGCTGGCGGCCGGGGCCGAGGCCCAGCTTGTCCATCACGCCGGGCCCCTGGTTGTCGACGACGATATCGGCGGCGCGCACGATCGCCTCGGCCGCGGCGCGGCCTTGGGCCGTCGCCAGATCGAGATCGAGGCCGCGCTTGGAGCGGTTCACCGCCATGAAGTTGCGCGGCAGCTCGATCGGCGGCGGATCCATGGCTTCCGGCGGATCCCAGCCGCGCCACCAGTCGGGCTTGGCGCGCGACTCGATCTTCAGCACGTCGGCGCCGAGATCGCCCAGATAGCGGGTGGCGAGGGGACCGGCCCAGCCCATGCTGAAGTCGGCGACGCGAACACCCTGCAGCGGACCGGCTGGACCGCCGGCGGGACGGGTCTTGCGCTGGCCCTGGAAATCGAAGCGGAACGGTAGCGTCGGCGCCTGCACGCCGGCGCCCTCCAGCGTCTCGAACGCGCCGCGGGCGCGCCAGTGCGGTAGGTTCGGCAGTTCGCCGGGCCGGGGCGCGGGTGTGATCGGGATGCGCAGCGCCTCGCCCTGCGCCACCCAGTGATCGGTGCTTCGACGCGCGAGCGCGGCGGCGAGGACGGCATCGACCTCGTCCGCCGCGGCGAGGCGCTGCAAGGTGGTGCGAAAGCGCGGCTCGGCGGCGAGGTCGGGGCGACCGACGAGGCCGGCCAGCGCCGCCCACTGCGGGTAGGTGAGCGCGGTCACGCCCACGTACCCGTCGGCGGTGCGGTAGAGGTTGCACGGGCAGGTAGGCGAGAACCGGTTGACCCCCAGCCTGCGGGCCTCGAAGCCCAGCGCCGCCGCGCCCACCGCGCCGGTCTCGGTGAAGCAGAGCGCCGCCTCGAACACGTTCGCCTCGATGCGCCTCGGACCGCGTTCGCCGATCAGCGCCCCGAGCGCGGCGATGAAGGCCGTGGCGCCGGCGACGATCTGCGGCGCGACGCCCTGCGGGATGGTCGGCGGCCCTCCGCCGGGGCCGAAGCTGAAGGCGACTCCCGTCATGGCCTGCATGAGGGCGTCGTTCGCCCGCCAGCCGGCGTAAGGGCCGCGTGGATCGAACCAGGTGAGCGCCAGCAGCGGCGCGCGCCCGGCCGCCTGCGCCTCGGCGGCGGCGACGCGCTCGCCCGTCTGGCCGGCGATCACCAGGGCGCGCTCGGGGGCGGCCGCCTCCAGGGCGTCCAGGGCGGCGCCGAGGCTCCGGGCGCGCAGCTTGCCCTGGTCCAGCCAGCGGCCGAACAGTGGTTCGACCGGCGTCGCGCCGTCGCCGACCCGCCAGACCCTGGCGCCGAGCCGCGAGAACAGCCGCGCGCAATAGCGCGTCGCCACTTCGCCCGCCGTCTCGACGACGGCGATTCCCGCCAACGGCGCAAGCGCGCCCGCACCCACCATCTCGACCTCGTCCGGCAAACGGCGCTCGGAGGCTAGACAAGCGCCCGCGGGCGCGCAACCGTGGCGCAGACGATCCACGAACGAGCGGTATGGACGCGACACGCCTGCGGCGCTCGCGAGGCGCGCCCCGGGCCCGCCGAGGTGAGGCTCCGGTGTGCCGCCGAGCTCGCCGCATCGATCCGAGTTCCGAGCCGTCGCCGGCATCGGCGCCGGTTTCCCCCGATCCTCACCCACCGCCGTTGATGTTGATCTTCTGGCCGTTGGCGTAGGGGTTGGCCGAGGAGACCAGCCAGGTCACCGCGGCGGCCACGTCTTCGGGGGTGGAGACCCGGCCGAACGGGGAGCGGGCGTCGAGGTCGTGGATGTCGTCGACGCCGGCCGTGGCCCTGGTGAGGCGCCGGCCCATCTCGGTGACGGTGAGGCTGGGGGCGACGATGTTGGTGCGAATCCCATGCGCCCGCTCTTCCTTGGCCAGTGTCAGCGCCAGCGCCTCCATGGCGGCCTTGCCCATGTTGTAGGGCGCGCCTCTCGCGCCCATGCCCAAGGTGGCGACGGACGAGATCATGACGATGTCGCCGCGGCCCTCGCCGCGCATGTGCGGCAGGACGAGCTTGCACAGATAGTGCGGCCCAAAGGCGTGGACGCGCACCACCCGCTCCATCTCGGCCGGGTCGGTGTCGGCGACGCTCTGGCCGCGGCTGGCGATGCCGGCGTTGTTGACCAGGATGCCGATGGCCCCGAAGTCGCGGGTGACCGCCTCCACCATGGCGACGTCGTCGTCCCAGTTCTCCACCGAGGCCGGATAGGCCCTGGCGCGGCGGCCGAGCGCCTGGACGTCCCTCACCGTCTGTGCGGCCGCGGCCTCGTCGCGGCGATAGTTCACCGCCACGTCCGCACCGGCCTCGGCGAGCGAGAGCGCGATGGCGCGGCCGATGCCGCGGCTGGCGCCGGTGACGAGCGCGGTGCGCCCCTCAAGGCTGATCTGCATGGCCCGACCTTTCCTGGATGCTCGCCCGCATGGATAGGGCGGAGCTGCGCGCAACGCCAGTTCGCAGGGCCGCTTCGCAGGCGCGCGTTCACGCCAGGGCGGCGGCGATCAGGGTGCGGTAGCGCGCCGCCGCGGTGGCTGCACCGGCGGCGTCCTCTCCGGTCTGGCTCTGCGCCGCCAGGGTCCAGAGGCCGAGCTGGAAGGCGCCGTAGGCGAGCCGCCACGCCGGCAGGGCGCTCCGGTCCACGCGTCCCGCCGCCGCCTCGACTGCCGCCGCGAGCCGTCCGGCCTCGCTGGCCGAAAGCTCGAACTCCAGGCTGGCGCCGGCGAGATCCCACTCGATCGGTTGGCGGCCGACGAGGTCGTGGGCGCCGTCGTGGTCGAGGGCGTCGGTCTTCAGCCAGCGGCCGTCCGCGAGGGTCAGCCACTCCCAGGCGTGCAGCCGCCCGTCGATCGAGACGCGCCGTCCCGCCGCCTGGACGGGCCGCAGGCGCGCCGCGCACCGCGCCGCCGCGGCGTCGCCGAGGGCTTCGCCGACGTTGACGAGCGCCATCCGCGTCAGTTCCAGCCAGGACGCGCCCTCGCCGTCCGCGGACGGGAAGCGGGCGGCGCGGAACGCCAGATAGGCGCCCAGATGCGCCACGAAGCGCGCGCGGGTCGCGGGGGTCAGCCGCAGCGCCCGCGTCTCCTCCAGCCAGGGCTCGAGCAGAAATCCACGCCGCAGCGCGAGCGGCGCCGCGCAGAATCCCGCCGGGGCGCGGGCGCGGCCGAGCTTTTCCTCGCCAACGCGGCCCAGGCCGGCGAATCTGGCGAGGAAGCGGCCGTGCTCGGCGGCGATCAGCCACTTGCGGCGCTCCTGCCCGGCGAAGATCGGAGGCGACGCGCCCGCCTCGCCGCGGCGCAAGCCCAGCCAGGCGCCGGCCGAGAGATCCTGGGCCGGGCGCAGCGCAGCGCCGACAAGGTCTGCGAACCAGGTCTCGATCGGCTCGTCGCGCAGCAGCTGCTCCAGCTCGGCCGGATGGCGCTCGGCGGCGCTCCAGCGACGGCGATGGCGGGGACTCGCCGCCGGACCCGGATCGCCGCCGTGACTGGGCAGGAAGACGATGCGCTCCGGCGCGACGCCGGCCGCCTCCAGGAAATCGGCGACCGCGCCGAAGGAGCTGCCCGAGAGCCCCGGCCCCTCGTCGACGATGGCGAAGCGGGGCGCCGGCGGCGCCAGCAGCCGCTCGGCGAGGGCGGGCGCGATCCGCAGCTCGCGGCGGAAGGGATGGCCGGCTGGGCGCAAGCTGACCGCGTCGCTGGCCCGCAGCGCCGCGGCGACTGCGGCGGCGAGGCCGGCGCCGATGCTTCGGAGGCCGATCACCCGCCACGGGCCAGCCCCTCGGAGGGCGCGCGCCGCCTTCGCATAGGCCTCGGGATGGACGGCGTAGAAGGCGTAGCCTTCCGGCGTGCGCACCGGGATGCGGGCGGGCAGGGGTTCGGGCGCGGGCAGGACCGAATGTTCGCTGCACGGGGCGTCGCAAAGCATCGGACCGGCCGTCCGGCGCGCCAGATGCATGGCCCAGTCGAGCAGTGGCGAAACCGCATCCTCGCCGAGACGCTCGAACCGCTCGTCAGCCAGTCCCTGCAGCAGTTCGGCCGCGACGAGGAAGGCCGAGGTCGCCAGCTCGCGGCGGCGCGGCGGCGCGGCGGCGCGCTGTTCGCGGGCGAGCGCCCGCAGCGTCTCCAGCGCCTCATGCGGGTCTTCGCTGCGGACACGCTCGCCATAGACGAGCATCGGCCTAGCCCGCGGCGCGCAGCGGCGACGCCTCGGCGCGTCCGGCGCCGTAGCGGCGCACCATGGCCCCGCAGAAGTCGGCGAAGGCTTCGGGCCGGCGCGGCGGGCTGGTGTGGTGCGGCTCGAGACCGAGGTGCTCCGGGGTGAAGCAGAAGGTGACCGTCACCTCGAAGTCTGCGAGCGCCCGCATCTGGCGGTCGAACCAGGCCAGCGCTCCCGGCCGAAAGCTGTCGGCCCAGGAGAGGCCGGTGCGCAGATGCCGCACGCCCAGGCGGCGCATCCAGGCCACCGCATCCTCCAGCCGGTGGTCCTCGAAATGGAACCATTGGCAAAGCCCCATCTGCGCGGCATGCGGCGCGTAGGCGTCGAGCGCAGGCTTGGCCGAGCCGTCCTCGCGCAGCAGCCCCATGTGAAATGGCGATAGTAGGACGAGCCCTCGGCCTCCTTGTGCCGCGTGGTCGCCTCCCACGTCCGCGGCAGGTCGTAGAGGCTGTACCAGTGGATGCGCGGCGCCTTGCCGATCAGGAGTTCGGCGGTGCGCCGGACGCCCCAGGCCTGGACCTCGTCGGCGCCGAAGCTGGAGACGCCCACCTCGGTCGCCCAGATCGGCTTGTCGGCGACGGCGCGGATCTCCTCCAGCTTGGCCGGCCATTCGTCGATCATCCACAGGTTCCAGTCGAGCGGGAAGCCGTGCACGGCGACCACGTCGATCTCGTCCATGACGCCCTTGGCGGCGAGGCGGCCGATGAACGACGGATCGATCGGGGATATTCCGCCCAGCACCCTCGGAAGATCGGGCGCCTCGGCGCGGATCGCCTGGCCGGCGAGGCGGGCCATGGCCGAGAACCGGTCCCATTCGGGATCGAGCAGCAGGTCCCAGTGCGACTTGTTGTTGGGCTCGTTCCAGATCATCGCCGCCTCGATCATGGGCGGGCTCTGCGGATGGTCGCCAGGCGCGGCAGGGACCGGCGACGCACAGCACGAAAGCACACGACCGGCTCGGCGAGGCGCCCGTTCGCTCCCTTGGAGAGCAGAGTTCGGCGCCGCACCTAGCGGCTCCCGCCGTTGGCCCTGGGCCGCGCCGGATAGACCGGTCCGGCGGGGGTCGGGCGTTCGGCCCTGCGGCAGATGAACACCTCCTCTTCGGGACGATCGAGCACCTCGAAGCCGGCGCTCCTCAGCATGGCCTCGCTGCAGGCGGCGTTGGGCGCCCACCAGTTGGTCCAGTCGCCGGCGTAGTCGCGCTCGATGAAGTGCAGCTTCGGATAGCCGGGGCGGTCGAAATGGCCGGTCTCGAAGAATCCGTAGTCGCCGCGCACCACCTCGATCTCGGCAGAGCCGCGCTGCATCGACTGGAACACCAAAAGGTCGCCCGCCGCGTGTTCATGAATGAGGTCGAGGGCGAGGAGCGGATGGCGCAGGTGGTAGAGCACGCCCATGAACAGCACCACGTCGAAGCGCTCGCCCAGCAGCGCGAGGTCATAAACGGAGAGGCGACGGAACTCGATGTCGGCGCCGGTCACCTCGGCGGCGAGTCGCGCCTGGGCGAGGTAGCGCTCGTCGGTGTCGAGGCCGAGCACGCGCGCCGCGCCGCGCCGCTTCATCTCGATGGCGTAGAAGCCGGCGTTGCAGCCGATGTCGAGCACGCTCTTGCCGGACAGGTCCGCGGCGATGGCGTGGGCGAACCGCTTCCACTTCACCGCCGGATAGTCGCTGAGGAAATGGTCGGGCGCGGTCTGCACGCCCTCGAGGTCGAGGTTGTGGAACCAGGGCCGGAGCGCCTCCACGCGCCGGGCGATCTCGCCGCGCGTCAGGCCGGCCACGCCGCCGCCCCCGCGCCCGCCCGCTCATTCATCGAAAGCACCCGCATGCCGGCTTCGCCCGCCGCGATGCAGCTCGTCGAGGCCGGACCGATCTCCAGGCGGCCATGGAATTCCAGCGGCAGGCCGAGCACGAAGGCGAGCGCCGCCTTGATCAGGTCGCCATGGCTGACCGCGACGGCGGTCCCGTCCGGATGATCGGCGTGGGCGCGGGCGAGGAACCGCGCCGCCCGCACCTGCGCCTCGAGCATGGTCTCGCCGCCGGGTGGACGGGCGTAGAGCCGCCGCAGGTTCCAGCGCCGCCACGTCGGATCGGCATGCAGAGCCTCGAAGCTGCGACCGCTCCAGTCGCCGAAGTCGAGCTCGTCGAGGTCCGCGTCGATCCGCAGCTCGAGGTTCTGCGCCGCCGCGATCGCCTCGGCGGTCTGGCGCGCCCGCTGCAGCGGACTTGAATAGACCGCCGCAAGCGGCGCGCCGCCAAGCCGCCCGGCCAGCTCCGCCGCCTCGGCCA
>Ga0307373_10009286_pt1 | contig 14749 bp, 14 predicted proteins | sample OX2MG_FD_202534 | JGI IMG/M metagenome (GOLD analysis project Ga0307373, IMG submission 202534) | Soil microbial communities from Risofladan, Vaasa, Finland - OX-2 | ecosystem: Environmental > Terrestrial > Soil > Coastal area > Acid sulfate soil | place: Finland: Risofladan, Vaasa | collected... | reverse complement strand
CAGCCCGAGGGACGAGGCGGGATTCCACCCGGGGGTGGATGACTCCGGGCGGTCACGCCCGTAGCCTCGAAGTGTGGCGAGCGACGACGAGTTCCGCAGGGTCGCCGAGGAGATCAGGGCCCTGGCCAGGTCCCTCGCGCGCGACTTCAGGGACGCCGTCGACCAGTCGCGGGCCGGAGGCAGCCGGGCGGGCGAGGCGGTCCGCCACGGCCTGAAGGATGTGGCGGACGAGGCGCGCCGCGGTGTGCACGGCACGATCGCCGGCTTCCAGCCGCGCCCGCGGTCGCACAGGTCCCGCCATCGCGGGTGGTACCCGCCGGCCCCCCCGGGCGGTGATGCCCGGTACGGCGGGCCGCCGTACCGGCCCCGACAGGGCAGTCGCCACCGATCGAGCGGCCGGAGACGGCGCGGCCTCCCGCCGGTCCGCCACCGCTGGGATGCCACGACCGTCATCGGAACGCTGGCGGTCGTCTTCGGAGTCGCATGGCTGCTCGACGCGGTCCACGCCGCCCACATCTCTGCGGAAGGAGCCGTCGCCGCCGGGCTGATGGTTCTCGGCGCGGCGATGATCGTCACCGGCAGGACCGACTGGAGCCTGAGCCGGCGCTCGTGGCCCGTCTTCGCCGGGGCGGCCCTGATACTCGTGCTCGTAGCCACATCGAACACGTTCGGTGTGGGGTCGGGCACGAGCGGGCTGTCGTTTGGCAACAAGGTGGTCCCGGTCTTCCAGTCGGGGCAGACGGTGCAGAACGGCTTCGGCAACCTCACGGTCGACGCATCGAGACTCACCGCCGGGCAGAAGGTCACCGTGGAGAACATCGTCGGCAACATCCACGTGACCCTCCCCCATGGCCTTCCCGCCCGCATCGACGCCAGGATCCTCGCCGGCGTGATCTGCATCGACGGGCGCGATGTCGGCAACGGCGCGGGCGCGTCAGCCCACGAGGTCCTTCCTGGAGCGCCCGGCGTCGCTCCGGTGATCGTCGACGTGCACGAAGCGTCCGGCCGGATACTCGTCGGTCCGGGGGGGTGCAGCAAGTGAGCACCGCCACGGTGCAGCCCGCCCCCCAGCCTGCTGCCTCTCCAGCCCTCCCGGACCCTGGCGTCGCTACCTACCAGTACAGGACGTCACGCGTGGCGGTCGGAATGTTCTTCCTGCTGCTCGGCGCTGCGTTCCTGCTCGACAGCGCCGGCGTCTTCCGTGTGACGGCGGCTCTTTTCTGGCCGTTGTTCGTCATATCGGTCGGCGCCGGCCTGCTGATCCACAGGGCGCGGCGGCTGCAGGTCGAGGAGGACCGCAGCGCCCAGCTCGCCGTCGCCGAAGAGCGCGTGCGGATCGCCCGCGAGCTCCACGACATCGTCGCCCACGGCGTCTCCTTGATGACCATCCAGATCGCAGCTGCCCGCAGGGTTGCCGCGACCAAGCCCGAAACGGCAACGGAGTCCCTGGAAGCCGCGGAGCAGACCGGCAGGCAGACCCTCACGGAGCTGGAGGGGATGCTCGCGGTCCTCCGCGGCGCCGACGCGTCGATAGGCGCGGCAGCGGCTGGAAGCGGCCAGGCGGCGGCCGGACCCGATTATTCGCGGACGCCGCTTCCGCGCATCGCCGACATCCAGTCCCTCGTCGACTCGGTCCGTCAGGCAGGGCGCGAGATCCGGTTCCAGACGCTCGGCGAACCTCACCAACTCGCGGCGAGCGTCGACATGATCGTCTACCGGGTCCTGCAGGAGGCGCTCACCAACGCGGTCCGCTACGCCGGCGATGCGCCGATCGACGTACAGCTCATTTTCGCACCCACCGCGGTCACGGTCTTCGTCGACGACGAGGGCCCCGGAGCCGGAGCCGTGTCCCGCCACGCCGGCGGCCCCGCCGCCGGGCACGGGCTCGCCGGCATGCAGGAGCGTCTCACCGCAGTGGGGGGCATCCTGGAAGCCGGTCCTCGCAAGCCGGGTCCCGGCTGGCGCGTGTACGCCACCATCCCCGCCATCCCCGTCAGCTAGCCCCAGACGACGGCTCCTGCCGAGCGCCGGGATCGAACGTCGAGGGCAGGGCATGGCCTCGCCCTGTACGCCCATCACGGCAGCGGTTGGCGGCTTGGGCGAGACTGGGGGCGTGATCCGGCTCCTCCTGGCTGACGACGAGGCGATGGTGCGCAAGGGCCTGCGGCTCGTGCTCGAGACCGAGGACGACCTGCAGGTCGTCGGCGAGGCCTCGGACGGCTACGAGGCGATCGAAGAGGCGAGGCGGCTTCGCCCCGACGTGGTCCTGATGGACGTCCGCATGCCGCGCATGGATGGCGTCGAAGCGTGCCGGCGCCTGGTCGAGGACAGCGGCACCAAGGTGGTCGTGCTGACCACATTCGACCTCGACGAGCACCTTTTCGCGGCTGTACGCGCCGGCGCCAGCGGCTTCCTGCTGAAAGCGTCGCCACCTGAGGAGTTGGTCAACGCCATCCGGGCGGCCCACGCCGGAAACGCCCTCGTGGAGCCGAAGATGACCAAGCGGCTCCTGGAGGAGTTCGCGCGCAGGCCGGACTCCGTCCCACCCGGACGGATCCCCGACCGCTTCGCCGAGCTGACCGAGCGGGAGGTCGACGTGCTTCGCGAGGTGGTGAGCGGCGCCAGCAACGCGGAGATCGCCGAGCGGCTCTACATCAGCGAGACCACGGTGAAGACACACGTGAACCACATCCTGAGCAAGTTGGGGGTGCGCGACCGGATACAGGCGGTGGTCCTCGCGTACGACCATGGTCTCGTTGAACCTGGCGCCGGCCGCTAGACCGAATCCCCCGACAGATGGAGGCCGGAATCGCTCTCAGGGACGATGACCTCGACGGGGACGGTCTTTATCCTTGGTTGCACAAGGAGGACAGAGATGCACAGCTTCGACAGCGGCCCCCTGGGTGCGCAGTTCCACGAGGTGACCGGAGGTGGGGACGACCCTGAGCGCCACAGCGCCTTCAGCCTGATCGCGCTGATCGCAGTGGTGGCCGTACTGGCCGTTATGGCGCTCGGTCTCGTCTTCTTGGTTCTCGGTTTCGTGGCGAGCATCGCCGGGGCCATCCTCAAGATCGTGATCCTGGCTGCGGTGGCAGCGTTCATCTGGAAGCGGGTCATGCGCCGTTGTCACTGAGTGCACCGCTGGTACCGGAATTCCCTTGTGAAATAAGGGCGGGCAGGCCTTGACACGCCCCCGCCCGGGTCGTTGAATGGGGTGAACGCACAACGGGAAGCTGGCCGCTGGACGGACCCCGCCAGGGGCCGGCGGACAAGAGGGAAAGGAGGGCTCGTGGGAACATGGAGCTCGTCCGAGGAGGACGGTCCGCCCCGTTAGATCGGGGCTCGGAGCCTTCGAGCCCGAGCCCGTAAAGGAGCCGTCGCGATTTGCGGCCCCTCGACTTGGCCGGCCCTATGGCCGGGTGTCGTTTTGGCGTCACCCGGGACGAGGCGGTCCCACAACGGAGAGCGGTGCCGCAGGCCGTCGATGGATGAAGGCGGCGCAGGGAACACCCACAGGGGGTGTGCCTGCGCCGCTTTCGCGCGTGCGACGATGGTCCGGTGACAGACCGGCTGCCCGAGCCTCGCTTGCCCGGGAACGCCGTGGAACGCCGCCGGGGGGTGGAGCTGACGCCGGCAGAGCGCCAGGTGCGCCGGCGTAACCGGAAGCTGATGGCATGGGTGGCCGTGCCGGGCGTGCTGCTCGGGGTCGCCGCTCTCGCGGCGTCGCTCCTCGTCAGCGGCGGCGCGCCCGCGCCGAGCCCGCTGAGCGTGCCCGCCGGCTACCAGGCGGTCAACGACGGGGTCTTCGCCTACTCGGTCCCTCGCGCCTGGTCCAAGAACCTCGCCTACTCGGACGACACCGGAGACCTCGACTACTCGGGCAGCGACGGCTGGGCCGGCGAGTATCTCGGCGCCCGCAGCTCGGCACCTGGCGAGGGTGAGAGACCACCGGCGTCGTTTGCCGATTTCGGGGAGACCCGCCCGACCGCCTACACGATCGGCCCAGCGCAGAAGATCAACGTCGCGGGTGCCACCGTCGCATACCGCTACGAGATCACGCGGCCCGGCGGTTTCACCGCGGTGGCCATAAATGCCTGGCAGTCGTCGTCCGGAGCCGAGATCTGGCTCCTCGTTCACGCACCGGAGGCGGTGACCACCACGATCGTCTCGACCCTCAGGGCGGGCTAGGGAACCGCGTAGGCGAAGATCGGCATCCCGTTGTACTCCATCGAGTGGTCCGGCCGGAACGGGCCGTTGATTATGACGTTGAAGTAGCCCGTCGGGGCCGGCCCCGCGTCGCCTTCGATGGTGTCGATCGAACCGTCCGGCCACACCTGCGCGACCACCCCGACGTGCTCGGCGGTGTCAACGTTCCACGGGCCGGTTCCGTACAGGACCAGATCTCCCGGGCTCGGCCGTGCGGACGGCGCCAGGACCGCCGTGTGGCTGGCAGCCCAGGTGTAGATGTCCCCGACGAAGGCATAGGTCGGGACGGCCACGCCGGCGCGCTGCCACACCCAGGTGGCGAATAGCGCGCACCAGGCCTCGCACGGCCCGTAGGGGTTGCAGAAGTAGCCGCTCACCGGATCGCCCTGGATCTGGCTCGTCGCGACCGAGACGATCGCTCCACCGCCACCAGGGTGCGCGAAGTCCGTCGGGAAGGCATCGGGCTCGAGCAGCCAGTAGCCCTTGCCGCTGGGTGTCGCTGCGATGGCCGAGATCGGCTCCACACGGGGCGTCCCGAGGTTGTTGCCGTAGAAGACGGCGTCGCCCTCGGTGTAAATGGCGCCGTTGGCGTTGGCGATCCAGTACCCCTTGCCGTCGCTGGTGGCGGCCATGCCGGTCGCCCACCCAGAGATGCCCTTGGCAGCGGGGGTCCCCTCGAACGGCGCGTCACCGAAGTTGAAGATGCCGCCGTCGCCGCCGACCATCCAGTAGCCGTCGCCGTCGGCCGTGGCAGCCATTCCCACGATCGGCGAGTTGAGTTTGACGGCGCCTTCGGACCCGAAGAACCTGGCGTCCCCGAAGTTGAAGATGCCACCGTCTGCGGCCACCAACCAGTACCCGTTGCCGGTCGGCGTGGAGGCGATTCCGACGATCGGCGAGTTGAGGTGCTGCCCGCCCATCGAGCCGAAGTACTTGGCGTCTCCGTAGTTGAAGACACCCCCGTCGGTGGCAACCAGCCAGTAGCCGCCGCCGTCGGGAGTCCCGACCATTCCGATCATCGGCGCGTAAAGGTCGACTGAACCAGCGGACCCGTAGAAACCGGCTCCTCCATAGTTGAATACACCGCCGTCCGCCGCGACGAGCCAGTACCCCGATCCTCCGCGGTTCGCTGCCATGCCGACTACGGGGGCCGATAGGTGCGTGTTCGTCGGTGAACCGGCGAACACGGCGTCGCCGTAGTTGAGCACGCCGGCGTCCGCGTACGCCGCCCGCTCGACACCGCCGAGGTGCGCCGCCGGTTGGCTCGGGGAAAGACCCCAGGCCGCGAACCCCGCTGCCGCGGCCAGGCCGGCCGCTCTGCGACATACACGTCCAACAAGACCTTTCATTACGCCCCTCCTGGGCGAGTGGCGCCCACGAGCACCTCGCCACCCCACCTGCTGCCTGGAATGATAGGGAACCGATCCAGCCGGACCAAGGCACCCGTGTGAGGCGCGTCGACCATCTCCCCCGCGGGGTTGACGACGATGCCCACGTGCGTCACATCAGACGTGCTGGCACCGAAGAAAACGAGGTCGCCCGGCTCGAGCGCCTCACCGGGGAGCAGTTGCGGCCCGGCGTCGTACTGATCCTGCGCGACGCGGGGGATGGTCACGCCCGCGGCGCTCCACGCCGCTTGCGCGAGACCCGAGCAGTCGAAGCCCACCCCGGCCCGCTCCCCGCCCCACTGGTAGGGGGTTCCGATCTGGGCGTCCGCGTACGCGACGGCCGCCAGACCTTCGAGCGAGCCCGACCCACGGGGCCCTTCGGCCGCAGAAACCTCCGCGCATCGCGCCGCGTCCGCCGTGTCCTGCTGCACCCGCACTGATGACGTATCGGCAGTGGGCGCAGGAACCTCAAGTGGTGCCGTCTCACAACCGGCCTGGCTTGCCCGGTCCCCGAGCCCGAGGAGCGAAGCGCCCGCCGTGCCGGCGATCAGCACGGGGAGCATGATGGGCATGGCAACAGCGACAGCACAGGTCATTAGGATTGCTTTCATAGTATTTCGTGTTATAGCAGCTGGGCGGCGTCGCCCGCTCGCCCCGGTACGCTCGCGGGTCTCGAACCGACAGATGGAGGTCACTTGAGGTCAGCGGTTGCGGACTACGAGGTGGTGGAGGACCTCGGCCGCGGGAGGTACGCCGCCCGGGCTCCGGCGCGGCTCCGTGGCGCCGGTGGTGGCGCAGCGCCGTCGCGGGTGACCGTCATGGAGCTGTCCGTCGGTTCGGACCAGTGGGCGGAGCTGACCTCCGCTCTGAGCCGGTTCGCCGTGGTCGACTCACCGCAGCTTCTCCGGCTCTACGAGGTCGGGCCCGACATGGACGGCGCCGGCGCCGGCGTGTACCTGGTCACGGAGGAGATCACGGGCGGAACCCTCGCCCATGCCGCCCGCGCGATGGGCCTGAGGGAGAAGATCCGGGCCGTCGCGGACGCCGCGCGCGGAGCCCACGCTCTGCACGAATCCGGGACAGCGCACGGAGCGATCGACCCCTCGGTGATCTACATGGTCGGGCGAGGACCCGTCCTCGGGCCGGGGACGGGCAGGCACGGGGGCAGGGTCGTCGTGATGCGCGATTGGCGGGACCTGTCGCTTCTCGACCCGGACCTTCTGCGAGGTCAGGCGCCGTCCCGATCAAGCGATATCTGGGCTCTCGCCGCCTCCCTCTACGCGCTCGTGGGGCCCGCCCCGCTGTATCCGGCGATGGTCGACGACCAGCCGGTGACAGCGGTGCAGCGGGTGATGTTCAGTCACCCCGAGGTGAGCCCCTCGACGCCGGGCGGCCTCGCGGACGTGCTCGGCCGGTGCTTCGACGCAGACCCTGCGCTTCGTCCCCAAACAGCCGCCGAGCTGGCCGAGGAACTTCTCGCGTGCGAGGGGGCCCGATGATCGAGCGGGTGGAGGTACTCCCCGGCGAGGGGACCGTGATCCGTTACGGGGAGGTCGTCGCATGGGCGGCCCCGTCGGCATCGCCCGCCCTGATCAGCTTTCTCGCCCAGTCGGCCCGGAACCTCGCGGCCTCGGCGCGAGGCGGCCGCCAGATCGCCGATCACATCGCGGGTGTGCTGGGCGAGCGCGACCCCGAACCGCGGGTCGCGTTCGCGGTGGTGGGACCGGATGGCGGAGGGTGGGCGTCGTTGATGCACGGGCCGGTACAGGCCTGGGACGGCAACCGCTGGTTGGCTCCCACTCCGGTACCAGGCTGGTTGCGCGAAAGCCTCGACCCGCACCCGGCGGTGACGGTCAGTTACGCGGGCAGCCACGTTCCGGCGCTCGACCCCGACGGCATGTGGGATTTCGAGGGGGGCGTCGTGCGAGGGGGAGGTTTCGTCCTCGTGCCTGGCAGCCGCGGTCACCGGGGCGGGCCGGCCGAGCCCGGCCAGGTGGAGTCCGGCCAGGTTGAGCCCGGCCTTTTGGAGCCGTTCCCTGGTGGGCACGGTCAGAGCGCCGGCGCGACGGTCGACCCCGAGGCGACAGGCATCCTGGAAGTTCCCGATCCGACCTCGGTGCTGCCGGCGTCCCCGCCGACGTCGATGCTCGAAGCGGTGGGCAGCGGGCCGCAACCGGTGTCCCCGGATCCTGCGGCGACTGCAGGGGAGGCGTTGCACGAACCCTCCGGGGCGCCCGGACAGCCGGCCAGGCCACCCGGGTCCATCGACCTGGCACGCTCCGCGGAGGCGCTCGGCGCGTCCAGCGAGCCGTTGCCCGTGGGCGTCGGGCCTGACCGGCCAGTCGCCGGCGCTGCCGTGGTCGCCGGTGCCCTCTGCGAGAGAGGCCACCTGAACCGCCCGGGGATGCCAGCCTGCGTCCGTTGCGGTTCGTCGTTGCCGCAGGACGTCCCCTACACCGTGACCGGGACCAGGCCCGGGCTCGGCTGCCTGGTCGTCGACGACGGGAGCGTTTGGCGCCTCGACTGCCCTTACCTGGTTGGCTCCGAGCCTTCGGGCGACCCGACGGTGAGCGGGGGGATGGCGAGGCCGCTGCCGCTCACAGGTGACGGTGTCGCACCGAGCCACGCCGACATCACGCTCAAGGACTGGGACGTCCAGGTAATAGACCGCTCCTCAGCGAACGGCACCTGGGTACACGAGCCGGGGGCGGCCGCATGGAGCCGCCTGGCACCCTACGAGGCGCGCACGTTGCGACCCGGTACGCACATCGCCTTCGGGCAGCGGGTCGTCACGTTCGTCACTCCGTGGGTGCCGGGAGACGGCCGGGCGCACTGAGCCGCGTTCTTCTGCTCAGGGAATTCTGCCAACGTCTTCAGGACGCTCGGGACCTGTACTGAGGGCAGTAGTTGTCGGCAGCAGACGAGATGACAGCACCTAGATCCTGCGAGGGAAGAGGGTGGCTCCCCTCGAGCAGCACCATCCTGTCCGCCAGTTCCTGGTAGGACGCGCCGCTCCTGAACGCGTCACACGCCGCATGCCCGAGGCGCACGAGCGCTACGTCGCTGCGGTAGCTGCCGATGTCCGGTGCCTGCACGTGCACCGCCCCCAGAAACGCCTGGTCCGCCGCGCTGTCGGGGACCCCACTCGCACAGCCCGCTCCCGCGACCGCCCCCAAGGCGACAAGCGCTGCCGCGAGCCTCCGCCTGTGCCTGAGTGATGCGGCGCGCACGTGCACGAGTGTAGGAACGACACCAGCGTCTACCGCGGCACACGCATCATCGACCAAGCTGGCTGGGTGGCTGCAGCACCGACGATGTACGACCGGGTGGGAGGACACGAGTTCTTCGACGACTTGACGAGGCGGTTCTACGACTCCGTCGCTTCCGACCAGGTGCTGCGACCCTTGTACCCGGACGACGCCGAGGGTCTCGAACGTGCACGTGTGCATTTACGGGACTTCCTCGTCCAGTACTGGGGCGGGCCCGAGACCTACAACGAGACGCGCGGCGCGCCCAGGTTGAGGCAGCGCCACGTCCCGTTCGCGATCGGACCTGCAGAGCGCGACGCCTGGCTGACGCACATGACCGAGGCGGTACGCGCCGCCGGGATGCGCCCGCTCGACGAAGCCCAGATGATCGGGTACTTCAACTCGGCCGCAGCCGCCCTGACCAACAGACCGTCACCGTGAGCGCGCCCTAGTGGAGTCGCGCCTCGCAACCGACCGCTACGGCGACGGTCCCGCTGTCGTCCTGCTCCACGGGCAGCCGGGTTCGAGAGCCGACTGGAGGCGGGTGGTACCGCTCCTGGAGCCGGACCACACCGTGCTGGTGCCGGACCGACCTGGCTACGGGACGACGGGCGGCCGGGCACTCGGGTTCCGGTCGAACGCTTCCGCTGTGGTTGACCTGCTCGACACCCAGGGAGTCGAATCGGCCGTGATCGTCGGTTACAGCTGGTCCGGCGGCGTAGCGCTGTCGGCCGCGATCTCGTATCCCGAGCGGGTCAGCGGCTTGGTCCTGGTGGCGTCGGTCCGACCCGGTGAGGCGGTGGGCTGGGCTGACAGGGTGATGGCCGTGCCTTTTGTAGGCGAGGTGCTGGGCTCATTGACGCTGGGCACGACGAGCAGGGTGCTCCGGATGAGACGGGTACAGGACCTGGCCGAGCGCCGGCTCCCGCGTTCGGCCCGGGACACGGTGCGGGCGCTGGCGGGCGCGACGGGCGCTCTGAACGGCGCGCTGGTCTGGCGGTCCTTTGCCTCAGAGCAGCGGTATCTGCTGGAAGAGTTGGGAACGCTGGCAGGCGACGTCGCGAAGATCAATGCTCCCACGGTGGTGTTGTCGGGTGGAGCGGACCACGTCGTCCCGGCGTCGGTGGGCGCTCGGCTCGCTGCTTCCATTCCGGGGGCGGACTTCAGGCTGGTCCGGGGGGCCCATCACCTGCTTCCGTTCGACCACCCCGAGGAGATCGCCTCTGCGGTGCGCGCGATAGGCGCCCGTTAGACAGCGAGGAAGCGCCGAATAGCGAAGGCGGAGCCGAACACGCCGACGGCCGCCCCCACCACCAGCAGAAGCACGCCCGTGAAGATCGCCTCGTGGGGCGTGACGTAAAGGGTGCGGGTCCCGAGGACCGTCTCGTTGCCGACAAAGGACGCGATGGTGTTGCGGACCGCGTAGGTCACCGCGAACGCCATGATGCCGCCGGCGATGCCGTGAATGAGGCCCTCGAGCATGAACGGCACCCGGATGAACCAGTTAGTCGCGCCGACCAGCTTCATCACCGCTACTTCACGCCGGCGGGCGAAGATCGCCAGTTGGATCGTGTTCACGATCAGGGCGACAGCGCCGATCATGACTCCGATCGCGAGGAACAGACCGAGCGCGCGCAGCTGGCGAAACTGCTTCAACAACTGGTCGATCTCCTGCTTCGCGTAGGAGATCTGGAGCACGCCCGGTTGGCCCTGGAACTGCTTGCCCAACTCGGCGATGTTCTGAGCCTTGGTGGGAACGACGCGGTAGGAGGGCGGCATGTCGTTGACACCGAGCACACTGACGATGTCGTTGTTGTTGCCGAAGATCTGCTTGAACTCCTGGTAGGCCTGAGCCTTGTCGACGAGGTGGTACTTCTTGACGCCAGGCGTCGTAGAGAGCTCTCGCGCGATGGCTTGGGTCTCGTTCGTGGACACGGATGGCTGCAGGAAGATCGCCATTTCGACGCCGCCGCGCCATTGGATCGACGCCTTGTTGATCGCCTGGCGCATGATCAACACGCCTCCGAGTGCCGACAGCGAAACCGCCATCGTCAAGATCGCCGACATCGTCATGACCAGGTTGCGGCGAAGGTTGCCCGCGGTTTCGCGCGCGACATAACCCGAGGACATCGCCATGGGGGTGCTAGGCCCCCATCCCGTAGACACCGCGGGCCTGGTCCCGGATGACCGTGCCGCGGTCGAGCTCGATGACCCGCCGGCGCATCGAGTCGACGATCCCGTTGTCGTGAGTCGCCATCAATACAGTTGTGCCGGTCCGGTTGATCCGGTCGAGGAGTCGCATGATGCCGGCTGTGGTGGAGGGGTCGAGGTTCCCGGTGGGCTCGTCGGCGAGAAGGATCAGCGGGCGGTTGACGAACTCCCGGGCGATCGCGACACGCTGCTGCTCACCGCCGGACAACTCGTGCGGGAGATTCGAGAGCTTCTTGCCGAGACCGACCAGGTCGAGGATCTGGGGGACCTGCGAGCGGACCACTGCCCGGGGCCGGCCGATCACTTCGAGAGCGAAGGCGACGTTCTCGTACACGTTCTTGGTCGGCAGTAGGCGGAAGTCCTGGAAGACGCAGCCGATGTTGCGCCGAAGGTAGGGGACCTTCCAGGAGGAGAGAGCACCGACCTCCTTGCCGGCGACCCATACGCGGCCCTGCTCGGCCTGCTCCTCCTTGGTGACGAGGCGCAGAAAGGTCGACTTGCCCGAACCGGAAGGGCCGACCAGGAAGACGAACTCGCCTTTCTGGATGTCGACGCTGACGTCTCTCAACGCAACAGTTGTGCCCTTGTAGGCCTTCGTGACGTTCTCGAACTTGATCATGAGGGGGAAAAGACGTGGGGCAGCGCCTTGGAGCACTCCCTGTCGGAGTCCGGCGTGTGATTGTAGTGGGCCGGGCGAATCAACTGTCTTCAGCCGGGTCCAGGACCCGCCCGCGCCTCCAGCGCAGGAAGGCCTCCATGAACTGGTCCAGGTCCCCCTCGAGGACCGCTTGGACGTTGCCGGTCTCATATTCGGTCCGGGTGTCCTTGACCAACTGGAACGGCGCGAGCACGTAGTTGCGTACCTGGGAACCCCAACCGACGAGGGGCTTCTTGCCCGCTAGGGCATCGAGGTCGGCCTGGCGCGCTTCGCGCTGCTGCTCGGCGAGCTTCGACGCGAGGATCTGCATGGCCTTCGCCTTGTTCTGATGCTGTGAGCGCTCGTTCTGCACCGCCACGACAGTTCCTGTTGGAAGATGCGTGATCCGAACGGCGGAGTCGGTGACGTTCACATGCTGGCCGCCTGCACCAGAAGAGCGGTAGGTATCGATGCGGAGGTCTTTGTCGTCGATCTCGACTTCGCCGGACACGTCCTCGAAGAACGGCACCACGCTCACCAAAGCGAAGCTCGTCTGCCTACGGGCCTGCGCGTCGAACGGTGAGATGCGAACGAGGCGGTGGACCCCGCGCTCCGAAGCGAGAAGGCCGTTCGCGTAGCGACCTCTGATGATGAAACTCGCGGACAGGATCCCGGCTTCCTGGCCCGGGCTCACCTCTTCTATCTCGAACTCGAAGCCGCGCCGGTCCGCCCAACGCTCGTACATCCGTACGAGCATTTCCGCCCAGTCCTGCGCGTCTGTGCCGCCGTCCTTGGCGTGGACCTCGCAAACGGCGTCGTACTCGTCGTGCTCGCCGGCGAACAGCGAGCGCAGCTCCAGTCTGTCGAGCTCCCTGCTCACCCCGGAGATCAGCTGGGAGAGCTCCCCTTCCACCGAATCGTCGTCCTCCTCGACGCCGAGCTGGTAGAGGGTCTCCGCGTCGGACAGCTTCCTGCCGAGGCCGTCGAGGATTTCTACATCTCCCTTCACCTGTCCGTATTCACGCGTGACGCGTTGCCCCACCTCGGTGTCGTCCCAGAGGTCAGGGCGGCCGAGCTCGGCTTCGAGCTGGGCCAAACGCGTCCTCAGGTCGTCGAGGTGCAGGTAGGTTGCCGCTTCGTCGAGCCGGCGGCGTTGCGCGGCAAGATCATCCTTGAAGTCATGCATTCCGGTAGCGAGCCTTCAGCGCCCGTGGCAGAACTTGAACTTCTTGCCGCTGCCACACGGGCACGGGTCGTTGCGCCCCGCCCGCTCGAAGGCCGAGTCCTTGACAACAGGTTTCTCGATCTCAGGAGACGGCCCGGGAGCGGTGGTTTGCATCGCGGCGCCGGCGGCTGGGTTGTGGCTGGTCGCCTGCGGATCGGGGGCGAACACCACTTCCTCCCCGGGGGCCGGCCCGCTCCTCGCCGCCTGGTACATGGCGCTGGTTCCCTGCACGGGGTCGTCCGCCGCCTCGTACTGCGCGCCCGCCAGAGCCGCTTGCTCGTCGGGCGGTGCCTGCTCGAGTACCTGGACCTGAGCATGCATGACGATCTTGACGTAGTCGTCGTCGATACTGGCCATCAGCTGGCCGAACATCTCGTAGCCGTCCTTCTGCCAGGCGACCAGCGGGTCCTGCTGACCCATCGCACGAAGCCCGATGCCCTCGCGCAGGTAATCCATCTCCGATAGGTGCTCCCGCCACTTCTGGTCGATCAGCTGGAGCATGACCTCGCGCTCCAGAGCACGCATCGTGTCCGCCCCACCGGGCATCGTCTCTTCGCGCACCTCGTAGTAGCGGATCGCCTCGCCCGCCAGGACTTCGTAGACGTCGTTGGCGCTCGGAAGGGTTTCGAGCTGCTCCTTCGTCGCCGTGGTCGGGAAGTACAGCCGCGCCTCGGTGATGAGACCGTCGAGGTTCCAGTCTTCGTGGTAGTCGGAGTTCCCGCAGTTCGCGGTGACGATGCTGTCGATCGCCGAAGAGAGCACGTCTATCGTCCGGGCCCTCAGGTCCTCCCCCTCGAGGATCTGGGCGCGCCGGGCGTAGATCACCTTGCGCTGCTCGTTCATCACCTCGTCGTACTTGAGAACGTCCTTGCGGATCTCGGCGTTGCGCGCCTCGACGGTGTTCTGCGCACGCTCGATCGCGCGCGACACCATCTTCGACTCGATGGGTACGTCCTCCGGTAGGGCCTGCCCCATCACCCAGTTCATCGCTCCGGTCGCGAACAAGCGCATCAGCTCGTCCTCGAGAGAGAGGAAGAACCTGCTTTCGCCGGGGTCGCCCTGGCGGCCGGAGCGGCCGCGCAGCTGGTTGTCGATCCGGCGCGACTCGTGCCGCTCGGACCCGAGGACGTAGAGCCCGCCGAGCTCACGGATCTTGTCGCCTTCGGTGACGCATTCTTCCTCGTACTTCGTGAGGAGCTCGCGGTACCGGGGCTGGCCCTCCTCGGATTCGGGGTCCAGCCCGCTCGCGTGCACTTCCTGCGCCGCCAGCAACTCGGGGTTCCCCCCGAGGAGGATGTCGACGCCGCGGCCCGCCATGTTCGTGGCCACTGTCACCGCGTGCAGCCGCCCTGCCTGGGCGACGACCTGAGCCTCACGCGCATGCTGCTTGGCGTTGAGGACGTGGTGCGGGATCCCCCGCCTGGTCAGCATGTCGGAGAGGACCTCGGACTTCTCCACCGACGCCGTGCCGACGAGCACCGGTTGACCCTCGTCGTAGCGTTCGATGATGTCCTCGACCACCGCGTTGAACTTGGCCTGCTCGGTCTTGTAGATGAGGTCCTGCTGATCCGCGCGGACCATCGGCATGTTCGTCGGGATCGGCACGACCGGCAGGTTGTACGTGCTGGCGAACTCCGACGCCTCGGTCTCGGCTGTGCCAGTCATGCCGGCGAGCTTTTCGTAGAGGCGGAAATAGTTCTGGAGGGTCACCGTCGCCCAGGTGTGGTTCTCCTCTTTGATCTGCACCCGCTCCTTGGCCTCGACGGCCTGGTGAAGCCCGTCGGACCAGCGCCGGCCTTCGAGGACGCGGCCGGTGAACTCGTCGACGATCTTC
>Ga0307373_10009285_pt1 | contig 14750 bp, 16 predicted proteins | sample OX2MG_FD_202534 | JGI IMG/M metagenome (GOLD analysis project Ga0307373, IMG submission 202534) | Soil microbial communities from Risofladan, Vaasa, Finland - OX-2 | ecosystem: Environmental > Terrestrial > Soil > Coastal area > Acid sulfate soil | place: Finland: Risofladan, Vaasa | collected... | reverse complement strand
TCGCGCGAGAATGCGCCGATCGCCGCTCCGAGCTCGTACGGCCGGCCCACGCCCTCGCCTTTCCAGAACGGCACCGATCCAGGCACGCCCGGCGCCGGCGAGACGAGCACGCGGTCGCGCGTGATCTCCTCGATCCGCCACGACGACGCGCCGAGCATGATCACCTGGCCGGCCCGTGCCTCGTACACCATCTCCTCGTCGAGCTCGCCGACACGCCCGCCGCCGTCGACGATGAACACGCCGAAGAGCCCGCGGTCGGGAATCGTGCCCGCGTTGGTGACCGCGAGCCTGCGCGCGCCCTGCCGCCCGCGAACGACGCCGGCCGTGCGATCCCAGATGATCCTCGGCCGCAGCTCTGCGAACTCGTCCGACGGGTAACGGCCGGCCAGCATGTCGAGCACGTTCTCGAGCTGGGCACGTGAGAGATCGGCGAACGGGTACGCGCCGCGGACGAGCGAGTGCAGCTCGGCCACCTCGATCTCGTCGTCGGCGCAGATGGCGACGATCTGCTGCGCAAGCACGTCAAGCGGATTGCGCGGGATCTGCGTCTCCTCGATCAGGCCCTCGCGCATGCGCTGCACGACGACCGCGGACTCGAGCAGATCGGCGCGGAACTTCGGGAAGATGCGCCCCTTCGAAACGGCCTCGAGCGTGTGCCCGGCGCGCCCGATGCGTTGCAGCCCGCGTGCGACCGACTTCGGCGACTCGACCTGAACGACGAGATCGACGGCGCCCATGTCGATGCCGAGCTCGAGCGAGGAGGTCGCGACGAGACAGGGGATGCGCCCCGCTTTCAGGTCTTCCTCGATCACGACCCTCTGCTCGCGCGCAAGGGAGCCGTGATGCGCGCGCGCAACCTCGTCCTCGGCGAGCTCGTTCAAGCGCAGCGCGAGCCGCTCCGCGAGCCGTCGGTTGTTCACGAAGACGATCGTCGAGCGGTGCGCGCGCACGAGCTCGAGCAGCGCTGGATAGATCGACGGCCAGATCGAATTGGAGCCCACCTCGAGGCCCGGCGTGACATAGGAACCGTCCGCCTCCTGCCGCTGCTGGTTCAGCAGCGCGGGACTGCCGAGCTCGCGCATGTCGTCGACCGGCACGACGACCTCGAGGTCGAGCTGTTTCGCGACGCCGGCGTCGACGAGCTCGATCGGACGGCCGCCGCCGACGAACCGGCCGATCTCCACGAGCGGCCGCTGCGTTGCGGAGAGCCCGATTCGCTGCACCTCACGATCGCCGACCAGATGCTGGAGCCGCTCGAGCGACAGCGCGAGGTGTGCGCCTCGCTTCGTACCCGCGACCGCGTGCACCTCGTCGAGGATCAGAGTGTCGACGGAACGCAAGAGCTCGCGCGCCTGCGAGGTCAGCATCAGGAAGAGCGACTCCGGCGTCGTGATCAGGATGTCGGGACGCGACGACTCGCGCAGCATGGCCGCCCGCTCCTTCTGCGACGTGTCGCCCGTCCGCACGGCGACGCGCAGCTGCGACCGGAGCCCCGCGAGCGGCCCGCGCAGGTTGCGCTCGACGTCGTAGTTCAGCGCCTTGAGCGGCGACACGTAGAGCACGCGGAGCCCCTCGCCGGCCGTCGGAGTGAGACGATCGACCGCGTAGAGGAACGCTGCGAGCGTCTTGCCCGAGCCGGTCGGCGCCTGGATCAGCGTGTGCCGGCCGGACGCGATCACCGGCCATCCCAGCGCCTGCGCCGGAGTCGGCGCGGCGAACGTCCGTGTGAACCAGTCGCGCGTCGCCTCGGAGAAGACGTTGAGCGGATCCACACCGGCAGGGTACCGCCGCCCGGCAGGGCTGCGAATCGGCCGCCCGGCCGTGGACGTCGGCGTAGGATCGCGGCATGGAGATGCCCGACCGCCTCTACTTCACCGACGACGACGAGGCCTGCCGGCTCGTGGCCGCCGACCCGTTCGCGCTCCTCGTCGGCTTCGCGCTCGACCAGCAGATCACGGTGCAGCAGGCGTTCCTGGGACCGCTCCGCATCAAACAGCGGCTCGGCACCCTCGACGCGGCCACGATCGCAAAGCTCGATCCGGCAGAGCTCGAGGCGGCGTTCAAGCAGAAGCCGGCGGTGCACCGCTTCCCCGGCTCGATGGCCGCACGCGTCCAGGATCTCGCGGCCGCGATCGTCGACGACTACGACGGACGGGCGGAGCGCGTGTGGGCGGATGCCGCCGACGCCGACGACCTGCGCCGGCGGCTCGGCGCGCTTCCCGGCTTCGGCGAGATGAAGGTGCGAACGATCGGCGCGGTGCTCGCGAAGCGCTACGGCGTCGAGACCGCGCAACCGTTCGTGCCTGAGCACATGACGCTCGCCGACGTCGACTCGCCGCAGAAGCTCGTCGAATATCAGACTGCGAAGCGCGCACACAAGGCGGCGCAGCGCGCGGCGAAGACGGCGCAATAGACATCCGCACGCTCATCGACGGCGGCCAGCCCGCCGAAGAGACCGCGCACGCGCTCGCGGACTTCATCGCTGCGGCCCAGCACACGCTCGAGATCGCGATCTACGACGTACATCTCCCCGATCCGGTCGGCGCGATCGTGCGAGACGCACTGGCCGGCGCCGCGGCGCGCGGCGTGGCCGTCCGGCTCGCGTACAACGTCGACGCCGATCACAGGCCGCCGGTTCCGCCGCCGCCGCACACGCAGCCCGAGCTGATCGAGGCGCTGCCCTTCCCGACAGCGGCGATTCCCGGCGTACCCGACCTGATGCACCACAAGTACGTGATCCGCGACCGGGCCACGCTCTGGACCGGCTCGACGAACTGGACCGTCGACTCGTGGACGCGCGAGGAGAACGTGATCATCACCGCCGAGTCCGCGAACCTTGCAGCGCACTATCTCGTGGACTTCGAGCAGCTGTGGAGCGGACGCGACGTCGGCAAGAGCGGCAAGGTCGACACGGCGCCGTTCCAGATCGGCGGCACGACCGTCCGCGCCTGGTTCTGCCCGGGCCGCGGCGAGAAGCTCGCCCACAGGATCGCCAAGGCGATCGGCACTGCAACGCGTCGCGTGCGGATCGCATCGCCCGTCATCTCCTCCGGCCCGATCCTCGGCACGCTCGCGCAGGTCGCCTCCGACGGTCGCGTCGACCTCGCGGGCGTCGTCGACCGGACGCAGGTGCTCGAGGTGCTGCGCCAGTGGCACGCGAACGGCAACTCAGCCTGGAAGGAACCGCTGCTCCGAACGGCGCTCACGCGCGCGCAGTTCACCGGCAAGCACTCGACGCCGTACGGGCCCGGCACGGTGCACGACTACATGCACGCCAAGGTGACGATCGCCGACGACGTCGTCTTCGTCGGGAGCTTCAACCTGTCGCACTCGGGCGAGCTGAACGCCGAGAACGTCCTCGAGATCGCGGACGCGGCGCTCGCCGACCGGCTGGCCGCGTTCGTCGACGTCGTCCGGGCGCGCTACCCGGCCGTCGACCTGTAGGGCTCAGCCGGCGACGACGGAAAGCTGATCCACGGCACCGGCCCCGGTACCGGCCGGCAGGGCGCAGGTCGCGGAGCCGGCACGAAGGACGCAGGCGACCCAGGGGCCTTCGGGCGTGACCTGGATGCGGACCGACCGGGCGCCGGTCGGCGCAAGGCGGAATCCGACCGAGGCGACCGCGGCACCCGATCCGAGCCGAAAGCGCACGGCTGAGACCGCGTAGCCCGAGATCCCGCCGGCTCCCTCGCCCCCGCGGGCGCCCGTGGCCGAGCTCGCGGAGGCGGAGCCCAGGCCGAGCGACGCCGCTACGAGCGCCAGGAGGAGAAGGGCGGCTGCCCACAAGCGTCTCCTGGAGCGGCGTCTGCGGGCCATAGCCAGAGCATCGCCCCATTCGATCGCCGTCGGATCCCCGCTTCCGGAGCGCAGCAGGCCCGCTTTCGCACGAACGGGCTCACCCGAAGCGGGGACAGACCAACACGTTCTTCATACCGAATGGCACCCAGAATCCCAGCGCGCCGGCCCGATGCTGCGGTCATGAAGTTCACACAAGGAGGATCACTCATGCGTCACAGCCGGACACGTTTCGGGCGTCGCGCGTTCGTCGCGGCCTGCTCGCTCGTGGCTGTGCTCTCGGTCGCGGGCTATGCCTTCACCGCATCGAACACGGTGCCGAACGCAACCCTCGGCCAGGGCTCGAACACCATCAGCGGCTACACGATCAGCTCGGTGGCCTACAACCTGAACGCCACGAATCCGGCTAACTTGGACACGGTGACGTTCACGATCAGCCCCGCGACCGCGACCACGGTGAAGGTCCAGCTCGCGGCTGCCGGGTCGTGGTACTCGTGCACCAACACGTCGGGCAGCGTCAGCTGCGCAACCACGTCTCCGCTGGCGACCGCGGCGACGGCGACCTCGCTCAACGTCGTTGCTTCGCAGTAAGCGCATCCTCGCCGCGTTCGGCGTGATCGCCGTCTGCGGCGGGATCGTGGCCGCGGGGAGCGCGTTCACCGCATCGAACACGGTGCCGAACGCGTCACTCGGCCAGGGCGCGAACGTGATCAGCGGCTACACCGTCAGCGGCGTGACCTATACGCCGAACACGACGAACCCCGCGAACATCGACGAGGTCGCGTTCACGATCGCGCCCGCCACGGCGAGCACGGTCGAGATCCAGCTCGCGTCCGGCGGCTCCTGGTACAGCTGCTCGAACTCGAGCGGCGCCGTCACGTGCGCCACCACGTCTCCGCAGGCCACCGCGGGCGCGGCGGATTCCCTCAACGTCGTGGCCGGTCAGTAGACCGCGATGACGTTCCGGGTGGGACAGCTGGTCACTGCGCTCGTTTCCCTCGTGCTGCTGGGGGCAGGGTGGTTCTTCCTCGCCCCCACGCAGCTCGGCGGATCGAACGCATATGTCCAGATCTACGGGACGAGCATGCAGCCGAACTACCACGCCGGCGACCTCGTCGTCGTGCGGGCCGCGAGCAGCTACCACGTCGGCGAGATCGTCGCGTACCGGAACGCGTCGCTCGGCAATCACGCGGTACTGCACCGGATCATCCGCATCCAGGGCGGCCGCTACTTCTTCAAGGGCGACAACAACAACTTCGTCGACTCCTACCAGCCCACGAGCAGCCAGCTCATCGGCGCCGAGTGGCTGCACGTGCCCGGCGTCGGTCGCTACCTCGTCTGGCTGCGCGGAACGCATCTCTTCCTCGTCGTCGGCCTCGGTGCGCTCGTCGCCCTGCTGCTCGGCGCAGGGGTCGGCGGCAGCCGGATGCGCCGGCACGGACAGGCGCGCACGGCCACGCGGCCCCCGGCTGCGCCCTCCGGGCCGCGACTCTCGCCCGGCGCGCTCCCGGTCGGCGCCGCGGCACTGCTGCTCGCCTTCGCAGGTCTCGCCGCGCTCAGCTACACCCGGCCGCTCACGACGCAGGCCGTCGCTCCCGGGCTCTACACCCAGACCGGTCGCTTCAGCTACGACGCGCAGGCGCCGGCCGGCGCGCGCGTCTACGGCAGCACGACGGTCACGACGGGCCAGCCGATCTTCCTGCGCCTCGTCCACAGCGCCAGCTTCCACTTTGCGTACACCCTGAGCTCGACCGCGGCGCACGGCGTCGGCGGGACGATCGCGCTCGACGCGAGCGTCGCCGGCTCGAACGGCTGGAAGCGCACCTTCCACCTGGCGGCGCCGGCCGGGTTCAGCGGCGATCACGCGACCGCGACCGGCAGCATCGACTTCCCGTCGCTCTCGCGCCTGCTCCAGCGCGTCGACGCGCTCAGCAACGTGAACGGCGGCACCTACACCCTGACGCTCCTGCCCAAGGTGAAGATGCACGGCGTCATCGCCGGCTCGAGCGTCACGGACGCCTTCGCGCCGCAGCTCCCGCTCATGCTCGACCCGAACCAGCTCCAGCTCCAGCCCGGCGGCACCGCGGGCCCGGGCGCCGCCTCCACGCTCACGCAAACCGCCTCGGGCTCGGGCACGGTGACGGTCGCGAACCGCCTCGCGCTGCTCAAGCTGAAGCTCTCCGTGCCGCTCGCCCGGCGCATCTCCCTCTTCGGAGGCGCCGCGGCGCTGCTCCTACTGCTCGTCGGCACCCTGGTCGGCCTCCGCTCGCGGCCCGCCGACGAGCAGACGCGGATCGCGCGCCGCTACGGCGATCTGATCGTTCCGGTCGAGGGCCTGCCCCTCGAGCAGCCCGCCAACGTCGTCAGGACGAGCTCGATCGACGGGCTCGCCCGGATCGCCGATCAAGCGGGACGGATGATCATGCGCGTCGAGCACGCGGGCCTGCACACCTATTTCGTCGAGGACGGCGGCGTCCGGTACACGTACGAGCACGGCGTCGGCGCCGAGCATCCGCCCGAGCCGGGCGACGCCGAAACCGGCGCGCTGCGCCTCGCTCGAGGGGCGTAGCCCGTGCGGCCGCGCCCGCTCACGCTCGCCCTCGTCGTGCTCGCGGTACTCGCAGGCGCGCTGCTCGGCCGGGTCGCGACCGCCGCGAACACCGTCCCGACCGGCCTCGTGGGCCAGGGCTCGCAGGCGACGAGCGCGTACTCGATCACGGGGATCGGCTACACGCTCGACGTCAACAACCCTCAGGACGTCGCCCAGGTCGCATTCACGATCAGCCCGTCGAGCGCCCGCGTCGTGAAGGCGCGCCTCTACAACGCGGGCTCCTGGTACGCCTGCACGAACAGCGCGGGCAGCGTCACGTGCGCGACGACCTCGCCCGCGGTTCCCGCCACCAGCGCGAACAACCTCACCGTCGTGGCGACGCAGTAGGACGACGATGCGAAGCCGGAGAGACAGAACGCGGAGACGGACCGGCCTCTTCTGGCTGCTCCTCGTCGCCGCGGCCGGGTTCGGCTTCGTCACGACGCAGGCGTTCACGGCGAGCAACGCCGTTCCCGCGACGAACATCGGCCAGTTCACGCAGGCGATCGCGCCCTCGCAGCTCGAGCCGGCCGAGTGCCTGAGCGGCGGGATCACCGTCACGAGCATCGTCGCCGGAGCGGGGACGATCACGTCCACCGCCGCCGGCCAGCTCGTGCTCGGGTCGAGCGGCGTCGACACGCTCACCGACAACAGCTTCGGCCTGGACTGCATGGTCGGCGGCGCCGGAGCCGACAGCTTCAACGGCCTGAACAAAGGCGGCGACCTCTGCGTCGTGTCGGCCGCGACGACCGTCCCGAACATCAAGAAGTGCACCGTCGTCGCCACTCGCCCGTGACGACGGCGACTCGTACCATGTCGTAAAGGCGTCTACGATGCGCCCGCCGCCGTGACGTCGTTCTCCCTCGCCCGCCAACCCACGATCATCACGGTCCTCGCGGCGGTCGGGCTCGCCGCGACCTCCGGCGTCATCATCGGCTTCGGCGCGCTCTCGACCCTCGGTGCGATCGCCTTCGCGCCCTGGGTCGGGCTCATCGGCTTCGACTCGGGCATTGCCGGCGGCGCGGTCGCAACGGTCGCCGCGACGGCACTCTGGGCCGTAGCGACGCACGCGCAGGGCGGGGCGGCGATGAACGGCTCGCTCCTCGTCCGCTTCGCGGCGTTCTTCGTGCTCGGGGTCGGCTCCGCACTCGCCGGACGGCGGTTGCGCCGGAGCGAAGAAGCGCAGCGGAACGTCGCGGCACTCCAGTCCGCGCTCATCGACTCGACGCTCGACGGGATCTGCCTGACCGACGACGCCGGCAACCTCCTCATCTCGAATGCCCCGCTGCGCCGGCTGAGCGCCGAGCTCGGGATGCCGGCGCAGGGCACCGTCCCGGCACGGCTGCTCGCGATCTCCGACCGGCTCGCCGAGCCGGAGCGGTACCGCGCGCGCATGCAGGAGCTCGCGGATTCCGTCCACGCCGAGACGAGCGACGAATTCGAGCTCGCCGGCACCGGCCGCTGCTTCCGCGGCTTCACCGCGCCGGTCCTCGATCCGCGAGGCCGCCTCGTCGGGCGGGTGTGGACGCTGCGCGAGGTGACCGCCGACCGCGAGCTCGACCGGATGCGCGACGCGTTCGTCGCCACGATCTCCCACGAGTTGCGCACGCCGTTGACCTCGATCTCCGGCTTCCTCGAGATGCTGGAGGACGAGGAGCACCGGATCGGCGAGACAGGGCGCAGCTATCTCGACGTGATCCGCCGGAGCACCGACCGGCTGCACGGTCTGGTCGAGGACCTGCTGCTCATCGCGCAGATCGAGGCGCACCGCGTCGAGCTCGCGTCCAACCGCGTAGATCTCGCGACGGTCGTGTCGCGCTGCATCGACGAGAGCAGGCCGGCCGCGGAGGAGAAGAACGTCTCGCTCGAGCTCGAGTCCAACGGCTCAGCGGTCGTTGCCGGCGACGAGCGCCGGCTCGCTCAGGTCGCGGGCAACCTCGTCTCGAACGCGGTGAAGTTCACCGCCGCCGGCGGCACGGTCACCGTCACGATCGATCGCGCGGGCGACGACGTGCGACTCGTCGTCGCGGACACCGGCATCGGAATCCCGGCGAACGAACAGATGCAGGTGTTCTCGCGCTTCTTCCGCGCGAGCACGGCCACGCGGCTCGCGATCCCGGGCACGGGGCTCGGTCTCGCGATCTCGGACGCGCTCGTCGAGCAGCACGGCGGGACGATCGGGCTCGAGAGCGAAGAAGGCGTCGGCACTCGCGTCACGGTGACCTTGCCGGGCGTGTCGCAGGACAGATGACGAGACTGCCGCACGCCGTCGCCGCCCTGGCCACGCTTCTGCTCGCCGCGTCGCCGGCGCAGGCGCTCCGCCTACCTGCCGCGCCGCGCTGCCCGATCTTCCCGGCGAACAATGCGTGGAACGAGCGCGTCGACCGGCTGCCCGTCGCCACGGATTCGGCACAGCTGATCGCGTCGATGGGCGCCGCGACCGGGCTCCATCCCGACTTCGGCTCCGGGCTCTACGGGGGCGAGCCGATCGGCATCCCGTTCGACGTCGTGACGAGGCGCACGCCTCGCTCGCACGTGAGCTTCGACTACGCGTCCGAGTCGGACCGGGTGGCGTACCCGATCCCGAGGACCGTGCACATCGAGGGTGGGCGAGCGTCGACCGGCGACCGGCACGCGCTGCTTCTCGACAAGGACGCGTGCCGGCTGTACGAGCTGTACGCGCTCCGCCCGGGAAGCCACGGCTGGACGGCAGGGTCGGGTGCGACCTGGAACCTGCGCTCGAACGCCGTGCGCCCTGCAGGCTGGACATCGGCGGACGCGGCGGGCCTGCCGATCTTCCCTGGGCTCGCGCGCTACGACGAGGTCGCGCGCGGCACGATCGACCACGCGCTTCGGTTCACCGTGGCGCGCACGCGGCGCGCGTACGTCTACCCGGCCAGGCACGACGCATCGAGCTCCGACGACCCATCGCTCCCGCCGATGGGCACGCGTGTACGCCTCAAGGCCGGCGTCGACATCTCGCGCTATCCGAAGCAGGCGCGCATCGTGCTGCAGGCGCTGAAGACGTACGGGATGATCCTCGCCGACAACGGGTCGAACTGGTACATCAGCGGCGCTCCCGATCCGCGCTGGTCGAACGACGCGCTGCACTCACTCGGCGGGATCACGGGCTCCGACTTCGAGGTCGTGGATACCTCGTCGGTGCCGCATCCCGGCCGGTAGCGCTACAGGATCTCCCGTACGCGCGCGATGCAGAGCCTGTACGACCGCGCCTCCGACGCCTCGCTGTAGTACGCCGCGTGCGGCGTCACGATGAGGTTCGGCGCGAGCGGAGCCATCGGCGGAGGTTCCTGTGGAAGCACGTCGAGCGCCGCGCCGCCGATCTGGCCTCGCCGGAGCGCCTCGAGCACGGCGCCGATGTCGACAACCGCACCGCGCGCCGTGTTCACGAGCAGCGCGCCGGGGCGCATCGCTGCGATCTGCGCCCGCCCGATGAGGCCTCGGGTCTCGCCCGTCAGCGGCACGTGGAGCGTCACGGCATCGCACTCCGCGAGCAACTCGTCGAGATCGACGAGCCGCACGCCGTCCCGAGCGACGGGCACCACGTCGTGCGCCCACACGTCCGCGCCGAGCGCCAGCAGGCGGGTGGCGACGGCGCCGCCGATCCGGCCGAGCCCGACGATCCCGACCCGCAAGCCCGCGACCGTGCGCAGCGGGCCCGCGCCCTTGGCGTTCCATTCGCCGCGCGACACCTGGCGGTCGAGTGCGACGACGCCGCGCAACAGCGCGTAGAGGAGCGCGAGCGTGTGATCCGCGACCTCCTCGGTGCAATAGTCGGGCACGCTCACGACGGCGACACCGCGACGCTCGGCCGCGGCGAGATCGACGTGGTCGAAGCCGACTGTCGCCGTGCCGACGACGCGCAGCGCCGGCAACCGCGCCATCAACTCTTCGCCCACTGCGTGCTCGGGCATAGTCAGCACGACCGCGACGTCGCCGTCCGGCACGCGCACGACGTCGAAGCCGGCGAGCGCGTCCGCGGGGTACCGCTCGTCGAGGAGCAGCAGCTTCACTCGACGAGCGAGAGGAAGCGCTTCGTCCGCTCCTCTTTCGGAGACGCGAAGAACTCGTCAGGCGGCGCTTCCTCGACGATGCGACCTTCGTCCATCATCAAGACCGAGCTCGCTACGTGGTGCGCGAAGCGAAGCTCGTGCGAGACGACCACCATCGTCATGCCCTCGCGCGCGAGCGACTCCATCACGTCGAGCACCTCGCGCACGAGCTCAACGTCGAGTGCAGACGTCGGCTCGTCGAAGAGCATCGCCTTCGGGCGCATCACGAGCGCGCGCGCGATCGCGACGCGTTGCTGCTGGCCGCCGGAGAGCTCATCCGGATACTGCGACGCGCGGTCGGCCAGCCCGACCCGGGTGAGGAACTCTATCGCCTGCTCGCGCGCGTCCTTCTTCGAGAGGCGGCGCACCTCGACGAGCCCGCACATGACGTTCTGGAGCGCCGTCATGTTCTGGAAGAGATTGAAACGCTGGAAGACCATGCCGACCTCGCCCGGCTGCGGTCGCCGGCCTTCGAGCGACACCTCGCCCCGGTCGGGCTCCTCGAGCAGCGCGAGGCAGCGCAGAAGCGTCGACTTGCCGGAGCCCGACGGCCCGATGATGACCTTCACCTGCCCCGGCTCGACCTCGAAGGTGACGCCGCGCAGCACTTCGAGATCGCCGTACCATTTCGTCACGTCGTAGGCGCGCAGAACGCTCATCGCGCATCATGCGAGATCGCGGGGACGGCGGGTGCGGCGGCGGTTCGCTTCCGGGTGCGAGACGTGAACGTGAAGCGCCTCTCGATCCGGCTCTGCACGAGCATGAGCACCGACACGATCACGAGGTAATAGAGCGCGGCCGCGGCGAACGCTTCCGTATACGAGAAGGTCGTCGAGTAGTAGTCCTGCGCCGCCGTCAGCAGCTCGGTGACGGAGATGACCGACGCCAGGCTCGTGAGCTTCAACAGCGTGATGAACTCGTTTCCCATCGGCGGGATGACGATGCGCACCGCCTGCGGGACGATGATCCGTCGGAGGATGCGCCGACGCGGCATCCCGAGCGCCCTGCCCGCGAGCTCCTGCCCCGGATCGACCGAGAGGAGGCCCGAGCGGATGATCTCTGCCATGTACGCGGCCTCGTTGAGCGAGAGCGCGATCGCGGCAGCGAGAAACGGCGTGAACCAGCTGTGCCGAAAGGTGGGCCAGATCTGCGGCAACGCGTCCCAGATGAACAACAACTGCAACAGCGTCGGCGTCGCACGGAAGATCCACGTATAGAGGAAGACGCCGCCGCGCACCGCGCGCGAACGGCTGCTCCGCCCGAGCGCGAGGAAGAAGCCGATGACGATCGAGACGACGAAGGAGACGACCGTGATCTCGATCGCGAGCAGCGCTCCCCTCCAGAATGGCCTGGAGGAGAGCGCGTCCCAGAACAGATGCAGGCTGAAGCTCGCGAGCATCCGCTCGCCTCGCCTCTACTTCACGTCGCCCACGGGAATGTGGTACTTCACCGCGAGCTTCGCGAGGGTGCCGTTCGCCTTCAGGGCCTTGATGGCGGCGGCGATCTGCCCGCCGATCGCCTCGCCCTTGCGGTAATAGACGCCAAACGCGTCCGTCTGCGGGAAGAGATAGCCGATCGCGACCTTGCCCGGGTGCTGGCTCATCGCGAACGCCGCCGACGTGTCCTGGCTCAGGACCGCGTCCGCGCGGCCGATGAGGATCTGGCCGATCGCGTCGGTGTCTCCCGGATAGCTGTTCAGCGTGAACTTCGTCTTGCCCTGCAGGCTCTTCAGGTACTGCTCGTACTTCGTACCTGCCTGCACGGCCACGCTCATCCCAGCGAGCTTCGCCGGCGAGGTGATCTTCTTCGGATTGCCTCCGGCGACGATCAGCGCGCGGTGCGAGTGCATGTATGCGACCGCCGGGAACTGCTTCGTGCGGTCGGGCGTGATGAAGATGCCGCTGATCACGACGTCGCAGCGCTTGGCGCCGAGCGCCGGCAGCAGCCCGGAGAACGACGAGAACACGTATTTCGCAGTGCCGCCCAACTGCTTGCCGAGCGCGGCGGCGAAGTCGATGTCGAAGCCGACGGGCTTGCCGGACTTCGTCGTGTTCTCCATCGGCGGGAAGGTCGGGTTGTCGCAGTACTTGAACGACGTCCCGGTTGCGACGTGGCGGCTCGCCCCGGCTGTTCCGGCCGCGGCAAGGGATACCGCGACCAGCGTCAGCAGGGAGAGCAGAACGGTCTTGCGCATTGCTCCTCCTCGGTTGACCCGGTCAGAGACGGAGCCTAAAGCGATGCGAGCAGGACTTGCAACTCGGGAACGATCGCGGGGTCGATCGAGTGCTGCACCGGCGACTCGAGATAGTGCGGTTCGGCTCCCGCCTGCACGAGCGTGTCGCGCGCCCGGCGGCCGAACTCGACGGGGATCACCGGGTCGTACGTGCCGTGCGCGATCACGATCGGCGGGAACGGCGGCTCGAGGTCCGGCTCCCAGCCCTCGACCTCCGGGATGAAGCCGCTGAGCGCGATGAGCGCGGCGGGCCGCGGCCTACCGCGGCCGAGCGCAACCGCGTGGCTCATCACCGCGCCCTGGGAGAAGCCGCCGATGACGACCTGCTCGTGCGGGAGGGCGTCGATCCAGGCGCCGAGCGCCGCGTAGCTCTCGTGGAACGTCGCCGGGTCCGGGAAGCCGACGCGGGGAACGACGTACCAGTGGGCGCCGCCGGGCGGCAGCGCGAGCGGCCCGCGCGGCGTGTAGCCCGTGAAGCGCCGCTCCGGATCGAGCACGTCGAGGAGCGGGAGGAGATCGTGCTCGTCGGCGCCGCGACCGTGGATGAGGACGAGCGCGCCGGCCGCCTCGCCCGCGGCCGGCCGTTCGAGGGCGCGGAGCGTCACGCGCGCGCCCAGTTCTCCCGCGGGTTCGGCAGCGGCGTCAGCACCGGCTCGACCTGCGCACGGAGATGCTCGAAGTCCGGCGGCAGGATGAGCGTCTCGCCGAGATGGGCGGGATCCTCGTCGGTCGCGAACCCGGGCCCGAGCGTCGCGATCTCGAAGAGCACGCCGCTCGGCTCGCGGAAGTAGACCGAGCGGAACCAGAAGCGGTCGATCACCGGTGTCGGCCGCCCGCCGGTCTCGGCGACGCGGCGCTGCCAGGCCTCGTGCTCGTCCATCGTGGACGACCAGGCGACGTGATGGACCGTGCCGCCGCCGGGAATGCCCGGCTCGTCCGGAGCCGCCTCGTAGCCGATCCAGCCGCCGCGCAGCTCGCCGCGCGTCTCCCACGCGTGCTGCTCCGTCCGCTCGAAACCGAGCGCCTCGAGGAACGGCTCCGTGTGCAGCTTCGGGTTGCGCGCGTACGCGCGCACGCCTTCGAAGCCCTGCAAGGCGAGCTCGCGCGGGATCTCGGGGTGGTCGGCGATCAGCGGCTCGTCGGGCACCTGCGCGACGACGAGCTCGTGCTGCATGCCTTCGGGGTCGGCGAAGCGGACGATGTCTCCCTGCCGCTCGACCCCGAGCCGTGCGGCCCAGAAGTCGAGCGCCTCGGCCGAGCCGACCCGCCAGACGACCGTGTGCACCATCCCGGCGCCCGCCCGGCCGGGTGCGGCGCCCGGGTACTCGAAGAAGGTGATGTCCGAGCCGGCAGAGCCCTTCTCGTCCGCGTAGAAGAGGTGGTAGACGGTCGGGTCGTCCTGGTTGACCGATTTCTTCACGAGCCGCAGCCCGAGCGTGCCGGTGTAGTAGTCGACGTTCGCCGGGGCGTCGCCGGTGATGCAGGTCACGTGGTGGATGCCTTCGAGCTTCAATGGTTCCTCCAGAAAGAGATACTTGCGTACTCAAAGACTAGCAGCTCGTAGCCGCCCGAAACCGCCGTCGTGCTCTTCACGCAGGCGATGTCGTCTCACTTGGCGGGCAGGCGGAGGAGAAGGTCGACGAGGTCGACGACGAGCGCCGGCCCGAAGAGCCACGACCGGTGGCAGCCACCGGACGTGGCTGCGGCGGCCACGGGTGCGACGCAAGGATGCGGCATCGCCGACGGAACCGCGTCCGCCCGGGCCACGTCCGGTGGCAGTCACGAGACGTGTCCGGTAGGGCCGCGTCCCTACGCAACGCCGGCGAGAAGGAAGGCGCGCGCTTCCTTCAGCATCTCGCGGGCGATCACGAGTCGCTGCACTTCCTGGGTGCCTTCGTAGATCTGCGTGATCTTCGCGTCGCGCATGAAGCGCTCGGCCGGGTACTCCTTGATGTACCCGTAGCCGCCGAGGATCTGCACCGCGTCGGTCGCGACCGCCATCGCAACATCGCCGCACTTCAGCTTCGCCATCGCGGAGGCCTTCGTCAGCTCCGCGTCG
>Ga0307373_10009280_pt1 | contig 14754 bp, 12 predicted proteins | sample OX2MG_FD_202534 | JGI IMG/M metagenome (GOLD analysis project Ga0307373, IMG submission 202534) | Soil microbial communities from Risofladan, Vaasa, Finland - OX-2 | ecosystem: Environmental > Terrestrial > Soil > Coastal area > Acid sulfate soil | place: Finland: Risofladan, Vaasa | collected... | reverse complement strand
GGCGATCTCCCTGTGCCGGGACTCTTCTTCGCGCCGGTGAACCCGGACGTCCCTCCGAACCGGTCCCGTCCGCCCCTCGTGGTCTTCTGCCATGGCGGCCCGACGGCGAGCGCGGAGGCGGGGTACGACCCCGTGGTCCAGTTCCTCACCAGTCGGGGCATCGCCGTGGCCGTCGTCGACTACCGGGGGAGCACGGGCCATGGACGGGCCTACCGGGACCTCCTGCGCGGCGCCTGGGGCGAGGGCGACGTGGACGACTGCGTGGCCTACGCCGAGTCCCTGGCCGCCGACGGACTGGTGGACGGCGCCCGAATGGCCATCCGGGGCACGAGCGCCGGCGGACTGACCGCCCTGGGCGCCCTGATCCGGGCACGGTGCTTCGCCGGCGCGGTCGCCTGGTACGGGGTGACGGACCTGCTGGCTCTGGCCGCCGACACCCACGAATTCGAGTCCCGGTACCTGGACTCGCTGGTCGGCCCGCTGCCCGCGGCGGCGTCGGACTACCGGAGCCGGTCCCCGATCCACCACGCCGACCGCCTGGGGGGACGCGTGCTCCTCCTGCAGGGGGCCGACGACCCGGTCGTCCCGCCGTCCCAGGCCGAGTCGTTCGCCGAGCAGCTGCGGGCGGCCGGGGCCGACTGCCGCCTCGTCGTCTTCGAGGGGGAGTCCCACGGTTTCCGCAGGGCCTCGACGATCGAGGCCGCCCTCACCGCCGAGCTCGACTTCTACCGCGGGCTGTTCGCCCGGGACGGCACCGATGACCGTTGACCCGCGGACCGGACCGTCCGGAGCGGCCCGGCGGCTGCTGGCCCGGCTCCGGGCGCTGACCCCGGAGGGTCGGGACGCCTTCCTGTACGGAGCGTCGGCCCTGTTCGCCGGCGTGACCGCCCTGGCCATGCGGATCCCCTTGTACCGCGAGTGGGGCCGCCTGGCGGTCGGCCCCTACGCCGCAGCCACGGCGCTCATGGTCGTCGTGACCCTCGTGCGCAGGTCGCGGCGCCGTGGGACCACGGGGCCGGGTGCCCCGGACGCCCCGGACGCCCCGGACGCCCCGGGTGCCCCGGGTGCCCCGGTTGCCGCGGTTGTCGCAGGACCCGTGCCGTCGGGTGGCGGGTGGCGTGCCGCCCGGATCGCCGCCTTCGCCGTCGTACTGCTGGGAGCCACCGTGGTGCCGCTCGCCCTCGAGGTGGTGTGGGCGAGCCACGGTGACGCCTCGCTGCACGTGCAGCCCGAGGTGCTGGTCGTCGAGCGGGCCGGCATCCGCGCCGCCCACGGCCAGGACCCGTACCAGGTCGTCGACCGCAACGGCCACATCCTGATCCGCCAGAGCGCCATTCCCGTCTACGAGCTCTACTACCCGTACCTGCCGGGGATGGTGGTGTTCGGCTTCTCGAGCGGAAGCAAGGTGGAGGCCCGACTGACCGATGCCCGGATCCAGTTCCTCCTCTTCACGGTCGTGGTCACCGTGCTCGCCCTCAGCCGGGTGCGCCCCGGCTCCGACGCCCGCTACCGGTCGCTGCAGGCCCTGACCGTGTTGCCCACGGCCGCGCTCCCGCTGGCGACGGGCGGGGACGACATGCCGGTGGTCGCGCTCATGCTGCTCGGACTCGTGGCCCTGCAGCGGCGACGACCGGTGCTGGCCGGGCTCGCACTCGGGGCGGCCAGCACCCTGAAGTTCACGGCCTGGCCGCTCGTGTTCCTGGCCCTGTTCGCGGCGTCGGACCTGAAGGGGCGGCGGGCGGTGGGCCGCTACCTCGTGGCCGTGCTGGCGCTGGTCGTGCCGGTGGTGCTGCCCGTCGCGCTGCACAACCCGTCGGCATTCGTCGACAACGTCGTCCGGTTCCCGCTCGGCCTGGCCGGCGTGGCCTCACCGGCGGCCAGCGCGCTGCCCGGCCACATCCTGGTGGCGACCTTCCCGGCGATCCACCGGGCGTACGTGGTCGTGGCCGCGGTGATCGGATTGTCCGTCCTGGGTCGGCGCCTGCTCCGCGACCCGCCGAGGGACGCGGCGGCCGTGGCCCGGCTGACCGGATGGGTGATGCTCATCGCCATCCTGCTGGCCCCCGCCACCCGGGTGGGCTACCTGCTGTACCCGATCAACCTGTTCGTGTGGTCCTGGATGTTCCGGCGGTCTTCGGACCCGATCGACGAGCGGGGTGGGCCGGTGGGAGGCGACACCGACGCGGGTCAGTTGCCGTCGGGGGTCTCGAACACCTCCACCGAGTACGACGTGGTGCCTTCCGGCGTGGTGGGGGAGACGACGACGCCGGTCTCCCAGTAGAAGCCGTCCCCACTGCCGCGCTTGGCCAGGACCTCGGTGGTACCGGGGCCGCCCTGGGGAGCCGGTCCCTGGTAGATGACCTGCCAGCCGACGGTCCGGAGCAGGTGGGCGTAGACGTCGACGACCTCCGTCTGGGAGAGCTGGCTACGGAGGCGTGCGGTCCGGTCGAACTGGGCGGTGTGCTGGTCCGAGTTGAGCACTCCGGTGACGACCGACTCCTTCGGGATCCCGAGGTTCCCGATGATGTCGGCGGGCGGCTCGTCGTTGCTGACGATGGCGTGCAGTCTGGCCGCCGCCGGGGCGAGGGGGACGGTGGTCCCGTCTGCGAGCGTCACCTGGCGGAGGGTGAAGGTCGGATCAGAGCCGCTGGTCACGGCCGAGGCGACCACGCCGCCGAGGAGCAGGAGCACGGCGAGCCCGAGGACGATGAGGGCCGGTCCCCGGATCGACATCGGCTCGTAGCCCCGTCCGGCCGACCCGGCCGACCCGGCGGACCCGGCCGACCCGGCGGAGGCCGCGGTGCCGCCGTCGTCGGGAGCAGTCCCGTCGCCCGGGGAAGCCCCGTCGCCCGGTGCGCCTCGGGGGGTGGGGCCGCCGGACGCCACCGTGCCCGACGTCGAGGTCATGCCCGCATGCTACCGGTGCCTTCCGTGCCGGCCCCCGCGCCCGTACCGCCGGCCGCCGCCGGGTCCGCGGGTCCGTCGACGGCAGTGCCGCCGGTCCCGAACGGGTGCGGGGCCGGATCGAGTGCCGTGGCCACCCGGAACGAGACGACGGCGGCGCCGAGGGTGGCGGCCAGGACGGCCCAGCGGCTCGGGGTCGGCAGACGGCGGAACGCGCAGAGGGTGACGCACGCGTCCACGGCGTCGGCCACCCCGGCCAGCGCCACCCACGGTCGGGCCTCGGTACCGTCGACGCCCAGCGCCCGCAGGGTTCCGATCCCGAGGGCCAGATCGCGTCCGCCCATGGCGCGAGCCAGGAGCCTCGCGTCCGGCGAGGCGGCGGCCCCGCCGATCCACGGCCGGGTCATGAGGGTCGGCGCCGCCACCGCCGTGCAGCCGATGGCGATCCTGCCGATGGCGACGAGCTGCGCGAGGCGTCGGGGAACCGGTGACGTCATGTCCCGACGGTACCGGTCGCGGGCCGACCGGCGTCCCGTCCACGACCGAGGACGGGGCCGAGACGGCCGGTCAGTCGGGACGTGCTCACGGAGAGGGATGATTTGACCGCGCCATGTGAAAGTCGTTTACCAAATGTTTACATCGGGGTCGCGATCCCTCACAATGCGCAGGTCGAGGACGACGGTCCGCCGTCGTCACGAGGAGGGGGGCCGCCCGGTCGGACGAGACCGGACGGAACCTGTGGTACCGGGGGATTCCGGGGGGGCAGAGGCCGGGTCGCAAGGCCCGGCCTCTGACGCGCCCGGGCAACGGCGGGACCCGCGGCGGCGGGATCCTACCGGGACGACCAGCCGAACGGATCGAGCGGACCGTGCCCCCGGCCGAGTGCCCAGCCGGACGACCCCACCAGCGCGTCGTGGACGAACCGTCGGGCGCCGGCGACCGCCTCGGGCACGTCGGCGCCGCGGGCCAGGAGCGCGGCGATCGCGGACGCCAGAGAGCATCCGGTGCCGTGGTTGTTGCGGGTGTCCACCCGGGACTCCTCCAGGACGAGGACGTCGGTCCCGCCCACCAGCACGTCGGAGACCCGGTCCGGAGCAGGAGCGGACCCGACCGAGTGCACGCCGGGCAGGTGTCCGCCCTTGACCAGGACCCATCGGGGGCCGAGTGCCTGGATGTGCCGGGCGAGGTCCACCATGGTGTCGACATCGGGGACCTCTTGCGGGTCGGCGTCGGCGAGGATTACCGCCTCGAACAGGTTGGGGGTCACGATCAGCGCATTGGGCACGAGCCGGCGGCGGTAGGCGTCGACGGCGGCCTCGTCGAGGAGGCGGCGCCCGGTCGAGGCGACCATGACCGGATCGACCACGAGGGACGGCAGGTCACCGGCCGCCGCCCGGTCGGCCACCAGGAGGACGATGGCGGCGGTGGCGAGCATGCCGGTCTTCACGGCCGCAGGGGGGAGGTCGTCGAGCACGGCGTCCAGCTGGGCCGCGACGATCCCGGTCGGCACCGGGTGGACGGCGGTGACCGCCGCGGTGTTCTGGGCGGTGACGGCGGTGACGACGGTGGTGGCGAAGACCCCGAGTGCGCTCATCGCCTTCAGATCGGCCTGGAGGCCCGCCCCCGCACCCGAGTCGGAACCGGCGATGGTCAGGGCCACCGGGGGCGTGGTCGCGGTCCGCATCGTCTCCCTGTCCACCCCCGGGGCCTCCGACCCGGTCACCGGCCGACCAGGCCCTCGGGGGAGGAGGAGGCCTGGGCCACGAAGCGGCGGGTGATGCGGCCCGCCCGTCGTGCGGCCCGCCCGGCGAGGACTGCGTCGCGCATGGCCCCCGCCATCAGTTCGGGGTCCTCGGCCCGGGTGACGGCCGAGGCCACCAGTACGGCACTGCACCCGAGCTCCATGGCCAGGCAGGCGTCGGAGGCGGTCCCGATCCCGGCGTCGAGCACCACCGGCACCCCGGCCCGTTCGACGATGAGTTCGATGTTGTGCGGATTGCGGATGCCGAGCCCGCTGCCGATGGGGGCACCGAGGGGCATGACCGCCGCGCACCCCACCTGTTCGAGGCGCCGGGCGACCACGGGGTCGTCGCCGCAGTAGGGGAGGACCGTGAACCCGTCTTCGACCAGTTGCTCGGCGGCGTCGACCAGTTCGACGGGGTCCGGCAGCAGGGTCCGGTCGTCACCGATCACCTCGAGTTTGACCCAGTCGGTGGCGAACGCTTCGCGGGCCAGCCGTGCGGTCAGGACGGCGTCCGCGGCCGTGTAGCACCCGGCGGTGTTGGGCAGGATGCGGATCCCGAGGCCGTCGAGCAGGTCGACGAGTGAGTGACGGGTGGAGGGGTCGACCCGGCGCACGGCCACCGTGGCGAGCACGGTGCCCGAGGCGACCAGCGCCCGAGCCAGCGACTCGGGACTGGCCATGCCCCCGGTTCCGAGGAGCAGCCGGGACCCGAGTTCGGTTCCGGCGATCACGAAGGGGTCCGGGGCGGCGTCGGTGGTCATCGTCCGCCACGGTACCCCCGTGCCATCCGGGCGGTGACGGGCCGGACCACGGGCCCGACGGTGGGCGATCCAGCCCCGGCCGCCGGCTGTACCTTGTCGGCCCCGTGTCCGCCCCCTGTCTGCCCCCTGTCAGCCCCCGGCCGCCGCCGTCACGATCTCGACGGCGGCGCCGTGCGGGATCACGGTCGACTCCCACGCACTGCGCGGCACCACGGCACCGTCCACGGCGACGGCGACGCCCCGGGGCGACGGGCACCACTCGGACACCAGGTGTGCGACCGTCGTACCGCCGGCGTCCTCGTGGCCGGCGCCGTTGACGGTGGTGATCCCGTCACCGTCCGCTGCGGGACTCACGTGCGGACTCCGACGGTGGACGGGACCGCGGCGAAGCGGCCGGGCCGGAAGGCGGCGAACGGGCCGTCGTCGCCGGGTGCACCGCCCGTCAGGATGCGGACGACCTCGTCGGCCGTCAGGGGAGCGAGGAGGATGCCGTTGCGGAAGTGGCCGGTGGCGACGACCAGGCCACCGGTCGCCGTCGCTCCGACGAGGGGACCGTTGTCCGGCGATCCCGGACGCAGCCCGGACGCCGTCTCGACCACGGCGTACTCGTCGAGTGCGGGGACGACCCGTCGGGCATCGTCGAGCAGGTCGACCAGCCCGCCGAGCGGGACCGACGCGTCGGTACCGCGCTCCTCCATGGTCGCCCCCACCACCAGGCCGCCGTCGTCCCGGGGCACCAGGTAGCAGACCCGCCCGTGCACGAGGGCCCGCACCGTGCGCCGTAGCCGGGGCACCCCGACCGGGGCCCGGAGCCGGACCGTCACGCCCCGGACGGGACGGACGGGGGGACGGGCGTCGGCGGGCAGCCCACCGAGGTCGCCGGACCGGCTGCCCGCCGCCACGACGACGGTGTCGGTCCCGAGCCGCTCGCCCCCGGCCAGACGGACCCCCTGCACCCGCCCGAGCGCCACCTCCACACGGTCGACCTCGTCGGCCACGAACGCCACGCCGGCAGCCCGGCACGCGGCCAGCAGCGCCGTGGCCGTCGCCCGGTTGTCGACCTGGTGGTCGTCGGGCAGGTCGGCGCCCCCGCTGATCCCGGGGGCGAGCAACGGCTCGGCCTCCCGGCACGCACGGGCGGCGAGATGCATGGCGGACAGCCCGATGGCCCGGTGGAATGCAAGCACCCGGTCGGTGGCGGCCCGGTCGGACGGGTCACCCGCCACCAGCAGCGTCCCGTCGGCCCGGAAGTGCACGGACTCGCCCGAGGCGGCCTCGAGTCGGGCGGCAAACGCGGGCCAGGCCCGCACGGCCGCCAGGTTGAGGGCGGCCAGCGCCTCTTCGCCGAAGTGTGCCTCGGCCACCGGTGCGAGCATGCCGGCGGCCGCCCACGTGGCGCCCCGCCCGGGCGTCGGATCGACGACGGTGACCCCGAGGCCCGCCCCGGCGGCCGCCCAGGCGACGGCCAGGCCGATGATGCCGCCGCCCACCACCACGGCGTCGCGCCGGTCGATCGGGCCCATGGCGCCATGCTACGACCGGGAGGGTACGTGTCGGACCCGTCGGCTCCGCCCTGTCGGCTCCGCCCTGTCGGCTCCGCTGGGTCACCGTGTACACTTGATGGACCACGCAAGGGCCAACGTCGTCCCGCGCGGGGAGATCCACAGTCCCACCTGGAGCGACCCGATGACGACAGTTGCACCTGCACCCGACGACGGCACCGTGCCGGCGCGGCCGGTCCCAGCCCCACCTGCGACCGGGCAGCGGCGCGTCACCCATGCCCCGGTCTCGGGCCTGTACGACCCCCGCTTCGAACACGATGCCTGCGGTGTGGCCTTCGTGGCCGACCTGCAGGGGCGGCCGTCCCACGCCCTGGTGCTCCGGGCGGTCAGCGCCCTCGAGCACCTTGCCCACCGGGGCGCCACCGGCAGCGAGGAGGACAGCGGTGACGGCGCCGGCATCCTCATCCAGGTCCCCGACGCCTTCTATCGCCAGGTGGTGGACTTCCCCCTCCCCGAGCGGGGCCGCTACGCGACCGGGATCGCCTTCTTGTCCCGCGACGAGGACGAGGCCGCCCGCGCCCGGGCCCGCATCGGTGCGCTGGCCGCCGAGGAGGGGCTCGACGTCCTCGGGTGGCGGACGCTCCCCGTCGCCAACGACACGCTGGGTTCGATCGCCGAGGCGGCCCGACCGTCGATGCACCAGTTGTTCGTGGCCCCGTCGCCGGATACGGCCCGGAGCCCCGGCGACCCTGCGCTCGCCGTCGACCGGCTCGCCTTCGTGCTGCGCAAGCGGGCGGAGCACGAGGTCGAGTCGTGCTACCTGGCCTCGCTGTCGGCCCGGACGATCACCTACAAGGGGATGCTGACGTCCCATCAGCTGGCCGAGTTCTACCCCGACCTGGCCGACGAGCGCCTGGAGAGCGGCCTGGCACTGGTCCATTCGCGGTTCTCGACCAACACGTTCCCGTCGTGGCCCCTCGCCCACCCCTACCGCTACATGGCGCACAACGGCGAGATCAACACGCTGGCCGGCAACCGGAACTGGATGCGGGCCCGTGAGGCGCTGTGCGCCTCCGAGCTCCTGCCCGGACTCGAGCGGGCGTTTCCGATCGTGACGCCCGGGGCGAGCGACTCGGCCTCGTTCGACGAGGTCCTGGAACTGCTCCACCTGGGCGGGCGGCCCATCCACCACGCCGTGCTCATGATGATCCCCGAGGCGTGGGAGAACCACCGGACGATGGACCCGGCCCGGCGCGCCTTCTACCGCTACCACGCATCACTCATGGAGCCGTGGGACGGCCCCGCCGCCGTGGCCTTCACCGACGGCTCGGTCATCGGCGCCGTGCTCGACCGCAACGGTCTCCGGCCGGCCCGCTACTGGGTGACCGACGACGGCATGGTCGTGTTGGCCAGCGAGGTCGGCGTCCTCGACGTCCCACCGTCCAAGGTCGTCCGCAAGGGCCGCCTGCAGCCCGGCCGCATGTTCCTGGTGGACACCGAGGCCGGCCGCATCGTCGACGATGCCGAGATCAAGGACACGTTGGCCGGCGAGCACCCGTACGGCACGTGGCTGGAGCAGGGCCAGATCGACCTCGACGACCTTCCGCCCCGTACGATGCTCACACCACAGCATGCATCGGTCGTCGGCCGCCAGCAGCTGTTCGGCTACACCAACGAGGAGCTGCGGCTGATCCTGGCCCCGATGGCCAGGACCGGTGCCGAGCCGATCGGCTCGATGGGCTCCGACACAGCCATCGCCGTCCTGTCGGAGCGGTCGCGCCTCATCTACGACTACTTCACGCAGCTGTTCGCCCAGGTGACCAACCCGCCGCTCGACGCCATCCGCGAGGAGCTGGTCACCTCGCTGCTGTCGACTCTCGGACCCGAGGCGAACCTCCTCGAACCCACGGCCGAGTCGTGCCGCCAGATCATCCTGCCCATGCCGGTCATCGACAACGACGATCTGGCCAAGCTCCTCTACGTGAACGAGGACGGCAGCACTCCCGGATTCCGGGCCTTCGCCATCGACGGCCTGTTCGAGGCGTCCGGGGGCGGCGAAGCCCTGCGTGCCGCCATCGACGACGTGCGGGCCAAGGTGAGCGGGGCCATCGACGACGGGGCCGACGTCATCGTCCTGTCCGACCGCAACTCGACCGCCGAGCTGGCACCGATCCCGTCGCTGCTGCTGGTGGCGGCCGTGCACCACCACCTGGTCCGCACCAAGGCCCGTACCCGGGTGGGTCTGGTGGTCGAGTCGGGCGACGCCCGCGAGGTCCACCACATGGCGTTGCTCAAGGGATTCGGCGCCGCCGCCATCAACCCGTACCTGGCCTTCGAGACCATCGACGACATGATCGCGTCGGGGCTCCTCACCGGGGTGACCCCGCGCCAGGCGCAGAAGAACTACATCAAGGCGGCGTCGAAGGGGATCGTGAAGGTCATGTCCAAGATGGGCATCTCCACGGTGGCCTCCTACACCGGTGCCCAGGTGTTCGAGGCGGTCGGTCTGGCGTCCGAGGTCGTCGAGGAGTACTTCACCGGCACGGTGTCGAGGATCGGTGGGGTCGGTCTCGACGTCCTGGCCGACGAGGTCGTCCAGCGGCACCGGCTCGCCCATCTCGACCGGCCGACCGAGCGGGCCCACCGCGAGCGGGAGGTCGGCGGCGAGTACCAGTGGCGGCGCGAGGGCGAGATCCACCTGTTCAACCCGAAGACCGTCTTCAAGCTGCAGCACGCGACGCGGACCAAGCGGTACGGCGTGTTCAAGGAGTACACGCGCGCCGTCGACGACCAGTCGACGGCACTCGCCACCCTGCGCGGCCTGATGACGCTCCGCACCGGGGTGCTGCCACCCGTCCCCGTCGAGGAGGTCGAACCGGTGTCCGCCATCGTGGCGCGCTTCTCCACCGGAGCGATGTCCTACGGGTCGATCTCGGCCGAGGCGCACGAGACACTGGCCGTCGCCATGAACCGCATCGGCGGCAAGTCCAACACGGGCGAGGGCGGCGAGGACCCGGATCGGTTCACCCCCGACGAGGACGGAACGCTCCGGCGCAGCGCCATCAAGCAGGTGGCCTCGGGCCGCTTCGGGGTCACCTCCGAGTACCTCGTCAATGCCGATGACATCCAGATCAAGATCGCCCAGGGGGCCAAGCCCGGCGAAGGCGGCCAGCTGCCCGGTCACAAGGTGTACCCGTGGATCGCCAAGACCCGGTTCTCCACTCCGGGTGTCGGGCTCATCTCGCCGCCGCCCCACCACGACATCTACTCGATCGAGGACATCGCCCAGCTCATCCACGACCTCAAGTCGGCCAACCCCCGGGCCCGGGTCCACGTGAAGCTGGTGGCGGAAGTCGGCGTCGGCACGGTGGCGGCCGGGGTGGCCAAGGCCCACTCCGACGTCGTGCTGATCTCCGGCCACGACGGGGGCACCGGCGCGACGCCGCTGACCTCCCAGAAGCACGCCGGGATCCCCTGGGAGCTCGGGCTCGCCGAGACCCAGCAGACACTCATGGCCAACGACCTCCGGGACCGCATCGTGGTGCAGGTCGACGGACAGATGAAGACCGGCCGCGACGTCGTCATCGGGGCGCTGCTCGGGGCCGAGGAGTACGGCTTCGCCACCGCCCCGCTCGTGGTGTCGGGCTGCATCATGATGCGCGTCTGCCACCTCGACACCTGCCCGGTAGGGATCGCCACCCAGAACCCGGTGCTGCGCGCCCGCTACACCGGTGCTCCGGAGTTCGTCGAGACCTTCTTCGAGTACATCGCCGAGGAGGTGCGGGAGTATCTCGCCGCACTCGGACTGCGCTCGCTCGAGGAGGCCGTCGGCCGGGTCGACCTGCTCGACGCGGCCGCCGCCGTGGACCACTGGAAGGCGTCCGGACTCGACCTGGCCCCGATCCTGCAGCCGCCGGACGCGCCCGAGGGCGCCGTGCGGCACCGGGTCGCCGACCAGGACCATGGACTCGACAAGGCGCTCGACCATGCCTTCCTGGAGGCGTGCCGGCCGGCCATCGAGGACGGCACGCGGGTCACGGCCGAGTTGGCGGTGACCAATGTGGACCGCACGGTCGGCACGCTTCTCGGCTACGAGATCACCAGACGCTACGGCGGCAGCGGCCTGCCCGACGGCACGATCGACCTGACCTTCCGGGGGTCGGCCGGCCAGAGCTTCGGCGCGTTCGTGCCGCGGGGCGTCACCATGCGCCTCTTCGGCGACACCAACGACTACCTCGGCAAGGGCCTGTCGGGCGGTCGGATCATCGTGCGCCCCGCCGAGGACGCCCCGTTCGCGGCCGAGGAGAACATCATCGCCGGCAACGTGATCCTGTACGGGGCCACGGCGGGCGAGGTCTTCCTGCGTGGACAGGTGGGGGAGCGGTTCTGCGTCCGAAACTCGGGGGCGGTCGCCGTGGTCGAAGGCGTGGGCGACCATGCGTGCGAGTACATGACCGGGGGCCGCGTGGTCGTGCTCGGCCCGACCGGACGCAACTTCGGCGCCGGCATGTCGGGCGGCATCGCCTACGTGTACGACCCGCTCGGCGAGCTGTCCCGGGTCTACAACAACGAGATGGTCGACCTGGAGCCGCTCGGCCACGACGACCGCATGTGGCTGCGCGACCGGATCCACCTGCACGAGCAGGAGACCGGGTCCGAGGTGGCGGCGCGCCTCCTGGCCGACTGGGCCATCGAGTCCGAGCAGTTCGTGACGGTGATGCCTCGGGACTACCGGAGGGTGCTGGAGGCGACGGAGCTGGCCGTGGCCGAGGGCCGGTCGGTGGACGAGGCGGTCATGGAGGTGTCCCGTGGGTGACGTGACCGGGTTCTTGAAGTTCGGGCGGGAGCTCCCGGCCCGCCGCCCGGTGCCGGTGCGGCTCCGGGACTGGAAGGAGGTCTACGAGCCGTTCGAGGCCGAGGCGGCCTCGCGCCAGGGTGCCCGGTGCATGGACTGCGGCATCCCCTTCTGTCACGAGGCCTGCCCGCTCGGCAACCTGATCCCCGAGTGGAACGACCTCGTCTACCGCGACGACTGGTCGGACGCCGTGGAACGCCTGCACGCCACGAACAACTTCCCCGAATTGACCGGCCGGCTGTGCCCGGCACCGTGCGAGGGGGCGTGCGTGCTCGGCATCAACGCCGACCCGGTCACCATCGAGCGCATCGAGTACGAGATCATCGAGCGCGCCTGGTCCGAGGGCTGGGTGGCGCCGGTGCACGCGAGCGCACCCACGGGCAGGAGCGTGGCGGTGGTCGGCTCCGGGCCGGCCGGACTGGCTGCCGCCCAGCAGTTGTGCCGGGCCGGTCACTCCGTCGTCGTCTACGAGCGGGCGGAGCGTCCCGGCGGCCTGCTGCGCTACGGCATCCCGGAGTTCAAGATGGAGAAGGCGGTCCTCGACCGGCGGCTGGAACAGCTCGAGGCCGAGGGCGTCGAGTTCCGGTGCGGCGTCTCCGTGGGTGCGCCGTCACCCGAGGTGCCCCGGGCGACGGCCCCGGGGGCGACGATCGTGTCCGGCGCAGACCTCGTGGCCGGCTTCGACGCCGTGGTGCTGGCCGGAGGGGCCACGCTGCCCCGGGACCTCGCCGTACCCGGTCGGGAGCTGGACGGGATCCACCGGGCCATGGACTACCTCAAGCCGTCGAACCTGGTGCAGGAGGGTGCGTTGGCCTCGTCGCCGGTCACCGCCGCCGGCAAGCACGTGGTGATCATCGGCGGGGGCGACACCGGCGCCGACTGCCTCGGCACCGCCCACCGCCAAGGCGCGCGCAGCGTCCACCAGCTGGAGATCCTGCCGATGCCTCCGACGGCACGGGCCGAGGACAATCCGTGGCCGACGTGGCCACTCGTGCTGCGGACCTCGTCGGCGCTCGAGGAGGGCGGCGAGCGCCTGTTCTCCGTCACCACCGACGAGTTCGTCGACGACGGTTCGGGCCGGGTGGCCGGGCTGCGCGGACACGAGGTGGAGCTCACGACCGGTGCCGACGGTCGCCCGTCGTTCCTCCCGGTGGCGGGGAGCGAGTTCGAACTGCCCTGCGACCTCGTACTGCTGGCCATGGGATTCCTCGGCGCCGAACCCGACGGTGTCGTCGCCGACCTCGGCGTCGAGCTCGACGCACGCGGGTCGGTGGCGGCGGACGCCCAGTGGGCGACGAACGTGGACAACGTCTTCGTGTGCGGTGATATGACCCGGGGCCAGAGCCTGATCGTGTGGGCCATCGCCGAAGGACGCTCGGCCGCCGCCGCGGTCGACCGGCACCTGATGGGCTCGACGTCGCTGCCGGCGCCCCTCACGCCGGGTCAGCTCGCTCTGCGCTGAGCACGGGGCGGTCCGGTCGTCGTCCCCTCGGTCGGAAGGTCACTCGGTTCCTTGCGCCGGCATGGCTTCCGATGACGGGCGTGGAGCCCGTCGCCGTCGCCTGACCCGTCCGCCGTCGGGCAGACTGCACTCGTGGAGGTTCGACCTGCCGGCCCGGATGACCTGCCCACCGTGGCCATCACGCTGGCGGGAGCATTCCGTGACGACCCGGCCTGGTCGTGGGTGTTCGATGATCCAGTCCGCCGCACGGCGCAGCTCGAGGCGCTCTGGACGCTGCTGCTCGAGGGCAGCGTCCACTACGGCTGGGTGTGGATGACGACGGGTGCCGAGTCGGCCACGTTGTGGATCCCGCCGGGGATGCCCGAGCTCGACGAGACCCACGCCGCTCGAATCGGACCGCTATTCCATGACCTGCTCGGCCCCGACGTGCATCGTGCCGACGCTCTGATGGAGCGGTTCATGACCGCTCATCCGGCGACCCCCGACCACTACTACCTGAGTCTGTTCGGAACCCGGCCCGACTGCCGTGGCCGAGGGATCGGCATGGCCCTGCTGGCGGACAACCTGTCACGCATCGACGCCGAAGGCGCGCCCTGCTACCTCGAGTCGACCAACGACGCCAACCTGGGCCGGTACCGTTCGGTCGGGTTCGCCGACGTCGGCGCCTTCGACCTTCCCGAAGGCGGCCCCACCGTCACCACGATGTGGCGGGATGCCCGCTGAGGAGGAGGATCCCGTCCGGACGGCCGACGCACTGCCATCGCCGGACGAAGGTGCTCGCCATTCGTTGGACTGGTACCGCGAGCGGATGGGCGTCGATGTCCTGCGTCCGGGCGCCCAACTGATGATCCCGTGCGACGGTGGACCGTCCCGGATGGTGCTCGAGCAGTTTCCTCCCCGGATCGAGATCGGAATTCGGGGCGGGCTCTACGTGTTGGCCGACGAAGCGCCCGTCCATTCCTGGCGATACCACTTCGTGTCGAACATCGGGTGAGTGACGCCTTCCGACGACGCCAGGTCGGAGTCTGTCGGCGACGGGATCGAGCAGCTGTCGGACGCGGGAGTCGCAAGGCGAAGGCGCGCCGCACTCCGAGAGTGATCCCACGCAACCCGGGGGGCGACCCGGAGCCAACGGTCATGTGGTCGGCAGCCCGGTCCGGGTCCGAGGCCCATCGGTTCAGCCCCGCCTCAACTCTTCAGCGGGAGGCGATGTTCCTGCAGGTGGTGTCGGCCGACGGCGCCCGGGCCGGTCGGGCTGCCCGGTGGGCGGTGCAGATCGTCATCGCCATGGTGCCTTGCTCGTTCGAGGTTGCCTGCCTGATTCAGCACGACTGACTCGGAGCGGCAACCTCGCGCTGGTCATGGCTCACCGGCGCATGCGGGTCGTTCGACGAACTCGTGTGGACGAGTCCGAATGCCGAATCGGTCAGCCTCCCCCCGGCACGTCCGGGGGCCGGTCGAGCCCGAGGTCGGGCTCCTGGCCGAAGGGCGGCTGGGGCGTAAAGCGCCACCGGGGGTCCTCGTCG
>Ga0307373_10009276_pt1 | contig 14758 bp, 18 predicted proteins | sample OX2MG_FD_202534 | JGI IMG/M metagenome (GOLD analysis project Ga0307373, IMG submission 202534) | Soil microbial communities from Risofladan, Vaasa, Finland - OX-2 | ecosystem: Environmental > Terrestrial > Soil > Coastal area > Acid sulfate soil | place: Finland: Risofladan, Vaasa | collected... | reverse complement strand
GCGCTCGCTCATCGAGGCGTGCCGGGCTGTATGACTGGCTCATTACAGCTCGTGACGCCCGCTCAGAGCCTACGATGGTGAAATGTTCTGTGGTGCACCAAGAAGCTCCTCGCCGTCATTAGACCGCAGCTCTGTCCCTTGGGATCGGTGACAAGGGGATATTCACAGTTCGCCGGTCCGCTCGGGTGCGCGCTGTAGGATCTGGGCATGGCTCAACCCTCCACCCGTTCCGAAATGACCGAAGCGGAGATGGCTGTCCTGATCCGCCAAGGCCAAGAAGAAGAAAGACTCGGCGAGGTAGCCCGCTGCGACAACGAAGGGGAACTTCGGAAGTTCTTTGCTGAAATTCACGCTCGCCCCGTGTGAACTGGGGGGTCGATTTTACCAGCACGGTTCGATCGGATTTGGTTGGACTCGACCCTGATGTCAATGCGACGATCATCGATACGCTGGTGCCTTGGAGCGAAGGAGGACCTCCCCGGAGTAACAGCCGAGAGATAGCCGGGGTGGTGTTCTACGAATCCGATATCGCCGAGCAATACCTCATCGCCTACATCATTGACGATTCCCGCCATCGCTTCGCACTCTTGTGGCTGCGGGAAAGACCCGGCTCGGCGTCTTAGGCGGCTACTCGGACCTAGTCAATCCAGCCGCCCAGGCAAGTACCCGGTACGTGTGCGAGGACCTCTCCACACCGCTGGGTATCCCTGATGGGGACCGGATATTGAGTTTAAGCCTGGCTGGCTGCCGACATCCTTGACTGCGAAAAGCGACGAAGCACAACGCTCCAAGACCCCCTGGGCTCGGATGACGATTCATAAGCGCTCGGACGGTACGATTGAGAGGTGAGTGTGATTCGGGTCGAGATTCCAGAAGAAGTGGCCAAGCGTCTCGCCATCGAAGCAGCCGGTCGAGGCACGTCAACTGAGGACCTCGCCGCCGAGGTACTCACCCGCCACGTGCCGCAGTCCCCGCCGACCTATCGCGTGCCACGCTTTGTCGGCAAGGGCCGCAGCGGGCGTCACGATCTCTCTGAGCGGGTCGAAGAAATCCTGAACTCTGAACTCGGCACGTGATCGTCGTCGACAGCGGCGTCCTCATTGCTGCGGCCGACGTTGACGACAATCACCATCAGTCCTGCGCCCGATTGATAGCCGAACGAGGCAGCGAGTTCCTTGTACCCGCGACCGTCGTGGTCGAGGTTTGTTGGATGTTGGGCCGCCATGTCTCCGCCACCCTCGAGGCAGATCTGCTCGATGCCATTGCCGAGGGCGAACTCCAGCTTGAGGTCCTCGAGCGGATTGACTACGCGCGCACCTCAGAACTCGTGACCACTTACGCGGATCTGCCTCTTGGCATGGTCGATGCCTCCGTTGTCGCCATTGCCGAACGCCTCGACGTGAGAGAGGTCGCCACCATTGATCGTCGGCACTTCAGCGTTGTGCGGCCGCGGCATGTCGATGCATTCACGCTTCTGCCCTAATTCGGATACTGGTCTTCCCTCATTGCAGCAGAGACGCTAGGCGGCTACTACGTCCCATCGGTCGATTGCCGGCTGGCACCACCGACGGAAGCAATTGGATTGGTATGGTCGTTTTCACCACGTCTCCGGGTTGGTTTCGTCACCCCAAGTCCGCTCGTCCATTACCGGCGCGTTCGACCGGGAACGCACACCCCGCCTACGAATGTGCCCCGGGTTCGGGGTTGGATGGTGCGAGAGCGATTTCTCTGTCATGACACCAAGTCTCGAACTGCTCATTGAGCTGTTGCATTCGTTCGGCACTGATCGGTCTCCGCCAATTCGGCACCCCTCGAACTGGATGCCGCCAGTTAACCGCATATTCAAGTTTGGAAGAGACTGCCCTGTTGAACCGGTGACGGAGAACGAAGTGACGGACGAGCAAGGCGGTCATGACTGCAAACGCAGCGATCGAGGTGCCTCCCAGGACCCAGCTCTGCGCAGCCTTGGCGAGGAATCCTGCCAAAAGGGTTACTGCTCCCGCCCCCGACATGTAAATTCGGTTGAGAAATACCTGGAACTCCAGTTCTGCCGCTGGTGCCCCAATTTTGGCCGCATATAGTTCAAGGATTCGTGCGTGAATTGGAGCTATGGTCCGCATACTCCGCTCGCTTGGGCCCTATCCACGGCGGCTGCCCACCCGGAAATAATCGTCGCTCCACCGAGTCCCACATGCCAAAGATAACGTCCCTGCGACCAAAATGACGTGGTGTCGGCCCCAAGGACATTGACTATGGGTGAACCGAGTCCAATGCTGTGGCAGCGCCGCCCGCGACGAAGGCTGATCCAGCCAGTGCCGGTCTGGCACCGGCAGCCCGTCTGTGCTCATTGCGGACCTTCGACTGCGATCGGGGGTACCTCCTCGCGCATCTTGGACAACCAGACCTCAAATGCCGTGGCGAACCGCTTGGGTCCCCGTACCACGCAGTCGATTCCGCGCTCGGCTCCCCCGCTCTTGGCAGTAACGGACACTCGGATGTGGCCGGCCGAATCAACTTGGGTAGTTACCCAGAGCTTAACGGGCAGAAGACGGCGTGGGGTTGCACTCGCTCCGAGCAGTCCATAGACCACACGTGATCCCTTGCGAACTTTGATCACAGTGCCGTCCACTCCGGTACCGAGCGCCTGGGCCAGCTTCGTGCAGACCTCCTCGGTCGAGTCACCTTCCGCAACCCAGGACTCCGAATGCTGGGTCGTTCCCTCGAAGTTGTCGTTGTCGAAGTCACGCATCGCCGTCACCGAAGATCCCGTGGAGCTTGATCGGCGCGTTCTGGCCCGCCCCGGCAAGGGTGTTCTGGATGTAGCCGCCCAAACTGTGGCAGCCCGGGCTTTTTGAGTACTGGAAGGCACTTACAGCGCCACCGATAGCCAGATCGCCGGCCCACAGCGCGGCAGCCCCATAGGCAACACCGCCCCACGCCAGCGCTCCTGCCCCTACAGCGCCTCCGGTAGCGAACGCCATGGCATAGCCCTCCGCGGTATGGGGTCCTCCTCCTTCAGCGTATACGGCATCCCCAACCGAGCCGCTAATGATGGGTGAGAATGCGGCGACAACCAAGCATGCGCCGCCAGTCGCAGTCGCACAGGCCCCAAGGACCACGGCTCCAGCGGCGATGGTTGCAACCTGTTCGATGACTTGATGATGCTTGGCGATGAAACGACCCGTATCGACGGCCGCCGTCTTCACCCCTCCCGCCGTGGCATCGTATGCCCCACAGACGACCGAGAATATCCCGCAGTCGAGTCCGTTCGGGTCCACCGCGTTCACCGGGTCATCAACGGTGTGGGCATAGGGCTGCCCCGTCTCGTCGACCAAGGGATCGACCCTCAGGAATTGCCCGGTAGCCGGGTCGTAGTAGCGGTCTACTACGACCCGGCAGGGAAAGTCGGATCAGATGGCTTCCTAAGGCTTTTGACAATGGCGATTGCGGGTACTCCTTAGACGTAGCTCGAAGCGAACGAGAGGAAGTGCTCAGTGGATGACCCTTACAACCTCGAGCGTTTCGTCACCGCCCAGGACGGCGGCACGTACGACCAAGCGACGGTGGAGCTGCGGGAGGGGCAAAAGGTCAGTCACTGGATGTGGTTCATCTTCCCGCAGATTGCCGGACGCGGGCAGAGCCCGACCTCGCGAACCTACGCAATTTCTTCACTGGACGAGGCCAGGGCCTTCATGTCCCATCCGGTGCTTGGTCCCCGACTCGTCGAATGCGCGGGGATCGTGGCACGCTTGACGGGTAAAACGGCCGAGCAGATATTCGGGGTTGTCGATGCCCAGAAGCTGCGTTCGTCGATGACGCTCTTCTGTCGTGCCGTGGCGGATGAGCCGTCGTTCACCCAGGTACTCGACATCTATTTCGACGGCCAGCAGGACGAGGCGACGGTCAATCGTTTATGAGCGCGACGTGGGGGCTACCACCGACCGGCGTGTACTTACGCAGAGGCGAGAGTCGGCACCTCGACCTCTTCTCCCCCCCACGGCAATCTGGCCAAGGCAGCTTCATGGCGCTGGGCTCTCAGTTCCATGATCTCGGCGTTTCGTCGTTCGAACTCTTTGGCGCGGGCAACTGCCGCCGCCAAGTCCTCGGGGGACGTGAGCACGCGTACACTTCCAACCTGGCTCCGGGGTCCAGCTTCAGTAACGAGTTCCATCTGAGACCTTCCCTGTGAGGTCGTCGTCCGTGTCGGATCGACGTAGACAAATGGTCGTTGCCTGATGGATATATCCAGTTTTGCCGGATTGAAACCTCGTCGGACGACGGCGCACCCGGTTGGCAACCGGTCGACCGACGATCCGAGGCGGTTCAGGGGCTGCTACTCGCCGTCGTCACCATGAGTTCGGACGGTCTCGGCCCTTTGTAATGGGGCCACGGCAGGGGGATCGTGGGCGCCCTCTGCGTATGCGGCGGCGGAGCGATTCACGTAGTCCAAGAGTTCCGGCTGCATGCGATGGAGGCCCCTACGGTCGTACCAGGTGGTGATGGCGACACCCAAGATCAGCCACAGCACGAAGCCCAACCCGGTGAGGATGAATCCCCTGGTGAGGCCGGCGGCGCCTGAGGCGTTGAAGTAGAGAATGGACCGGGTGCCGTCGAGAATCTGGCGCAGCGGCTCGAAATTGGCCGTGAACTTCAGCACTCCGGGTAACGCTTGCAGCGGGATCGTCCCGCCCGAAGAGGCGAGGGCGAGATAGACGAAGAGGAGGATGGCTACAAGCTGGCCCAGATTCCCCAGCGCAGCGAACAGGACGAGGGTGCCCATGGCGATCACGACTGCGGCGAACGAGAGGAACACCCAGAGGAGTGCGATATGGGAGGCATCCATCCTCAGGATGCCGATGGCGACGAGCAGCATCAGCCCGGTGAGGATGGGCGGGATCACCAGGGCCATGGCCCACTTGGCGAGCAATGTCTGCCAGCGCGTGATGCGCACCGGCATCCGCTGCTGCCACTTCGGTCCCACCTCGTTCGTGGCGTAGCCGAGCGCTCCGTCAATCGTGGCGTTGATCAGGGTGGCTCCCAAGAACCCGCACATGGTGGCCAGCAGGGAAACGTAGAAGGCGCTCAATCCGAGTGCGGAATGGGGAGGAAGCGGTCGGTAGGCCACCGTCGTCAGCGTGAACGGATTCTTCCGAAGCGCAGACATGCTGGCGCTGGAAGCAACGGTACCGGGAACCGTGCCGGCGATCTTGTGACCGACCGCGTGGGAGATTGCCGTCAAGGCCGGATCGGCGACGCCGGTGGCCAGACTGACGCCGAGGCTGCCTGCCCGTACGTTCGTGAGCAGCCGGATCGACGGCAGCGACGGGGCGGGCCCGTTCGATGGATTCACACCGTAGAGGCCCAAGGTCGAGACGGTGAGATTCGAGGGGATGACGATGGCCGCATAGGCCGCGTTCTTGTCGAGAAGCGCTAACGCCTCGGGCATCGTGACCGAGTCAAGGGAGAGTTTGGTCGACACGGCCGAGGTCGTCATGAGCGCTGCGACAACCTGCTTCCCGATACTGACCTGCTGTGTCCCGACGGTGGATCCGGAGTCTTCATTCACCACGAGTACCGGCAGCCCGCTCAGGTGCTCCACCGGATCGACCACCGAGCCGACATAGAAGAGCGTCATCAGGCCGATGAGCACGATGGCAATGGCGACCACGGTGATCCACAGGATTCGGGCCCCGAGCAACTTCGATGCCCGCAGTCCGGGTGGTGCCGGAGATTCCGGTCCGCTGCTCGTGCTCGGACTCACAGCTGTTCCCCGCTTTCAGCAGCCGGCACCCTCAAAATCCTGCTTAGCTCCCCCGTTGACGATCCTCTACGTCCTGCGATTCACAAACTCACGGGTGCAGACGAGGGGCCCCGCACGGTGTTGGTGGCCACGTAGGTGACGGCGGAGCGGTCCACCTCCCAGGTCGGGAAGCGCCGGAGTACCTCTGCGAGCGCCACGTTGCCTTCCATGCGGGCCAGTGCCGCCCCGAGGCAGAAGTGCGCGCCGTAGCCGAAGGTCACGTGACGATCGATCGAGCGGTGGATGTCGTAGGTGTCAGGATTTGGATACTTTCGTTCGTCGCGCCCGGCAGAGCCGGTGAGAAGCGCAAGTTTCGCCCCTTCCGGAAGGACTGTCCCGTGCAGCTCGATGTCGCGGGTGACGTAGCGGCCCTGGATCGGCGACGGCGCCTCATAGCGCAAGAGTTCCTCCACGCCGGCAGGGATGAGGGAGGGGTCTTCGGCCATCTCTCGGCGGGCGTCGGGGTACTCGTCGAGTACCAGAGCGGCCCATCCCAACATGCGGGCCACGGTCTCGTTCCCGGCATTGCTGATGAGCGCCAACATGCCCATGACCTCAAGATCGTCGAGCTTGCGGACCTCCCCGGTCGGGGTGACCAGATCAGCTTCTGTCAGGGCACTGATCATGTCGTCGCGAGGCTGACGTCGCCTCTGCTCGATCTGACTCATGTAGTAGGTGATCGTGAGGTTCATGGCTGCCTGGGCCTCGGGCGTCGCGCCTTCCTTCCCCTCTTCGCGGTGGAGACTGACATCGCTCCATTCCCGAAGCTGATCGTGGTCCTCCTCGGGGAACCCGAGCAGGGTGGAGATCACCATGACCGGGAGGCGCATCCCGAAGTCCTGGACGAAATCGAACCCGCCTTCACCGACGAACGGATCGAGATACTCGGCACACAGCTCCCGGATGCGATCCTCCAGGGCGGCGATGCGCCGGGGCGTGTACGCCCGGCTGACAACCTTGCGGAAGGAGTCGTGGAGAGGTGGGTCCATCATGATCATGATGGGAAACGGGATGGGATCCCCGATGCTGTCGAGGGTGATGCCGCGGGCTGAACTGAACGTCTCGGTATCCAGCGATGCCGCCAGAACGTCGGAGAAGCGGCTCAGGGCCCAGAACCCGAAACGTTCGTTGTAGTACACGGGGGCCTCGTCACGGAGACGCCGCCACGCGTCGTACGGAGTTTCCCGCTGCTCGGCGTTGTACGGATCCCAATACGGAGCCGCCTTCGTCATATCAGTCATCATTCCCCGTTTCGCCGGAGTTGTGAGCGCAAGTCGCTTACAGATGGTAGAGCACTACTGCTTGGGCGCCACAACAAGTTGGTTGGCCACATTAGTGACGCCTGGTGCAGACCATGCAGTCATGTCGGCCTGATGGCGCTCGGCGCAAGTCCGGACCTTCCCGGTCAAGATGACGGTATCCTCATCCGTCGCCACGCCGATACCCCTTTTCTTGAGTTGTGCGTTGCGGTCCAGGGCCGCAGCAATCGTCTTCTTGAGGTCGGTGGCGGATGCCCTGGGTTCGATGGTGATGGAATTACGCAAGCCAGTGACTCCCTTGAGGTAGCGGACGGCCCGCTCGGCGGCCTGGCGCTGGAAATGCCAGTCCACGGAACCAGCCAAGGTGACGAAGTGATCGTCCACGACACCCTGCACCGACCCAGAAGGGACGTCGATGGCCCGATCCAATGCGGCATCGACCTCAGCGGCGATGTCGGCGTCGCTCAACGTATCCCAGTGGTTGCGTACCCGTATTTCTCCGGATACGCCGGAAACACCATGGACGCGCAAGGCGGCCTTTTCGGCGAGGAACTTCTCCGGATAGCTGTCGACCTCACCACTCAGAGTGACGATGCCGTACTCTGCGGACACCTCAATATGCGTACTGTCGATGCTGGGCGTCCACGTGAGTTCCTCGATCACCGCGGCTTTGAGCGTTGCATCAGTTGGATGTTTATTGATGGCCATCGCTCCATGGTGTACCCGGATACCTGCACCAAATAGGGCCAGATGGCTCTAACCTGCGTCTGGATCCGGCCTTCGCCAACTAGGCCCGGAGTCCCCCTCCATCGTCGAGCAGATCGATGAGCCAGCCGGGCCGGGCCAGATCGGCACCGAGCGCCTCGGCACGCTGGCGCAAGGCGCGGTCCGCGGACACGAGCGTGACCGGACCTGCAGCATCGGTGATGACCGCAACGAGCATATCGTCGCCGCTCCCGGTCGCATGGAGGACGGTGACCCCGTCATCGACGCCCGGCTCTACGCCGCCGCGGGAATCTCCCTCCAGGACGACGACCACGGGTTCGGGCAGCCGCCCCGCCCGTACGGCGGTTCGGACACGTTCCACGAACACCCGGGCTGCCCCTGGGCGGTCCTTCCACCAACCGGTGGGCCGGGATCCGATGACATTGGCCGCATCGATCAGGAGCACGCCCTTACCCTAAGATCCTCAGGGCGAGGGGAGGGCCGTCGTGGGCCGAAGTTGGGAGCAACAGCTTTTCGAGTTCGAGACTTACGGTTTCACCGTGCTGCCGGCCGTGTTGGACGCAGCCACAAGTAGCGACCTGGCCACCCGTCTCGATCTCCTCGACGAGCAGCGCGGCATCGACTACGTCCACGACAACGCCTTTGCCCGGCATATCTCGTCCGTGTACGCAGGCGACGACGACTTCATGGCCCTGATCGACCACCCCGACGTGCTGGGCTTCATCGAGGCTGTCCTGGGGCAGCAGCTAATCCTCGGGAGTTGCAACGCCCGCATCGTACGCCCGGGCGACCCGCTCCAGGGGTTCCACAGCGATATTCCGAGCCAGTTTCGCCGCAGCGGAGCGCCCATCATGGTGAACGCCGTCTGGATGCTCGATGCCTTCACCCCGGAGAACGGCGCCACCCGCTTCGTACCTGGCGGCCATCTGGCCCCGTCCGCCGCACCCCCTCCGGATGTGAGCATCCCCTATGAAGTGCAGGCGGTCGGGTCGATCGGCAGCGTGCTGATCTTCAACGGCCAGTGCTGGCATGGTGGCGGTGCCAACAAGAGCGACGGAGTCCGGCGCGCCATTTTCGCCCACTATCGCGTCAGCCCCTGGATGCGCTTTGCCCTGGACCCGGCCCGCTGGGTCTCCCCGGAGCAGTGGAGCCGCATGACGACACGGCAGCGGGAGCTGCTGCGCATGCCAGATGCCGTCGACCAGCCAACCGCCGCGGACTACTACTGAACCGAAGGGGGTAGCGTCGGACTCATGAGTCGCAGCAAGGAAGCTCTCTACCGTGAAAGCGGCGAAGCCGACTACGACGAGGCCGGCTCACCGCCGGCGGGCCAGTCGGACAAGGACGAGTCAACGACGGCACCCGTCGCACTCCCGGATCGCGCCCTACGCGCGAAGCGCCGGTAACAGCTCCTTTTCCGCCCATTCGATAAAGGGAAGCTGGTGGTCGCCTCCGATCTGCACCAGCGCGACGTGGCTGAACCCGGCGTCGGTGAACGTGCGGACGGCATCGACGAACTCGTCGACATCGGAACCACACGGGATCGACGCGGCCACGTCGTCGGGGCGCACGAACTGTGACGCATCGTCGAATGCCTGCGTGCCGGGCAGTTCGGCATTCACCTTCCAACCGCCTCCGAACCATTTGAACAGGCGATGGGCCCGTTCGACCGCAGCGTCCCGATCCGTATCGAAGCACACAGGCACCTGTCCGACCCGCGGTTTGCCGTATCCCCCGGCCTCGTCAAACATCGAACCCAGCGTGCCATCTGGTTCGACGGCGATCATGACGTCGGCGCGGCGGCCGGCCAGCTCGCACGACTGTTTGCCCGAAACGGCGATGCCAATGGGCGTCCGTATATCAGGCAGGTCCCACAGCTTGGCCGAGTCAACCTGAAAGTAGGTCCCCCGGAAGTTGACGTAGCCTCCGTCGAAAAGGGAACTGATGATCTCCACCGCCTCCTCCAGCATGGCGTGGCGGATGTTGACGGGGGGCCAGCCGCCACCGGTCACGTGCTCGTTCAGGTTCTCGCCGGCTCCCAGTCCCAAGGTGAACCGCCCTCCGGACAACACGGACATGGTCGCCGCCTTCTGGGCCACGACGGCCGGGTGGTATCGCTTGATGGGGCACGTGACGTAGGTCATCAACCCGATGTCCTCGGTCGCCTGGGCCGCTGCGCCCAGGACGGACCACGCATACGGGGAGTGGCCCATCGCGTCGAGCCAGGGAAAGAAGTGATCCGAGATCACGGCAAACTCGAAGCCAGCGTCCTCGGCCGCTCGGACATCGCCGATCAACTCCTTGGGGCCTGATTGCTCGCACATCATGGTGTAGCCGATTGTCGTCATGAGGTGACCTCCTCATCGGCGTTGGCTTCACGCCCTCGTGCGGCATCGAAGTGGTGCTCGGGGACCGTCATCGAGGAGCGACGTTGACGGCAGCCATTCGTTTTCTATCCAGTTCCGCCGTTCTGAAACCTCCGATCCACGCCATCAACCTCGACGAGCGCTCAAATCTCTGCCCCGTGAAGGGCGCCCGCGCCTGGTTTGCCGCCCCTTGACCTCAAGCGCTTGAGGTATGTGAAGCTGCCTGCATGACGGCCTTCACCATCCAAGACGTGTCACGGCGCAGCGGGCTGAGCGAGCCGACGCTGCGGTGCTACGAGCAGGTGGGGCTGATCGGCCGGACTGCGTGACGGCAGCCGCTCGCTCAGGCGTTACGGGCGGGTACCAGGCGCCGGTGGCGGCGGCGATGCGTACTCCCCCACTTGCGAGAGCTCGTAGTCGCCGACGCGGTCCTCCTCGAGGTGCACCGTCTGGAGTCGCTCGCCCTGACGGAGGAATGACTCGATCTGGAGGATCTCGAGGGGCTCTTCCCCCACACTGTTGAACAGGTACGGGTACTCGCGCGGGATCATCACGCCTTCCTCGGGCCCGAGCGCGGCCAGCAGTTCATGTTCCGTGGTGTAGAACTCTGCCTTCCCGCGCACGACCCACCAGAAGGAGTCCGTGTTGGGATGCATGTGGAGGCTGCTCTCCCCCGCATCGAGCAGGATCTGCATGAAGACCATCATGGAGTCGGTCCGGCCGAAACTGACCACGTGGCGGCTTCGCGTGGTCACGGGCGTCTCGTAGCGGACCACCCGGGCGATGTGCTGTTTGGCCAGGTCCGGATCACCTGCCTTCTGGGCCCGCTCGTCGGTGGGTGGCACGGACGTCGTCGTGTCGGTCATGGGGCTCCTCGGATCGCTCTGGGCACCGCTGTGGGCGCTCATCACGCTCACAGCTCCTGGCCCACCGAGAACAGTAGTTTTCCCCTGGTTGCCCCACAACCGCGCTGTGCTCGAGCCCCCACCGATGGCGCACTGCCGCTGGGACTGACATCTGCCCACTCCCAGGTCATTCCCCTCTGCCCTGGAGCTGCCAGAAATCGGGCTTGGCCAACTCCACGGCCTCGGCCGGACCCCAGGACCCCTTCTCATAGATGATCGGCTCGGGTTTGTCGTCCGAGATCGCTGCGGCCACCTGCCAGACGTGGACCAGCCCGTCGGGTCGGGTGAAGAGCGAACGATCGCCGACCAGCAGGTCGAGGAGCAGGCGTCCATACGCCGGCAGAGGCGGCATCGGGAACCCGGTCCCCAAGGGGATGGTGACCGTCGCTGTGCCGAGGGACATGGTGGCGCCCGGCTCCTTCACCACCGCGGAGAGCTGGATGTCGCCGTCTCCGGAGAGTTCGAAGGTGAGGACGCTGCACCCCAGCGGTTGCCCCGGAAGGCCTCGCTGGGGGTCTTTGAACCGCACGCTGACGCGTTGATGGCTTTCGGCCATGCACTTGCCCGTCCGCAGCAGGAACGGGACCCCTTTCCATCGCTCGTTGTCGACCCACAACTTGGCCGCCACGAATGTCTCGGTCCGGGAATCATCTGGAATAACCTTCGATGTCCCGGTAGCCCTCGTACTGGCCCACCACCACATCAGATCGGGTAAGCGGCCGGAAGCAGCCGATGACGCCCTCGCGCACTTCGGCCAGGCATTCGGGCTCGAGGCAATGGGGCGGTTCCATCGCCACCTCGGCCGCCACCTGGAAGAGGTGGGTGACGAGCATGTCGAGGATGGCGCCGGTGGCCTCATAGAAGGACGCCCCCACCGCCACGTCAAGGATCTCGGGCACATCGACCTGGACGCTCTTGATGTGGGTGTGATTCCAGGCTCCTGCGAACAGACCGTTGGCGAAGCGCAGGACGTGGATGTCCTGGAGTGCCTGCTTTCCGAGAAAGTGGTCGATCCGGTAGATCTGCGACTCCTCGAACGTCTCGTGCGACACACGGTCGAGTTCGGCGAACGTTTCTGCGGAGGTGCCGAACGGCTTCTCGTAGACCACCCGCGAGTGCCCGGCCAGGCCGTGCGAGCCGATGGCTTCGGTCAGGGGCCCGAATGCCGCGGGCGGAACGGCCATGTAGTGGACGAGTTGCGGCCGGTCGCCGATCTCCCGTTGCGCCTCGTGCACGACGTCGAGCAGGCGTCCCGGGTCTTTGCGGTCGAATCCCCCACCGGCAAAGCGGATCCGCGAACGTACCTCCTCCCAAGGGCCCTCCGAGGGCTTCGGGCCGAACTCTTCGAGGCTCTCCCGGACGCGCTCTTGGAAGTCCTCGTCGGAGACGTCACCTCTGCCATTGCCCACCAACCGCCACTCTTGGGGCAAGAGGCCGGCGATGGCCAGGCCGTAGAAGGCGGGCAGAACCAGGCGACGCGCCAGATCGCCTGTCGCCCCGTACAGGATGAAGATGGTGGGCCGGGGGACGCCAGGTTGATCGTCCATTGCCTGCTCCTTTCGTGATGTGTGTCTGAATCCTCAGCCGTCGAGAAGCGGTGACGGGACCGGTCCCTCGGAGTTTGCCAACACTCCGAGATTTCCTCTCGGGAGTACCAGCCCGGCGACAATTGCCCCGACCAAAAAGATGAGGGCGGACCACGAGAACGCCGTCGTGTAGCTGTGCACCGCAGCCGCCTTCAAATTGGGCTGAACTTGCCACCTTTCCCACCAAGTACGCGGTGGCCGCGCCGGCGGCCAAGGTATTCAAGAGGGCCGTGCCGATAGACCCTCCGACCTGTTGGCCGGCGTTGAGCGTGGCCGAACCCACGCCGCGTCGTGCGGCCGTAGCCCGAGTGTGCCGGTGCTGAACGCCGGGGCCAGGCTGAGTCCGAAGCCCACGCCGAGCAGGGCCACGTACGGCAGCACATCGGTGGCATAGGAGCTGTGCAGACCGATCATGTGCAGCATGTACATGGCGACCGCGGCCACCAGGAGCCCGATCGGGACGATCACCTTTGGCCCCACCCTCGGAAGCAGCACCCGGTTGGACACCTGGGCCATGCCGGCCAGGCCGACGACCAGTGGGAGAAACGCCACGCCGGTCCTTACCGGGCTGAATCCGAGCGCGCCTTGTAAGTAGTAGGTCAAGAAGAGGAAGACCCCGTAGACGCCCATACTGGCAAAGATCATGGTCAGGAGTGAACCGCCCCGCGTCCGGTTGCGCACGATGTGAAGGGGGAGCAACGGGTAGGTGCGGCGCGATTCGACGTACGCAAAGATCGCCAGGAGCACGACGCTGAGGACAAGGAAGGCGATCGTAAACGGGTTCTTCCAGGCCGTCGTCTCGGCGTGAGAGAACCCGTAGACGAGAGAGAACAGTCCCCCGGTCACCAGGAGGAGGCCCGGGATGTCGAGGGGGTCGCGGTCGGCCGCCTTGTCATTTCGTAACCACAGGACCGAACCGGAGGCGGCGATGGCGGCGAACACCAGATTGACGAAGAGGGTCCAGCGCCATGACGCGTACGACGTCAATACCCCACCGAGGAGAAGCCCGATCGCTCCCCCCGCACCGGCTATCCCACCGTAGATGGCAAACGCCTTGCCACGCTCAGCCGGATCGGTGAAGGTGGTTGTCAGGAGGGCCAGCACCGATGGAACGAGAAGCGCCCCGAATGCGCCTTGGATGCTCCGCGCGGTGACCAGCATCGGGAAGTTGAGCGAGGCACCACCGAGCGCGGATGCGAGGGCAAAGCCGATCAATCCGATGAGGAGGGCACGTTTACGACCGATGATGTCGCCGATGCGACCCCCGACACCGACATCCCGATCTAATTCTGCGATCCGCATGCGCCATGGCAGCGGGGGTCAAATGAAGATACAAACGGCCTTTTGCGCCAGTATCTGCCCAAGGGCATGGACCTCTCAAAGGTCACCGCAGCCGATCTCCGTGACATTCAATGCAGCCTCAACGGAAAACCTCGCAAGACACTCGGTGACATGACACCATCAGAGAGGTTCACAGAGCACGTTGCGACCACCGGTTGAGCCCGCCCAATACACGTCCATTCTTTATACCGAAAGGATCGACGACGTCGGTGCGGCGCCTTTCATAGGCACTTTCGGGGACTTCGATAACGCAATGGCCGAATCGGTCATGGGTCTATTTGAGACTGAGCTGCACCGCAACCCCGCCGCCCTCATCACCAACGGGGCCCCTGGAGGGGACTCGACGACCTCGAGATCGCCATCTGCGCCTGGTGTCGTGGTTCAACGACGAGCGGCTTCACGGGGAACTCGACGACCGGACGTCGGCAGAAGTTGAAGCCGACTACGGTCACAGGTCTCAGCCCAACGTGGCATGAGGAATCAAAGCCCAAAAGCCTCCGGGAAACCCAGGCCTTCACACCCGGGCTCGGCATTACAGCTAACGGGGCTTCGCCCCAGCCCGACGAGGCGGTGTTCGCGGCGCACTCACGTCGGTGATCCTAAGGGCGGGATGAGGTCCCGGCAGTGCCCCTCGCCTGAGAACCTCGCTCGGTCGTAGGCTCCGGTCGAGCGGGAAAGTCGCGAGCCCTGGGGCCCGCTTTCATGAGCCGCTCGAAGCGGTGGTTGGCCGTGAGGCCCCCGATCGACCGGAGCCCGAGATGACCTTACCCAAAAC
>Ga0307373_10009273_pt1 | contig 14761 bp, 12 predicted proteins | sample OX2MG_FD_202534 | JGI IMG/M metagenome (GOLD analysis project Ga0307373, IMG submission 202534) | Soil microbial communities from Risofladan, Vaasa, Finland - OX-2 | ecosystem: Environmental > Terrestrial > Soil > Coastal area > Acid sulfate soil | place: Finland: Risofladan, Vaasa | collected... | reverse complement strand
TATGGAGCGCATCATCGATGGCTTCGAAGAGCTGCGACCGCGCTTCGAGCAGAGCATCACTGAGGGGCCAAAACTCCCTTTGGATGCGGTTCGGCTCCGAGCGCCACTGCCGCGGCCCGGCAAGATCATGGCCTGCATCGCCAACTACTGGGAGCACGCCCAGCGCGAGCCACGCCCGCTCAACATGTTCCTCAAGAACCCGGATGCCGTTATCGGCCCAGGCGACACCGTCGACCTGCCCAACTTCACCGTGCCCTGGATGTTCATGCACGAGGCCGAGCTTGGCATCGTCCTCAGGGGGCCGGCCAAGCGTGTGAGCCAGGAAAACTGGCGCAGTGCCGTGTTCGGCTACACCGGCTACATCGACGGCACCGGGCGGGGCGAGGGTCGCAGCACCTGGGGCCGCGGCACCTGGCTGGGCAAGTCGTTCGATACCTTCTGCCCGATCGGCCCGTGCATCGCCACGGCCGACGAGATCCCCGATCCGAACGACCTGTGGGTGCAGTTCTGGGACGACGACCAGCTGCGCCACAACTACAACACCGGCGACATGGAGCACCGGGTCCCGGAGCTCATCGAGTATGCCAGCCGCACCATGACCTTACGCAGCGGCGACCTCATCGCCTGCGGCACCAACCATGAGGGCCTGGGGCCGATTCAGGACGGCGAGACGCTGCGCATGCTGATCCACGGCATCGGCGAGTTCTCGGTCGCCGTGCGCGACCCACTCAAGCGGAGCTGGGAACGCGGCATCTACATGGGCGAGGACTCCACCAACCACGAAGCCGTGCGGCGCCATCGCCCACAGGACGCCGACAAGCTGCTGCCGACTACCTGACAAGGTGCCCGGCTTCACCGCCAGCATCAGACCCACGATCGTCTGGCGGTAACCACCACGCAAAGGCGGGTCGATTTCCGCCGGTCGAAGGCTCAGGCGGGGATGGCACGCCGTCCCACAGTCGAACCTGGGCGCGGTGATAGGGCCGGCCACACAGGGCAACAAGCCGGAAGTGCAAAATCTGGCCAGATCATGCTTCCTGACTGAAGCATCTTCTTCGTGGATATAATGCCCCCAATCGTGCCGCTGAATCTTGCGCAGGTCGACATGAACCTGCTGGTGGTCCTGGACGCCTTGCTGACCGAGCGCAACGTTACGCACGCTGGCAAACGGGTGGGGCTCAGCCAGCCCGCCATGAGCAACGCGCTGCAACGACTCCGGCGCCTGTTTCACGACGAGCTGATGGTCCGCGTTGGCCGGCGTTACGAGCTGACCGCCGAGGGGCAGGCGCTCATTGCACCGCTTCACCACGCGCTGCAGCAGGTCAGCGACTTGCTTGAGGAACGGCCGACGTTCGATCCGAGTGCGACCGAGCGGGAATTCACGGTGGCGGCATCCGACTATGTGGCCGCGATAGTGATCCGGCCGCTGCTGCGGAGGATGTCGGAGGAAGCGCCCGGCGTCCGGCTGCGCCTGGAGCCGCTGGGCGGGGATATCGCTGACCAGTTGCGGGCTGGCCGCCTGGATCTGGCGGTTCTGCCGACAGATGCACCCAACCGGACGCAGGCCTTGGACCTACCGCACGAGACCATTCTGTGCGACGGCTGGGTGTGCGTTGCGTGGTCCCAGAACAAAGCCATCGGCGAAAGGCTGACGCGCGAGACGTTCGAAGCGCTGCCGCACATGGTGGACATGCTCGGTGGCACGCAGAATCCGATCAACAGCTACCTGGGCCGGAGGCTCGCGGCGGTTGGCATCGAACGTAAGTACATCACCTCGATCGATAACTTTGTGCTCATGCCGTTCCTGCTGGAGGGCACGCCCGCGCTGGCCGTGGTCCAACGGCGGCTAGCCGAGTGGCTGTGCCATTCCGCGGCGCTGCGCATTTTCCCGCTGCCGTTCGACATCCCAGACCTGGTGGACGGCATGTACTGGAGCCCGCGCCACACGGCCGACCCAGCACATGTCTGGCTGCGCTCGCTGTTTCAGGAGACGGCCGCCAACCTGCCCTGAGGCCTCTACATTTTGAGCAGGCGCCTCGCGTTGCCGTTGAACAGTTTCTCGCGATCGACCTCGGACAGGGGTAGGGTCTCCATCCACCTCATGCCCGGCAGGTTCTCCACGAAAGGGTAGTCGACCGAAAACAGGATGTGGTCGATGCTCATTTCCATGAGCGCGCACATCAAGGCCGGCGTCGAGAAGAAGCCACTGGTAGTGATGTAGAAGTTGCGGCAGAAGACGTCCTTGAAGGCGACGGCCTTGTTGCCCGGGCGATGCAGCGCCTCGTCCATGCGGTCGACCAGGAACGGCAGCGTCTCGCCCAGGTGGCCGAGAATGATCTTCAGCTGGGGATACGCATCGAACAGCCCGCTCAGGATGAGGCGCACCGCTTGGTTGCCCGTGTCGATGGTGTAGCCCCAGGCGGCCGAGTTGAGCCAAGGAAAATCCTGCACGTAATCGCCATAAAACGCCTCAACCATCTTGGGATGCGGCGGCCCGGGGTGGAGATAAATCGGTACGTCCAAGGCCTGGGCTCGCTCGAACACGGGCCAGAACAGCCGGTCGTCGTGCCACTTATCCTGGGTCCGGCCCCAGATCATGGCGCCTTTGAAGCCCAGCTTGGTGACGCACCGCTCCAGCTCGTCGGCAGCCTGCCGCGGGTTCTGCATGGGCAGCGCCGCGAAGCCCGAGAATCGCTTCGGGTGACGGTCGATTGTCTGCTTCAGGCGGTCATTGGTCTCGAAGGCCAGGTCGGTGGCCAGGCCCGCGTCCAGCTGATGCAGCGCCGTGGACAGGTGAGACAGCACTTGAACGTCGATACCCGCCTCGTCCATGGATTTCAGCCGCGCGTCGTCCACGTCGGTCAGGAGCGGGTTGATGTCAGCCAGGGGTCCGCCCACGCCGGCAGGCGCGCCGATGCGGGCAGCGATGCGCTGCCCAGTGATGGGGTCTGAGTAGTGCTCTTCCAGGGCGATCACGAACGGTTTGCTCATCTCGCGTCGCATGCTACTCGGCTGCCACGGCGGACACAAATGCATTGCCTGTATACCAACCATCGGATCAACCGATTCAGCATGATACTTTGCGCGGATGGTTGGTATATGGAATATCCATTTGTGAAATCTCTTGCCCGGACGTAGGCTGCCCGCAGATTCGACAAGCGAGGCGACAGCCATGCCCGGACCCCTGACCAGACGACAGGCCTTGCTCGCGTTCGCCGCGACGGCCGGGACAGCGGTCCTGGCCGCCTGCGGTGGCGGGCCAGCGGCTCCAACGTCGAGCCCAGCAGCGTCGGCGGGCGCAGCAGCGCCGGCTGCCGCCGCGCGCGCCAGCAGCGTCGCTGCGAGCGCCTCCCCGGCCGCCAAGTCAGCCGCAAGCGTTACGCCTCGCCCCGGCGGCACGCTGCGCATGGGCATTCTTGGCGACCCGTCACGCGGCACGCTGGACCCGCACATCAGTGGCATCATCGGCGATCCGATCACGCCGATGTTCGACCGGCTGATCGTTTACGACGACAAGCTCAATCCGCAGCCGGCTCTGGCGGAAAGCTGGGACGCAAGCGCGGACCTGCGCCAAATCAAGCTCAACATCCGCAAAGGCGTCCAGTTCCATACGGGCCGCGAGCTTACGGCGAGCGATGTCAAGTGGAACTACACGCGCATCAAGACCGACCCGCTGGTGGCGGCCACTGGTCTCCCGGCTCAAGCGGCTCAAATCTCCTCCATGGAGGCGCCGGACAAGTACAGCCTCGTCATCAAGTCGGACACACCTTATCCCGGCGTCTGGGACTTCCTGGCGCTGGCCTTGATCCAGGACCCGGTGACCGCCCAGGGGCCGGAGGCCAAGACGAAGGTCGTCGGCACAGGACCGTTCAAGTTCGTCGAGTGGGTGCAGGGCGACCACCTGACGATGGCCAAGCACGCCAACTACTGGCGCAGCGGCCTGCCGTACCTGGACGGCATCAGGATGCAGATCTACAAAGACCCGCAGTCGATGATCGCTAGCCTTGAGGCGGGCGCCCTTGACCTGGCCGACCAGCCCTCAGTGCGGGATGTGGACCGGCTCAAGAAGGATGGCCGGCTCCAGGTGGTGACGAATCAGCTGTCGGGAAGCCGGGTCGAGATCGCTCTGAACACCGCGCAGCCGCCGCTGGACAACAAGGTCTTTCGGCAGGCGCTGCAATATTCGCTCGATCGCAAGCGCATCTCCGAAACGGTGTACTTGAGCATCGGCCAGCCCGTTGACCTGCCCTTCACTCCAACGTCGCCGGCTTACGATGCAAACGACGACAAGTTCTACAGCTTCAACCTCGACAAAGCCAAGAGCCTGCTTGCCAGCTCAGGGGCTAAAAGCCCAAGCATCGACTTCAACTACGCGTCGACGTCGGCCGAGTCAGCGAACCTGGGTCAGATCTGGCAGGCCGATTTGGCCAAGATCGGCGTCACGATCAACCTGCAGCCCGCCGATCCGGTAACAACCAGCACGCTGCTCGGCCAGGCAAAGTACAAGGGCATGTTGGTGGCCAGCACCGTGTTCGGCCAGTTGCATGTGACCATGGAGGACGGCAACCCGTTCTACAGTGCGCACGGCATCAACTGGTCCAACTTCAAAAGTGCCGAGCTGGCGAAGCTGTGGACCGCCATCGACACCGAGCCAGACGTGAGCAAGCAGAAGGCGCTTTCCGCTCAGCTGCGCAGGTACATCCTCGATCAAAGCTGGAACATCACCGTCTGCTCGGCGCCGCCGTCGTTCGCCGCGTCGCCCAAAGTCCACGGACTGCGCTATGCCCTTGAGGAGCGGCTGGTGCCGACCGAAGCCTGGCTGGAGGCATAACGTGAAGGCCGCGCTGTTCGTGAGCCTACCTTACGGGCCGACGCGAGAGCAGTCCACCAGGTGGCCGGTGCCCAACGAGCTGTACGACCCCGAGCAGGGCGTGCAGGCAGTGGCCTCGGCACTGGCCGACGTGGAGCTGGCCGACGAGCTTGGCTTCGATTGGATCGGCTGCGCCGAGCACCACTATTCGCCCGGTAGCCTGGCTCCTAACGTCGACGTTGTCGCCGCGGCCATCAGTCAGCGGGCCAAGCGGGCGAAGGTGTGCATCATGGGCGCACTTATCCCGCTCAACAATCCCGTCCGCATCGCCGAGGAGTACGCCCTCATCGATACGATGACCGGCGGGCGGCTGGTGGCGGGATTACTCCGCGGTGCGCCCTATGAGTATCTGGTCTACAACGTCGCCCCGGCGGAGTCACGCTCGCGCTTCGAGGAGGCGTTCGAGCTGATCGAGCACGCCTGGACCGAGACCCAGCCGTTCGGCTGGGATGGCAATCATTACCACTTCAGCAACGTGTCGATCTGGCCCCGACCAGTTCAGCAGCCCACGCCGCCCATCTTCATCTCCGGCTCCAGTCAAGAGTCCGGCGAATTCGCTGCTCGCAAGCGGATTGGGCTGGGGCTGGCCTTCACCAACGTCAAGCTGGCCGCGCCCGCCGCGCGCTTCTACCGCGAGAAGGCAGCGGAGTTTGGCTGGACGCCTGCCCAGGACCAGATCATCTACGGCCATCTGCCGGTGCAGCTGTATCAGACAGATCAGCAAGCGTTCGACGCCGCGCGGCCCATGGTCGAGCGCAGCGGCGCGCTCGCGGGCGGCATCCTGGCCGCCAATCGCCTGGTTGTTGAGGCCGGCTTCTTCGGCCAGCGCGATCAGACGCTGACTCGTCGCTTCCAGCATATGGCCGAGGAGCCGCGCCACACGCTGGAAGAGCAAATCGAGCTTGGAACGCTGCTCTGCGGCGGGCCGGATACGGTGGTCAAACAGATGAGGCATTTGCGCGACGAGCTCGGCGTGGGCGTGCTAAGTTTGAACTTTGTCGGTCCGCGGCGCGAGGAAACGATCCAGCTGTTCGCCAAGGAAGTCCTGCCGGCGATGCACGATCTGTGAGCGCCAACCTGGTCAAGACCGTCGAACTGACCGGCGGCACAATCACCTACCTCGAGGCGGGCTCTGGGCTGCCCGTCGTGTTCTTCCATGGCGGGGGAGGGCCCGAGCACAAAGCGCGCTTCATGGTTGATTTGGGCGCCCGCTTCCGTGTAATGGCGCCGGCCCGCCCGGGCTACGATGGCTCTAACGGTGCAGGCGACACGCCACGAGAGTCGGCTGAAACGATGGCCGCTTTCGTCCGCGCGGTCGCCGGCCAACCGGTGCACCTCGTTGCCGAATCGGCGGGAGGCGCCCCGGCGTGTTGGTTGGCCATCCTGCATCCCGATCTGGTGGAATCGCTGGTCCTGGCCGCCCCAGCGGCCTTTGCCGGCCACAGCCCCGCGCGCGAAGGCCCGCCGCCAACGCCGCCAAGTCCTGAAGACATGGAACGCCGGCTGTTTGGCACCAGCCCCGCTTGGTCCGAGCCGCTGACGGCAGAGGATCTGCAGCGCCGCCAGCGCAATGTCCAGGCCAACATGGCCCGAATGCGCCCAGCGAACGGCAATGCCGATCTGCTGGAGCGCCTGCATGAGATCACGGCCCCAACCCTCGTCCTGTGGGGCACAGGCGATCAGGTGATCCCGCCCGAGCAAAGCCAAATCTATGAGAAGCACATCCCGCACTGCCACCGGATATACATCTATGGCGCGGCTCACGCACTGCCCGTCTCGGCCTGTGACAAGTTCGTGCGCCTGGTAACAGACTTCATCGAGCGTGGCGACGCGTTTGTGGTCAACGAGCCGTGAAGTTAGACGTCTTCCCACACGTCCTGCCGCCCGTCTGCATCGAACGCTTCGAGGCCGTGGCTCCGAACGAGGCCCGCAACATGATTCACGGGTTGGCAGCGCGGCCGGCGCTGGCGCCAATGTACGACATGGATGCCCGGTTCCGGTTAATGGACCAAGTGCCAGGTGGCTGCCGGCAGGTCATCACCATGTGCGTGCCGCCTATCGAACAAGTGGCCACCGGCCAGACCGGTGCGGACCTGGCGCAGCTGGCCAACGACACCATGGCCGAGTTGGTTCGCCAGCATCCGGATCGCTTTCATGGTTTCGCCGCGTCCCTGCCGATGGACGATCCGGATGCGGCCCTCAAAGAGCTGGACCGCGCCATCGGACAGCTGGGTGCCTTTGGGGTCCAAATCTTCACGAACGTGAATGGTCGCGCGCTCGACGAGCCCCGGTTCGAGCCGATCTTGGCTCGCATGGCGCAGCTGAACAGACCAGTTTGGGTTCACGGGGCCAGACAGCCAGGCCGGCCGGATTACGCTGGCGAGCAGCACTCCAAGTTCGGGCTGTGGCTGTCGCTGGGCTGGCCGTACGAAATGGGCATGTTCGCGGCGCGCCTGGTGTGCGCCGGAACCCTGGACCGCTACCCCAACCTGCGCATCATCACCCACCACGGCGGCGGGATGATCGCCACATTCGCCCACCGTGTAGGGCCAGCCATCCTGGAGTTCGAGCCGGAGGGCCACGAAGCCGAGGTCGCCTCATTCGGCGCGTTGCAGGCGCCACCCATCGAGTACTTCAAGAGGTTCTACGCCGACACCTCGGCGTCGGCCCTCGTCATCGATGCGGCGGTGAAGTTCTTCGGTCCGGAGCACGTGCTGTGGGGCACCGACATGCCGTTTGTTCCACCGGCCGCCAACGCCGCCGCGATTGGCGGGCTCGGCCTTTCCGAAGCCGCACTTGAGCGGCTGTTCGAAGCAAACGCTTTGGAGTTGCTGGGTGAGCACTGAGCTGACCATGGGCGAAATCCAGGCACGCATGGGCAGGGTGAACCTGTTCGCCATCTTTATGCGCCCCACGGAGAGGTACAACGTGAGCACGCCCGAGGGGCAGGAGCTGATGCGCCAGCACCTGGGGTTCCAGCTCGACCTCGAGGACCGCGGCATCTTGCTGGCCGCCGGTCCGCTCGATATTCGGAATCCTGTGCCCGCTGGCCGCCCGGCTTCGGCTGAGCCGGACCCGATCATCGACGCCAGCGGCATGTATCTGGTGGCAGTCGAAAACCGCGAGGCGGCGGAGGCGCTGGCGGCCAGCGAGCCCTTCGAACAAGCCGGCTGGCGCACCCATAAGGTCTGCGCCTGGATGCTTAACGAGGGCACCGCCGTCCCGGTCGCTCGCAAAATGGTCGAGGCCCGCAAGCACTAAACGCCAATGCCCGCGGTTCGCTCGGTCGTGGTCGTCGGCGGCGGCATCTCCGGCCTGTGCCTGGCCATCAGCCTCGAGCGGGCGGGCATAGAGGTCGAGCTGCTGGAGGCCTCGGCCGACGGCAATGTGCTCGGCATCGGCATGGCACTGCAGGCGCCAGCTCTGCGGGCGCTGCAGGGTCTGGGCATGCTGGAGCTCTGCCTAGAGGCGGGCTTCCCGCACGAAACCACAACGCAGCTGAGCCTGGACGGCCGAATCCTGAGCTCACAGCCGGTTACCAGGGCGCTGGGCGAGGGCTACCCGGGCCAGCTCGGCATCCAGCGCAGGGCCCTCCACCAGCTGCTGCTGGAGCAGGCCACGCACCTCGGCGTGCCGGTCCGCTTTGGCGTCACCCTGACCTCGGCCATTGAGGATGGCGATGGGATGTCGTTGTCCCTTTCCGATGGCTCGTCGCGGGACTGCGACCTGGTGGTTGGCGCCGACGGCGCGTACTCGGCCATGCGTAAGGTGCTGCTCGGCTCCGACCTGACGCCTGAGTTCACCGGGCAGGCCACCTGGCGGATCGGCATCCAGCGGCCGGCGGAGGTGCGGGGCATGACCATCGTCGCCGGCGGCCCGTTGAGCGTGGGCATCAACCCGGTCACCGAATCAGACGCCTACATCTTCGTGGTCGAGAACGTCTCAGAGAAGCGACATCTCCCCGAGACAGAGCTGCTGGCGCGGCTGCCGGAGCTGCTGGGCGGTTATGGCGGACTGGTCGCCGAGGCCGTCGCGGAAGTACGCGACCCCGCGGCGATCGTCTACCGTCCGCTGGAATCGCTGATTGTGCCGGCACCCTGGCACACCGAGCGAGCCATCTTGATTGGTGACGCGGCGCACGCGACGACGCCGCACATGGCGGCGGGCGCCCTGATTGCCATACAGGACGCGGTGGTCCTGGCCGACGAGCTCGCTCGCCAGGACCGGGTGGAGACGGCGTTGGACAATTTCATGGCTCGCAGGTACGACCGTTGCAAGCTGCTGGTCGATGCCTGCCGCCAAATCGGCGAGTGGCAGAAGGCCGGCTTGGTGCGCCACCCCGAGGCGGGGCAGCTTCAGGCGAAGGTCACGGGCGAGCTGGCGGCGCCGCTGTGAGCTAAGCCACCGCGGCAGCTCCGGCATAGGTTTCGATGAACTTCATCGCCAGCTCCGGATCGCGGCCCCGGGAAATGCCACACTCCGAAGCGATGCCGAAGTCCGAGACGTACTTGCGGGCGACGGCCATGCGCCGGGTGGTGCCTTCCACGCCATCTTGCGCGTGTACCAGGCCCAGGTACAACTCCGTGCCGGACCCAAGTTGCAACCCGCGCAGCGGGGCGTAGAAATCGTCGTCGCCCCGGTCGATGGGCACGGGCATGTGCATCCAGGCAATCGGTCGCTGGACAGACCGAGCAATCAGGTTGGCCATTTCGACCATCTTGGTGGCGTCCTCGGGCTCCACGAAGTGTTTGGCATCCAGGTCGCCATAGCACAGGTGGAAGCCCAGCTCCACGTCGTCCGGCACGCCAGCAGCCAATCGGGCAAAGTTGGCGGCGAAGACCTGCTCCATGCCCGGAAACGGCCGCTGGTTCTCGGCGCGCCCATCCCAGGCCACCATCTCGAGGCACACGTCCCACTGGATGGCCAGGTCCTGGTGCGGAATGGCCCTGCAGAGGCGTTCGACCTCCTTGAGCATGGCCGCTTCGTAGGCGGGGTAGACCTCCTGCGCATCCGGCTGCTGGACGAACGGCATGACCACCGCCCACGGCGTCGGCAGCGAGACCTGGAAGCGTACGCCGGCGGGGATGTGGCCGGCCTTCCGCGCAGCCAGGAAGTCCTCAAACGACGGCCGGGCTTCGCGCGCGTATCCGAGCTCGCCGAAGTGGAGGGCCTCGGCTTTCGCGCCCTCCGCCAGCTTGAGCGGGACGATTCCCTGGCCCACCGGAGTGAGAAAAGGGTTAGTCCGCAGTACTGGGATCTGCCAGCTGATCCACATCCGGCGGCCACCCGGCTCGCCGTCGGGCACGCGCTTGAGATGGGATCCACATTGCGCGCCGATAGCGGCGAAGACTTCCTCGGGCGTATCGAGGGCGACGCTACCGACAAAATGCACGTTTGCCATGGTGTACTGCCTCCTGCAAGAATTCGACTGACGCTTTGACGCGCCGCGCGAGTTTGGGGTGCTAGCCGAGCCACGCCTCCGTGGCAACGACGATGTATGGCCACGCCATGGACTTTGGCGCTGGTGGCCGTGCGTGGCAGAGACGAGCATATGACGTTGGTGAAGCTCGGATCAAGCACGCCATCCGTGTAGGCTCCGGTTGCCTGCTTGTGCTTCCTCGATCGGTGGCCTGGTGTTCGATCGGTCGAGCCGAAAGGTGGCGCTGACGCCGACCGGCCAGCGCTTGTTGAATCACATGGACGCATCCTGGAGGACGTCACCCGCATGGACGCGGACGTGAGCTATTTCCTCGGGCACAGCCACGGCCAACTCAAACTGGGCGTTATCCGCGCTGGCCGAGTGTGTCGTGCCGGCCTTACTGCCCGGCTTCACCGCGGAACACCAACCCACGCTTCACGGCTTAGCGATGCCCCCAGGCGTCGACTCGACGCCCAGCAGGGTGGCTCCGTACCGCGCCGCTGACCCCTCCCACGTTAGCCCAACGTGGTTGACGATGGCGTACACGTCGGCCCGCGCCCGAGCGATGGCGCTGTCGTCACGCAAGCCGTGTGCGCCCACGGCGCCCATGAGGCGATCCACCGCGCGCATGCACAGCTGGGCGGCGTAGCTGAGGTCGCGCCCGCACCTCGCCCGAAGCTCGCCCGAGATTGGCTCGCCGGCGGCGGTGTTGTTCCTCAGCGCGGCAGCATCGGTCTTCAGCAGCGCCTCGGCGGCGTCCACCTCGGCGCACGATTCGGCCAGGCGCATCTGGCGGGTGGGCATGCCGGCTCGCTCGGGCCGGGCTTTCGTCGCCTCAACCCAGGCGGCGATGGCGCCGCGCGCAATGCCGATGGCAGGGGCGGCGATATTGAACGGAAAGGCGGTCCACAACGGCAAGCGATAGAGGTACGAGTTGTTAACCGCTGCGCCCGGTGCCCGCTGGCCCTCCGCCAGGCCCGTGTCCAAGGTGAACTCCGTTGGGATGAAGGCACCCTTCACGCTGACGTGGTGGCTGCCGGTCGCCCGCAAGCCAGTGCTGCGCCACGTATCGAGGATGTCGTAATCCTCGCGGGGCAGCAGGCAAAACAAGAGCCGCGGAGGCCGGCCTTCGCCGGAGAGAATCGGTGCATTGAGGATGATCCAATCGCAGGCGTGCACGCCGCTCGAAAACTCCCACTCGCCCTCCAGCCAGTAGCCCCCGTCGACTGGCTTGCCGCGGCCGGTGCTCGGCCCAAAGGCCGACGCGACCAGCAGGTTCGGATCCTCACTCCAAACGGCGTCCTGCGCGGCCTTGGGGTACATCCCGACCACCCAGGCGTGGCAGGCGATCACACTCTGGACCCAAGCGGCCGAACCGCTGGCCGGGCCAATCGCGTTCGCCAGCTCGATCTGAGTCAGGCCGTATTCCAGCTCGAAGCCGCCGAAGCGCGCCGGCTGGAACACGCGGAACAGGCCGGCATCGCGGAGGGCAGCAACCGAACGGTCCGGCAACCGGCGCAACTCATCAGCTTCGGCGGCAGCCGCTTGCAATTCCGGTCCAATGGCGCGAGCTCGTTCGACCAGCGTCTCGATCGTTACCGGGAATTTGGCAACCGCCATCGCAGTTAGGCCTCGGGCGCTTTCAGGAGGCCGTCCATGCCGTTGCGGGCGTAATCGGCGCCCTTGAAGGCTACGACTTTCTGCTCCAGGACGCCCAGCTTTTCTACTTCAAAGCGCGCCGTTTGGCCGACCTTGATCCAGCGCTTCGTGTCCATCGAGCAGCTCATGCCGATCGTGCCTGTGCCGAGGAGGTCGCCGGGGTGCAGCATCTCCTGGTCCGAAGCGTAAGCCACCAGATGGTGGGCCAGGAAGGAGCGCGGCTCGGAGGTGCGGCCTTCCCACCACACTTCGCCGTCGACCAGGAAGCGGCACTTCAGGTTGCCTTCGTCGGCCTCGTCGGGCGTGACCAAATACGGACCGAGGGTCGTGCCGAAGTCCTTGGCCTTGGTCGGCCCCAGGAACTCGTCGCGCTGACGGTCGCGCGCGCTGTGGTCAATGAGGATGGTGTAACCGGCGATGGCCTGCTTGGCCTCATCCGGGGAGAGGTTGATGCCACCTCGGCCGACGATGATGCCGATCTCGAACTCGAGGTCCAGCATGTCGGTGTACGAGGGGTAAGGGAATGGGTCTTCAGGCCCGAGAATGTTGTCCGGGTTGCCCTTGTAGTAGGGCGGCTTACGAAACCAGTGCCCGGGTTTGGGCGCGGGCGTCTCGCGCGCCTTGCTCATATGCGTCTCGAAGATCGAGAAGTCACGCAGCGAATTGGGCCTCGGAACGGGGGCCAGCAGATGGACCTCCGAGCGACGAAAGGTGAGCTGTTCGCCGCCCAGGCCGCGCGCATCTGGCCGTTTCCGGACGAAGGCGAGCGCCTGCTCGGCCGCTTCGCGCGACTTGTGTGCCCCGCGCAGGAAGCCGATCATGTCCGGCGGGGTGCGCAGCAAAGCCAGCTCGCGCGGTGTCGGCTCATCCGTCTCGGTCGCGAGGTACGCGGTGTACGAGCTGGTGAGGTCGGCGATGAGCGGGTCAGCGCCTTCGTCAAGGACTGCGCCGATGCGCCGCAGCGGGCCGACGAGCGTTTGAATTTGAAAAGTCGCGAGTTTCATCTTGCCGCCGACTCTACGAGATTCTTTTAACATCTGACAAATGGATTTCTGATATGGCTGTTATGCGGTGCATATATAGGCTTCACGAAATTGGGCTGGCCGATGGCTGGCATTCCCAATATCTATTTGCCCCTTTGGCTCCAGCTGACTAGGATGCCGTGGAATGGGCGCGTACACCGTGAGGCGCATCCTGCAGGCGATCCCCGTGGTGTTCCTGTCGACCATCATGGTATTCGGGCTGCTGCACCTGCTGCCGGGCGACCCGGCGATCGCCTTGGCGGGGGCCAATGGCACCCCGGCGAGCATCGCCGCGCTGCGCCACGACATGGGCCTGGATAAGAGTTTGCCCGAGCAATATGTCATCTGGCTGGGGCGTCTCCTCCACGGCAACCTCGGCAACTCGGCTCTGAGCCATGTCGCGGTATCCACTTTGCTGGCGCAGCGTATTCCAGCCACCATGGAGCTCGCGCTGGCGGCCATGGCCTTCGCCCTCGTCATTTCGGTCACCACCGGCGTTGTCGCCGCCGTGAAGCAGCGCAGCGTGGCCGACTGGATCATCACCATCTTCAACAGCCTTGCCCTTGCCATTCCGGGCTTCTGGCTGGGCATCCTGCTCATTCTGTTATGTTCGGTTCGGTTCAGCTGGCTACCGCCCGGCGGACGGGTGGCCAGCTGGGGCGAGCTTGGCCCGTCAATTCGATCGCTGGCGCTGCCTACCCTGGCTCTGGCCCTACCCCTGATCGGCACCCTATCGCGCTTCGTCAAGTCGGCCATGCTCGAGGTGCTCTATGACGACTACGTGCGGACGGCCCGGTCCAAAGGGTTGGCCAGCCGCGCGGTGATTTTTGGCCACGCGCTGCGCAACGCGCTGCTGCCAGTTGTCACGGTTCTGGGGTTGCAGTTTGGCTTTCTGCTGGGTGGCACGGTCATCATCGAGTCCGTCTTCTCCTGGCCAGGCCTCGGCACGCTGATGCTGGATGGCATCGGCAATCGGGACTATGCCATCGTGCAGGCCGGCCTTTTGTACTTCGGAGCGGCCTTCATCGTGCTCAACCTGCTGACTGACCTGGCGTACGGCCTGTTGAACCCGCGTATTCGGCTGGGCGCCGGCTCGTGAGCGCTCAGCCGGCTGAGGCAGCAGGCGCTGCTCGCGGCGCTGGCATTGTGCTGACCATTCACGACCGCCGGCCGCTTAACCCCATTGTCGCCAGCCTGCTCCACGCCGCTCGCAATCCCATGGGCCTGTTCGGCCTGTGCATCATCGGACTGCTCATGGTAGCCGCCGTTGGCGCACCCTGGCTATCGCCCTACGGCCCGCTGGCTCTGCACGCCGGCAAGGAGCTGCTGGGCCCCAGTACCACCTTCCCCCTGGGCACCGACGCTATTGGCCGCGACCTGCTGAGCCGCCTGCTGTGGGGCGCCCGGCCGTCATTTATCGTGGGCGGCCTGACCATCGTTCTGGGTGGAGGGGTCGGCATCCTGACCGGCCTGATCGCCGGGTACCTCGGTGGTTGGGTGGACACCGTGATCATGCGCATTTGCGATGCGCTGTTCGCCTTCCCCCCCATCCTCACCGGCATCGCGGTGCTCACCATCCTCGGGCCGGGCACCGTTAATGTCGCCTACGCGCTGGCGATCGCTGCCGCGCCGGGCTTCGCTCGGCTCACGCGTTCGGTGGTGTTAGGCGAACGGACACGCGACTATGTGCTGGCGGCGAAGGCCTCTGGAGCGCGAAGCTGGCGGATCATGCTGCGCCACGTGCTACCCAACAGTATTGCGCCGCTGCTGGTGCAGCTGGCCATCTTCATG
>Ga0307373_10009272_pt1 | contig 14761 bp, 14 predicted proteins | sample OX2MG_FD_202534 | JGI IMG/M metagenome (GOLD analysis project Ga0307373, IMG submission 202534) | Soil microbial communities from Risofladan, Vaasa, Finland - OX-2 | ecosystem: Environmental > Terrestrial > Soil > Coastal area > Acid sulfate soil | place: Finland: Risofladan, Vaasa | collected... | reverse complement strand
CGGATCATCATTGCGAACGAGCCGCCGATGAAGAACATCGTGCAGCTGAACACCAGGTACAGCGTGCCGATGTCCTTGTGATTGGTGGTGGTGACCCAGCGATGCCAGAAGCCGACCGGCTTATGGTCATGCTGGGCATGATCATCGTGCTCGCCGGGGGTTGCGGCCGCGTGTTCTATATTGGCCATGAGAGGTCTCGCTCGAATGAATGCTGACTAACCAACGATCTCGAGGGCTTGGGCGGTCTAGGTGGCCGACGTGCCTGCTGCGGCGCCGCCGGCAGCAGGCGGCGTGGGCGCTTTCAGCGCATCTTCCTTCGCCTTGAGCCACTTCTGGAAGTCCTGCTTGCTCACGACCTTGACCACGATCGGCATGAAGGCGTGATCGCGGCCGCACAGTTCGGCGCACTGCCCGCGGTAGGTGCCGATCTTGTCCGGGTCGACGTCGAACCAGGCCTCGTTGATGTAGCCCGGAATCGCGTCCTTCTTGATGCCCAGGGCCGGCACCCACCAGGCGTGGATCACATCGCCGCCGGTGATCAGGACGCGCACCTTGACGCCGGCCGGCACCACCAGCGGATGATCGACATTGAGCAGGTAATGCGGCACCGAGTATGGGCTGATACCCGAACCGAGCTGCCGCGCCCGGTCGCTGGTGCGATCGAGCGAGGAGATGAATTGCACGCCGGTGCCGACGTATTCGTACTGCCAGCGCCACTGGAAACCGGTGATGCGGATGGCGAGCTGCGAGCCGGCGGCGTTGCCGGTCTCCACCAGCACGCGTGCCGCCGGCACCGCCATGCTGGCCAGGATCAGCGCCGGAATCAGCGTCCATATGACCTCGACGCGAGTGTTGTGCGTCAGGCTGGTATCGGGGATCGCGCCCCGGGAGTGGCGGTAGCGCACGATCGAGTACACCATGAAGCCGAATACCACCACCGCGATGCCCACGCACCACCAGAACACCAGCATGTGCAGGCCGTAGATGTCGCGCGATACATGGTCGATGCCCGGCGTCAGGTTCAACGTCCAGGCGGCGTGGGCGGCCGGGGCCGCCAGCGCCAGTGGCAGCGCTGCGAGTGCGCCGGTCAGCAGACGTGATTTCAATGCCATCTTCCTGGTCATCTTTGCGATCATCATCCTGGCCTTAAGCATTCCAAGCTAATCGAGCGGCGGCGACTCGTTGATACGACCGACCGAGCGCCTGAGCCGTTCGGCCAAGGCGCGCCGCTCCTCATCGGTCAGGAAGCTGCCGACCTCGTACGAGCGGCCATGTGACTCGATTGTCAGTCGGCTGGGGTGCAGGCGCGTGTCAGCACTGCGCAGTTTAACCTGCGCCCAGTGCCGCGGAAACTCGATCTGCTCAAATTTTGCACGAAACCGCGTTTCTACCGCGACGCGCTCGTCGCTGACCGTAATCGTCTGGACAAAATGCCGTCGTCGCAAGCTCATGAGCAGCGCCCAGCCGAGCAGCCCCATCTCCAGTATCGCGAACGGAAACACCGGCCACAGCCCCAGCAACGCCGAATAAGTCGCGACCGCGAACGACACCAGACACACGGCGCCGAAGAACAGCGCCGCGCCCCGTGGCGTCAGCGAACAGTTCGGCGATAGCTGGATCGTCAGATTGCCGTTCACCGGTGCTCGACCTCAGTTAGATGGGCCCGCTGCCGAAAAACGCGGGCTCATCATATGAACTGGGGAATGGCGCGGCAAGCTCAAATACACGCAAGCTCAACGGTTTATCGGCCCAGGGGCGTCGGCCAGCCGCCCAGTCGGCCAGCACATGGGCCGCAGCCGATACCGTTTGCAGCGCGATCGACTACGGCATTACGGCCTGACGGCCGGCCGCGCTGCGGCCGCGGCCTGTAGCACCGCGGCGGCGCCGTCGAGGGCCCCGGCGTCACCGGCGCGATCGGGGGAAAACGGCAGCAGCGCCAGCCGCGGTGCCGGCAGCCAGCGCTCGAGCGAGGCGATGTTATCGGCCAGCGCCAGCATGCCCGGCTCCAGGACGCTGCCGACCCACCCCACGAGCGCCAGCCCCTGCGCGGCAATGGCACGCACCGACAGCAGCGCGTGATTGAGGCAGCCAAGCCGCAGGCCCACCACCAGCAGCACCGGCAGTGCCAGCTCGGCTGCGATGGTGGCCATGGTGGTCTGCTCGCCGATGGGGGCGAACCACCCGCCCGCGCCCTCGACCACGAGCAGCTCGCAGCGGCGCGCCAGGCGCGCATAGGCGGCGGCGATGGCCTTCGGCTCGATCGTCACCCCGCAGCGGCAGGCGGCCAGGTGCGGGGAGATCGGCCATTCGAAGCAATAGGGGTTGATATCGGCAGCGGCGATGCCCGCCGCGGCGTGACCTGCCGCCATGGCGGCACGTATCAGCGCGACGTCCTCGTTGATCGGCGGCGATACGCCGCTGTCGGCGCCGGCCGCCACCGGCTTCATGCCGACGGCGCACACGCCGCGCCGCGCCAGGGCCTGCAACAGCCCCACGGTCACACGGGTCTTGCCGACGCCGGTGTCGGTGCCCGCCACGAAGACGCCGTATGCGCTCAAGAGCGATCCCGGTGCCGCACCTGCCTGACCGACACCGCGTATTCACCGCCTGGCAGGGCTTGGGCAGTGGCTGGGACGGTGCCTGCGCCGCTGCCTGGGCCCCCCGGCGTGCCGCCGCGGGCGCCGCCGCCGCGAAATGCGACGCCGAACAGCAGCTGGAAGGTGGCTGGCAGCCCCCGCGCGCTGCGCTCCCGCTCGTAGGCCGCACGCATCGCGTGCATGCGTGAGCGGCCGGTGAGCCCGCGCTGGCGCGCTGCCGCGGCGTTGTGCGCGCCGATGCGCTTGAGCTCGCGCATCAGCGCATCGGCATCCGGGTAGTCGCGCCGGTGCTGCTCGACGTCCATCACCGGCTCGATGAAGCCGGCATGCATCAGCGCCGCCCCGAGCTGTGGCATATCGGGAAATTCGCTGACGTGCGCGCCGGACGCGCCGCCATCGGCCTCGCTCCAGGCGTCGCGCAGCTCGCGCAGGCTGTCGGGGCCGAAGCTCACGAATGCCAGCAGTCCGTCGGGCCGCAGCACGCGCGCAAGCTCGACGAACAGCCGGTCGGGCCGATCGCTCCACTGCAGCATCAGGCTGCTGAAGGCCAGGTCGACACTGCGATCAGCCAGCGGCAGCGCGTGAGCATCGGCACAGATGCGCTCGATGCGCCGCCACGGCCGCCAGTGACGCGGCCCGTGCCGCGGCGCCGCGGCCAGCATGCCCTCGGCCAGGTCCAGTGCGATCACGCGGGCGCGCGGGTAGCGGCGGGCAAGCTCGATGGAGGCCTGGCAGGTGCCCGCTCCGAGGTCGAGCACCGTCTGCGGCTGTAATACAAAATACTGCAGTCGCTCGCTCAGCTCGGCGCGCGCCCGCTTCTGCAGCCAGGCCGCCGCGTCGTAGCCCGCGGCGGCGCGGTTGAAGGCGCGCGCGAGCGCGCGCCGGTCCAGCGCGAACGCCGTCTCCCCGGCCCCGCCGGTCCCGCCGGTCCCGCCGGCTCCGCCGACTGCGCCGGCGCTCGGAGCGAGCCGCTCGCTCACGTTTCCCCCTCATTCGATGAAAGGAAGCCCAGCACCGCGGCGCCGACCTCCTTCGGGTGCGACAGGAAAGGCGCATGCCCGGCACGCGGCACCACCTGCAGCTGCGAGCGCGGCAGCAACGCGGCCAATGCCTGCATCGCCTGCAGCGGCACCACGCGGTCATGCTGTCCTGCAACCAGCAGCGCTGGAATTGTGATCCGGCGCGAGCGTTCGCGCAGGTCGGTAGCGGCCAGCAGCGCCAGGCCCGCGCGCAGCGCCGGCACAGTGGCGCGGCCGTGCTCATCGAGGGCGGCCGACAGTGCCGCCCGCACGTCGGCGGCGTTGCGGCTGCCGCGGGCCTGCAGGTCGATGAATTCATCGAGCGTGCACCCGGCGTCATGTTCGAGCGCGTGCGCGAAGCGCTGCAGCGTCGACTCCCGCAAGCCGTGATCCCAATCGCCGCCTTGGGTGAAGCGCGGCGTGGTCGCGATCAGCACCAGCCGCCGCACCGGGGGGGCTGCGCCCAGCGCCGCCGCGACCGCCAGCTCGAGCGCCAGCTGGCCGCCCAGCGACCAGCCGATCAGCGTCGCCTGCGGCGGCACCGCCGCACCGATCAGCGCGAGCGCCTCGGCGCTCGTGCCGCCGGTGGGCCAGCCGCTCCTGCCGTGGCCGGGCAGGTCGATCGCCGTCACCGCGTAGTAGGCCGCGAGCCGCGCGCGCAGGTCATCGAATACGCGCAGGTTCATCCCCCAGCCGTGCAGCAGCACCAGCGGAGCACCCTGGCCGCTGCGGTGGCGGTGCAGCGCTGCCCCGCCGTTCATGCGCCGCGGCCGCCCTGGCGCTGCCATAGCCGCCCGAGCGCGTCGGCCAGCGCGTCGACATCACTGTCGCGATGGGCGGCTGACAGCGTGATGCGCAGCCGTGCGCTGCCGGCCGGCACGGTGGGTGGGCGGATCGCGGCAACCCAGAAGCCGGCGTTCATCAGCGCTGCGCTGAGCTCGAGTGCACGCGCGGCATCGCCCACGAGCAGCGGCTGGATCGGCGTGTGCGATGCGGTCAGCGGCAGCCCCTGGGCTGCGGCAGCCGCACGCCAGCGATGCACCAGGCCAAGCACGCGCTCGCGCCGCCAATGTTCGGTGGCGGCGAGCCTGAGCGCGGCGCGCGTCGCGGCCGCGACGGCCGGCGGCAGCGCCGTGGTATAGATATAAGTGCGTACATGCTGCAGCAGGTGCTCGACCACCACGGCGTCTGCGGCGACGAAGGCGCCGAAGCTGCCGAACGCCTTGCCCAGCGTGCCGATCAGGATGGGCACCGCGCGGGCATCGAGGCCTGCCTGCTCGAGGGTGCCGCGGCCGTTCGCGCCGAGCACGCCCAGCCCATGCGCGTCGTCGACCATCAGCACCGCATCGTGGCGAGCGGCCAGCGCGGCGAGCGCACCCACGGGCGCGGTATCACCATCCATGCTGAATACGCCGTCGGTGAGGATCAGCGCGCCACCGGTGTCGGCCGGCGCCGCGCTATCGGCCTGTAGCGCGGCGACGTTGCGGTCGCGGTGACGTTGCAGTGCCTGCGCGGCGGCGCCGGCGTCGGCATGCGCAAAGCGCCGCAGCTGCGCGCCGGCGAGCCGCGCACCGTCCAGCAGCGAGGCGTGACACAGGCGGTCGGCCAGGATGAGGTCATGCCGCCGCGCCAGCGTGCTGACCACCCCGAGGTTGGCGAGGTAGCCGCTGGAAAACAGCAGCGCGCGCTCCCGGCCGGTGAAGTCGGCCAGTTCCTGTTCGAGCGCCTGGTGTTCGAGCGAATGGCCGGTGACCAGGTGCGAGGCGCCGGCGCCGAAGCCGAAACGGCTCATGCAGCCCGTGGCGGCGGCGGCCAGCGCCGGGTGCGCGGCCAGTCCGAGGTAATCGTTGCCGCAGAAGTTGCACAGCTGCCGCCCTTCGACTTGTATGCGCGTCGGATCGGCCGGATCGGGCACGGCTTCGATGAGACGGCGGCGGCGGTGCAGATGCTGCGCCGTCAGCTGCGTCAGCGAGCGCGCGAGCCGCGTTGGATCAAGCCGCACCATGCATTACAGCGCCGCTGTCGGCCGCGGTGGCGCTGCCGGCCGCGCTGCCGGCCGCGGTGTCGCTGGCCTCCGGAACCATGCCGAGGCGCTCGAGCAGCATGCGGTCGCGCGCGACGTCCGGGTTGCCGGTCGTCAGCAGTTTTTCACCGTAGAAAATCGAGTTGGCGCCGGCCAGGAAGGCCAGCGCCTGCAGCTCGTCGCTCATCGTGGTGCGGCCGGCTGATAGCCGCACCTGCGCGCACGGGATCATGATGCGCGCGACCGCGATGGTCCGGATGAAGTCGAACGGATCGATATCCTGTCCCTGCGCGAGCGGGGTGCCCGGCACCCGCACCAGCTGGTTGATCGGCACGCTCTCGGGCTGCTGCGGCAGGTTCGCGAGCGTCACCAGCAGCTCGGCACGGTCGCGCTGCGATTCACCCATGCCGACGATGCCGCCGCAGCATACGTGCATGCCGGCCTCGCGTACGGCAGCGAGGGTGTCGAGCCGGTCCTGGTAGCTGCGGGTGGAGATGATCTCGCCGTAGAAGGCCTCGGAGCTGTCGAGGTTGTGGTTGTAGTAGTCCAGGCCCGCCTGCTTGAGCGTGTGTGCCTGCGGCGGCGTCAGCATCCCCAGCGTGGCGCAGGTCTGCAGCCCCAAGGCACTCACGGCGCTGACCATCTGCGCGATGCGCGCCAGATCCTTTGCCTTTGGCGCGCGATATGCCGCACCCATGCAGAAACGCGTGGCCCCGGCAGCGCGCGCGGCGCGGGCGCGCTCGAGCACCTCCTCCAGTGACATCAGCGCCTCGGGCTCGACCCCGGTCTGATAGCGCACGCTCTGCGGACAGTAAGCGCAGTCCTCCGGGCAGGCGCCGGTCTTGATCGACAGCAGCGTGCTCATCTGCACCGTGTTGGGTGCATGCCAGGCGCGGTGCACACGCTGCGCGGCGTAGATCAGGTCGGCGAACGGCAATGCAAACAGCGCCTGCGCTTCCGCGAGGCTCCAGTCGCCGCGTGGCTGCGTGCCGATGGCAGGGGATGCTGGGGGCACGGGTGAATTCATCGGCGCGATGTTCGGTGGCGCCGCAGTGCCTGTCAACCGGCGCGAGGCCGACCGGTCGACGTCTGGGCGTTTTCTGATCAGTGCGCCACGTATTCCAGCAGGATGCCGGCGAATACGACCAAGCCGAAGTAATTGTTGTTCTGAAAGGCCTGCAGGCAGGCGGCGCGCTCGCGATGCCGGATCAGCCACTGCTGCCAGGCGAACAGGCACGCGCCGGCAATGAGACCGGCGCGGTAGCCGCCGTCGGCGAAGTGCAGGCTGCGCCCGATCAGCACCAGCGTGTACAGCACCATCAGCTGCATCGCGCCGACGATCACGCGATCCAGGTCGCCGAACAGGATCGCGCTCGATTGCACTCCGATGCGCAGGTCATCGTCGCGGTCCACCATCGCGTACATCGTGTCATACACGCCGGCCCACAGCACCGCGGCGAGCAGCATCAGCCAACCCACGCGCGGCACCTGCCCCAGCGTGGCTGCGAACGCCATCGGCACGGCCCAGCCGAAACACAGGCCCAGGTACAGCTGCGGCAGCGGAAAGAAACGCTTGAGCAGCGGGTAGGACACGGTCAGCGCCGCGCCGATGACGGCCAGCTTCACCGTCAGCGCGTTGAGCTGCAGCACCAGCACCAGGGCCGCCAGCAGCAGCAGCGCAAACAGCGCCAGCGCCTCCCCCGGCGAGACGACCCGGAACGCGAGCGGGCGGGTACGGGTGCGCTTGACGTGCGGATCGATGTTGCGGTCGGTCAGATCGTTGATGACGCAGCCGGCGCTGCGCATCAACACGGTGCCGGCCAGGAAGATCCCCAGCAGCTCCCGCCGCGGGTGGCCTCGTGCGGCAATCCACAGTGCCCACAGAGTCGGCCACAGCAGCAGCCAGATGCCGATCGGCCGATCCAGCCGCATCAGCAGCGCAAGGTTGCGCGCCCGGCGCTCGAGCCAGGGCAGCCATGCGCGCGGGGGCGTCGGCGCGGATGGCCGCACGGTGTCAGCCGACGCGGCCATACCGCTCCCGTTCTCCGACCCAGCGATCCTGCAGCGCTGTGATGCGCTCGGGCGCGGCCGCGAGCAGTTCGGCGGCGGTGGCGCGCACCTGCTCGAGCAGATCGGCATCGCGCGTGAGGTCGGCGATGCGCAGTTGCGCCAGCCCTGTCTGGCGCAGCCCCAGCAGTTCCCCGGGACCGCGCAACGCCAGATCGCGACGGGCGATCTGGAAACCGTCGCTGGTCTCGCGGATCGCCGCCAGGCGCGAGCGCGCCATCGGCGACAACGGTGCGCGATACAGCAGCACGCAGCTGGCCTCCTGCTCGCCGCGGCCGACCCGTCCGCGCAGCTGGTGCAGCTGCGAGAGCCCCATGCGCTCGGCGTTCTCGATCACCATCAGATCGGCGTTGGGCACATCGACGCCGACCTCAATGACGGTGGTTGCCACCAGCAGCTGGATGGTGCCGGCGACGAAGCGTTGCATCACCTGCTCTTTTTGCTTCGGGGCCATGCGGCCGTGCAGGAGCGCGACCTGTAGCGCCGGCAACGCCTCGGCGAGGGTGGCGGCTGTCTCTTCGGCCGCCTGGCAGTCGAGTTCTTCCGACTCCTCGATCAGCGGACACACCCAGTAGGCTTGGCGGCCGGCGCGGCAGGCCGCGTCGATGCGAGCGACCGCCTGGGCGCGCCTGTCGGCGCGAACCACCACGGTGCGCACCGCCTTGCGCCCCGGCGGCAGCTCGTCGATCACCGATACGTCCAGGTTCGCATAGACCGTCATCGCGAGCGTGCGCGGGATCGGCGTTGCGCTCATGATCAGCTGGTGCGGCAGCGAGTCGGCGCTGCTCGCGCCGATCGCGCCGGTCGCGCCGTCGCCCCCGGCAGCCTTGGCGGCCAGCGCCAGGCGCTGCTGCACTCCGAAACGATGCTGCTCGTCGATGATCGCCAGTGCCAGGCGCTGGAAGCGCACCTGCTGCTGAAACAGCGCGTGCGTGCCGACGCACAGCTGCGCGCTGCCGCTGGCCGCCGCCAGCAGCGCATGGCGGCGCGTGCGTGCGGGCTGCGAGCCGGCCAGCAGGCACACGCGCACGCCCAGCGGCTCGAACCAGCGCGACAGCACGCGCGCATGTTGCTCGGCCAGCAGCTCGGTCGGAGCCATGAAGGCGGCCTGCTGGCCGCTGCCAATCGCCCGTGCGGCCGCGGCCGCGGCGATCACAGTCTTGCCGCAACCCACATCGCCCTGCACCAGCCGCGCCATCGGCACCGCGGCGGCCAGGTCGTGCTCGACCTCGAGCAGCACGCGCCGCTGTGCCCCCGTCAGTGCAAACGGGAGCGAGGCCAGCAGCCGCGCCTGGCAGCCGCCCTGATCCTCGAGCGGCACCGCGCGTTCGCTGCGCGATCGCGCGCGCAGCTGCAGCAATGTCAGGTGATGCGCCAGCAGCTCCTCGAACGCGAGCCGGCGCTGCGCCGGGTGCCGCCCGACCGCAAGCTCCGATAGCTGCGTGCCCAGCGGCGGCCTGTGCAGCAGCTTCAGCGCGGCGAGCAGCTCGGGCAGGCCCGCTCGTGCCAGCAGGGCCGGGGGCAGCAGCTCGGGGACGCCTTCGGTATCGAGGGCGCGCAGCGCCCGATCCACCAGCGCGCGCGTCCGCCCCTGCGTCAGGGCGCCGGTAGCCGGATAGATCGGCGTGAGCGTCTGCGGCAGCGGCTCGCCCAGCGCCGCCACGCGGCGGTACTCGGGATGCACCAGCTCCAGGCCCTGCGGTCCGCGGCGCGCCTCGCCGTGGCAGCGCAGCCGTGTGCCGCGCGCGAGGCCATCACGCTGCGCCAGTGAAAAATGAAAGAACCGCAGCGTGAGCGAACCGGTGCCATCGGACAGGCGCACCAGCAGCGCTCGCCGGCGGCGCACCACGATCTCGCCTTCGACGACGGCTCGCGTTCCCGGCTGCAGCGCGCCAATCGGCACCACGTGGGTGCGGTCCTCGTACCGCACCGGCAGCAAGAACAGTACGTCCGCAGCGCTCGCGGCAGCGGTGGCGCGCGGCGGCGGCGCCGGTGGCTGCGCCATCGCGGGCACCCGCATCGCCGCGGCACCGTGAGCAGGCGCCGGGCGGCTCACGCGAGGCTCAGTACGCACTCCATCTCGATGCGCGCGCCGCGCGGCAGGGCCGCGACGCCGATGGCGGCGCGGGCCGGGTACGGTTCGCGAAAGTACTGCTGCATGATCTGGTTGACCTGGGCGTAGTGCGCCAGGTCGGTCAGAAATACGGTCAGCTTGACGACCTGCTCAAGCGAGCCGCCGGCCGCCGCGGCGATGGCCTGCAGATTGTCGAGCACACGCCGGATCTCGGCGTCGATGTTGCCGCTGATGAGCTCGCCGCTGGCCGGGTCGAGCGGTATCTGCCCCGAGACGTACACCGTGTCGCCGGCGCGTACGGCCTGTGAATACGGACCGATGGCCCGTGGCGCCCGGTCGGTGCTGATCAGTTGTCGCTGCATGGGGCTGCGTTCTCCTTTCCTGTCATTCACTGCGCGGTGCCGGGAGAGCGATTGCTGCGCCGCGCCGCTGTGCCGGCGGGATGCCGGTTCGCGGCAATCGTGCGCGTCACGCGCAGCACGTCGGGCATGCGTCGCACCACCCGCATCACCCGTGCGAGGTGCTTGCGGTCGACTACTTCCAGCACGAACACGATGACCGATGTCTCCGCGTCGCGCTGCTCTATCGTGACATGGTTGACGTTGGTCTGGGCGTTGGCAATCGCCGCGGACAGCGCCGCCAGCACCCCCATTCGATTGACGGTCTCGATGCGGATCTCGGCCAGGAACTGGCGGGCGATCTTGTGCTGCCAGCTTACCGGCAGCCATTTTTCCGGATGTTTGTGATAGTCCTCGACATTGGCGCAGGCTTCGCGGTGGATCACGATGCCGCGGCCGGTGCTCAGGAACGCCAGGATTGGCTCGTACGGCAACGGGTAGCAACAGTGCGCGTAGCTGACCAGCAACCCTTCGGTGCCGGCCACGGCGAGGGGGGCCGAGGCCCCGCCGTCCGCCGCGACGGCGGCCATGGCCGTCGAGGCGGCCCCGGCCAGCGTTGCCGGCAATAGCCGCCGCGCCACCAGCGGGGCGAGGCGCTCGCCGAGGCCGAGCTTCTCGTACAGATCATCGGCGCTCTTGAGGCCGAACTCCGGCAATGCTGCCTGCCAGGCCGCGGCGGACAGCGCGCTGAGATCCAGGTCGAACTCTGCCAGCGCTTGGGCGAGGAGCTTGCGCCCCAGGTCGATGGCCTCACTGCGCCGCAGTCCCTTCAGATAGTGACGGATGGCGGAGCGCGCCTTGGCGGTGACGACGAAGTTGACCCAGGCGGGGTTGGGACGGGCGCCCTTGGCGCTGATGATCTGGACGGTCTGGCCATTGCGCAGCAGCGTGCGCAGCGGTGCCAGGCGGCGGTCGACCTTGGCGGCCACGCAACGATTGCCGATGTCGGTGTGCACGGCGTAAGCGAAGTCCACCACGGTGGCGCCGCGCGGCAGCCGCAGGATCTCACCGCGCGGCGTGAACACGTAGACCTTGTCCGGAAACAAGTCGACCTTGACGCTCTCGATGAATTCCTCGGAGTTGCCGGTCTCCTGCATCTCCATCAGGTTGGAGAGCCACTTGCGCGCACGCTCCTGCTGCGCCGAGCCCTCGCTCTCGCCTTCCTTGTACTTCCAATGTGCAGCGATGCCCGACTCGGCGACCTGGTTCATATCCTCGGTGCGGATCTGCACCTCGATCGGTACGCCATTGGGTCCGAACAGCGTGGTGTGCAGCGACTGGTAGCCGTTGACGCGCGGGATCGCCACGTAATCCTTGAACCGTCCCGGCATCGGCTTGTAGACGCTGTGCACGACGCCGAGCGCGCGGTAGCTGGTGTCGACCGAATCGACCACGATGCGCAGTCCGTAGACGTCAACGATCTCCGCGAGCGTGGCGCGCTTGCGCAGCATCTTGCGATAGATGCTGTACAGGTGCTTCTCGCGCGACTCCACGTGCGCGGTGATGGCTGTCTTCTTTAACGCCGCCTCCAGCTGCGTGCGTATCTTGCCGAGGAATTCCTTCTGGTTACCGCGGGCCTTCTTCAGCGCCCGCTCGATCACACGGTAGCGCTGCGGGTAAAGGGTGCGGAAACCCAGATCCTCGAGCTCGAGCTTCATTGAGTACAGGCCGAGCCGCTCGGCCACCGGCGCGTAGATATCGAGTGTCTCGCGCGCAATCGAGCGGCGCTTGGCCAGCGGTAGCGCGTCGATGGTGCGCAGGTTGTGGGTGCGGTCGGCGAGCTTGACCAGGATAACGCGCAGATCACGCACCATGGCCAGCAGCATCTTGCGAAAGTTCTCCGCCTGCGCTTCCTGGCGGCTCTTGAAGCGAATCTGGTCGAGCTTGGTGACCCCATCGACGATCTCGGCCACGTCATTGCCAAAGCGCTGCGCGATCTCGGTCTTCGCGATCGGCGTATCCTCGATCACATCGTGCAGGATTGCCCCGACGAGCGTGTCGGCGTCCAGATGCAGCTCCGCCAGGATCTCTGCTGCCGCCACCGGGTGGGTGATATACGGCTCGCCCGAAATGCGCGTCTGTCCCTGGTGGGCGGCGGCACCGAACTCGGCCGCCGCGCGCACGCGCTCGACCTGATCGGGCGGCAGGTAGGTCGCGATCTTGCTCAGCAGCTCCTTGACGCCTGGCGTGCCGCGCTTCGAGCCGGGCAGAAAACCCAACAGCGAAGACGCATAGTCCACAACCGCCTCGGTGGATGCCTCCGATCGCTGGGCGTCAGATCTCGCGCTCGATCAGGCCAAATTGCGGGGCGCGGAAACCGGCTTCCGGTTCCGGTTCGGGCATGCCGGAGTCGGACTGCGGCGCAGGCTCGCGCAGCATCTCGGGGGTGATGTTGCCCGCGGCGATCTCACGCAGCGCCAAGACCGTGGGCTTGTCGTTCTCGACCGCCACGGTGGCCTCGGCGCCGTTGGCCAGGCGCCGAGCACGTTGGCTTGCCAGCAGTACCAGCTGGAACAGGTTATCGACGTTCTGTAGGCAGTCTTCGACAGTGACGCGAGCCATGGGGTGCACAATTCCTGGCAATACTGGGGGTTGCCGTCCAGTGTACGGCATTGGAGGACGGGCGCGCCAGCGTGCACAGTTCGCGGATCGCTAGCGCAGCAGTTGCTGCACCAGCGGCGCGAGCGTCGCGCGGTCGGCGCGCAGTCCCTGCCCGTCTGCGTCGAGGATGGCGCCGAGCTCCTGCACCGCCTGCTCGAAGCGGTCATTGACCACGACGTAATCGAATTCGCGGTAGTGGGCCATATCGGTCACGGCGTCGGCGAGCCGTCGGGCAATGGTCTCGGCACTGTCGGTCCTGCGCTGCTGCAACCGTTGCTGCAGCGCGTCATGCGAGGGCGGCAGGATAAAGATCGTCACGCAATCGTCCATCACCCGCCGCACCTGCTGCGCGCCCTGCCAGTCGATCTCGAGCACCACATCGCAGCCGGCAGCCAGGCGCTCGCGCACCTGGGCTGCGCCGGTGCCGTAGCAGTTGTCGAATACCCGGGCGTGTTCGAGGAACGCGCCCTGCTGCACCAGTGCCTCGAACTGTGCCGGCGACACGAAGTAATAGTCGAGGCCGTCGCGCTCGTGCGTACGCGGCCTGCGGGTGGTGTGCGATACCGAGACCACCACCTGCGGACGCCGCTCGAGCAGAGCGCGCACCAGGCTGGTCTTGCCGGCGCCCGACGGGGCGGAGATGACGTATAGCTTGCTCATCGTGCAGGATCGGGGCGGTATGTTACATGGAGCGCTCATGCAGATCGAAATGCTCGACTTCGTCGCCGGAGCGCGTGCCGCGCGCGGCGTGGCGGTCATCATCGACGTTTTCCGCGCGTTCTCGGTTGCCTGCTACGCGGTGGCCCAGGGGGCCGCGCGCATCATCCCGGTCGCTGCGGCCGAGGACGCGCTGCAGTTGAAGCGCGCCGATCCGCGGGTCATTACCATCGGGGAGCGTCACGGCCGCAAGCTCGAGGGCTTCGACTGCGGCAACTCGCCCACCGAGCTGGCCGGTCACGACCTGCGCGGCCGGACCGTAGCGCACACCACGCACGCCGGCACCCAGGGCCTGGTCAACGCGCTCGCCGCGGACGTCGTCCTGACCGGCAGCCTGGTCAACGCGGCAGCCATCTGCCGCTATATCGCGGCGCTTGCGCCTGCGACCGTGAGCCTGGTGCGCATGGGCGTGGCCGCGCAGGCGCGCTCCGAGGCCGATGATGTCTGTGCCGTGCTGCTCGCCGCGCGCCTGTCGGGGCGGTCATTCGACGAGGGCTCGATCGTGCCGCGGCTGCGGCGCTCGCCGGAGGCGCATAAATTCTTCGATCCGATGGCCGATTGGGCGCCCGAGGGCGACTTCGATCTGTGTGCGGCGCTGGACCGGTTCGATTTTGTATTACGGCTGGCCGAGGGGGCGGAAGGGAGGCGTGCTCTGATTCGCGTCGCCCCGGTTCGGTGACCATGGCGAAAAGGGGAGCTTCCGGGAACTACAATGCGAATTGCCAGGTCAGTAGTTACCAGGGAATTGCAATGCGAATTACCAAAGCCAGAAGTCACCAGGGAACTGCAATGCGAATTATCAATCGGTCTCGCTGCCCAGGATGTTGGATTGTCTGTGTACTTGCCGGTCTGATGCTGACTGCCTGCGGGGGCGGCGCAAGCAACAACAGCACCAGCAGCCCGCCTAGTGCCACGGTCACAACTCCGGCTGGACCGGGGGCGTCGGGCGCCCGCGGCGGCGCCGGGAGCGCCGCGTCGTTCGTTTCTCCCGTAGGCGTTGCGGTGGACTCGGCGGGCAACGTGTATGTGGCCGATTACGGCAATAGCAAGATCCGCAAGATCACGCCCGCGGGCGTGGTGGCGGCGTTTGCGGGATCGGGCGCGCAAGGCGACGCCGACGGCACCGCGAGTGCCGCGTCGTTCAACTATCCCGAAAGTGTTGCGGTGGACTCGGCGGGCAACGTGTACGTGGCCGATTATGGCAATGACGAGATCCGCAAGATCACGCGAGCGGGCGTGGTGACGACGTTTGCGGGATCGGGCGC
>Ga0307373_10009268_pt1 | contig 14763 bp, 12 predicted proteins | sample OX2MG_FD_202534 | JGI IMG/M metagenome (GOLD analysis project Ga0307373, IMG submission 202534) | Soil microbial communities from Risofladan, Vaasa, Finland - OX-2 | ecosystem: Environmental > Terrestrial > Soil > Coastal area > Acid sulfate soil | place: Finland: Risofladan, Vaasa | collected... | reverse complement strand
GATCGGCTACTTCGTCTACCCGACCTACCCGACGTACGACTCCTTCTACGCACTGTTGTGGGGTCGTGACCTGCTGCACTTCCACCTGCCCGACTTCCACGTCTATCGTGGCCCGACTGAGCATCCGCTGGCGATCGCCTTCGGCATGTTCTGCTCGATCTTCGGCCAGGGCGGGGCGCGCCTGATGGTGCTGGGCTCGATCGGCTCCTACGTCGCGCTGGTCGCTGGCATGTACCGTCTCGGACGGCTGTGCTTTGGTCCAGTAGTGGGCCTCGTCGCGGGGCTGCTGGTGCTGAGCCGCTTCTTCCTCGAGAACCTCGCTGCACAGGGTTACCTGGACATCACTTATGTAGCGCTGATCGTCTGGGCAGTCGTCCTGGAGGTCGAAAAGCCACGCCGCGGCACACCGGTTCTCGTCATGCTTGCTGCGGCCGGCCTGCTGCGCCCCGACGCCTGGCTGCTGGCAGGCGTCTACTGGCTGTGGTGCTCCTGGCCGCGCAAGGCCGGCCGCGGATCGCTCGCCAGGAGCCTCAGATACCTCGCACTGGCGGCTATCGGGCCGGTCGTGTGGGTGCTCGTCGATCTGATCGTGACGGGCAAGCCGTTCTACTCGCTGAACTCGACTGCTGGGCTGGCGCAGGAACTCGGGCGCACGCAGGGGCTCTCCAGCGTGCTCAGCTCAGTGTGGACATTCGCCGTACGGATCGACAAGCTGCCCGTGCTGCTCGGCGCGCTGGCGGGCATCCCGCTCGCGATCTGGCTCACCCCACGGCGCGTGCGTACGCCGCTGGCTGCGCTCCTGCTGCTGCTCGGTGTGTTCGTGCTGGAGGGTGCGGGCGGGGCATCGGTGATCGATCGTTACCTGATGGCCGCGGCGGTCATGCTGCTGTTGTTCTGCGCGGTCGCTATAGGCGGCTGGGCGATGCTCGAGCCGGGCACGATCATGCGCCGCATCTGGATGGCCGGTGCGGCCGCCCTGTTCGCCTACGGCGCGGCCTCGGCGGCCACGACGCTGAGCCTGTCCAGCCTGCGCACCACGCTCGCATACCACGAGGACTTCCACAAGGGGCTCACGGTCGCGCTGCGCGCACCCGCGGTGAAGGCCGAACTTCGGCGCTGTCCATTGCTGTCGCTTCCCAACAACAAGCTGATTCCGGATGCCCGCTGGATCCTCGACAGCACCGGTCAGCACGACATCGTCGCGCGCAGCCAGGCGCGCGCAGATGTCACCAAGCACTCGCACACGCTCGAGAACCGCATCCGCCGCGGGAGCGTCGCGGTCTATCCGCTCGGCAGCGCGGTGTTCTTCGAGGCGATCGTCGATGTGGGCGATGACCCGCGCGACCAGGTTCCGCTTGCGGGCTTCAAGCGCATCTACGTGAGCCGCTATTACGCGATCTATGGCAACTGCTGAGATTCCCCGCCGGTGGGCGTGGCCGGGGCTGGCGGCCGTGCTCGTGGGTGGCCTGGGGCTGCGTCTGTGGGGTATCGGTGAGGGGCTGCCGTACGCATACAACGCCGACGAGGCCGGCCATTTCGTGCCCCATGCGGTGAAAATGTTCGAACAGCACAGCCTGAACCCGCACTACTTCGCCAACCCGCCGGCGTTCACGTACGTGCTGCACTACCTGTTCGCGCTGTGGTATGGAGGCTCAGCCGGCGTGCGCCACGCCTTCGATGCGCACCCCGGGGACGTGTACACGCTTGCGCGCGTCGCGGCCGCCGTGCTCGGCGCGGCGGCACTGTGGCTGCTGTATGCGACGGGTGCGCGCCTGTTTGGGCGCGGTGTGGGCCTACTGGCGGCAGCGATCGAGGCGGTCGCATTTTTGCCGGTGTTCTACGCCCATCTTGCGCTGAACGATGTGCCGGCGCTCGCGCCGCTGACGCTCTCGCTGCTGGGAAGCGCTGGTGTGTTGCGCAAAGGACGGGGGCGGGACTACCTGCTGGCGGGCGCCGGTCTGGGGCTGGCCTGTGCAACTAAGTACACGTCCGGGATCGTGCTCGTGCCGTTCGCGGCAGCGCTCGCCGCGCGCTACCTGCAGGCTCAGCCGGACGCCGGCCGCAGCGCACTGCGCGGGATCGCGCTCGCGGGTGGCGCAGCGCTCGCCGCGTTTCTGATCGCAAACCCCTACGCGCTGCTCGACTTCAAGAGCTTCCATTCAGGACTGGTGCATCAGTCGACGCTCTCCGCCGAAGCCCAGGGCAAGCTGGGCGCGCCCAAAGACGGTGGCTTTGCCTACTACTTGTGGTCACTCACGTGGGGGCTCGGCTGGGTGCCCGCGCTGGCTGCGCTGGGGGGCGCGCTGAGCGTGTGGCGCCGGGAGCGGGCACTCGGCTGGCTGCTCGTGCCCGCGCCGCTGCTGTATCTCGCATTCATGGGATTGCAGGGACGTTATTTCGGGCGCTGGCTATTGCCGGTCTTCCCAATCGTATGTCTGCTCGCTGCGCTGTTCGCGCTGCAGCTGGCGGGCCTAGCGGTGCGCCAGGCACCGCGCTTGCGACCGAAGCCGGGTGACACGCGCCTTCGGCACGAGTCCCAGTTTCGGCTAGCGCTCACCGCGTTGCTCATCCTGGTGCTGCTCGTACAGGGACTTGTGTACACAGTGCACTCGGGAAAGGTGCTCGCACGCGCCGATACGCGCAACCTGACGCGAGCGTGGATGGTGGCTCACATTCCCGCCGGCACACCCATCGTGGTGGAGCCGGTCGCACCCGACGCGTGGGGCAAACGATGGAGCAAGTACCCCTCGACGCTGTCGAGGATCTCTGCCAGCGGTGGGCTCGAACCGGGCGCTAGGAATGAAGTGGGGATCGAGGACTACGAGCGCACGCTCAGCCCCGCGCTGATCGGCTACTACGAGCGGCATTCCTACTGCTGGGTGGTGAGTGGCACCACGCAGTCGGGGCGTGCGTATGCCGACCCGAAGGCGGTGCCCCAGGCAATCGCCTACTACACGGCGCTGGCCAGGCAGGGCGAAGTCGCCTACCGCGCCTCGCCGTACTCGCAAGGACGGGGTGGGCGGGATTCCGTACCTTTTGACTTCGACTGGAGCTTTGACTTCTACCCGCTCGCCTACGACCGTCCCGGACCGGAGATGACCGTCTACCGGCTCCACGGCGGACGGTGCGCACACTGAGCAGGGTTATCCTGGATGGACACATGACCACCTGCACAGACACCGATAAGGCGCATCTCGCGCGGGCGATCGAACTGGCCGGCAACGGCCTCGGCGCGGTCAAGCCCAATCCAGTGGTGGGTGCTGTGGTCGCTCGCGGCGGCGAGGTGCTGGGCGAGGGCTGGCACGAAAAGTTCGGCGGGGTACACGCGGAGATCAACGCGATCGAGGCGTGTGGTGTGGCGGATCTGAGCGGAGCGACGCTGTATGTATCGCTGGAGCCGTGCTGTCACGAGGGCAAGACACCGCCATGCACCGATGCGATCCTGCAGGCGGGGATCAAGCGGGTGTTCGTCGCTTCTGACGATCCCACCGAGAAGGCCTCGGGCCGCGGCTTGGGAATTCTGCGCGACGAGGGCGTGGAGGTGCTGCTCGCTGACAGTGAGCTCGCAGCGCGCGCGCGGTTGCTCAACCAGGCTTTCCGTAAGCACGCCCGTGTTGGGCACCCATGGGTGCTCTTCAAGTCCGCGATGACGCTGGACGGCAAGGTCGCGACTCGCACAGGCGACTCTCAGTGGATCAGCGGCGAGGACAGCCGTGAGCTGGCCCATTGCTGGCGGGCCTCGGTCGACGCGGTGGTCGTGGGCATCGGCACGGCACTGGCGGACGATCCGCGGCTGACGGCGCGGCCGGAAGGGCTGGCGGCGGCGGAGTTGCCCCACCAGCCACGGCGCGTGGTGTTCGATTCGCTCGCGCGACTGCCGCCCACCTCCCAGCTGGTGGCCGCGGCCGCTGAGATACCGCTCACGGTGGTGGTCTCGCGGGCGGCGCCGCGGGCGGACACCGACGCGCTGGAGGCGGCCGGGGTACAGGTGCTGGTGGCCACCGGCGAGAACGAGCCGGCGCGGGTCCGCTCGGGGCTTGAGCAGTTGGGGGGGCTGGGTGTCACCGCAATGCTGCTGGAGGGAGGGCCACATCTCGCGGGAGCGTTCCTGGACGCGGGCGAGATCGACGAGATCCGCCTGTTCCTGGCACCGCTGCTGCTGGGCGGAAGCGCGGCTCGCGATCCCTTGGAGGGCAAGGGGGTCGAGCAGATCTCGGAGGCGCTGCGCGCGCTCACCTTCGACTGCGAGCGCGTCGGCGAGGACCTGTTGATCTCCGCGCGGCTGCGTGAGTGGTGAGGAGATGTTCACGGGGCTGATCGCGGACGTGGGCAGCGTGACCGCGCTCGAGCTGGACGGCGCGGGCGCCACGCTTGAGATCGACACGCGGTTAGCGGGCGAGCTCGGCGAGGGGGACTCGATCGCCGTCAATGGCGTGTGCCTCACCGCGACTGAGATTCGCGACGGCGGCTTTCAGGCGGAGGCGATGATCGAGACGCTCAAGCGTTCCACGCTGGGGGCACTTGGCGCCGGCGCGCGAGTAAACCTCGAGCTGCCGCTGCGGGCCACGGATCGCCTCGGCGGGCATGTCGTGCAAGGCCACATCGATGGCATGGGTACGGTCAGCGAGCTGCGCGAAGAGGGCTTCGCGCGCGTTCTCGCGATCGGCACCGGCCCGGCGCTGGAGCGCTACCTGGTGGAGAAGGGCTCGGTCGCAGTGGACGGCGTCAGCCTGACGGTCAGCGCCCTGCGCGAGCATGGCTTCGAGGTTTCGCTGATACCGGAGACACTGAAGCAAACGAACCTCGGAGCGGCAGCCGTCGGTGATCGGGTCAACCTGGAGGTTGATGTGCTGGCCAAGCACGTAGAGCGACTACTGGAGAGAAGAAGATGAGCGAGACCACCACAACGACCCCGTTTGCCACGATCGAGCAGGCGATCGAGGATTTTCGCCAAGGCAAGATGGTCGTCGTCTGCGATGACGAGGATCGCGAGAACGAGGGTGACCTGACGCTCGCGGCGCAGTTCGCGACGCCCGAGGCGATCAACTTCATGGCGAAAGAGGGGCGGGGGCTGATCTGCCTGTCGCTGAGCGCTGAGCGCTGCGACGAGCTCGGGCTGGACCTGATGGCGGCGAAGAACGAATCGTCGTTCGAAACGCCGTTCACCGTCTCGGTTGAGGCGCGCGAGGGCGTCACGACAGGCATCTCAGCGCACGATCGCGCGCATACGATCCAGGTCGCGATCGATCCCGAGAGCGTGCCGCGGGATCTCGTTCAGCCGGGTCACGTCTTTCCGCTGAAGAGTCGCGCCGGTGGGGTGCTCGAGCGGGCGGGGCAGACCGAGGCCGCCGTCGACCTCGCGCGGCTCGCGGGCCTGAATCCAGCTGGCGTGATCTGCGAGGTGATGAACGACGACGGCACGATGGCGCGCGTGCCGGACCTGGTCGGCTACTGCGCTCGTCACGGGCTGCGCATGATCACCGTGGCCGACCTGATCGCCTACCGCCGGCGCCACGACAAGCTCGTCGAACGGGTCGTGGCCACACGCTTGCCCACAGCTTTTGGCGAGTTCGAGGCGGTTGGGTACCGCTCGCTCGTCGACGACAAGCACCATGTGGCGCTGGTCAAGGGGGATGTCTCAGGGCAACCGGGCGTGCTTGTGCGAGTGCATTCAGAGTGCCTCACCGGTGATGTGTTTCATTCGCTGCGCTGCGATTGCGGCGAGCAGTTGGAGTCCGCCCTGTCAATGATCGAGCAGGAGGGCCAGGGGGTGCTGTTGTACCTCTCCCAAGAGGGGCGCGGGATAGGGCTCTTGAACAAGCTGCGCGCCTACCGCTTGCAGGAGGACGGCCTGGACACGGTCGAAGCCAACGAGCGCCTCGGGCTGCCCGCAGACCTGCGTGACTATGGGATTGGCGCCCAGATTCTGGTGGATCTCGGGCTTTCGTCGATCAGGATCCTCACGAACAACCCCAAGAAGATTCGAGGCCTGGAGGGCTACGGGCTGTCGGTGAGCGCCCAGATCCCGATCGAGCACGCCCCGAACGTGCACAACGAGGAGTACATGCGCACGAAGGCGCGGCGCATGGGGCACACCCTGCACCACCAGGGGTTGAACCTCGACGAGGAACTACTGCACGCCGAGCGCGAGCAGGACCGGGCCGGTCGCAGTGATGCCGAGGGCAAGCAGTGAGCGACTCATACGCGATCGTCATCGGGCGCTTCTACGAACAGCTGGCCGAGCGCCTGCTGGCGGGGGCGATGGAGGCGTTCGCGCTGGCAGGTGAGACGGGCGTGGAGGTGTTCGAGGTGCCGGGGGCGTTCGAGCTCCCGCTCGCCGCGAGTTACGCCGCGCGGTCCGGGCGCTTCGCGGGCGTGGCGTGCCTGGGCGCGGTAATCAAGGGCGAGACCGACCACTACGAGTTCGTCTGCGCCGAGACGGCCCGGGGTATTCAGGAGGTCCAGCTGAGCACCGGGGTGCCGTGTGGCTTCGGCGTGCTGACGTGCGCGACGATGGAGCAGGCGCTGGCGCGCACCGGGGGCGGAAAGCGCGATCAGGGCCGCCACGCCGCTGAGGCTGTGCTGCGGATGGCGGCGCTGCGGCGTGAGCTGGCCTAGAGAGGGTGGCGCAGGCGGCTGTAGGCCGCCGAGCCGGGCCCCTCTTTTTTCGGACCGGTGGCGCAGGCGGCTGTAGGCCGCCGAGCCGGGCCCCTCTTTTTTCGGACCGGCTAGACTGCGGGCCATATGGCAAAGGTTTGTCACAGCTGCGGAAAGGGTCCGGCCTTCGGCCAGAGCCGCAGCCACTCGATGGTCGCCACCAAGCGGCGCTTTAACCCGAACCTGCAAAAGGTGAGGATCCTCGTGGGCAAGGCGCCCAAGCGCGTTTACGTGTGTACCCGCTGCCTGAAAGCCGGCAAGGTCACGAAGGCTCTCTGAAGAGCGTTGCAACGGCCGTGCGAGGGGCGCTCACCGGTGAGCGCCCGGCTGAGGTGATAGAGGTGTCACCGTGACCGATACCAATCTGGTCCGCTTTCGCGCCGCGGTGGCGGGGGCACTGGCGCACCTGGAATCGCGCCGCGAGGAGGTCAACGACCTGAACGTGTTTCCGGTCGCCGACGGGGACACCGGCGACAACATGGCGCTCACGCTGCGCGCGGTGCTGGCGGAGCTCGACCAGCTGCTGGGGAGTGACGGGGAGCGCACGATCGACGACATCGGGCGTGAGGAGATCGTGCAATCGGTCGCCCGCGCGGCGCTGCTGGGGGCGCGCGGTAACTCCGGCGTGATCCTCTCTCAGCTGATTCGCGGCGCGGCCGAGGAGCTGGTCAGCCGGCCGGGCGAGCTGATCGACGCGGCATTGATCGGCGCGGCGCTGGCCAACGCCGCAGACCGCGCCTATGCCTCGGTGCGCGAACCCGCGGAGGGCACGATCCTGACGGTGGCGCGCGAGATGGCCCACCAGATCGTGACCGACCTGGCGCACAGTCCGGAGGATTCGCGCTTGGACCCCGAGGCGGAGCCGGAGCTGCAGGATGCGGCGATCGCCGCGACGCTGGAGCGAGCGGTGACGACAGGGCAAGAGTCGGTCAAGCGCGGTCCGGAGCTGCTGGCGGCGCTGCGCGACGCGGGGGTGGTCGACGCAGGTGGCTATGGGCTGACGATCATCTTCGCCGGTGTCGTGGCGGCGCTGCGCGGTGACGATCCGCCCGAGCTCGATCACCATGCGCCCGCACGCATCAGTCATCCCGAGCATCGCTCGAGCACGTATCGCTTCTGCACCAACTTTGCCGTCACCGGAACTGGGCTGAGCGCAGGGCGCTTCATCGCGCCGCTGGAGGAGCTCGGCGACTCGGTGCTGGTGGTGGGGGACGCAACCACGCTGAAGGTGCACGTGCACACCGATGAGCCGGAGCGAGCGACAGCGGTCTTCGCTGAGGCGGGCGAGGTGTCACGTCTGGATGTCGCGGATATGCGCTTGCAGATGAGCGAGCTCGAGGGACGGCTCTCCGACGGCGTTGCTGGCGCTCATCGAGGGGCTCCTGTCGCTAACGGAGGACAGGTCGCGGGGCGGTCCTTGGCCGATGTCCCGAGGGTGCGCTGCGGAGCGGTGGCGGTGGTCAGCGGCGACGGGCTTCGGGCGATGTTCAGAGAGCTGGGTGTGCACACGATCGACGGCGGCCCGACGCTAAATCCCTCCACCTACGACCTGCTGGCAGGGATCCATGAGGTGCCGGCCGAGGAGGTGGTGGTGCTGCCAAACAGCGCCAACGTGATCATGGCGGCTGAGCACGCGGCCGAGCTATCGGACAAGCAGGTGCTCGTGGCGCCCACCACCAGCCAGCAGGCAGGGCTCGCCGCCGCGGTAGCGCTGGTATCGGATCGCACGGTGGAGGAGAATGCGCGGGCGCTGATGCAAGCGCTTACGCACCTACGCACGGGGGCGGTCGCGCAAGCGGCTCGCGACGACGCACAGCGACGCTTCGGTCGCGGTGAGGCGGTGGGATTCCTGGCCGACGAGGTGATCGCGTGGGGTGACCCCGGGGAGACGCTGAAGGCCGTCCTCGAGGCGCTAGCCGATGGCGCGGAGCTGATCAGCGTGCTCTCGGGAGAGGACGCACCGCTCGCGCCTGAGGAGGTCACCGGGCTCCTCGGCGCAGGAGTAGAGCTCGAGCTTCGTCACGGCGGCCAGCCCGCCTACTGGTGGCTGCTGACCGCGGAGTAACGACCGGCGTGCGGTGCATGATGGGCGAGCGAGGTGTCTAGGACGGTGACAGTCACGAGAGCCCCTGAGCAGGAGGAAAGCGCAGCCTCCCGGTGCCCCGAGCCGCGAGGGCCGCATGCGTTCGCGTCCACGAGCCATCTGAGCCGCGAGGAGATGCTCGAGGCGCCTGTGCGCTGGCCGAGGCCATCGCGGCTGAAAGACCCGCTGGATGTGCCGGCGGGGAAGCTGGCCGACGGCCTGGAGGCACTCGGCCTTACGAGCGTCGGTGCGCTGCTGGAGCACTTGCCTGCGGACAGTCGCGAGGCGCGCAGCGTGGACGCGCTGCAGGCCGGGGTGCAGGCGACGGTCGCGGTGCAGGTACGAGCGATTAGCGCACGGCCGGTGAGACGGCGGGGGATGAAGCCGCTGGTGCAGGCGACGGTGTTCGATGCGACCGGGAGTATGCGTGCGACGTTCTTCAACCAGCCGTGGCTCGTGAAGCGTTACGGTCCCGGGACGCGCCTGCTACTGAATGGCAAGGCCGACGAGCGCGGGGGATTCAGCGTCACTGACCATGCGCCCGGTGGGGATTTGGATGCCCACCGAACCGCCCACGAAATCCCGGGCGAGACCGGTCCGCCGGGGGAGATCGCCCGCTACCGGGCGACGGAGGGTGTGAACTCGACGCAGATATTGACGCTCGTGCGGGGCATGAAGGATGCGCTGGCGCACGTACCCGAGGCGCTGCCCGCGGCGATGAGGGTGAGCGAGGGCCTGCCGGATCGCCGTAGCGCGCTGGCGGCGATGCACTTCCCGCATACGGCAGGGGATCGTGAGGCGGGACGGGAGCGGCTGGCGTTTGAAGAGCTGCTGCTGGCACAGCTGGTGTTCCTGAAACGGCGCGCCAGAAGGCGGGAGCGCACGAGCGCTTACCGGTGTCGCCAGGAGCCGGGGCTGAGCGAGCGCTGGCTGAGAGACGGCCTGCCGTTCGAGCTCACTCACGACCAGCGCAGGGCGGTGGAGGTGATTCGCAAAGAGCTGGCGACGGCGCGCCCGATGCAACGGCTGCTGATGGGAGAGGTGGGCAGCGGGAAGACGGTGGTGGCGCTGTACGCGATGTTGCGCGCAATCGAGCATGGGCGGCAGGCCGCGCTGATGGCGCCGACAGAGACGCTCGCCGAGCAGCATTTCGCCACCGTGCAGAGGCTGATCGGCGGCGAGCCGGTACCCAGTGCGCTGCTGACGGGCTCGACCCCATCGCGCCGGCGCGAGGACATCTTGGGCAAGCTTGCAAGCGGCGAGCTGCCGCTCTTGGTCGGCACCCACGCGTTGATTGAGCCGGATGTCAGCTTCCGGGCACTGACTGTGGCCGTGGTCGATGAGCAGCATCGTTTCGGTGTGCGCCAGCGGGCGGCGCTGGACGGGAAGGGAGCCCAGGCACCGGCCGGCGATGGACCGATTGGAGACCGGGCAGCGCCGCACGTACTGCATATGACCGCCACGCCGATCCCGCGCACGCTCGCCCTGGCTAGATATGGGGATCTGGACGTGAGTTTCTTGCGCGAGCTTCCCCGTGGGCGCCAGGCGGTCGAGACCCGCATCGTGGCCGGTGAGCAAGCCCGCAAGCGTGCCTATCGGGACCTTCGCGAGCAGTTGAGCGCTGGCCGGCAGGCATTTGTGGTGTGTCCGCTGGTCGAGGGGCCTGCAGCAGATCCGCCAGCCGGTGCAGAGACTGGGGAGTCTTCCAGCGAGGCGCGTGCTGCCACAGCAGAGTTCGAGCGCCTGTCGCATGGTGAGCTGGAAGGATTCCGGCTGGTCCTGCTACACGGCCAGATGCGTTCGCGCGAAAAACAGGACGCGATGGCCGCTTTCGCTTGTGGTGACGCTGACGTGCTGATCACCACAACGGTGATCGAGGTGGGTATCGATGTGCCCAACGCGACGGTGATGCTGGTTGAGAACGCTGAGCGTTTTGGTATCTCCCAGCTGCACCAGCTACGCGGGCGCATCGGACGGGGCGAGCACCGGTCGGTGTGCCTATTGATGGGATCTCACCCACCCTCGGCTCGCCTGCGTGCTGTGGTCAAGCACGCCGACGGCTTCAAGCTGGCTGAGATCGACCTTGCACTGCGCAGGGAGGGCGACCTGGTGGGTACGCGGCAATCGGGTGCCCGCCTGTTCGAAGTGGCGTGCCTGCCGGATGATGCGGCGCTGCTGGAGCGAGCGCGAGCGCGGGCGGAGGCAATCGTCGCCGAAGATCCGGAGCTCGAGGGGCCCGAGCACGTGCTGTTGGGGCAGGCGCTTGCCCACGCGGCCGGGTATGAGGTGCTAGAGCCGATTCCGGCGTGAGGGTGATCGCTGGGCGCTGGGGCGGCAGGCGGCTGACGGCGCCGAAGGGCACTGCCATCACGCGGCCGACGTCTGAGAGGGTACGGGAGGCGGTCTTCTCGATGCTCGGAGGGGTAGAGGGGGAGGAGGTGCTGGACCTCTTCGCCGGCACGGGCGCGCTGGGGATCGAGGCGCTCTCGAGAGGCGCGAAGCGGGCCGTGTTCGTCGAGCGGGATGGGCGCGCGCTGGAGAGGCTGGCAAGCAATTTGGAGGCTCTTGGGCTCCAGGAGGGCGAGGCCGAGGTGCGGCGCGGAGAGGCGCTCGGCGCTCTGCGGAGAGCACGAGCGTGCGCGGAGACGTACGATCTAGTGCTGATCGACCCCCCTTATAGGCGGGCGAGCGACTTGGGACGCGAGATCTCAATGGCCCTGGCGCCGCTGCTTGCACCAAAGGCGCGCGTGGTCGTGGAGAGCGACCGGCGAGCGCCGCTCGAGCTGCCTTGGGAGATCGTGAAGGAGCGGCGTTATGGAGATACATCGATCACAATCCACCGTCACGCATGAGGAAACCCGATGAGCGGGCGTGAGAAGTCGATCGCTGTGTGCCCGGGCTCGTATGACCCGATCACGAACGGCCACTTGGATGTGATCTACAGGGCAGCGGCTCTGTACGATGAAGTTGTGGTGGCGGTCGTGAACCGCTCGGTGCGCAAGCACGAGGCGCTGTTCGGGATCGATGAGCGGATGGGCTTTATCGAGCGTTCGATCGCGGGTCTGGATGGGGTGAGGGCCGAGCCTTTCTCGACGCTCGTCGTAGAGTTTGCGCGGCATGTGGGGGCAAAGGCGATCGTCAAGGGACTGCGCGCGATCTCGGACTTCGAGTACGAGCTGGAGATGAACCAACTCAACCGCCGGCAGGATCCCGGGATAGAGTCGGTTTACCTGATGGCCAGCCCGCAGTACAGTTTTCTGTCCTCGAGTGGCGTGAAGGAGCTTGCGACGTTCGGGGGAAGGATTGACGATCTCGTCCCCGACGAGGTAGCGAGAAGGTTGCAGGAAGAGCTGAGGCGCTGACGAACTTGGATGCGAGACTGAGGTCGAGCTTTTATTTCGAATCGTGGGGCTGGAGCGCCTCACGGAGGTAACCCTTGATGGATGTTCTAGTACTGATCGACAAGCTGGATGACTTGGTGCATAACGCCAAGCCTGTGCCCCTGACCGATCAGGTGAGGGTGGACAAGGAGGAGATCTACGACATCCTCGACCAGATGCGGGCGACGATCCCCGAGGAGATCAAGCAGGCGCGCTGGATTGTCAAGGAGCGCCAGGAGATGCTCGCGGAGGCCAAGAAGGAGGCTGAGCGGATCGTCAAGGAAGCGCGCGAGCGCCAGGAGCGCATGGTGGGCGAGGAGGAGGTCACCAAGCAGGCCGAGCGCGCCGCGGAGGACATCGTCGAGGATGCACGTACGAGAGAGCGCGAGATCCGCCTCGGCGCTGAGGACTACGCGGATGAGATCTTGAACACGCTTGAGGTGAACCTCTCGAAGTTCATCGCCGCTGTGCAGCGCGGCCGTGAGCGACTGCAGGGCAAGGACGAACCGGCAGAGGTCGGCTGAGCTCAAGTAGGGTGCGCGCGGCATGAACGCGCAACAGGCAAAGCACAAGCTGCATGTGGTGAGGACGCTGCTGGGCACCGGCATGATCGCACCTGTGCGCCCTGATAAGGCCGTACGCGCGGTGAGGGCGCTGCGCCGCTGGGGACCGACACCGGCGGCCGCGTACACGGGCTCGGCGGTGCGCTATCCGGATCGGGCGGCGATCGTTGACGAGCGGGGGACGCTGACGTTCGATGAGGTGCAGCGGCGCACGAACGCTCTGGCACGCGCGTTGCAGGCGGAGGGGGTGGAAGAACAGGACGGCGTGGCGATCATGTGTCGCAACCACCGCGGGTTCATCGACGCGACGGTGGCGTGCTCGAAGGCGGGGGCGAACGCGCTGTATTTGAATACGGCGTTCGCGGGTCCACAGATCGCGGATGTCCTCACGCGCGAGGACCCGAAGGTGCTGATCTACGACGAGGAGTTCGCGGGTCTGGTGAGCGAGGGTCGTGCGGGGCGGAAATGTTTCGTCGCTTGGCGTGATCCCGGTGAGGACCCATCCGCTCCGCTGCTGGAGGAGCTGATCGCGAGGGAGGGGGACTCTGATCTGGAGCCACCGAGCGAGAAGGGGCGTGTGGTGATACTGACCTCAGGCACGACGGGTACGCCGAAGGGCGCAGCGCGCAAACAGCCCGAGTCGCTGGACCCGGCGGCGGCGCTGTTCTCGAAGATCCCGCTGAAGGCACGGCAGACGACGATGATCGCCGCGCCGATGTTTCATTCATGGGGATTCGCGCACTTCACGCTGGCGCTGCCGCTTGCGAGCACGCTGGTGTTGCGCCGGCGCTTCGATCCCGAGGACACGCTGCGCGCGGCAGCCCAGCACCGCGCGAGCGCGCTGGCGGTTGTGCCGGTGATGCTGCAGCGGATCTTGGAGCTGGAAACCGAGACGATCGCGCGGTATGACCTGCACGCGCTGAAGGTGATTGCGGTCAGCGGGTCGGCGCTTCCCGGCGAGCTGGCGACACGCGCGATGGACGTGTTCGGGGACGTGGTCTACAACCTGTATGGGTCCACGGAGGTGGCGTGGGCGACGATCGCCACGCCAGAGGACCTGCGCGCGGCGCCGGGAACCGCGGGAAGGCCGCCGCTGGGGACGGTCGTAAAGCTGCTCGACGAACGTGGCCAGGAGGTCGAGCCCGGGCATGGCGGGCGCATCTTCGTAGCGAATGAGCTGGTGTTCGAAGGCTATACCGGAGGTGGCGGCAAGGAGGTCGTGGGGGGATTGATGAGTACGGGGGACGTCGGTCACTTTGACGCGGGCGGGCGGCTGTTCGTCGATGGGCGCGACGACGAGATGATCGTGAGTGGCGGGGAGAACGTGTTCCCGCGCGAGGTTGAGGACCTGCTGGCCGACCACGGGCAGATCGAGGAGGCGGCGGTGATCGGCGTGGATGACGACGAGTGGGGTGAGCGGCTGAAGGCATTCGTCGTACCGCGCAATGGCGCGCAGCTGAGCGAAGCGACGGTGAAGGAATATGTGAAGAACCATTTGGCCCGGTACAAGGTGCCGCGCGAGGTGGTGTTCCTAGAGGAGCTGCCGCGGAACGCGACTGGCAAGGTGCTCAAGCGCGAGCTGAAAGGATCCGGCTGAGGGGGTCGGATTCGCGGAGCCGAACGCTAGCCTGAGAGGGGTGAGTGCGATCGCTGACCAGTTCGATCTTCAGGGGCTGCGGCTGAGCACCGGCGAGGGGCGGAGGATCGAGCTGAGCGTGCGGATCGATCCGCTGGTGCTGGGCGGCGAGCGATACACGGTGGCGCCTGAGAAGCTGCCGGTGAAGTTAGAGGTGTCGCGGATGACCGGCAGCGGGTACGCGCTGCGATTGCTCTTCCAGGCGACGCTGCAGGGCACGTGCATGCGCTGCTTGAAAGACGCGGCGCTGAAGGTCGAAGTGCAGGCGCGTGAGGTCGACAGGCCGGGCGGGGGAGAGGAGCTGGAAAGCCCGTATGTGGACGGGGAGAAGCTCGACCTAGCGGGATGGGCCCGCGACGCGTTCGCGCTGGCCACGCCGGTGAAGGTGCTATGCAAGGAGGACTGTGCGGGGCTGTGCCCGGTGTGTGCGACGGACCTGAACGA
>Ga0307373_10009267_pt1 | contig 14766 bp, 11 predicted proteins | sample OX2MG_FD_202534 | JGI IMG/M metagenome (GOLD analysis project Ga0307373, IMG submission 202534) | Soil microbial communities from Risofladan, Vaasa, Finland - OX-2 | ecosystem: Environmental > Terrestrial > Soil > Coastal area > Acid sulfate soil | place: Finland: Risofladan, Vaasa | collected... | reverse complement strand
TTCATGGACCAAGGAGGAACGGGCGCAGAGTGCTGTAGCAGAATTCGCAAGAATTCAAGCGTAACTCGCGTCCACGGCCAGACTTCTTGCGAAGCCAGCTACGGGACCATGAATAATCCGGGCTAGGCGTCAGGCGAGCGGGGGGCGTAAGCCCCCCGGTGACTGCCGAACCGTGGCAATTGGCGCAGGCCCGGCGTTAGGCGCCCCGTCGCAATCTTCCAGAGGTGGAATATTAACACAGCCAGGCGGCAAACGACTGGTGCCGCGCGATGGAGCGTTCCGCGTGTGGCCTACGTGACCTGTCGTCCGTTTTCAGTTTTCAGCCGTCAGACGGGCGGTTTCCTTGTTGTCTACGTCGCAAATCCTGCGCATCGCGGCGTACACTTCCTCGATGGTCGCCTCGGGCGTCGACGTGCCCGCGGTCAACCCGACGACGTCGCGCCCGCGGAACCATGCCGCATCGAGCTCGGCGGCCGATTGCACATGGCAAGTCGCCAATCCGCGTTCGCGGCAGAGGGCGACCAGTTCGCGGGTGTTGTTCGAGTTCTTGCCGCCGACGACGACCATGGCACTGACCGCGGCAGCCAACCTTTCGACGGCCTGCTGCCGGTCGCGCGTCGGTTGGCAGATGGTGTCGACGTAGCGTACATCTGCTGACGGGTTCTCGCGGCGGATGGCCGTCAGCGTGGCCTCGGCCACGCGCGGAGCGGTGGTCGTCTGGCAGACGACCCCGAGCTTCGCTTGGGGATAGCGGCGGACGTCGTCGGGCCCGGTCACGACGTCGAAGTCGGTGAGATCCTCGACGATGCCCAGCACTTCGACGTGCCCCGGCCGGCCAATCACCAGCACGTGCCGCCCGTCGGCCGCCAGGGATTGCGCCGCGCGATGGACTCGGAGCACGAGCGGGCAGGTCGTATCGATCAATCGCTTGCCAGCCGATGTAAAGCGCTCACGCTCGTGGTCGCTCACACCGTGGGCAGTGATCAACACGGCGGGCGTCGCCGGCAGTTCACGCCGATCGTTCTCGCCCGCCATGCGAAACCCGCGCTTTTCCAACCCCGCCAACACACCGGCGTTGTGGACCAGTTCGCCGTGGATCGTCACCAGGTCCGGCTGGTCGACGGCGTCAGCGACCGCCAGCGCATCGCGGACCCCGAAACAAAAGCCCATCGCCTCGGCGCGGATGATTCGCATGGGGGAAATCCTCTCGTTCATTGTCCGTTGCCACTCATCACTCACCACTCACCACTCACCAATCTGCTTTGCATCACAGAGCATTTCGGCAAAAAAACTTCACGCGGGCGACCACCCTTTGAGCGTGCTTTTCGCGGCGCGCGCGGCCTGGGCGGCGTCGACGACGACTTGTTCGAGCACGCTGACGTAATCCAAAAACCGTTGCCGCCCTTCGGCCGTGATCCGGCAAAGGGTTTGCGGACGGTTCCCAAGCGTGCCCTTTCGAACCTCGACCAGCGCGGCGTCTTGCAACACCTTGAGGTGCCGGTTCAGGTTGCCGTCGGTCAGCGCGCAGAGCTCCTTGAGGTCGTTGAACGTAAGGCCGGCCGGATGTGCGACCAGCGACGTGACCAGCCCCAGGCGGGCTTTTTCGTGCAGAACACGCTCCAGCCCTTCGTAGGCAAAGCGGCCGGCGCCGGTGGACAAATTACGTTTTGCGTCAGCCATGACTTCGCTCCAACGAGTGGTAAAGGATCGCCGCCGCGGCGAACTGCCCGGCGCCGAAAATGCCGCCCATCATATATGGTGAGAGGGCCATTTGAGCATCGCCGCCGCTCAGGGCCAGCACGCTTGCCAGCAGGTAATAGGCCCCGACCCAAAACGTCGCACGCGGCAACAGCCGGTACGATGCGAAGATCCCCAAGCTGAAGAGCATGGCCCACAGGCCGGGTAACATCCAGAGGCTGTCGGCGGCGTAGCGGGCCACGGCAAACGTCAATAATGCGCCGGCGACGACGCTCGGTAAAAACTGCTCAGCGGCCAGCCAGGTCAGTTCTCCCGCGCAGGGCGAGGCGGTCCGGCGGGCACGCACGGCCATTTCGATGCCGGTCGCCAGCAGGCAGACGAGCGCCGCGCCGCACCAAAGCGTGAGGTACGCAGGCGCGTCGGCCCGCGGGTCGGCGATCCATGACGACTGAATGACGCCCGCACTTACCGCAACCAGCCCCGAAAACGCCACCGTCGCGGCGCGGTAACCGCGAAATGTTTCGGTGCGTGCAACCTGCTGCCGAATCTCAGCGATTTGCGCCAGCGCTTCGCGGAGCTCCATGTTCTTGACTCCTCACCTGGGGGCAAGCTTTGCACTACAAAGTATATCCCGATTGGAAACGGTGTCAAGAAGGGAATTGCTCTGTGATAAGATAACGGCGTCGTTTGGCAGGTTGGAAACCTGCCCACGGACTCGGTTTGCACTCTTGCCAGGTCGCTGTTCCTACTCACTCATGCCATCCAACCGTCGTTGCCCACTCCCCAGCGAAACGCCCGGCGAACTGGCGCGGTATTTCGATCGGCTCTGGCCGCTCTTGCGCAGTTTGACCGGCGAGGGAGTACGCCGCACGCACGACATTCTCGCTGAATTGGTTCCGCTCGAGCGGCTTGAAATCCCCACCGGTACGGCATGCTTCGACTGGACGGTCCCGACCGAATGGATCTGCCGGCAAGCCTACATCGTGGCACCCGACGGCCGGCGAATGTTGGACGTGGCTGAATACAACCTGCACCTGGTGAATTACTCGGTGCCGTTTCGAGGTACTTTGAGGCGGGCAAAACTCGATGAGCACCTTCATAGCCTGCCCGACCAGCCCGACGCGATTCCCTATGTGACCAGCTATTACGCCCCGCGCTGGGGTTTCTGCCTCACGCAGCGCCAGCGCGACCGGCTGCCGGAGGGGGACTACCAGGTGATGATCGACACCGAGCACGTCGCCGGATCGATGACGATCTCCCATACCGTGCTGCCGGGCGACCAACCCGACGAGGTCTTGATCTCGACCTACACTTGCCACCCGTCGCTGGCGAACGACAACCTTTCGGGGCCGTTGGCTGCCGCCTTTCTCTATCGACGGCTCGCGGCGCTTCCTCAGCGGCGTATGACGTATCGCTTCGTCTGGCTGCCCGAGACGATCGGCAGCATCGCCTACTTGCAGCGGCTTGGCGAGCACCTGCGCCGGCGTCTCGTGGCGGGCTATGTGGTTAGTTGCATCGGCGACCCGGCGCCGTTTACCTACAAGCGCTCGCGACGTGGCGACACGCCTGCCGACCGCGCGGCGCTCATCGCTTTGCGAAAGTTCAGCGGCGAGCGGCTGCGGTTGCTCGACTTCGACCCCAGCGGCAGCGACGAGCGGCAGTATTGCTCTCCCGGCTTCGATTTGCCCGTGGGCGTGATCGCCCGGTCGATCTACGGGAGCTACCCCGAGTACCATACTTCGCTCGACAATCGCGACTTCATCTCCTTCGAGGCTTTGGTCGAATCGGTCGGTGCGCTCTTGGCGACGCTCTTGGTGCTGGACCGCAACGTGGTCTATCGGCGGACAAACCCTTATGGCGAACCAGAGCTTGGACGCCGCGGCCTTTATCCGACGCTCGGCACGCGCCGCCAGCGCGACGAGCGGCTCACCGCGCTGCTTTGGCTGTTGAACCTGGCCGACGGCCGGCACGACCTTGTGGCCATCGCCGAGCGGAGCGGGGCCGATTTCGATCTGCTCCATGAATTAGCGGGAGAATGCCTCCGGGCCGGGCTCATCGACGGCCCGGCTTGAGATCGCATAGCCTTCGACGAAGACCACACACACTTTTGACAATCCCCAATTTCGCAAGGCAAGCACGTCACTTCCGAACTCCGCGTGGCACTTGCGTGTCCGCCCGAGATCGGGTACAACTTAATTAGCATCGAATTGAGTGTCGAAAGGACGGAGACACATGCTTGATCTAGAGACCGGAATCGACTCATTGACGAATTTCAAGCGACAAACCTCTGCCTTTCTTCAGCGCCTGCACAAGACAGGTGAGGCTGTCGTACTGACGGTGAATGGGAAGGCCGAAGTCGTCGTTCAGGACGCGGGCGCCTATCAGAAACTCGTCCAAGCAGCCGCCAAGAGCGACCGGGATGAGACGGTTGCCGCCATCCGCGAGGGCCTTGCCGATGTAAAAGCCGGTCGAACCAAGCCGGCCAAAGCCGCGCTGAAGGCACTGGCCAAGAAATACGGCATCCCCGTCACCGGCGAATGAAATACCACGTCCAATGGACGGTCAAGGCGGAGCAGGACGTGGAACGCGTCCTCCGGTGGTTCCACGAGCAGTCTGCGACTGCGGCCGGCGCCCGTTGGGTGAATCAGCTCATGGCCCGAATCACAACCCTCGAAACGCAGCCCGCACGTTGTGCACTGGCCGTGGAGGCCAAGCAATTGGGCTCGGAGGTTCGTGAACTGCTTTTCGGCAAGCGCAACTTTAAGTACCGCATTCTCTTCCGGATCGAGGATAGCGACGTGCATATCCTTCGCGTTTGGCACGGGGCACGGGACTTCTTCACAGTAGACGACGTCTAGGGGTACATGGGAGTGAAAGCGGCCCAGGGCGGCGTTCTACTCGCCGAGCGTCACCAAGCCCGGCTCATGTCACTCGACACGCCACCGGCGGCGGGCACGTAGCACTTGGTCACGTAGTCCATGACCATCCGGTTCGCATTGAACCTCCAACCCAAGGTGCGGATGGCGCTCCGCATCCGTGCGATCCAGCCGCGAGGCAGCCCGTCGCGGTCACGCGCATAAAACGATGGGACGACCTCTTCGCGCAGCACGCGCGCCAGCGATTCGGCGTCGCGCCGGTCGTAAGCTTCGGTGTCGGAATGAGTATAGCCCTCGCCGATCGCGAAGCCGTTATTTCCCTCGTAGGCCTCGGCCCACCAGCCGTCGAGGATCGACAAGTTCAAACCCCCGTTGAGCACCACCTTCTGGCCGCTCGTACCCGAGGCCTCCAACGGACGGCGCGGGTTATTCAGCCAGACATCGACTCCCTGGACGAAATGCCGGCACGTATTGATGTCGTAATCCTCGACGAATACCAGCTTGCCCGCGAATCGCGGATCGTGCGTCAGCTTGGCGATTCGCTGCAGGACCTGCTTGCCGGGCTGGTCGTGCGGATGCGCTTTGCCGGCGAAAACGAACTGAATGGGCGTTCGCGGGTCGCCGACCAATTCCGCGACAGCTTCGATGTCGGCGAAAACCAGGTCGGCCCGCTTGTAGGTCGCGAAGCGGCGGGCGAAGCCGATGGTCAGCGTGTCCATGCTCAGCGCGCGGCCGACGAGCGAAACGAAGGCGGGGGTTTCGCCGCGACGCCGGGCTCCCCAAACGGCGCGGCGGCGCACGAAGTCGATCAACCGCGATTTCAAAGTCTGGTGCGTCTCCCAAAGCTCGGCGTCGCTCACATCGTCGATCCGCTCCCACATCTGCGGCTCGCCGCTCTGCTGCACCCATCCGGGTCCCAGGTGCCGATCGTAAAGATCGTGCATCGGCGGCGCCAGCCAGGTGAGCACGTGGACGCCGTTGGTGATGTGTCCGATGGGCACCTGCTCCTCCGAGCGCGCGTGGAACAGCGGCTTCCACATCTCCCGCGATACCTGCCCGTGAAGGCAAGACACCGCGTTGGCCCGCCTCGAGGCTTTCAGCGCCAGCACGGTCATACAGAACGGTTCACCCAAATGGTACGGATCGACTCGTCCCAGGGCCATCAGCCCCTCCTGAGCCAGCCCCAACCGGTCGCGCAGCGGGCCGAGGTGTTCTTCGATCAAGTCCGATGAAAATCGGTCGTGTCCCGCCGGGACCGGTGTGTGCGTGGTGAACACCACCGATTGCGCCACGCGGCGCAGCGCCTGTTCGAAATCGATCGCCTCGGTCCGCATCCGTTGGTGGACGACCTCCAGGGTTGCAAAGGCGCTGTGCCCCTCGTTCAGGTGCAACACGCTCGGCGAAATCCCCAGTGCTCTCAGAGCTTTGACGCCACCTACGCCCAGAAGCAACTCCTGGCGGATACGCGTGCGTTGATCGCCACCGTACAGCCGGGCCGTCAACTCCCGGTCCTCGGGACGATTCCCCTCGATGTTGGCGTCGAGCAGGACGAGCGTGTTCCGCCCCACGGCAAGCTTCCAAATCCGCGCATGGATGGCTCCGCTGCGGGTGTCGATGCTCACCAGAAGCGGCTTCCCTTGGCCATCGAGCGCCGGTTGGACGGGCAATTGCCGCGGTTCGTTGGTGATGTACTCTTCATGCTGCCACCCGTCGAGGTCAAGCCGCTGGCGGAAGTACCCCTCGCCGTAGAACAGCCCGATGCCCACCAAGGGAATGCCCAGGTCGGAGGCGCTCTTGATATGATCGCCCGCCAGCACGCCGAGACCGCCGGAGTAGACCGGCAGCGACTCGTGGATGCCGAACTCGGCGGAGAAATAGGCCACCGGTCGTGCCCAGAGCACGCCGGCGTGGCGTGCGCCCCAGGTATTTCTTGTCGTTCGGTACTCCTCCAGCCGGCGGTATGCATGATTGATCCGCCCGTGCAGCACCAGGTCCCTCGCGCGTTGCTCCAGCTCGCTGACCGGGAGCTCGTCGAGCAACACCACCGGGTTATGATCGAGCTCCCGCCAGCGGCCGGGCGACAACTCGCGGAAGAGCTCCGTGGTGTCGTTGTCCCAACTCCACCAAAGGTTCCGCGCCAGCGAACGTGTGCGCTCGTATGTCTGGTTGAAGAAATGGGTCTGCGCTCGCAGCTCGCTGACCAGCGGGGCGACCTGCGACGATGTCTCGGCCAACGCCCGCGCTTCGTCGGCCGAAAAGAGCCTCGCCGCGGCGCTCTGCACCACCAGCACACCCTGGAGCACGCCCATATCAAGAATCGGCACGCCGAGGAACGATTGGTACAGCTCCTCACCCGTCTCGGGGAAGTACTTGAATCGCGGGTGCCTGTCGACGTTTTCGACGACGACGGGCCGAAGTTGCTCAGCCACCAGGCCGACGAGCCCCTCCTTGAGCGGCATCCGCACACGGCCAACGGCTTCCGCCAATAGCCCCTGGGTCGCCGCCAGCACGAGGTGCGTACGGTTGGGCTCGATCAGGTACACACTGCATACATCGCTGCGAAGGCAAAGCCGCACCGCGGCGACGAGCTGTGCCAAACCTTCCTTGGGCGAGGCGCGCCGTGCGACGATTTTGGCAATTTCGTCGAAATCGACGACGAGCGAAGGTTCATTCGAGAGTACGCTGGTATCCATGGAAGGAATCCGCCTGACAAACGACCCCAGAAGGACGTAAAACAGAGCCCTCGACGTAATTTGGTCCAAGGGTGCAACTTGCGTGCCAGTGGTTCGCAGTGCAGCGACACGGGTCCTTTCTTGCGTGCAAAGTTGGACATCGATCTCGTTTCCGTTTCCGGAGTGCTCAAAAGCGCGTCATGCGCTGCCTGTCGTGCGGGCATTTCGTGGGCGGCGCGCCAGCCGTGGATGTTCGGTGCGGGCTTGCCATTTCGCGCCAAGTGTTTGATGTCAAAGACGATCGGCACACTAGCAGTAGGTGGCGCCACCTGTCGTGGCACAGGGATTGCTCAGAGTCTTGTGCGGCGTGCGATGAGTGACCCAGGGGTGTCGCGCGGCACCCCTGGGTTCTCTGTGTTGGTTGTTTCTCCGCGTTGGTTCTCTGTCACTTTCGCTTGGCTCTTCGCCTGGGCCAGAAGAATGCCCCAACGACTTGGATGGACTCAGCCTGGTCCATCCAAGTCGGGGCGTTCTTTCTTGTGCTTCTCGCCGGTCCGCCCGTAGCATTGAACCAGTGCCGTTTAGCTGCTGGTCTGGAGTGGCCGTCAAGGAGAGGGTTCCTTGCGGCTGACCCTCCGTGCAAAACGCTCGATTTGGATCACACGAAGCTGGTGGAGACCTCGGGCGATCAACTCTTGCTCGTCACGGGCTTCGAGTTGAAAGGTAATCAGGGGCCCTTCGGCGCGGATGACGCGAGCAAGGCAGGTGACCGTCTGACCTGGTGGCGTGGGCGCCGAGTGGCGGACCTCGATCTGTACTCCCACCGTGCTCTCGCCAGATTCCAACAAGGGGACCACCGCTTCGCGCGCTGCATGTTCCAGGAACCAGATCAGCCAGGGCGTGGAAAGTACCGACGGCATACGATCGTCGGCGAAGTCGATCGCGTGCTTCGATTCGACGACGAACCGCTGCTCGCCCGTCGTACCAACCTTTGGACTCGCGCGCATGGGGCTTCGTCTCCATCCCCTCTCGGCCCTGGCGTCAAGTGGCCCCGTTCACCGTTTTGCAGCGACGTCCGGAGCACACAGCTCGCCGCAGGATGCCTCGGCTGACGCATCGGCCATGCGAAATGCTTCGCGCGCCGTGGCCGCCGAGACCCCGGCGTTGACCGCCGACACGACGCCGATCAGTGCGTTGAGCACCTCGTCGCCAATGCCGGCTGAGCGTGCCTTTTCAATCCGGCCGCGCGTGCAAACCTGGCAACCCCTGGTCATGGTCACGGCCAGCCCCACGAGTTGTTTCTCCCTATCGGACAAGAGTGGACTCTCGTGGGTCTTTTTCAAGTACTCCATCACCGAACTACCGTCATATGCCATTCTTGGACTCCTTCTGGTTTCGAACTAAGAGACGACCTCCGCACAGCTTTTACCAAAACACGTGGTCTCGACGACGATCCGATGGCCCGGCGTCACCGGATACAGTTTCATGGGCGATCCGGTCAGCACGACCTGGCCACGCACAAGGCACAGCCCGAACGTCGCGAGACGAAGAGCCAGCCAGCGCAGCGACCCAATCGGTTGACTGACGGCGGAGGATTCCGCAACGATGCCGCCCGCGCCGGTTTCGATCCGCACCTTGATCTCGCACCCCTTGGCTGGCGAGCAGGGACCGCCTCCCCGCTCTTCCGGCCAAACCATTCCCGCATGCATGCCGTTGCTGGCGATCAACTCCTGGCAACACGGCCGGGCACTGCGTAGCCGATAGTGGTGCAATTCGATCACTGGAAAAACCGTCTCGATCGCTTCCGCGTATTCCTCGTCGGCAGCCAGCGGTTCGAGCAAGTCCTTGGCCAGGCGAACAGCCAACTCGCCTTCAATCGCCAGGTTCGCGTAATTCGCCCCGGAAATCCGTGCGCCCGAGGCGAAACAACCTGTGGAGAAGATTCGGCCATAGATCGGCTCATGGATGCCTAGTTGTCGTTGGATAACCGTGCTCGTGCAGCCGACTTTGTAGCCGATGACGCTTTCGCCCCGTCGTTCCCGCAGCCAGACCAACTGGTGCTGAATCTCGTAGGCTTCCGTGACAGTCAACTCCAACGGCCCGGAGAAGATTCGATTCGGCGTGCGTCCATCATAATCGGCCAACTGCCGGAGTGCCAATTGGTGAAGTTCGTCAGCCAGCACTACTTCAATTCCTTGATGGCAATGTCCTTGAACTGAACTTCCATGGTCTCCCCGGCGTGCAGTTGCACGGCGATCACGCCCGAGAGATCCCCCTTCACGTCCTCCAGATCGACGCATTTGAACCCGTTCAATTCGATTGTGAGGTGATCGTCTCTGGCAGTGATCACGTATTGGTTCCAATCGTCCAGTTTCACGAAGCCGGGTTGCCTCGCAGCCTCTTTATCGGGCCGCTGGAGGATGCCTCGACCCGATTCTTCGAGCAACAGGCCCCAGAAACCGTTGGCCACGTCGGCCTGGTATCCCTTGCCCCGGCCGTCCGGAAGAATCCTGGTGCGGAACTGGATCCCGCTATTGCCGCGGCCTTTGACCAGGCGGACGGAAACCTTGAGCGCAAAGTCGGAGAACGTCTCCTTGGTGGCCAGGAACGTGTTGGCCTGGATTTGGCCGCGTTCCACCTTGCCGACGATCATGCCGTCGCCAGCGCTCCAGAGTTCCGGCCGGGTCGCTGTCCAGCCGTCAAGGTTCTTGCCGTTGAAAAGCGGGAGGAAACCATCATCGCCGGCGACGGGCGTTTCCAGCGCGACCGGCTTTCCTGATTCCAAAAGAGCGAACAGGTCGGCGATTTCCTTGAGGCTGAACGGGGCGAGCAGGCCGTCGGGCATGTTGCTTTGTTTGCTTGCAGCGATCTCTTCGACGTCGGCCTTGGGGATTTTAAGCGTGCTGGCGTCGGAAAGGATGAGGACCAGGCTGTCTTCGTCGTCGGGCGCCTTCATCCCATGGATCGCGCGGCCGGTCGTCGTCGTCACCAGCACACTCTTGTACTGATCGGCGATGACGCGCGAGGGGTAGATGATCGATTCGAGGATCTCTTTGCGTTTGAAGCGGCTGGAAAGCGTGGTGAGATCGGGGCCAAGGCCGCCCCCGTTCTGTTCGAAGCGGTGGCATTTCGCGCACGAGCCTTTTTCGAATACTTTGCGGCCCTGTTCGAGGGAACCTTTACGGCCATCCACTTCGAGGAACGCGAGCAGTTGATCGTAGGCCCAGCTTTGGCGAGGTGTTTTCGTTCCGACAAGTCTGGCGGCCGGCGCATCCGGATACGTTTCTCGATACCACGACTGCCATTGTTCGAGCTCAGGTTGCCAATCCCCGTTCTTGCGACCGAAATGCCGGCCGGCCCACTGGCGCAAAAGCACCACGGCGTCCCAGCCTCCCTGTTCGCCCAGGCGCACACCGGCTTCGATGGCGGCCCGGTAGGGCACCGGCCCGTCGGGTTTCATGTCGATGCCGCTCAAAGTCCGGACGGCCAAATGCACGGTGTCGGCATTGCTCGAGTCGAGCGCCCTGACGAAAACCGACCAGTTGCGGCTGTTAGGGAAATTCGCCAGCGCGACGACAACGGCATCGCGGTCGGCCGGGTGCTGTTCGTCGAGGCGGGCCAAGACCGCCTCGGCTTCGGCCCGGCCGGTCCGGCCGAGGGCGGCAATGAGGTCGGCGCGAGGGACGCTCGACACGTCGCCGGATTTCAGCAGAGCCTCCAGCGCGGGAATGTACGCGGGATCGCTCTTTTCATCGATCCGTTCGACGGCCCGCGCCGCGGCGCGCGGGAACCTGGCGGCTTCGTGCAACAAAGCCAGATGGTCGGCCGTCGTCAATTGCGAAAAGGCCTGTCGCAGGAACCGGTCAATGCACGCGCGATAGCTGAACCCTCCGTTCCAGTCCTTCGACACGTCGAACCAGGCCAGGTAGCGCAGCCTTTGCGCCGCTGTCCAGCCATCCTTGATCGCGACCAGGCAGCGGGCGTAATGAATCGCCTCTGCTCGAACGTCAAGTGCGCTTGTGCCGCTGTGGCCTTCGAGCGCCGTCAGCAGTTTGTCGATGGCGCCCGGCGCGGGCACGGCTGCCAGAATTCGCGCCATCTCGCAGTCAAGACTCCGCTCACCGGTGGGGAAACGAATCAACACGGCCTTGCCGACCGATTCGACCGAACTGGGTTGCGGGGTCCGACGTGCGTTGACCAGCGTCAATTCCACAGCGCGAAGCGTGTCCAAAAGGTCGTCGCTGGACAACTCTGTTTGGAGAAGGACCGATTCCCTGGCGAACGCGGCGTTCGCCAACGTCGTATCGCTGGAAATGGCGCCAACCCGGTTGAGCGCAATCAGGGCCATCGTTGCAACGCGGGGATCACGATCGTAGATGCCGGCGTCGCGCCATTCGGCGGGATCAGACCGCTCCAGCAGCAGGAGTCCGGCATAGCGAACAAATCGGTGCCGACTGGCCAGAAGCGGTCGCAGGTTGTCGAAAGGCACTTGGGTTTGCGTGCGGAGCAGCCCCTCCGCCGCTCGCCGCGCGACGAGAGGCGACGGGTCGCCCAGCAGGGCAATCAGGTCGTCACCTGCATCTGTGCTGGGGAGCCGGGCCAGCAGCACGGCCGCCTGAGCGCTGACCTCGGCGCCTTCCGTACGGGACAAATGCCGCGACAGCTCCAAACTCGGCTCCGGCCCGAATTGCGCCAGACACGACAAGGCCCGAATGCGCCGTACGGCGGGCGCGTCGCGGTCTTTGGCCGCCGCTTCCAGGCCGGCCTGCCACTGGTCGGCAGCCAGCGACTTGAATCGGCGAATCGCCTCGCGGCCCCAGGCCGATTGAGGCTGAGGCTGATCGAGCGCAGCCTTTATGGCAGCGGCGCCCTCGGGGTTGGGGACAGCAACTGCAATGGGTGCGGCTTCGTCCGACCGGATGCGATAAATTCCCCCTTCCGTGCCGCGGCCCCCGGTGGAGAAAAACACGCTGCCGTCCGGTGCCACCTCGAGGTCGGTGACGTTCAGCGGTTTCCCCGTCACGAGTTCTTCCGTCTCGGCCTTGAATGTGGCGCCGGAACGCAGGAACCTGACCGCATATATGCGGCCCTGCGACCAATCGGCCATCAGGAAGGCGTCCTGATATTCGGGCGGAAACTGCCGATGGTTATAGAAGACGACGCCGGTCGGCGAGCCGCGGCCGGTGTCCACTACGGCGGGAAGACTGTCGGCATAGTAGGAGGGCCAATTGTTCGAGCCGCTGCGCCAGCCGAATTCGGCGCCCGGCGGGCAGTGGCACACGCGAACCGGTTTATACCACGGCAAGAACTCTTCCAGCTCCATATCGCTGTCGTAGGTGAAGAGCTCGCCGAGCGAATTGAAGGCGATGTCGTAGACGTTGCGCAGGCCGGCGGTCTCCAGCGTCAAGTGCGGTCCGTCCGGATCGAGCCGCCAGATGGTGCCGCCGGGCGCCTTCACCCCGGCGGCATGGCCGCTGGGATCCTCGTAGCGGGGCAGAAGATCGGCCTCGTAGAGTTTCTGGACCGGAGAATCGGCTGTCGGCGGCTCCCGAACGCCGGCGAAGTTCCCGATGCAGAGATAGAGGTAACCGTCCGGCCCGGCGACCACCGCATGGGGACCGTGTTCCTCCATCCCGCCGCGGAACTTGTGAATGAGTCGGACTTCGTCGGCCGCGTCGTCACCGTCCGTATCTTGCAACCGGTACAGGCCGGTGCCCTCGGGTCCCTGGCCGACGGCATAGATCGTTGCCGCGTCCCAGGCCAGAAGGCCCTGGCAGTTTCTGACCTTGCCCGAGAATTCCGTGGCTTTCTGGAACTTTCCGGCAGCGTCCGGTTCGTCGAGGATGACGATGGGACCATTTTCGCGTGAGACGACGGGCCGGCCTTCGACATCGAGCGTCATGCAGACGATCGACCCCGAGAGCACGGGTTCCGCCGCCACGTCGATCGTGAATCCCGGCTTGACGTGAAACCGGCCGGGGTCTGCCGGCCCCACCGGTCTCGCCACACCTGGCCTCTGGCCGGTCGGACCACCAGGAGGCATCACCGGGTCGAACGGCTTGCCGAGCAGCTCCTGCCATTGCTTCTTCTGGGCATCGGTAAGAATCATCTCCAGTTTCCCGCTGTACTCCATGCGGATCGCCATGATGCGGGGCATGATCTCCTGCGGTTGTGCCCTGCCCGATTGAGCTTCCTCCATCAGCGGTTGAACCTTTTTCTGCATTTCCCCGACGGTGGCCTGAAGCTTTTTCCGTTGCTCGTCCGTGATCTTCAATTCGGTTACGACGACCGGATCGGCCGGCAATGCCCAAGGCCCTTCCTGCTGGAGCGTCAGTTGCTGCAGCCGCTTGAGCTGTTCAGCCGTCAAGGTTTCCTTCAGGAGGGCATTCAGTTTCTCATGGGCTTTCCGACGATAGGACTGATCTTCTCTGGCTCGTTCCTCGGGCCCCAGACCCTGCATCTGCTGAAAATGCTGCATCGCTTCCTGAAAGTATCCGGAGGATGGTTTCAGCAGCTTTTTCCTTTGTTCGTCCGATGCCTTAAGCTCATCCAGCACTGCGTCCCGGTAGACGATGAACGGGCCGCCGAGGGCATTCGCGACCGCTTGGCGCGCCTCATCGGGGATTTGCTGCGGGTCGGGCGCTGGCTGCGCTGGCTGCGCTTGGGCGATTACGGTGTACGCCAGCAAGCCCAAGGCGGTTGCCATTCTTCTCATGGCCGTTTTCCTTCACTTGGTAGAACATCAAACAGGTTCTGCACGCGTTCCAATTCTGTTTCGATTTTGTTGCCTTCGTAAAACCAAAGTTGGCCGCGCACTCGGACCTCTTGTTCTGGCGAGCAGTCGGGTAATACGGGATCGGAGTGCAAACACGGAACAGGCGGATTGCACCAGGCACGACCGCACCGATCCCAGGCCGTCAAAATCCAGCGGTCGCCTGTCGCAGAGCGGACCGACGCAACCGGGCTGCGGAAAAGCTTATCGTCGTTATTCTGTCTGCTGAAATCCGGAGCACCTGCGAGCATGACGCAAATCTGAGTGCGTAGGCCCGTCAACATCTGGGAAGAGTCGTTTCGCACCCTCAGTTCCATTTCGACCAGCCCGACCGACGGGCGGACCTTTGCCCCGAAAGTGATGCGATTGGGAAGCCGTTGCTGCCGGCTCAAGCTGCCGTCCGGTTTGCGCTCCCAGTCGACGTTTTCCAGCCAGATGTTTCGCTCATCCCAAATCGTCGGAATGTGGGTGTGTGCCAGGTACGTCAGGCCCAGATTACTGAAGATCGCCTCGGGAAGATCGACCACGACATAACTCGTCTGGTCCCAGGCGGAAAAAATGCTGACTTTCGTGCCCCGTTGCGGCAAGATCGCCCCTTCGCGGTAGCCCTTGCGCGGATGTCGTCCCCCCGGATAGGGCAACACGCGAATCGTTTTTGCGTTTTCGGTGCCTGGCGACTGCTGCGAGGGATCGAGGCCGATTTGCTTGGCGCGAGCTTTGAGGGCCTCGACGTCAAGACCTGTTACCT
>Ga0307373_10009265_pt1 | contig 14767 bp, 10 predicted proteins | sample OX2MG_FD_202534 | JGI IMG/M metagenome (GOLD analysis project Ga0307373, IMG submission 202534) | Soil microbial communities from Risofladan, Vaasa, Finland - OX-2 | ecosystem: Environmental > Terrestrial > Soil > Coastal area > Acid sulfate soil | place: Finland: Risofladan, Vaasa | collected... | reverse complement strand
TGTTTTGCGGTTGCACGACGAAATTCGGCGCGCCGCCGAACGACAACGTCTGCCCGGTATGCATGGGGATGCCGGGGGTGCTGCCGGTGCTGAACCGGCGCGTGGTCGAGCTGGCGATTCGGATGGGGCTCGCGGCGCATTGCGAGATCGCGCGATTCTCGGTGTTCGCGCGCAAGAGCTACTTCTATCCCGATCTGCCCAAGGGCTATCAGATAAGCCAGTACGAGCTGCCGCTGTGCCAGGGCGGCTACGTCGAACTGCCCCGCAACGGCGGCGACGGCGCGCCGCACCGCATACGCCTGGTCCGAATTCACCTCGAAGAGGACGCCGGCAAAAATATCCACGAGCACGATGCCAGCCTGATCGATTTCAACCGCTCGGGCGTGCCGCTGGTCGAGATCGTCAGCGAACCCGACCTGCGCTCCGCCGCCGAGGCGGTCGAATATCTGCACGAGCTGCGCTCGATGCTGGTCTATGTCGGCGCCTCCGACGGCAAGATGGAAGAAGGCGGCTTGCGCTGCGATTGCAACGTCTCGGTGCGGCTGCGCGGCGCTGCGGAATTCGGCGTCAAGACCGAGATCAAGAATCTCAACTCGCTGCGTTTCGTCGAAAAGGCGATCAATTACGAAATTAAGCGGCAGATCGAGATTATCGAGTCGGGCGGCCGTATTATGCAGGAAACCCACCTGTTCGACCCCGAGCGCGAGGTGACGCGGCCGATGCGCTCGAAGGAGTTCGCCAACGACTACCGCTACTTCCCCGAGCCTGACCTGCCGCCGCTGCGTGTCGCGCCGGCGCTGATCGAAGAGATCCGGGCCACGATGCCCGAGCTGCCGGCCGAGCGCCGTGCCCGCTATGGGAGCGAGTTCGGACTGAGCGGCTACGAGGTCGGCGTTCTGACCCAGGAACGCGAGGTCGCCGATTACTTCGAGTCGATGATCCCCGGGCTCGCCAATCGCAAGAGCGCCGCTAACTGGGTGATGACCGAGGTCCTGCGGATCGTGAACGAGAGCGGCAAATCGATCGGTGAGGCAGTGCCGCCCCCGGCCCAGACCGGCGCGCTGCTCAAGCTGGTCGAGGAACAGAAGATAAGCCTCAACGCCGCGAAGGCGGCGTTCGCCGCGATGGTGAAGTCGGGCAAGAGCGCCGCCGCCACGATCGAAGAGCTGGGGCTGTCACAGGTCTCCGACGAATCCGCGATCGCGTCGGCCTGCGACGCGGTGCTGGCCGCCGAACCCGACAAGGTTGCCGAGTATCGCGCCGGACGCGACAAGCTGTTCGGTTTCTTCGTCGGTCAGGTGATGAAGGCGATGGGCGGCAAGGCGAATCCCAAGGTAATCAACGAGGTCCTGCGCAAGCGGCTGCAGGGCTGATTGCGATCGCCACGAAATCGCCGCAGCTGACCGGCCGGCGCTCTAGAACGGATAGTTGACGCCCGAGAACACCGCCAGGCCGTCATTGGCGTAGCCGAAATCCAGGAAGCCGACGACGTACGGCAGCGCGATGGCGCGCAGGCCGAGGCCGCCCGCCGGATGCAGCGCATCGATGCGGACCGGATTGCTGCTGGCGACGTGGTAGACGCGCCCCAGGTCGATGAACGGGGCGGCCTCCAGCGTGCCGTGGGTGTTGAAGACGTTGGCCTCAAAGATCCGCGTGCGCAGCTCGACGTTGGCCGACTCGAGATTGTTGTCGACGTAGCGGCCCGCGCCGTAACCGCGCCAGGTAACCTGATCCGACAGCGGTATCCCCAAATCGCTGACCTGGCCGGGTCCGTCGCCGCCCAGCCAGCTCATCTCCCAAAACGGAGTCTCGTTACCGGCCGGCACGTAACGCACATACATATTGCCCGCCAGCGTCATCCGGCTGTTGAGCGGAATATAGTGGCGCGCGTCGAACCCGAACTCGCTGTACGAGTACGAGCTGCCCAGCGCGCGGTCGGCGTCGCCGGCGAAAAAGCTCAGCAGCGAGCCGTGGGTCGGCACCTTCAGCGAATCGCGGGTGTCGTACGTCGCCATCAGGCGTCCGAGCAGCACCGTGCCGCCCTGGATGCCTTTCACATTCGGGAACAGGGTTCCCAGCGACGGGATGCTGTTGAACGCACCATGGAGGATACGCACCCAGCGCGGGCGGAAGTACGCCGCCACCTGGATGTTCTCGGTCAGGTTCACCCCGAGCAGCATGTCGCTGTAGACCTGTTCGGTCATGTAATTGGTCTGATTGTTGAAACTCGAATTATTACCGATGCCAAAGAAACGTTCGGTCGGATCGCGCTCGTACATGAAATGGATCTGCACCGAGAACCAGTGCTTTCTTTCCAGTCCAGTGGCGTAGTCGAGCTCGACATGACTAGCCATTCTTTGCGAAGCGCCGGCTATCGCGAACCACTCCGTGTTCTCTGAGGGGTATGCGAAGTAACGAAACGCGCTGCCCACACCGAGCGTGGTATTAACATTAAAGTCGGGGGCGAAGATCGAGTCGATCTGATGCTTCGCATCGGTGTTTAGAAAAGCGGCTAGCACGCCGACCGTGGTCCCGCTGTTCGGATCGGTGGCAATTTCGGGCACCGGGATAAACGGCCAGGTATCGGGATTGGTGGCGCTGAAGTTCTGCGGCAGCGGCCAAGTCGACGGATCGAGCAACGAAAACGCATCGGCCCTGGCTGCCGTCGCCAGGAACAGCAGACAGATAAGTCCGCACACATACTTCATCATCATTCGACCGTCATCCGCAGCCCCAGGTGCGGGAAAGGTGGCCAAAAATACTGCCAGAGTTGCCAGTTGGTATCAACACATCTACCAGTCGTCGGCCCGCCTGTCATTAAGCTCTGTGCGCGCCCCGCGTCGCCGGCTTTCCGCGAGGCCCGCGAATATGCAAGGATTCTGGCCCACATATGATTCACGAATCGCAGGGAGGTTCACCCCGATGGCCAAGGTAGACGGCGGCGCGCTGGTGGCGCGCGTGATGCGCGAGAACCGGGTACGCTACTGCTTCACGATCAACGGCGGCCATCTGTTCCCGATCCTCGCCAACCTCCGCAGCAACGAAATCAAGATGATCCATATGCGCCACGAGCAGACTACCGCCTACGCCGCCGACGCCTACGCGCGCATCAGCGGACAGCCCGGGGTGTGCATGGTCACGGCCGGCTGCGGGCTCACCAACGCGGTCACCGGACTGTGCGTCGCGGGCCTGACCGGCAGCGCCGTGGTCTGCATCGCGGGGCAGCATCCGAACACCGAAGATCATCTGGGATCGTTCCAGGAGGCCTACGGCTCGGAGGTCGTGGCGAGCTTCTCGAAGTTCACCAAGCGGGTGACCGACTGGAGCACGATCGAGTTCGATGTACGCTCGGCGTTCCGCGAAGCTATCTCGCCGCCGCAGGGCGTCGCGCTGGTCGAGGTTCCGCAGAACATCCTCTACCACGGCGACGACGATGCGCGGCAGCGGCACGGCGCACGGCCCTTCACCACCGAAGACGTACGCTCGGCCGGCGACCCGGCGAAGATCGATCGCACGCTCGAGATGCTGATGGCGGCGGAGCGCCCTCTGATCGCCGGCGGCGACGGACTGTTCTGGTCGCAGGCCGCGCCCGAGCTGAAGGAGTTCGTCGAGCTCACCTCGATTCCGGTCTATACCCGCCGCGCCGGCCAGGGGGCGGTCTCCGAGGAGCATCCGCTGGCGATTCGCGGCGCTTTCAAGAAGCCGTTCACCGGCCGCGCCGACGTGGTCCTCGCGCTGGGCTTCCGCTTCTGGAGCGGCGAGCACTTCGGGCAGCCGCCGACCTGGACCGACCAGGCGCGCTATATCCAGGTCGATCCCACGCCGACGCGTATCGGATGGCAGGTTAACGCGGACCTCCCGATAGTCGGCGATCCCAAGCTGGTGCTGCGCCAGCTCATCGCGCGGGCCAAGGAGCTGAAGCTCGATTTCTCGAAAAATCGCAACTCCCAATGGGTGCGCGAGATCGCCGAGGTGCGCAACAACTTCAACCGCATGATCCAGGAGAACGAAAAGAAAGCTCACGACCATCGCCCGATGCATCCGGCCCGCCTTACCCGCGACCTGGTCTCGGTGCTCGACAAGAACGCGACCGTCATCATCGACAGCTTCACGCTCTCGGGCTGGATGAGCCAGTGGCTCAACTGCCGCTTCCCCGGCCAGGTGGTCGACGCCGGCCCGCTGGCGCCGGTCGGCCACGGCATCGGCATGGCAATCGGCGCGCAACTGGCGCGGCCCGGCGCGCAGATCGTCGCGGTGATGGGCGACGGCGGTATCGGCATCGGCGGCTTCGACATGGAGACCGCGGCGCGCTACAAGCTGCCGATCATCTGCCTGCTGTGGAACAACAGCTCCTGGGGCCCGAGCTTCGAGTCGATGCCGTTGCTGAAGGATCGTACCGAGCCGTTCGATATGCTGCCGAAGATCCGCTACGACAAAATCTTCGCCGAGATGGGCTGCCATGGCGAGAACGTCGAGTCGCCCGACGAGCTGCTGCCGGCGCTCGAGCGCGCCTTCAAGTCCGGCAAGACCGCCTGCATCAACGTGATCGGCGACAAGACCATCGGCCATCCGACGCTCGGCGGCAACCTGCTCGGCTCGACCGGCTCCAACTGAGGGGCGACGCAACTGCGGCGCGGCGTGCGGAAAGATCAGCGCGCCGCGGTTACTCGCCGGCGCCGACCACTGATGACAGGCTGACCGCTTCGGCGGCCAGCGCCGGCACGTAGAACATCTCGGACGCACCCCACACGGTCACCGGCTCGAGGCGTTTTCCGATCGCCACCGGCGATCTGAAAATCTCGTCGAGGTTGGCGTTGATCCGCAGCGTGTTGGGGCGCAGCGGCGCGGCGATCCGGCCATTGCGAATCAGGTACGAATCGCCGGTGATGGTACAGGTGAAATCGCCCGCCCGCTGCCCGTTGATCGGATAGGTGTACCATACCCGCCCGACATAGATTCCGTTGCCGACCGCGCCGATAAGCTCGCGCTCGCTGACCCCGCCGCGCGCCCGCATCACGACGTTGGTGGCCGCCGCGGCCGGCGCGGAATCGAAGCGCCGCCCGCCGCCCTCGCCCAGCCGATAGCCGTTGGCCGCGTGGAAAAGCGGATCGGCCGGCGCCTTCGGACCGAGCTTCTCGCGCCGATGCTCATCATGTGCGAGCCGCTGCGCATCGTAAAAATTGGACAGCAGGCCGACCAGCCGCCCGTCGCGAATCAGTTGCGATCGGCGGGCCGGCAATCCCTCGCAGGTGAGGCGGCGCGCGATCGCCCGGCCGCGGGCCGCCGGCTCGTCCGCGATACTCAGCCGCTCGTCCATCACCCGATCGTCGAAGCGCCCATGATACGCCGAGTTGGAAGCGTGGAACGCCCCGGTAGTCAGCGACGGCACCAGCAGGTAGCAAAGGATTTCCGCAATCGGCTGCCGGCCGAGCACCACGCGATAACGCCCCGGCGTGGGTCGCTCGCCGTTGGTAAGCGCAAAGGCGCGCCGCACCGCGTCACGCCCGAGCGATGGAACCGTCCGGCGGAGTTCCGTCATTGACGCGCCCAGCGCGGTGGTGGTGCTCCGCGTGTCGAGCGCCTCGATGATCGCGGTCACCGACGAGCTGAAGTAGGCCGCCTGCTCGGCGCGAACCTCATCGAAATTCGAGCTGGCGACGGCGAAGCGGTCGCGCGTCAGCGAAAGATCGCCGCCTACGATCAATCCCTGCCGCTCGCTACCGGCCGCCACCTGGCGCGCAAACGCGCGCATCGCACCGTCGACGATTTCCCACGCCGTCTCCACCAGCCGCGCGCTGCCGGCCCTCATCAGGTCGCCACCCGCGCCGTTCGTGTAAAGCTTCAGCCGGCGCGGCGTCTCCGGCAGGCCGGGAGAATGCGGATCGATCACCGCCGCCCGCCGCGCCCGCGCGAGCGCCTCGCGAACCGCGTCGCCGCTCAGATCGCCGGCGATGAAACTGCTGCCGATCTCGTGGCGATCGCGGCGCGGGACGATCCGAATTGCGAATCCGTCGGCGCCCAGCGACTTGCATTCTTCGACGCCGCTGCTCGGGATGTCCGAGGTGTAGTTGAGCCGCATCACCAGTTGCTCGGCGCTCGAGCAGTAGAGTTCGAACTGGGCGAGGTCCGCCTCCGCAGCCAGGATACGCGCCCCTTCGCGCGCGAACTGTTTCAATGTCGCTATCGAAAGCATCCGCTCTCAGCCGCCGGCCAGGCGCGCGCGCGAGCGCAGCGTCGGCCCGCCGTTGGACATCCGCTTGGCCTGCATCGGCTGCCCCTTGCCGCAGTTGGGAATCGCGATCAATCGCAGATCGTTGCCGACCGCGTCGACGTTCATGAAGAAGCGCTTGGAGTCACCGAGCACGCTGCCTGATCGATAAAGCCGTCCCAGGCGTCCATGCTCGATTTCGTAAACGCGGCGCGCCGAGATGCGGAAGTTCTCGCGCGATTCGGCGATCGACGGAATCTGGCTGCCGCAGACGTAATAGCCGTGCTCGACCTCGCCGATGATCCGCGCCGGATCGTCCGTGCCGGGCATGAAGAAAGTGTTCGACATCCGGATCAGCGGTACGTAGCAGGCCGCGCTGGCACGCGCCGCGCCGTTGGGCTCGGCGTCGAGGATCGCGGCGGTGATGCACGAGTTGAGGAAGCCGCGAAAGACGCCGCGATCGATATGCATCACGCGCCGCCCGGGCGTACCCTCGTGGTCGTAACGATAGTGGCCGTAGCCGGCCAGCGCCGGATCGGAGCAGGCCGACAGCATCGGCGATCCAATCTGCTTGCCGATTTCGTTTTGTGACGGCGAGCGCAACAGCCAGCTCCGTCCCGCATAGGCCGCTTCCATCTTGAGCGCCCGATCGGCCTCGCTCGGATGGCCGACGATTTCGTGGGCCAGCAGCGCGTTGAAATGCGGGTCGGTGACGACCGTGACCTCGCTTTGCGGCGGCTTCAGGAGCGGCGCATCGGCGAGTTCGGCGGCCTCGCGCGCCATCGCGACCGCAAAACCGACCAGGTCCGGATGGGGCTGCAGATCGCCGGACCAGCCCTCGGCGAGCGCTTCGAAACCGCGCTGCTGGCCGATGGTGTCGTAGGTTTCCTGATGGCCGCGCGGGGTTTCCGCGACCACGTAGCAATCGCCCTGCGAGAAGGCGAAGGCCTGCGTAATCGCCGCGCCCGCAGTGCTGACGAACAGCTCGCGCCTGAGCTCGCTGAGCGCGGCCACCGCGTTATAGACGATCGCAGATGAAACCCCGCGCGCGCCGGCCGAGGCTTCGCGCGCGATTCGTTGCAGCGCCTGCGGGTCGAGCGTGCGCGGATCGTCGCGAAACGCCGCGGGCACGTCGTCGCGCACCGGGGACGCGAATCGTCGCCCCGCCTCGAGCGATAGCACGCCGCGCCGGCGCAAAGCCGCGCCCGCGCGCGCGCTGGCGCGGGCGCGCTGGTAGGCTTCGTCCAGTCCGGAACGCAAGGCCGCGACAAGCTTGTTCCGATGGAGCGCGAGGCGGCCGATTTCTGCGCCGACCTGCCCCGTGCCGATGAAACTCCCGGCGCCGCGCGCTGCCCGGCCGAGGAGCTGCGCCGCGTCGACCCATACCGTCACCCCGAACGACGCACTTTCATTCTCGAGGCTCTCGCGCGGCTCGCCGTCATTGGCGACGCATGAGCGATGGAACACCACCTCGAAGCGCAGATCGGCGTAAATTGCGCCGCGATGGGCGCGTGCGAAGCGATTCAACAGCGCTTCGCCGTCGCGGCGCAGAAAATCGACCGCGTCGAACAGATCGTGATTTGTCATCCGGGGTTCGGTCCGATCGGCAGGCTAGATAATGCCGGCGCTGCGCAGTTCTGCCAGCTCGCCGGAGCCCAGACCGAGCAACTCGCCATAGACCTGCGCATTATGCTCGCCGAGCAGCGGCGCGGGGCGCATCTCGACCGGCGAGTCTTCGAGCTTCACCGGGCACGCCGGCATCGTCACCTCGCCGCGCACCGGATGGTTCATCTTCACCATCATGTCGCGCGCGACGAGCTGCGGGTCGCTCAAGATTTCCAGGCTGTCGAGCACCGCGCCGGTGGCGACGCCTACCTCGCCGAGGATTTTCATCACCTCGTGCTTGCTGCGGCGCGCAGTCCATCCGCCGATCAGCTCATCGACCTCGGCCGCGTTCTCGACCCGCGCCTCGCCGGTGCGAAAGCGCGGATCCTGAGCGAGCTCGGGACGGCCGAGCGCCGCGCATAGCGCGCTCCACATCTCGGAGGTCGAGCAGAACACCACCACGTAGTCGTTGGCACCGCCCGGCGCGCACTTGTAGAGATATCTGACATTGGTAACCGGCACCGTGTTGCCATGGCGCACCACCGGCTTATGGTCGATGAAGGTCTGCAGCATCGCGACCCGGGTGAGATTGACCACCGCGTCCTGCATCGAGAGCTCGACCTTCTGCCCGCGCCCGGTCCGCTCGCGCTGGATATAGGCCGCCAGCACGCCGCAGGCGGCGTGGATGCCGGTGCCGGTATCGCCCACCGTCGGCGCCGGCTTGAGCGGCTCCGAATCCGCATACCCGGTCATCGAAAACGCCCCGCCGCAGGCCTGCGCGATCATGTCGAAGCTCTTGTAGGTGCTGTAGGGTCCGTAGGTGCCGAAGCCCTTGATAGTCACGTAGATCAGGCGCGGATTGATCTCGCGCAGACGGTCGTAGCCGAGTTCGAGGCGCTCGAGCGTGCCGAGCGAAAAATTCTCGGACAAGACGTCGACCTTGCTCACCAGGTCGGTGAAGATCTTACGCCCGCGCTCATGCTTGAGATCGAGCGTGATGCTGCGTTTGTTGTTGTTGAGCATCAGGAAGTAGTACGAGTCGGTCCCGGGCTTATCGACGAACACGCGGCGGCCCTGCTCGCCATGGCGCGGCGCTTCGAGCTTGATCACGTCCGCGCCGAGCCACGCCAGCATCTGCGTGCACGAGGTGCCGGCCTCGAACTGCGTCAGGTCGAGAACCTTGACGCCCGCCAGTGCCTTTTCCATCGACGTCCTCCCGCAGTTTGCTGGCAATCCTGAACGGCCCGCGCATGGGGCCCCGATCAGGTTCTATCGCCGAGCGCCCGCCCCCGGCAAGGCAGGGCTGAGCCCTGCACCCGATAACGTTGCGCTGAGGATCCTTAATCGGCTTCATCGCTAAACGGGCCTCACGGTTTCTGCTAGGTTTGTTCGAGCACTATCGTCAGATGACTCAGCAGATAACTCAGGCGACCATCAAACTCGCGCGGATCCGCGACGAACTCAACCGGCTTTTTCTCGAGCGGGCCGAACTGATCGACGGCGCGCTGACCGCCCTGCTCTCGGCCAGCCACGTGCTGATCATCGGGCCGCCCGGCACCGCCAAATCGATGCTCGCCGACGAGCTGTGCCGGCGCATCGAGGGGGCCGGCTATTTTCAATGGCTGCTGACCAAGTTCAGCACGCCGGAGGAAATTTTCGGCGCCGTCAGCCTCAAGGGGCTCGAGCAGGACGACTACCGGCGCGTCACGACCCACAAGCTGCCCGAGGCGCATATCGCCTTCCTCGACGAAATCTTCAAGGCCAACTCGTCGATCCTGAACGCGCTGCTGACGATTATCAACGAACGCTTCTTCCACAACGGCCGCGAGCGCGTCGCGGTGCCGCTGATCAGCATGTTCGGCGCCTCCAACGAGCTGCCCGATGAAGACGAACTCACGGCGCTCTACGACCGCTTCCTGCTGCGCTTCATGGTCGATTACCTGACCGAGGACTTCCGCTTCCTCAAGATGCTGGAGGGCGCGGAGTCCGCCGAACGCACCACGCTGACCTTCGCCGAGCTCGAGGAGCTGAGCGCGGCGGCGCGCGCCGTGACGATTCCGGGCGCGCTCCTGTCGACTATCGCCGAGCTGCGGCGCGAGCTCGGGCGCCAGCAGATCGTCGCGTCCGATCGCCGCTGGCGCAACGCGCTCGGCGTGCTGCGGGCGCACGCGCTGCTGCTCGGACGCACGGCCGCGACCGAGGATGATCTGCTGTTCCTCGAACATCTGCTGTGGAAAGATCCCGAGGAGCGGCCCAAGGTCCGCGATACGCTGCACCGCCTGATCAAGGGCTACGAGGAGGAGGCGCGCGAGCTGCTGATCCAGAGCGAAGAGTTGCGCGACTACGCCGAGCGCAGCTGGGACAGCGAAGAGCTCAAGAGCCGCGCCCTGGTCGAGGCCCATACCAAGATCGCGAACATCCTGGTCAAGTTCGAAAGCCTGATGCGCGAGGCGGCCGAGGGCGGCCGCGCGGTCGCCGGGGTCGAAGCGATGCGCTCGCGGGTGCGCGAGATCCAGCAGGGGATGCTGCGCCAGCTCTAGCAGCGATCGCGATGGCAGCCGAAGAACGAACCCCTGCGATCGTGCTGCGTGCGCGCGACTATTCGGAATCCGATCGAATCGTCACGCTGCTGACGCGCGACATGGGCAAGCTCAGCGGTATCGCGCGCGGCGCCAAGGCTTCGCGCCGGCGCTTCGCCGGCAAGCTCGAACCGTTCTCGCACGTGATGGCCTACTTTCGCCGCCGCCCGCTGGGCCATCTGGTGTTCCTCACGCGCGCCGAGGGGGCCGACCTCGCACCGATCATGCTCGACGACGACCTCGGCAAAATCGCGCTCGGCAGCTACATGCTGGAGCTGACCGACGCGCTGGCCTCCGAGGAGACCGAGGCGGCCGAAGCCTACCTGATCCTGTCGACCGGTCTGCTGATGCTCGGCGAGGCGGGCGCCGGCGCGGCGCTGCGCCAGGCCTTCGAGTTGAAGATCCTCGGCTGGGCCGGCTTCGGACTCGAGTTCGATCGATGCCGGGTGTGTGCGACGCCGAGCGCCGGCGTCGGCATGCGGCTCTACTTCGTGGTGGCGCGCGGCGGCGTGGTATGCGCGCGCTGCCGCGAGCAGGCCCCCGAGGGCGGCTTTCCGCTCTCTGCCGCCAGCGCCGCGGCGCTGGCGCGGATGGGCGCGGCGTCGCTGGAAGCGGCGGCCGCTGCGGATGCGGCCGGCGCCGACGGCGGCGCGAGCCTCGCACGCTTTATCGGGTCGATCGTGGATCGGCGGCTGCGATCGGTCGAGTTCCTGGAGTCAATGATGCCCTCGGGCAACGGCTCCGTGCGCTAGTCGCGCCGGTCGTCAGATTCGACGATCACCGGCGCCGCCAGACGCCTCCCGTCGTGCTCGACCAGCATCATGCCGCAGTTCGAGGGCACTCCGGCCCCGGCCATCACGCCGGCCAGATGGATCCACGCGGTCATCATCACGGCGCCATGGCTCACGATCACCAGTTCGCGATCGCGGTTTTCGCGCGCCAGCCGGTTCAGCACCGGCGCGATTCGTGAGCGCACATCCTCGAAACTCTCGCCACCGCCCGGCGGCCGCCACGCCCAGCGCGCGATCGGATCGAAGGCCAGCGCCGCAGTCTCGACGTCGTAGGATTCGCCGGCCAGCGATCCGAAGCGCCGCTCGAACAGGTTGGGTTCGATTTCGAGCGGCAGGCTGAGAGCCGCCGCGATAATCCCGGCGGTCTCACGCGCCCGCGCATAGGGACTCGCGATCACCAACGCGGGCTCGAACCTGCGCGCGATCCGCCGGGCAGCAACCTGCGCCTGCTCGCGGCCGCGCGCCGTCAGCGGCACCGAAGGGGTGATGGTGAAGCGGCGCTCGCGATTACCCTCGCTCTCGCCGTGCCGGACCAGAATCAGCCTGCCCATACGAATCTAAAGTTCGACTTTAAGTTGAAGTTTTGTCGGATCGCGCCGCGCCGCCGCCCGCCGGCGGACGGTCACCGGGTTCTGCCCCGCCGCCGCCGGTGGCGGGCGCACCGGCCGCCTGGCGCATCCGGACAAACGGCTCGAGCAGGTCGATCGGCACCGGGAAGAGCGTGGTCGAGTTGTGCTCGGTCGCGATTTCGCCGAGCGTCTGCAGATAGCGCAACTGCAGCGCGATCGGGTTATGGCTCATGATCTCGGCCGCGTCGGCCAGCCGCTGCGCGGCCTGGAACTCGCCCTCGGCCGCGATTACCTTGGCCCGGCGCTCGCGCTCGGCCTCGGCCTGGGCGGCGATGGCGCGCTGCATGTCCTGCGGCAGATCGATATTCTTGATCTCGACCAGCACGACCTTGATACCCCACGGCTCGGTCGATGAATCGATTATCTCCTGGATGCGGGCGTTGAGCTTCTCGCGCTGGCTCAGCAGATCGTCGAGCTCGCTCTGCCCGCCGACCGAGCGCAGCGTGGTCTGCGAAAGCTGGAGCGTGGCGAACAGGTAATCGGCGACCTCGGTCACCGCGCGCGACGGATCGACCACCCGGAAGTAGAGCACCGCGCTGACCTTGACCGTCACGTTGTCGCGCGTGATCACGTCCTGCGGCGGAATATCGAGCGTCACCGTGCGCAGGTCGATCCGCACCGGCCGCTCGACGATCGGAATGATGAAGACCACGCCCGGGCCGCGATAAGGCGTCAGCCGGCCGAGCCTGAAGACCACCATCCGCTCGTATTCGTTGAGCACGCGCAGACCGCTCAGCACGATCAACACCACGATTCCGACCGCAACACCTATTCCCACCATGATGAGTCCCCTCCCGGGTTGGTCTTGGTAGCGAAAACTCGACGCTGGTCCCGCGGCTGGCCGCCGGCGCCGGACGCAGCGCCGCGATCAGCCTCGCTCGCTGCCCTCGATCGGCCGCACTTCCAGTTCGAGTCCGCGCACCGCCGTCACCAGCGCGCGCATCCCGGGCGTCAAAGCCTGGTCGCTGCTGGCGCGCCACAGCTCGCCATGCACGAACAGATGGCCGGGTGTGCCCGGGCCGATCGGCTCGCGGACCTCGCCGACCTCGCCGATCAACCCTTCGCTGCCGGTTTTGGCGCCGCCGCGCCGCCCGCTGATCACCAGGTAGCCGAGCCCCAGCACGGCGGTGGTCAGCACCGCCGCAGCGCCCGCGATGATCCCGCGATTTATCGTCACATTGGTCTCGCTGGTGTTGATCAGCAACAGCGATCCGATCACGAACGCGATCACGCCGCCGATTCCCAGCACCCCGTAACTGGTGACGAACACCTCCGTCACCAGCAACCCGACGCCCAGCAGCATCAGCAACAGGCCCGAAAAATTGATCGGCAGGACCTGGAACGAGGTCAGCGCGAGCACCAGGCAGATCGCACCGGCCACGCCGGGCAGAAACACGCCCGGATGGGCGAACTCGAAATAGAGCCCGAGCAAGCCGCCGATCATCAGCAGGTACATCAGGTTGGGATCGGCCAGCGTATTGAGCAGGCTCTGTCCGGTGCTCATCTCGCGCGGCACCACCAGCGCGCCGGCGAGATGCAGCACCAGCGGCTCGCCGCGCACCTTCACGGTGCGTCCCGAGGCTTGCGCCAGCACGCTCTTGAGATTGGGCGCGACCAGATCGACGATATGCTTGGCGAGCGCCTCGTCGTCGGTGGCCGACGCGCTCTGCCGCACCGCCGCTTCCATCCATCGTTCATTGCGGCCGCGTTCACGCGCGATACTGCGGGCAAAGCTGGCGGTAAAATTTTCGAGCTTGGTGCCGACCACGCCCTTGATTCCGCTCCCGGTCATCTCGACCGGATGCGCCGCGCCGATACTGGTGCCCGGCGCCATCGCGGCGACGTTCGCCGCTTCGGTGATGAAGGTGCCGGCGGAAGCAGCGGCCGCCCCGGCCGGCGCCACGAAGACGATCACGGGCACCGGCGCGTTCAGGATATCGCGCACCATGCGCCGGGTTGAGCTGAGCAAGCCGCCCGGCGTATCAAGTTGGATCACGAGCGCAGCGGCGCCACGCGCGTAGGCGTCAGCGAGCGAGGCTTCGAGGTAGTCGGCAACCGCGGGATTGATCATCCCCTCGATCGTTATCAGCTCGACCCACGGCGTCGCCCCGGCCTTGGCCTTGGCCGCCGGCTCGGTGCCGCCAGCGGAGCCCATCACGGCCAGCAAAATCGCGCCCATCGCGAGGGCGGCAAATCGCGGGCGTCGGTATGGCCCGACCGGATTCATCGTGAAGATCCGCCGCGGCGCGGAATCGGCCGGCCGAGAACTTTCAGCACTTCCTGGATATCGGACCATACCAGCCGCTTGTCGCCGGGATTGCGCAGCAGGTAGGCGGGATGGAAGGTCGGCATCAGCTTGATACCGCGCATTTCGTGCCAGGTGCCGCGCAGTTTGCTGATCGGCGTCTTCACCCGGAGCAGCGCCTGCACGGCGAAGGTTCCCAGCCCGACGATCACGCGCGGCGCGACCAGTTCGATCTGGCGCATCAGGAACGGCTCGCAGGCCGCGACTTCGTCGGCTTCGGGATTACGGTTGCCGGGCGGACGGCACTTGACCACGTTGCAGATGTAGACGTCGCTGCGCGCCATCCCCATCCCGCGCTCGATGATATCGGTAAGCAACTGTCCGGCGCGGCCGACGAACGGCTCGCCGCGCGCATCCTCTTCGGCGCCCGGCCCCTCGCCGACGAACATCAGCTCGGCCCCGGGGTTGCCGACCCCGAACACCAGGTTGGTGCGTCCGGGCGCCAGTTTGCAGCGCTGGCAATCGCCGATGAATTCGCGCAGCGCGTCGAGGTCGGCGGTTTTTTCGAGGCCCGGATGGGTGGCTAGCAACGCGCCGCTGGCGACGGCGCGCCGCGGCGCGCCGTCGCCACCAGCCGCGATAGGTGGGTTCGGGGCGGTCTTCGACCGCGCCGAACCCACCGCTGCCGCCGCTGCTGCCGTGGTCGGGCG
>Ga0307373_10009259_pt1 | contig 14773 bp, 14 predicted proteins | sample OX2MG_FD_202534 | JGI IMG/M metagenome (GOLD analysis project Ga0307373, IMG submission 202534) | Soil microbial communities from Risofladan, Vaasa, Finland - OX-2 | ecosystem: Environmental > Terrestrial > Soil > Coastal area > Acid sulfate soil | place: Finland: Risofladan, Vaasa | collected... | reverse complement strand
GCCTGATCGAGTTGAGGGCCTCGGCACCGATGTTCCGGCTCAATCTCTTCCGGATCCGCGCCTACGTGTTCGGCACCATCTCCAGCTTCCTGGCGGCCCTGGGCCGGGGCGGGTTGATGTTCATGATGGTGATCTGGCTGCAGGGGATCTGGCTGCCACTGCACGGCTACAGCTTCGCGGCCACCCCGCTCTGGGCCGGCATCTACATGATGCCGCTGACAGTGGGATTCCTCCTGGCCGGCCCGGTCTCGGGGGCGCTCTCTGACCGTTTCGGGGCCCGCCCCTTTGCGACCGGCGGGATGCTGGCGGCGTCGGCCAGCTTCCTCTTGCTCGAGCTGCTGCCGATAAGTTTCTCCTATCAACTGTTCGCCCCCCTGCTCCTTCTAAACGGGCTGGGCATGGGCGCCTTCGCCTCGCCCAATCGGGCGGCGGTGATGAACAGCCTTCCGCCCGAGCACCGAGGGGCGGGAGGGGGGATGAACGCGACCTTCCAGAGCTCAGCCCAGGTCCTCTCGATCGGCATCTTTTTCACACTGGTGATCGTGGGGCTGTCGGGCACCCTCTCCAGCAGCCTGGAACACGGGCTGGTTCGGCACGGGGTTCCCCTGGCGGCCGCCGCCCGGGCCGCCTCGTTGCCTCCCGTCTCGACGCTCTTCGCCGCGTTCTTGGGCTACAACCCGATGCTTCACCTGCTGGGCGCACACACCCTTTCGCTGCTCCCCAAGCGCACGGCGGCGCTTCTGGTCGGGCGCAGCTTTTTCCCTAATCTGATCTCGGCCCCGTTCGGGGCCGGACTTCACGCCGCCTTCGACTTCTCGATTGGGTGCTGTCTGATCGCGGCGGCAGCCTCCTGGTCCCGCGGCAAGCGCTACGTGTACCGGGCCCGGGCGTTGCCGGCCAGCAATCGCGGCGAGATCATCACTCCCCAGGACAACCTCTAGCCCACCTCGCCGGGCGGGTGATCGTCGGGCCGGGGTGGGAGCCGGACTAGGCCGTCTGTCCTGGTCGCCCCCTCCGCTGGTGACCCGACCCTTGGGGCAGGTGCCCTGTCGCGCCCGACCGGGCCACCATCCCTCGTCTGGATGGCGGGATCTTGGCGGATGTCCCTTTCCTGCGGAGGACCGCCTCGAGGAACTTCCACGTCTGGGTCGCCGAGCGCGCCTCCTCCCTCGACTCCGAACAGGCGCTGGTGAACTCCTACCCTCCCGGGTGGGACATCGCCCAGGTCTGCTTCCTGACCCCGGCTAGCGGCGAGCGTCCGCCCTCGCCCGCGAGGGCGATCGAGCGATCTCGACCGGAGCCAGGGCGTCCAGCAGGCGCGAGCCCCTCAGGGCCAGCTCCAGCCGGAGCCGGTCCTCGGGATTGCTCCAGTTGCCCACCAGGTCCTCGATCCGCTCCATGCGATAAAGCAGGGTGTGTCGATGAACGCCAAGGGATCGTGCGGCGGCGCTCAGGCCGTCGTGGCTGAGCACAGCCTCCAGAGTCTGCCGCAAGGGCACCCGCCGGGAGCGTTCGCGCTCCAAAAGCGGACCCAGAGTCGCCTCGACGAAGTCGCGGAGTCCCTCCAGGTCATGTACCCAGGCGAGGTAGGGGTGGAGCTTCGAGGTGTCGTAGACCCGCTGTTCAGGCAAGAGGATCTGGCCCACCGTCAGGGCGTCCCGGGCCGAGCGGACAGCCGCCGGGACCTCCCCCAAGCTGGCCACGGCAGGGCCGAGCGCCATCTGCCAGGGGGGCCGCTCGGATCCCCCGGCCACCTGGAGCAGCCGCTCCAGAGTGCCGATCCGGGCCTGGGCCGGCACCAGGGCCACTACATTCGATTGATAGAGGGCAACGTGCGCTCCGACGACCATCCAAGCAGTGGCGATCGTCGCCTCCGCCGAGGTGTCATCCGCGCTAACCACCACCGGTCGGTAGGGGAACTCGAGGACTGTCCCCCCCTCGGCCGCCTTAGCGACCATGTCCTGGTCGGCGGTGCCGCCCAGGACCTCGCTGAAAAACTGGTCGTACTGACGGTCCTGCTCCCGGCGCACCCGCTCCCGGGTCTCCAGGTAGCTCGTGCTGACCGCGACGCTGATGGCATCGAGGTAGTCGAACAAGGGCCCGACCGCGGTGAGCACGGACTGGGCTTCGATCTCGGGATGGATCCGGACCGCGTCGATCACGTGCTGCCAGATCACCAGGGCGGCCACCCGGTAGGCGCGCAGGATGGCGTCCAGGGGAACACCGGTGCTGGCCAGCCGGCCGCCCATCCGCGATAGCTGCTGGAGTTCGGCCTGCGAGGGTGGGCGCGACTCCGCCCACAGCGAAAGCATGGTCCCTACCCCTTCCCTACAGGCGGCCAGCACCTCGCTTCCGAACGCTGAGCCGCCGCCGAACCCTTCCGCGAGCGGTATGGTGCGGGCCATCTCGATCGCCATCCGGCGCGCCACCCGATCGACCCTGCGGCGCAGCGACTGGATGATGATCGGGCTCACCGACGGCGTCGCGGCGTAGCCGCGGCGGTCGCGTCCCGCCCGTCGGCCGGCAACCTCGGAAGTCATCGTCCTTCCAGAATAGATCACCGATCAGCGGCCGGCGGCCGAGTCGTAGCGAGCCGGGGAGACGGGACCCCGATGACGCGTGCTGGGCGCACCCCCCGTTGGCATCCGAACCGGCGCGGATGGAGGTTCCGACTCGCGCCCGCAGGTGCCTCGAGTGGGGCCGACGCCAGCTTGGCCTCGACCGTCAGAATCTCCGTCAGACCGAATCGGGCCGGCCGACAGCAACTAAGGGCGGGTTCGATGTCCGACCGATGACGTATCTGAGGAGACCACCTTCGTGCTCGCCGCGTTCGCGACCGCCGCCGGCGGTGAACAACCGCTGGACAACCTGGCCGTCGGCGAACGCGAGCGACCCGCTCCGACCGAAGGCGCCGTGCTGCTGCGGACCCGGGCCGCGTCCCTCAACCGCCACGACCTGTGGACCCTCGCCGGGGTAGGGGCGCCCCCGCAGTTCCCCTGGACGCTCGGCTGCGACGTCGCCGGGACGGTGGACAGCTACGGCCCGGGGACCCCGGAACGGCTCTCGGTCGGCACTCGGGTGGTCGCCCACTCGGTGATCACGTGCGGAGTCTGCGACGCCTGCCTGGGGCCGGACGAGACCGGATGTCGCAAGTTCAGCATGCTCAGCGAGGGCAGCTGGGAGGGCACCTTCTCGGAGTACTGCGTGGTCCCGTCCGTGAATCTCTTCGCCATCCCCGACAATCTCAGTTTCCAGGACGCCGCGTGCCTGCCCACCGCGTACCTGACCGCCTATCGGATGCTCTTCACCAAGGCCGGCCTCCGCCCTGGACATACCGTGTTGATCCAAGGCGCCGGTGGCGGGCTGGCGACGGCCGCCGAGGCGCTCGCTTTGGCGGGGGGACTTCGGGTGATCGTCTCGAGCCGCGACGCGGCCAAGCGAGCGGCGGCCCTGGCACGCGGCGCCCACCACGCCGTGGCGACCGGGCCCGAAGCGATCGGCGACGTCCTCCGCCTCAGCGGTGGCGACGGGGTGGACGCGGTGATGGAATCGGTGGGAGAGGCCACCTGGGCGACCAGCCTGCGGGTGCTCAGGCGGGGCGGGGTGGTAGTGGTCGCTGGGGCGACTTCGGGGGCGGACCCGCCCGCCGACCTCCGTCGCGTCTTCTGGAGACAGCTCCGAATCAGCGGGTCGACGATGGGCACCCGCGACGAGTTCGGAGCCCTGCTCAGCACGGTCGCGGCGACCGGAATGCGGCCTGTGATTGACAGCGTCTACCCCCTGGCTGAGGCGGAGACCGCGTTCCGACGCATGGAGTCGGGAGCGGGTACCGGGAAACTGGTGCTTCTCTCCGACTGAGCGCGGACCTGGATCGACGGCCGTCCGGGCCACCCCGAGCTCCTCCTCACTCGAGGCGACAGGCCCGATCCAGGATTCTTCTCCCCTCCCCAGGGACTAGGATCGCCACTGAAGTGACCCCGCCGCGGAGCGTTTTGGCCGCCGCCTTGATCATGGTCGTGGGGAGCAGCCTGGTGGCTGCGTGCTCCTCCCATCCAACTTCACGAGCCCGTCCCCCGGCACGCACCTCCGCGTCGCCGAAGGAGAGCCCGGCCCAATCTCCCAGCCCATCCCCCAGCACTCTGGTCCTAGCCGTGGCTAGCCTCCCTACCTCATTCGGGATACCGCGAGCGAGCATCACCTATCCCACCTCGCTGCGCGTTCTGGCTCCGACCGAATTTGCCGCGGAGGTCGCCGGGTACGGAGTCGCGGGTGCGGTAGTGGTGGGGCCGGCCGGGTGGACCGGGGTGGGCCGGGTCGGAGCGGACGGAAGCGTGGCCTTCACGCTCTACCCCGCCGGGTCCTCCGCCAGCGCCGGGCCAGAGATGGTCTTCCAGTTCGACGGCGCCTGCGTGGGCTGCGCCTGGGGCGACGCCAGCGCTTACTTCCCAGCGGTAGCTCAAGCACTCCCGTCGGCGGGGACAGGTCCGGCCTCGACACCTCCCCCGGGGCTCCAGACCGAATCTCTGGGGCCGGGACTGATCGGTTACAGCCTGGCTGCGAACCCCGGGCTCCAGACCAACGGGGTGGCCTACACCAACCTGCCTGAGACCACCTCCGACCCCGTCTTCGACGACCTTCAGGTAACCCTGCCGCTGGCCGAGCACTCACTTGCCACGGTGCTCCTGAACGCCTTCGTCGCCCAAGAAGACAGATATCTCTGCGCCAGCGGAGCTCCCTCGGCCACGGTGTCGCTGACCCTCACCCAGGGAAGCTGCTGATCGCCAGGGCGAGTACCTCTGCCTCCGGCGCCCCGCCTACCTGAGCCGGCGGGGACGAATCCGGCCCAGCTACGCTGACGCAGCCTTGCTGGGCCGGAGCTGGTGTCGGGTCAGCCGAGGGGGGAGCGCACTCGCCGGGACCGGGCGTCCGTACAGAAAACCCTGGAGCTCCTCGCAGCCGTCGCTGATCAGGAATTCGGCTTGATCCCGGGTTTCGACCCCCTCAGCCACGACCTTCAGACCCAGCCCGTGGGCCAGGGCCAGGGTCGCCCCGACGATGGTGGTGTCCTCGTCGTGGGTTCCGATCCCGCTGACGAAGGAGCGGTCGATCTTGAGGATCTGGAAGGGGAGCCGCTGCAGGGCGGTCAGCGAGGAGTTGCCGGTACCGAAGTCGTCGATGGCGAGGATTACCCCGATGTCGCGCAGCTGCGCGAGAGCTCGGGCTGCCGACATCGGGTCGGTGATCAGGACGCTCTCGGTCACCTCCAGGATGAGCCGGTGGGGGTCGAGGCCGGAGTGCTCCAGGGCGCCCCGGACGTCATCCAGGAGCTCGCGATCTTGGAGCTGCGCCACCGAGAGGTTTACCGACATCGTGAGGTGGGCCGAGCTCGGGTCGGCGTCTGTCCACTGGCGCAGGGTGGCACACGCCTGGCGCAACACCCAGCGCCCGATCGCAGAGATGCTGCCACTCTCTTCGGCCAGCGCGATGAACTTGTCGGGGCTGAGCACACCGCGGTCGGGATGGAGCCAGCGCACCAGGGCCTCGACGCCTACCGTCCTCCCGGTCGCGGCCGAGATGATCGGCTGATAGTGCAGCCTCAATTCCCCGCGCTGGGCCGCCCCGCGCAGGCCGCTGGAGAGTTCGACCCGGTCCTGGAAGGCCCGATCGAGCGCCTCGTCCAAAACTTGGAAGCTTCCCCGCGAAACCTGTTTGGCGTAGTGGAGGGCGACCCCCGAGCGGCGCACCACCTCGGCTGGACTCTCACGCCGGTACTGCATCGCCACTCCCGCGGTCACCTCGATCTCGAGCTCGCGGCCGTCGATGAGGTAGGGCTGGGTGAGCGCCTTGAGAAGCCTGCCCACCACTGACTCCAGGGAGGCCGGATTGACCCCCTCCAGCAGGACCCCGAACGCCGCACCCTCCAGTCTGGCGACCACGTCGGTGGGGCGCACCGAGTTGGCGAGGCGCTCAGCGAAGGCTCCCAGGAACTGATCGCCGGCGGAATGGCCGAGAGCATCGTTGACCTGTTTGAAGTGATCCAAATCTATCGTGATGACCCCGACCTGGCGTCGCGACGCAGGAGCGAGCAGTCGCAGCTGCTCGAGCAGGCCGTTTCGGTTCGCGAGCCCGGTCAGGTCGTCGACCCGGGCCTGCCGGACCAGTTCGCTCTCTGCCGCTCGGCGGGCGGTGATGTCGTGGTAGGCACCCAGCGCCCCGATCACCGCTCCGGAGCGGTCGTGGAGGGCTACGGTCGAGAGAGCGACTTCGACCGCGTGCCCGTCGCGGTGCCGGCGCCGCACCTCCATCGCCTTGACCTCCAGCCCCTCGATGGCGCTGCTCAGGATCCGGCGCGACTCCCCGCGGGATTCGTCGTCGACTATGGGCAGCTCGACGCCAAGCACCTCCGCGGCGGGCCAGCCGAAGAGTCTCTCGGCGGCCGGGTTCCAGAGCATCACCCGGCCTTCCAGGCCGACCACGACGAGGGCGGTGGGCGAGCCGGTGACCGCGGCCCGCAGCAGCTCCTGGCCGGAGAGGCGGAGGTCGGGGGCGATCGCGAGTTCCTCAGGGAGTCCGAGCGAGGTGACCGTCGAGCCGGCGCTTTTGACCAGGGTGCCGGTCGGCTGCCGACCGAGCCCTTGAATCGCGGGCCGCTGTGTTACCACCCCCGAACCCTTGCCGGTCCGGCCCGAATGGTGAAGGACCATGCCCTCCAGCCTAGGTGCGGTCGATCCCCGTTCTGCGACGTGGCGGTGAAGTCATCGTCACGCGGCGGTCATCGAAGTGATTTTGAAGTGGGTTAGGCAGTGCGGGACGGGCACCGGGCTCGTATTCCCGCGGCCCCGGGACACCCGGCCCGGAGCTATACCGAGAAGAGCCCGGTCGCCGAGGCTGAGGCGGATCCCGGCGGACGCCGTCGAGCCGCGCTCGGCTACCCCTACTCGGCGTCCAGCTCCACCACCAGCTCCTCCACCCGCTGCCGGATCTCCTCGCGGAGCCGGCGCACCTCGGCGACCGGGCGGCCCTGCGGGTCCGGGAGTTCCCAATCGATGTAGCGCCGGCCGGGGATGTAAGGGCAGGCATCCCCGCAGCCCATGGTGACCACCACCTCCGCCCACTCGGCCAGACCCTGGGTGAGCCCCTGCGGATTCCGCTGGGACAGGTCGACACCGACCTCCCGCATCACCTCGACCACTTCAGGGTGAACCCGCTCGCCCGGCTCCGTCCCCGCCGAGCGAGCCTGGTGGCGGCCTTCCGCTGCCGCCTCGAAGAGGGCTTGGCTGATCTGGGAGCGGCCGGCGTTTTGGAGGCAGACGAAGAGAACCCTGGTCATGCCTCCGCCTCCTCGGGCGCCGGGTGGGGCATCAGGACCGACCCGGCCACCTCGGCGATCGCCGGATAGAGGACCCGGATGGTCACCACCGCCAGCAGGCCGCCGACGACCTGGGCCGCAACGAACGGCCCCACCGACCGGGGCGCGATCCCGGCAAAGGTGTCGGATAGCATCCGGGCCACGGCCACCGCCGGGTTGGCGAAGCTGGTCGACGAGGTGAACCAATAGGCGCCCGCCAGATAGCCTCCGACGGCGAAGGGGACCGCGGCCGCGCGGCCCGAGCGCACGATCCCGAAGACCACGAAGAGGAGCCCGAACGTGGCCACCGCTTCGCCCAGGAGGAGCCCTGGCGACGACCTCACCTTGGTTGAGATTTGCACCGCCGGCAGGTTGAACATCAGATTGGCGATCACCGCTCCCCCGATCGCTCCCGAGAGTTGGGCCGACCAGTAGGTACCGACCTCCCGCCAGGACATCCCGCCCAGGAGGCGGTCGGCGAGCGAGATGATCGGGTTGAGATGGGCCCCAGATACGGACCCTATGCTGAGGATGATCGCCACTATGGCCGCTGCCGTGGCGGTCGAGTTCTCCAGCAGATCGAGCCCGGGCTGGCCCGGACTCAAACGCTGGGCCGCAATCCCGGACCCGATCACCGCGATCAGGAGCAGGGCTGTCCCCAGGAACTCCGCCAGCCAGCGCCGCCCACGCCCGGAGGCGACCGGCGCCGGAGCCGCCCCCGGGGCGGGCTCAGCCGGGGCCAGGGCCTGCCCCGATCACAGCGCCCCGGGCTTGGTTGCCCGGATGTAGGAGCTGACGATCTCGCCGGGACGGTGGGACGGGGAATCGCTGGAGGACAGCTCGATGTTGGCGCCCTGGAAGCCGACCTCGGCCACCAGCCGCCGATATTCCTCGATGTGGATGGTGCCGGCGAGACATCCTACCCAGTCGTCGCGGGAGGCTGTCAGTGCCTCCGAGAGCGGTGTGAGCGCCACCAGATCGGCCACTGCCAAGCGCCCGCCGGGCTTGAGGACCCGGAATGTCTCCCCGAGCACCGCGCGCTTGTCCTCGGCCAGGTTGATCACGCAGTTGGAGATGACCACGTCGACTGTGCTGTTGGCGAGAGGGATCCTTTCGATCGACCCCTTGAGAAAGGTGACATTCTGGAGCCCCGAGCGCTCGAGGTTGCGGCCCGCCAGTTCCAACATCTCATCGGTCAGGTCGAGTCCGTAGGCGTGCCCGCCGGGACCCACCCTCCGGGCGGAGAGCAGGACATCCAGCCCGCCTCCACTGCCCAAGTCAAGGACCACTTCACCCGGCTCCAGCTGAGCAAGCAGGGTCGGGTTTCCGCAACCGAGACTGAGGGACGGGGGCAGACCCAGCTCGGCCAGCTCCGAGCGCGAGTAGTCAGGCGACTCCCCGCAACTCTCCGCACCACAGCATCCGGCCCCCTGATCGAGCTTCAGCGCCAGGGCCGCGTAGTGGCTCCTTACCTTCTCCTGAACGTCGCTCACAGAGGATCTCCCATCCCATTGATGTTCTTCGATAGGACGCCAGGTTAGCGATACCCATAGACACTTGTCAATGGGTGGCCTAGAATGTGAGGGTGGCCCCCGGTACATCCGCACCGTCTCGCCGGAGAGGCACTTGCTGCGATTTGGCGATCTCGCTGGCTCCGGTTCGGGCCGCCGAGGCGGCGGAGCTCTTCAAGGTGCTCGGCGATCCCACCCGACTGAGCATGCTGGCAACCCTTAGGCAGTCGAGTGAGCCGATCTGCATCTGCGACTTCACGGCGGCTTACGATCTCAGTCAGCCGACCGTCTCTCACCACATGGGCAAGCTCAAAGCTGCTGGACTGGTCGAGGCCCACAAAGAGGGCATCTGGGTGTTCTACCGGGTCGTCCGTGAGCCGCCGGCCAAGGTTGCCAGAATCCTCGCTGCCGCCCTCGGCTGAGCGGGCCGGCCCGGGCGCTCCCAGGCCCGACCCGGACCCCGGTCGTACCGGCCAGCTTTCGACTTCGCGCCGTCTGACCCGTCTAGGCCGGGTTCGACGGCCCAGTGATGAGTCGTGGGAGCACCCGAAGTGAGTGAGATGGACGCGCCGCCGACGCGGGCGCTGGAGTGGGTTGCCGCTTCGGTCGCTGCGACCGCCAGGGTAGTCCGGGTGCAGTCGCTGGCCGGTGGTGGTTGGCACGCCACCCACCTGGTCACCGTGCGTTGGCCAGGGGACTCCGATCTCGAGTTGGTGCTCCGCCGCTGGACCCGACCTGGGTGGATGGAGGAGGACCCCGAGCTAACGCCGGGACACGAGGCGGCGGTTCTCGAGCTGGTCAGCCCAGCCTCGGTCCCGACCCCGCGGCTGATCAACTGCGATCTCACGGGGACCAACTGTGACGTGCCGGCGATCCTCACCGACCGATTGCCGGGCCGACCCCCGGGGCTGGTTCAGGCGAGCGAGTCCTTCCTTCGCCAGCTCGCCGAGGCATCGGCGGCGATTCATTCGGTCCCCATCGATGATCAGGCCCGCCTGCCGTCCTACACCCGTTATCACCCAGACCTGGCCGAGGGCGGCCCGCCCACCTGGTCGTCGCAGCGAGCCACCTGGGAGGGCGCCGCTCACATCGCAGCGCGGGCGGCGCCACCCGGGAGTAGCAGTCTCATCCATCGGGACTACCATCCCGGCAACACGCTCTGGCTGGGAGGGAAGCTGACCGGAGTGGTGGACTGGACTCAGGGCTGCTGGGGACCGGTCGCGGTCGACACCGCCCATCTGCGCTGGAACCTCGCGGTTCGGCACGGAATCGGCGCCGCCGACCGATTCCTCGAATATGCCCGTCGGCTCTCGCCAACGGGCATCGAGGAGCAGCGCTACTGGGACGTCGTCACCGTGCTCGACCTGGTGCCCGATCTTCAGCCAGAGACCTGGTCGGCCGCCAAGTTGCGCCGCTTGGAGGGATACCTGGAGGGGGTACTGGCGGATTCGGGAAGAGGGGACAGGACCGACTCAGGACGGGGCCCAGATGGGCCTTGGGTCGGGGGCTAGAGCACCGGACCAAGGCTGGCGTGTGGGGCCGACAGGGAGAAACTGGCTCCGGGGTGGGGGATCTCGCGCCCGGTCACATCGGCCCGCCGGAATGGATAGGATCCCCGGTTCGGTTCCGGACCGATCGATACCATAGCCGTCGGGTGGACGATCTCGACCCACCGTCGCCGGCGACCCGAAGGCGGGGCCGGACTGACGACCTAGGCCGGAAGGCGTCCCCGGAGAGATGGCGCGGGCGGGTCCAGGTGATTGGGCCACCAGAACGGGGGTGTCAATGGAGAAAGGCAAGGCGTCCGCCGGCTACGACGCCATCGTGGTTGGCGGCGGTCACAACGGGCTGATTTGCGCCGCCTACCTGGCCCGGGCCGGACAGCGGGTGGTGGTGCTCGAGGCGCGGCCCCGGGTGGGGGGCGCCGCCGTCACCGAGGAGGTCTGGCCCGGCTACCGGGTTTCAGTCCTCTCCTACGTGGTCAGCCTTCTGCGCCCGGCCATCGTCGACGAGTTGCAGCTGAACAGCTTCGGGTACGAGGTGTATCCGCTCGACCCCGCCTACTTCATGCCCTTTCCAGACGGACGGTCATTGTTCTACTGGGAGGACGTGAACCGCGCTGCTGCCGAGGTAGCCAAGTTCTCGGTCCACGACGCGCACGCTCTGCTCGACTACGACCAGGAGCTCGGTCGGCTGGTACAGGTGGTCCGTCCTCTGCTGGACCAGTCCCCTCCGCAGTTCGATCGGCGCCACCCGGGAGATCTCCGCGCCGGTCTGGGCCTGGGCCGGCATCTGCTCCGCCACCGCGCCGCCCTCGGCCCGCTGGCCGACATCATGACCATGTCGGTCTCTGACTTTCTGGACCAGTGGTTCGAGGATCCGGCGGTGAAGGGCGCCCTCTCGCCGGGCGGGGTGATCGGCGCCTGGGCCGGCCCCCACTCTCCCGGGACGGCATACGTGCTCCTCCACCACCGGATCGGTGAGGCGGGGGGGCAGCGGGGTGGCTGGGGCTTCGTCAAAGGGGGGATGGGGGCACTCTCGGAGATCCTGGCCAGCGCCGCGCGGGCAGCGGGTGCCGAAGTCAAGACCGACGCCCCAGTCGATCAGATCCTCGTCGCCGCGGGCCGGGTCCGAGGCGTGGTGCTCAAAGACGGCACCGAGATCGCCGGCGAGCGGGTGGTATCCGCGATCCATCCCCGGACGACGCTATTGGATCTGGTGGGCAGCCGTCACCTTCCACCCGCTCTCACCCAGGAGATGGAGCGATATCGGAGCCGGAGCGCATCCGCCAAGGTGAACCTGGCCCTGGCCGAGCTCCCCAACTTCCTCTCGCATCCCGGCGCCGAGCTCGGTCCCCAGCACCCGGAGTTCATCGTCAACCCCTCCATCAGCTACCTCCACCGAGCCTGGGACGACGCGCTCTCAGGCCGCTGGAGCCGCGAGCCCATGATCGACTGCGTGATCCCGACCACTAAGGACTCCTCGCTGGCTCCCCCTGGTCGCCACATCCTCACCTGCTTCGTCCAGTACGCCCCGTACCAGCTAGAGGGGTCCGACTGGGATCGTGAGCGGGACAGCTTCGCCGACCGGGTGGTGGAGGTGCTGGGGCAGTATGCGCCCAACCTGCCCGGGTCCGTGCTTCACCGCCAGGTGCTCACACCGACCGACATGGAAAGCGAATACGGGCTCCTCGGGGGCAACATCTTCCACGGAGAGATGGGCCTGGACCAGCTCTTCTTCCTGCGCCCGGCAGCTGCCGCCGGCGCCTACCGAACGCCGGTAGCTGGCCTCTACCTGGGCGGGTCGGGAAGCCACCCTGGGGGCGGCGTAATGGGGGCACCCGGGCGCAACGCGGCGCGCACCATACTGGGCGACCTCAGGCGTCAACGGTGGGCGGCCCGGGTCAGATTTTCCCGCATCCAGCCGAGCAGATTGCCCCGGCGGGGCGCCTCGTAGCGGGTTCCGAAAGCACCCCTCGCGGTCGGCTGAAACTGCGGGCCTTGACGACTGGGGCAAACCGGCCTCTACTTCGCTCGGATTCGTGCCCGGCTCACCGCCGGCGCGAGGCTCGGGTCATCTCAGCATCGTCGAGTTTGCCTCGCGCCCGCTCCACTGCCTGCTCGCCGGCCTCGTGTCATTTCCGCCCGGGGTGGGTCACTTTTAGATTATCGAGGCGGGTCGGTTTTGGGTTGACCTTTGCAGGCCCGGGAAGATCGAGTTCGCCGGGGCGAAGGGGGCGGAGGACCTTTGGCGCGCACCGCCGCTGTCAGACGCAGGGACCCGGGCGACCACCCGCTGAAACCAATGACGCTCGGAGTCGCCCAGGTGCTCGATCGTCCCTGCCGGGGCCGAAACGGAAGGAATCGCCGGGGTACGTCGGAGCTGCGCTTCGAGGCCCTCGACGATCGCCCGCACCGACCTCGGCTGGGAGACGAGAAAGTGCCGCAGTGACTACCGTTCCTCGTCCCCTGCAACGGTCACAGCGGGATGTCCCCGATCGGCGCCGCTGGCCAGTTTCCGGAAGCAGACTAATTGTCAGGCCGCGACCCGTGACCCACCCCTTCGCTGAGCCGGTAGTGCTCGCGCCAGATCAAGCGGTAGATCGGGATCCAGCGGGGAATATCCCGCAAACCGGGGATGAAGGGAGTGAGCAGTAGCAGAGTGGTCAGGAACCCCATGGTGATGACCACCAGCAGGTCCGCATTGTGAGCCGTGTTGTAGGGGGGGATTTGGTACCAGAAGGTGTACAGCCAGAGCCAGGCCTGGCCGGGGTAGCGACCGGTCTCGTTCATCACCCCCCACTGGGTGCCCAGGAGATGCTGCTTTGCGGCCGCCGCCGCCAGGTACCCGCTATCGCCCAGGAAGAGCAGGGGGCGGGTGTAGTCCGTTTGGTAGAAGCGTCCGCTTCGCACCAGGAGCGCATCCAGACCGCCGGTGCGGGCCTGCACGAGCAGGGCGCTCATCATGGTCTCCAGGGGTCCGAAGGAACTGCCCGGCACCAGTGGCTGGTCGTTCGCGATCCTGGCCCGAGGCAGCGCCTTGGCATAACTGGTTAGCCACGCGTCCCGTTGGGTCACGGAGGCCCCCAGGTAGCGGCCCAGGGCTCGGTTGAGTCCGACCGCGCCGGCACTCGCCACCCGGAGGGGCGCGAGCACGTCGGTGAACGCCGCGTCGACCGGCTGATGGATCCCGGCCCACAGTTGCGGGGTCAGCGGTCCCAGGGACTGTACCGAACCGTGGCCCCGATTGTAGGGCGGACCGTAGGAACTGCTCAGCGTCGTGCCCCGCAGCTCCGCGGTCGCCGTCTCCACAAAGTCGAGGGGAGCCTGTCGGGCCCAGCTCTGGAGAGTCAGCGGAGGTGCGTCCGGGGACGAGAGCAGGGCGGCGAGCGCCAGCACCACGGCCAGCATCACCACCATCGCGATGGCAACCTCTTTGATCAGGTCATACGGGGCCGTGGGGACGCCGCGGAAGTAGACCTGCTGCGCCGACGGGGGCTGGGAACCGATCACCGACCGGGCCCGATCTCTATCGGCTTGACCACTCCGTGGCGCCGGACCCAGATCACGTGCAGGGCCACCAGCGTGGTGATCCCGAGCGGAAACAGCAGGATGTGGAGGCCGTACATCTGGCCGAAATTGAGGACGTTGAAAAACGCCCCCGCACCGGTGGCGTTGACCGCATCTTTGGCATTGAGCGCGATCCACTGCGCGGAGAAGTTCTGCTGCGATAGGTATCCGGTGAACGCCGTACCCAAGCTGACCAGGAAAATGACGACGCCAATCATCCAAGTGCCTGCCCGGCCATCGCGCCAACCAGCCGCGAAGAACTGGCCCCAGAGATGGAGAACCATGAAGATGAAGAACATCTGGACGCTCCAGAAGTGGATGCTGTTGACAAAATGGCCCTGGGGAGAAACCTGCCACCACTGGGGGCCGAAGGAGGAGAGGAGAACCCCGCTGGCGATCACCAGGACCAGCGCGGCGATGGTGACGACGCCGAAGACGTAGACCCATGAGCCCACGTAGGCCGGCTCCTCATCCGGGAGAAGATGCTCGGGGGGCAGCTCCCGGAGGATGTACTTCCGAAGCCGCGCCGTCCAATTCCCACGCCCTGGCGCGGGCTCACGTGGGCTGCCGCCAGCGCTGGATGGCTCTCGATCAGGGCTTCTCATCGTCGCGCTCCCGGTAAGCCCGGCGCCGTTTGGCGCGGCCGGGGAAGGGCAGGATTAGGGCAAGTGCAAAGAGCGCCAGCATGACCAGGATGAGCACGAGATTGGGGAGCGAGATCAGGATGAACGCCCAATGAATGTAGGGCGCTGGCTGGTTCACGGCACTGCCCCCTCGCCCGAGCCACCCTCGGCCGCGGTTTTTTGGTGTTGTCCTCGCTCTGGATCGCCAGCGGCGACGGCCCC
>Ga0307373_10009257_pt1 | contig 14774 bp, 13 predicted proteins | sample OX2MG_FD_202534 | JGI IMG/M metagenome (GOLD analysis project Ga0307373, IMG submission 202534) | Soil microbial communities from Risofladan, Vaasa, Finland - OX-2 | ecosystem: Environmental > Terrestrial > Soil > Coastal area > Acid sulfate soil | place: Finland: Risofladan, Vaasa | collected... | reverse complement strand
CTACTTCGGCGTGGACATGACGCCGCTCGTCGACCGGCTCCTCGGTGAGCAGCTCCCGGACGGCGGCTGGAACTGCGAGGTCGAGAACGGCGCGACGGTATCGTCGTTCGGGACGACGATCAACGTCCTCGAGGGACTGCTCGAGCACGAGCGGGCCCTCGGCGGCTCCGCGAGGGTAGGGGAGGCCCGCCGCCGCGGCGAGGCCTACATGCTCGAACGCCGGCTGTTCCGCCGGAAGTCGACCGGCGAGGTGATCGACCCCGGCTGGCTCCGGTTCTCGTTCCCGCACTGGTACCACTACGACGTCCTGCGGGCGCTGGAGTACCTCCGCGACGCCGAGGTCAAGCCCCAGGAGCGCATCGCCGAGGCGATCGGCGTCGTCGAGGGCAATCGAGCTCCCGACGGCCGGTGGCCGCTGCAGAACGTCCACGAGGGCGAGGCGCACGTCCAGCTGGACGACGGCGAGGGCAGGCCGAGCCGCTGGAACACGCTCCGCGCGCTGCGCGCGCTCGAGTGGTTCGCGTAGTCACAGAGCCCACGGGACCGGCGCGGTCCGGCCGGTCTCGTAGGATGACGGCCATGGACATTGAGACCGGCCGGACCCTGACCTACCCGGAGGGGAGTATGGCAAGGCCTGGCACGATGCCGGCCGTCGCGAGCACGAAGCCCGGTGACTGGGCGATCTGGAAGCCGCCGTAGCCGTGGAGGAGCGTTGCCACGTCGCCGCTTGGGGACAAGCAGAACGTCTTCGACGACTTCGCCGCCTGCCTCCGCTGGCTCGCCGGCTCGGGCTGGACGCGGTCCGACCGGATCGCGATCAGCGGCCGGTCGAACGGGGGGCTCCTCGTCGGCGCGACGATCACCCAGCACCCCGAGCTCTGCGGTGCCGCCCTGGCCGAGGTGGGGGTCATGGACATGCTTCGGTTCCACAAGTTCACGATCGGCTGGGGCTGGACGAGCGACTACGGCTCGGCCGACGATCCCGACGAGTTCGCAACGCTCCGCGCCTACTCGCCGCTCCATAACATCCGGCCCGGGGCCGCGTACCCGCCGACGCTCGTGACCACGGGCGACCACGACGACCGCGTCGTCCCGGGTCACTCGTTCAAGTTCGCGGCCGCCCTCCAGGCCGCCCAGACCGGTGACGCACCGATCCTCATCCGCATCGACACGGACGCCGGCCACGGCGCGGGGAAGCCCGTGGGGAAGCTCATCGACGAGCGGGCCGACGTCCTGGCCTTCCTGGATCTGGTCCTGGGCGGCATCGGCGACGCCGAGCTCGCGAAGCCGACTCCGTCGCCTCGCCGGGATAAACGCCCCGGCGCCGTCGGCCCAAGCTACAGGTAGCCCTCGGGCACGGGACCGGTGACCTCCATGCCTTACCGTCGCGCGATGTCGTCGAGCCGGTCACGATCGACGGCGCCGTTGCGGATCGCTGCACTGAGCTCGTCGAAGTAGCCGACCATCGCGGGCGGCGTCCAGACATAACTTACCTTATCGGAAGTACATGGCCCCGTACCGCGTGGTGGACGCGACCGGCTCTGTCAGCGGCGCTATCTGCCCGAGCGCTTATCCGGGGCGGGGTACGGTCTGGCAACAGTGGCGCCGCTGGCGGGCGAACGGGTCTGGGAGCGGGCGATGGTCCGGCTCGCCGTGCAGGTTCGCGTCCGGCGCGAGCGCGAGCCGAGGCCTCAGGTCATCTGCCGTCCGGATCGGCATCGGGGCCGTCGACGTTGACGTTCTGCGGGCCGGTCCCAATGCGGATGACGAAGAACTCTGCCGGATCGTCGGGGGCGGTGATCTCGCGATGCACCATCCGGGCGGGATTGAAGATGAAGTCCCCGGCCACCGCCGTCACCTGCTCGCGCCCGGTGGGACCGTATTCGATCGTGACCGTGCCACGGAGCACGTAGATGTAGGAGTCGCGCGCTCCATGGTGATGCCAGCCACCCGCGAGGCCGGCGTCAGTCCGCACCCAGCCGACCCAGCGATCCTCGTGGTCGAAGAGCTGTCGGCGGTCCATTCCGGGCGTGGGTGGCCCGGCCGGCGGGGCCACCTCATCTGGCCGGACCACGATCGGTCGAGCTTGCTCCATTGGTGCTCTCCTCGCAGGTTGGCCTGAGCACACTGCCCGACGCTCTGCCAGAGGTCAAGACCGCCGACCTGTGCTGGTCCGGAACGTGGGATGTCTCGGCTCGGCACGATTGCGTGCCTCGCTTGGGTTCAACGCGCTCGCCACCACGAGCTCACGGCTCGCCGCCTCGCTCGGTCAACCCGACTCCGTGTCAGCCGTGACGAACTGCTTGGCCCAGGTCGAAGCGCTCGTTGCCGCCGTCGAGGGTGCCGCTCAGCCGTCCGAGGAGGACACGTCGAGCGGAGAATCAGAAACGCCCGAAGGAACCGATCGGCTGCCAGCCCAGCGCCACCGATGCAAGCACCTGCGGTCTGGTTCCGACGACCCCGGTCCGAGCGTCGACGCTGATACAAGTACCTGCGCCTTCGACTTCGGTCCGCTCCGGCCCCTTCGGGCAAGACCAACAGTATGCGACGCGGAGTGCGGTGGCGAGGGGGTTATCCACGAGTTTGGAGAAATCAACGGCGATTCTCGGTGTCTTGTCCACGAGGTGTCCACGTCGCCGGTTCGACGAAGACCGAGCGTGCAGCGGCGGCTTCAGATCTCGAGGGGCCAGGTGCGAGCAGCCTCGAGCCGCGGGACACCGTCCTCGTCGAGTTCGACGTCGATCTCGTGACGATCGGCCAGGTCGGCGACGACCCAGCGCCGTTCGGCGATGCGGCGCACGAGCCTGGTTCCCGGTCGCAGCCCGAGGGATGGGTCCACGGCGACCACCGGAATCGTCTCCCCCTCCCCCACGTGGACCGAACGAGCGAGTCGAGCGAGGGCGATCGCCGTCGGGATGAGCGAACCGGCGACCTCGAGCGAGTAGTCGAGACTCCAGGTGATGGCCACCGGGCGGACGCCATGCGGATGGACGATGTTCCCGTGGATCGAGCGCTCGTCGCGCTCGGGGTGGAGCGTGAGCATCCCGCTGGCCGTGGTGTACTCGAGGCGCAGGATCCGCCCTCCGGCCGTCGCCTCGAGCAGGAGCGAGGACTCGACCGTGCCGTCGCGGCTGGAGGTCGCCCGCCACCGTCGACCCCGACTCCCTTCGGCGATCGACCAGAGGATCTGCGCGCCATCGACGGAATGACCAATGCCGGCGCGACGAAGCCAACCACCCGGCGGTGTCGACCGAGGTCGCTCGGCGGTCACTGCCCGGACGCGCCGGCGTCCGCCAGCGAATCCGTCCAGCGTTCCGCGACCGCGACGAGTTCACCAGCGAGGGATGGCGCCATGCGGCCGTGGACCCGCACGTCACGAGCGCGATATTCGAGCTCGACCGTGCCGCGTTCGCGGACCCGGGCGAGCAGTTCGCCCGCCGCGTACGGCACCGCGACATCGAGCTCCACCCAGAGGCTCGCGAGGAGCGCGGACAGTTCCGCCCGCAGCGCTTCGAGCCCGAACCCGGACCGGGCGGAGATCGCGACGGATCCGCCGATGACGGGCGCGGGAGCGCTCCCGTCGCGGGCGACCGGCTCCACGAGGTCGATCTTGTTGTAGACGACGAGGCGCGGCTTCTCCCCTGCCCCGAGCTCGTCGAGGACCGCCTGGACCGTGGCCCGGTGCTCGCTGCCGTGCTGGTCCGCCGCGTCAACGACTTCGAGCAGGACGTCCGCCCGGGTGACCTCCTCGAGCGTCGCGCGGAACGCGTCGACGAGCTGGTGGGGCAGCTTGTGGATGAACCCGACGGTGTCAGTGACGATCGCGGTCTGGCCCTCGCCGAGGCGCACCTGGCGGCTCGTCGGATCGAGCGTGGCGAACAGCTTGTCCTCCGCCTTGGCGACCTCGGATCCGACGAGTGCGTTGAGGAGCGTCGACTTGCCGGCATTGGTGTAGCCGACGATGCCCACGGTCGGCCACAGTCGTCGATCGCGCCCGCGCGCTGCGGTTGATCGCTGCTGGCGGACCTGCTCGACCCGCTCCTTCATCTTCTTGATCCGTTCGCGGATCAGTCGCCGGTCGGTCTCGAGCTGGCTCTCGCCGGGGCCACGGGTGCCGATCCCGCCGCCGGTCCGCGAGAGGTGCGTCCACAGCCGGGTGAGCCGCGGCAGTTGGTATTCGAGCTGGGCGAGTTCGACCTGGAGCCTGCCCTCGTGGGTCTGCGCGTGCTGGGCGAAGATGTCGAGGATGAGACGGCTGCGGTCGATCACCTTGACGTTGAGGAGGCCCTCGAGCGCCTTCTGCTGAGCCGGGCTCAGCTCGTCATCGGCGACGAGGAGGTCGAACCCGGTCTCGTTCTTCGCGGCGACGAGTTCTTCCGCCTTGCCCCGTCCCACGTACCAGTTGGGATCGACATGGCGGCGGTTCTGCCATTCCGCCCCGACCACCTCCGCTCCGGCGGTCATGGCGAGGTTGGCGAGCTCGGCGAGCGAGTCCTCCGCGGTCCAGCCGCTGTCGTCGTCCGCGGCGACGGCGACGAGGAAGGCCCGCTCCGCTGGCGGTGCGATGTCGATGAGCGCTGCACGTGGCATCGCCATGGAGCATAGCCGCCCGCCGCTCGAAGCACCCACGATTAGCACCTTCGGCGGTCCGCCGATGGCGCTTCCGGCCCATGGTGCACCGGCGCGCCGGCCGGGAGACTGCGTTGACGATGCGGACCGCAACGCTCCCGAGACCTGGCGTCGGCTGGCTGCGCGCGACCGTGCCCGGTCGCGACCTGCCGGCGCCGGAGTCGTTGCGGCGGCGCTGGGCGATCCGCAGCCTCGCCCTCGTCGCGCTCGCGACGACGACGGCGTACCTCGCCTGGCGCACCACCGCGACCCTCGACCTATCGGTGTGGTGGCTTTCCGTCCCGCTCGTTCTCCTCGAGATCCACGCGGCGCTCGGCATCGCCCTCTTCACCTTTTCGCTCTGGGACGTCGACCGGCGCCCAGAGGTCCGCCGGGTGACCGACACCGCCGACCGACTCGCGGTCCTCATCCCGACCTACAACGAAGGCATCGAAGTGCTGATGCCGACCGTCGCCGCGGCGCTCGCGATGCAGCTTCCGCACGAGACCTGGGTCCTCGACGATGGAGCCCGGCCGGAGGTGAGGCGGCTGGCAAGGGATCTCGGGGCGCACTACCTCGCTCGGACCGAACACGCTCACGCGAAGGCCGGCAACCTCAACAACGCCTTCAAGGTCATCGAGGCCGATTTCGTCGCCGTCCTCGACGCCGACCATGTGGCGTCTCCGCGCTTCCTCATGGAAACGCTCGGCTATTTCGACGACTCCCGGGTGGCCCTCGTTCAGACGCCCCAGGAGTTCTATAACGTCGACTCGTTCGAGCACGAAGCGGCCCACGGCACCGATGGTGATCGGTTCCACGAACAGGCGCTCTTCTACCGGGTGCTGCAGCCCGGCAAGAACCGCTGGGGCGCCGCATTCTGGTGCGGCACCGGAGCCGTCGTCCGCGTTCAGGCACTGCGTGCGGTCGGTGGCGTCGCGACCGACACGATCACCGAGGACATCCACACCACGATCCGACTGCACCGCGCGGGCTGGAAGACCGTCTATCACAACGAGGTCCTCGCTCGCGGCCTCGCCGCATCGGACGCCGCCACGTATCAGCTGCAGCGGCTCCGCTGGGGCACCGGTGCCATGCAGGTCCTGCGGATCGAGAATCCGCTGACCGTCCCGGGCCTCCGTCTCAGTCAGCGACTGGCCTACGCGGCGACCCTCCTCGGCTGGTTCGACGCCTGGCGTTCGCTCGGCTATCTCCTCCTGCCGACGGCGGTCCTCGTCACCGGCGCCGTCCCGATCCGGGCCGACCCGATGACGTTCCTCGTCGCCTTCGGATCCACCTTCATCCTGCAGCAGCTCGCCCTGCGGGCACTCTCGCGTGGTTGCCACCGACCGATCCTCTCGATCATCTTCGAGCTCGTGCGGATGACGCCGAACCTGCTCGCGACGACGACCCTCGTCACTCGCCGGCGGGTGGCATTCGCGGTGACGCCGAAGGGCCGCTCGACCGACGAGCATCGGGCGGTACAGGTCCCGTTCCTCCTCCTCTGGGCGGCGGCGTTCAACGTCCTCGGCGCAGCCTGGTTCGCCTTCACCCTCCTCGGCTTCACGTCGACCCACTATCCCGTCATGGGTGTCGCGCTCGGCGCCCTCGCCTGGCTCGTCGTCAACGTGGCCCTCAGCGTCGCCGCGATGCGCCGTGTGCGCGCGCTGCGCTATGCGCCGGAACGGCGAGCGTCCGTGCGCTTCGAGACCGATCTCCCGGTCAGCCTCGACGGCGCACGGGCGGTGCTCCAGGACGTGTCACTGACCGGCGCCCGCATCGTGGTGACCGCCGATCCAGACCGCCGACCACTGAGTCAGCTCACGATCGAGATCGGAGCGGCGGCGGTGACGCTCGATGTCCTCATCCGTTCGGCGCGCCCGATCGGCGAGGGACGCGAGATGGTGGGGCTCGAGTTCGAACCCGGCCAGCACACCGAGCTGGCCCGGCTCGCCGTCGCTATCTTCGGTACGCGGATCGTGCCCGGAGTCGACGGTGTCGCCCGACGGCCGGCCTTCAGCCCTGGGGCGATCCCCTCGGCGGCCTGACGTTCGGCTCCACCGACCCGTCCGTGCCGTCCCAGCCATCGAGGAGTCCGTGGGCCACCGCGAGGCCGGTGGCGACCGCGGCAGCGGTATCCTCGGCGTCAAGCCATGTCACCCCGGGTTCCGCGCGGAACCACGTCCGCTGGCGCGCCGCGAAGGCGACGTTCCTCACCCGGTCGAGCTCGATCGCCTGTTCGATGCTGAGCGCGCCGTCAAGCACGGCCCACGCCTCGCGATAGCCGATCGCGCTGAACGCCCGGAGCGACGGATCGAACCGTTCGCGGAGCGCGGCCGCCTCGGCGATCAGGCCGCTGGCGAACTGAGCGGTCGCCCGCGAGGCGATCCAGCGCCGATGGACGTCCGCCGCGACCCTGAGGCCGATCCAGCTGCTCGGTCCAGCGTACCCGCGCGGTTGTGGCGGCGGCCGATCGCCGCCCAAGATCGCGACCTCGAGGGCGCGTGCCACGCGACGCGGGTTGCGCAGGTCGATACGAGCGGCCGCGAGCGGGGCGAGCCGGGCCAGGTGCGCGGCGGCCGCGGGCAGGCCACGTTCCACGATCTGCGCTTCGATCGACGCCCTGACGCCGGCGTCCGCCGGCAACTCGTCCGTCGGCAGGCCCCGGGCGAGTGCCCGCAGATACAGCCCCGTCCCGCCGACGAGGATCGCGATCGCATGCCGCTCGGCGATCCCGGCGAGAGCGGACGATGCGGCCGCGACGTAGTGGGCGACCGAGAACGGTTCATCCGGCTCGGCGAGATCGAGGCCGTGATGACGGATCCGGGCGCGATCGTCGGCGGCGACCTTGGCCGTCCCGACATCGAGGCCGCGGTAGACCTGTCGTGAGTCGGCCGACACGACCTCGGCGCGATGACCCTCGCTGAAGAGTCGGTCGGCGATCGCGAGGGAGAGGCCCGTCTTGCCGGTGGCGGTCGCCCCCGCGATGACGAGGAGCGGCGGGAGGCGACGTTCCTCCGACGGGATCACGCGGGCGGGCGCGACCCGCGGAGCGCATACGGGCCGGCGTGCTCGATGCGGACGTCGACGATCCGACCGACGAGCTCGGTGGGGCCGCGCAGGTGGACGAGCCGGTTGCCGCGGGTCCGGCCGGCCAGGTGCACGTCGGTCCCCGCCCGCGTGTCCAGCCCCGGGTCCTCCGCCAGGTTCTCCCCCGGCTCGCCGTGGTCGTGCATGCGCGGAGGCACGATGCGATCGACGAGCACGTCGACCGTCCGGTCCAGGAGGGTAGCGTTGCGTTCGAGGCCGATCGCCTCCTGGACGTCGAGCAGGGCGTTGAGCCGGCGGCGCTTCTCGCCTGCCGGCACGTCGTCCGGCAGGTTGGCCGCGGGCGTGCCCGGTCGGGAGGAGAACGCGGCAGCGAAGACCTGCTCGAAGCGGACGAGCCGGAGCAGGTCCAGCGTCGCCTCGAACTGCTCCTCGGTCTCGCCGCAGAAGCCGACGATCACGTCCGTGCTGAGGGCGATCCCCGGCACGGCCGAGCGGATCGTCGCGACCCGCTCGAGGTAGTGATCGATCGTGTACTGGCGGCCCATCCGGCGGAGGACCGCATCGGAGCCGGACTGGACCGGCAGGTGGAGATGCTCGCAGACGCTCGGGCAGCTCGCCATGGCCTCGACCAGCCGGTCGGACAGGTCCCACGGATGGGAGGTCACGAAGCGCAACCGCGGGATCGCCGGGCGACCGTCGCTCGTCCGCAGGCCGTCGATCGCGGCGATGAGCTCGGCCAGGTCCGGCCGGCCGTGGAGGTCGAGTCGTCGGCCGGTCGTGCGATCCGTGAGGATGTGGGCGAACCGTCCGTCGGCCGGCAGGTCGTGGCCGTACGAATTCACGTTCTGGCCGAGCAGCGTCACCTCGCGGTAGCCCGCGGCGGCAACGGCGCGCGCTTCGGCGACGACGTCATCGAACGGGCGGCTTCGCTCCGGTCCGCGGCTGAACGGGACGATGCAGTACGTGCAGGTCTTGTCGCAGCCGTAGACGATCGGGAGCCAGGCGCTGATCGACGAGTCACGCGCGACCGTCCCGGCCGCGATCGCCGCGACCCGGGTGGCCGGCAGGTGGTCGGCGATCCCGACGGGTGCGTGGTTCACGATCCCGCTGGAGGAGCTCGACCCGGCGGGCCCGCCGCTGCCGATCGACCCTTGGGCGGAGGCGAGGCCGAGCCGCTCGACGAGTTCCGGCTCCTCGTCCGGTCGCAGGAACAGGTCCACCGCCGGGAAGCGGCGGGCGAGCCCCACCCGGTCGCGCTCCCTGACGGCGCAGCCGGTGAGGACGATCCGCAGCGCAGGATTGGCTGCACGCAACCGCCCGAGCACGCCCTGGCGCCCGATGACCTTCTGCTCAGCGGCCTCCCGGATGGCGCAGGTGTTGATGACGATGAGGTCCGCCCGCTCGATCGAGGGAGCCTCCGTCGCGCCGGCGGAGAGGAGCCGGCCTGCCATCTCCTCCGAATCGCTGCGGTTCATCTGGCAGCCGAGGGTCCAGATGTGGAATGACGGCAGCGACGGGGCGTCAGGGCGGTATTCGGCGAGCCGCCCGTCAGAGGGTTGCAGGCCCGGGCGAGGCGCCTCGGTCGCCGCTGGTGGGAGCACGTCGAGGACCGGCAGTGGGCGCCCGGTCATGGCGTCAGCCCACCCGTCCATGCCGCCGGGCCGGCAACGTAGGCACGCTCCTCGAGCGCCGCGTTGAGGGCATCGGCGTCCTCGATCGGCACCCAGATCGACGTGTGCGCCTCGGCGTAGGTCTCGCCGTCACCGTGGAAGTCGCTCCCGCCGGTCGGGACGAGGCGAAGGGCGGCCGCGACCGCGGCGACGGAGGCGACGGTCTCGGCATCGTAGCGCCGATAGTGGACTTCGAGCCCACCGAGCCCGATGTCCCGCAGCTCGGCGATAGCGGCCCGGCGATCAGCGGCATCGGCCGTGTGGGCAAGGACGGGCAGCCCGCCGGCGGCCCGGATCGCCCTGATGGCGGTGAGTGGCCCGATCCCGTCGCGCGGGACGTACCCCGGGCGGCCGGCTCCGACGATCCTGGCGAAGGCGTCCTCGACGCTCGCCGCATGGCCCTTCTCGACGAGGAAGCGGGCGATCGTCGGGCGTCCGAGCGCGTCGCGGCCGTCCTGCGGCAGCGTCGCCGCACGATCGTCCACCGTCATCCCGATCGCCCGCAGGAGCGCCAGGGTGCGCACGAAGCGCTCCCGGCGCCGTGCCCGCTGGTCGGCGAGTACCGCCTCGAAGGCGTCGTCCGCCGGATCGACCCCCAGGCCGAGGACGTGCAGCTCGCCACCCCATCGCGGTCCGTCGCCGTCGGCCACCGTGTTGATCTCCACGCCGGCGAGGAGTTCGAGGCCGACGGGGACAGCCGTCGCATCCGCCGTGAGCTCGCGGATCGCGGCGAGGTTGTCGTGGTCGGTGATGGCGAGGATTCGGACGCCGGCTGCCGCGGCCGCCCGTGCGAGGTCGGCCGGCTCCAGTGTTCCGTCGGAGCGTGCGGTGTGGCTGTGGAGGTCGACGCGCGAGGGCTCGGGCGGCCGCACCGGCGCTCCAGCGATGCGGCGACTGCGGACCATCGGTCAGGCCTCGATGAGACGCTGGATCCGCTCGATCGCCAGCGCTCGTCCCGTCGCGGGGTCGATGTCGATCTGGGCCGCATTGAAGATGACCGGGCCCTCGCCGACCTCGAAACGGGTCGGCAGCGCGTTGATGAACCGCGGCAACACGGTCGCGGGGGCGAACCCGATGACGCTCCAGATCGGCCCGGTCATCCCGAGATCGGTCTGATAGGCCGTGCCGTGCGGCAGGATCCGCTCGTCGCCGGTGACCACATGGGTATGGGTCCCGACGACGACGCTCACCCGCCCATCGAGGTGGAGGCCCATGGCATTCTTCTCGGAAGTGAGTTCGCAGTGGAAATCGACGAGGCGGATGGGCGGAAGGGGCTCAGATCCGCCGTCGAGCAGCTCGTCCGCATCGGTGAACGGATTCTCGATCTGGGCCATGTACGTGCGCCCCTGCAGGTTGATGACGGCGATCTCGGAGCCGTCGAGCGCCTCGTGGGTCGCCCAGCCGCGACCCGGCACGTCATGGGTGCCGTAGTTGTGGGGACGGAGGATCCGGTCGCTCCGTTCGAGCACCGGATAGATCTCCTTCTTGTCCCAGATATGGTTTCCCGACGTGATCACGTCGACGCCGGCGCCGAGGAGGGCGTCCGCGGTCGAGGCGGTGAGCCCCATCCCGCCGGCCACGTTCTCGCCGTTGGCGGTGACGAAATCGATGCCCCGTTCGGCCCGGATGGCGGGCAGGATCGCCTCGATGGCCACTCGACCCGGCTTGCCGATGATGTCGCCGATCATGAGCACCCGGCACGCTCCGGGTGGCCGCGGCGAACCGCCGTTCGCGGGGTTGCCGAGGACGGTCCGGCCGACGCGGTCGGTCCCGCCGGCCGCGGGTCCTACTTCGCGTACTCCACGGCCCGCGTTTCGCGGATGACCGTCACCTTGATCTGGCCCGGGTAGGTGAGCGTCTCTTCGATCTTGCGGACGATGTCGCGGGCGAGCCGCATCGAGGCGAGGTCGTCGATCTCCTCCGGCCGCACGAGGATGCGCACCTCGCGGCCGGCCTGCACCGCGAACGAGCGCTCGACGCCGACGAAGCTCCCGGCGATCGCCTGAAGGTCCTCGAGGCGCTTGACGTAGGTGTCCATCGACTCACCGCGAGCGCCCGGTCGGGAGGCGCTGATCGCATCGGCGATCTGCACGATCGGCGACTCGACGCACGCGTACTCGACCTCCTGGTGGTGGGCCGCGATTCCGTTCACCACCTTCGCCGGGAGATTGTTGCGCTGAGCGATCTGGGCGCCGATCGCGGCGTGCGGCCCTTCCACCTCATGGTCGACCGCCTTGCCGATGTCGTGGAGGAGGCCGCCCATCTTGGCGATCTGGATGTCGGCGCCGACTTCGGCCGCGATGATCGAGGCGAGGCGGCTCGTCTCGACGACGTGATTGAGCACGTTCTGGCCGTAGCTCGTGCGGTACTTGAGGCGGCCGAGGAGCTTGATGATCTCGGGCGGCAGACCCGGCACGCCGGCCTCGTATGCGGCCTGCTCGCCAGCCTGGCGCATGACGAGGTCGACCTCCGCCCGCGCCTTGGCGACGACCTCTTCGATGCGGCCGGGGTGGATCCGGCCGTCGCCGATGAGCTTGGTGATCGCGATGCGGGCGATCTCGCGGCGGACCGGGTCGAAGCCGGAGATGACGACGGTCTCCGGCGTGTCGTCGATGATCAGGTCGACGCCGGTCGCCTGCTCGAGGGCCCGGATGTTGCGGCCCTCCCGGCCGATGATGCGACCTTTCATCTCATCGCTGGGGAGGTGGATGACGCTCACCGTGTGCTCGGCGGTGTGGTCGGCGGCGATTCGCTGGATGGCGGTGACGATGACGTCGCGCGCCTTGTCCTGGGCCTCGTCGCGGGCGGAGCGCTCGATGGCCCGGGCGACGCGCACGGCGTCGTGCTCGGCCTCTTCGCGGACGGCCTCGAGGAGGATCGCCTTGGCCTCCTCGCCGGACATGCCGCTCACCCGTTCGAGAGCGACCACCTGCTCAGCGTGGGCCCGGCCGACCTCCTCACGGGCGCGCTCGAGCTCGCGCTCCCGGTCGATGAGCTTGCGGTCACGCTGCTCGAGCATGTCGCCGCGCTGGTCGAGCTGCTCGTCTCGCTGCAGCAGGCGGCGCTCAAGGGAGGTGAGCTCGGCACGCTTCGCTCGAGCCTCATCCTCGGCCTCTCGTTGCAGCCGGAGCTTCTCGTCCTTGGCCTCGAGGATGAGGTCCTTCTGCTGGTTGTACGCCTTCTCGATGATGAGGGCGGCTTTCTCCTCGGCCTGCTTGAGGCGAGCGCCGGCGCGCATCCCGCGCAGCACGAATCCAGCGGCGGCACCGGCGCCGACGGCCACGACGGCCACGACGACGGCGACGGTCAGATCAACCATCGGTCCGGTCCTCCCATCCGGCGGATCACGCCGGACGCGTCAAGCGACTCAAGGCCCGCCGCAACGCGGCGTCTCACCGGATCTCCGTTCGCCTTCGTCCCCCTCGCGGGACGCTGGCAGGAATGGGTCTCGGATCCCGGTACTCGATGCGCCGTACGACGGGCATTCGACGCCACCCGAGGGTGACGCACGATCGTCTGCCGCGTAGCCTAGGGCTCGCCGGGCGGAGGGTCAAACCGCGTCGTCGGGATCCTCGCCCGGAGCGTCCCCGTTCGCGAACCGGGCCGCCACCCGAGCGCACACGGACGGGCTGAACCCGTTGCGCGCGAGGAGTGCGTATGTCCTCGCCCGCCGCACGCGCGGATCGGCGACCCGCCCGAGCGACACCGCCCGACGGGCCACCAGCCGCTCGGCCGCAGCCTCATCCGGCAGGTCCGATTCGCCATCCGCCGTCTCGTCGCCCGCCGTCGATCGACGATCGGCGAGGACCTCGTCGACGACCGTCCGCCCGACGCCCTTCTCCAGCAATTCCGTCCGCAGCGCCCGTTCACCGCGCGGATGCGCTCGATCCCGCGACTCGAGCCACGATCGCGCGAACGCGACGTCGTCGAGGAGCCCCAGGTCGACGAGGCGATCCACCGCGACCAGGACGAGCGGATCCGGATAACCCTGCCTGTGCAGCCGTCGCCGCACCTCGGCCACCGAGCGCGGGCGTGCCTCGAGGAAGCGGGCGGCCGCGGCCATCACGACGTCGTCATCTGTCGTCGCGGCCCGCTCCGCGCGGCGTTCCTCCCGCGACGGACCGCGAGCCGTCCGCGACGGACCGCGGTCCGTCATTCGGCCTCTTCGATGCCCTCGACGGGGACCGCGACCGTCGTCATCTTCGTGCGGATCTGGCGTTCGACTTCGGCGGCGATCGTCGGGTTGGCCTTGAGGAACTCCTTGGCCGCCTCGCGACCCTGGCCGAGGCGGGACTCGCCGAAGGTGAACCACGCCCCCGTCTTCGTCACCGCGTCCATCGCCACGCCGACGTCGAGGAGGCCTCCTTCGCGCGATACGCCTTCGCCGTACATGACGTCGAATTCGGCGACCCGGAACGGCGGGGCGACCTTGTTCTTCACGACCTTGACCCGGACCCGGTTGCCGACCGATTCGGTGCCCGACTTGATCGTCTCGATCCGTCGGATGTCGAGCCGGATGCTCGCGTAAAACTTGAGCGCGCGACCGCCCGGCGTCGTCTCCGGATTGCCGAACATCACGCCGATCTTCTCACGAAGCTGGTTGGTGAAGATGAGGGCGGTGTTGCTCCTGGAGACGGCCCCGGTGAGCTTGCGCAGAGCCTGGCTCATGAGCCGCGCCTGGATTCCGACGAAGCTGTCCCCCATCTCGCCTTCGATCTCGGCCCGCGGAACGAGCGCCGCGACCGAGTCGAGGACGACGCAGTCGATCCCCCCTGAACGGATGAGCGTCTCCGTGATCTCGAGCGCCTGCTCGCCCGTGTCCGGCTGGCTGACGAGGAGCTCGTCGACGTTCACGCCGCAGGCCCGGGCGTAGCCCGGATCGAGGGCATGCTCGACATCGATGAAGGCGACCGTGCCGCCACGACGCTGGGCTTCGGCGAGGACGTGTTGGCAGATCGTCGTCTTGCCGGACGACTCCGGTCCGAAGATCTCGGTGATCCGGCCGCGCGGGATCCCGCCGACGCCGAGGGCAAGGTCGAGGGCGATCGAGCCCGTCGGGATCGAATCGACCTGCTGCCGCTCGGCCGAGCCGAGCTTCATGATCGAGCCGCGCCCGAACTGCTTCTCGATGGCGAGGATGGCGGCCTCGACCGCCCGCCCTCGCTCCGCCGCTGATCGGTCGTCCACGCCGCGTTCGCTTGTCATCGCCATCGTGATCCTCGCTCCTGTCCTGACCCGGCGGTCGATCGCCGAGGGCGATGCGAACGTGCGCTCAGCCTTCGTCCGTCTCCTCGCGCGGCGCCCGTGGCTTGCGGTCCTTGCGGATCAACTCCACGTTCTGTGGCGGCTCGAGGAGCGGTTGCAGCTTCTGCTTGCCGCCGCTCTCCTTCGGTTTCTTCTTCGCTTCCCTGGAGGGGCGATCTCGTGAGCCCATCAGGTGCTCCTCCA
>Ga0307373_10009253_pt1 | contig 14776 bp, 11 predicted proteins | sample OX2MG_FD_202534 | JGI IMG/M metagenome (GOLD analysis project Ga0307373, IMG submission 202534) | Soil microbial communities from Risofladan, Vaasa, Finland - OX-2 | ecosystem: Environmental > Terrestrial > Soil > Coastal area > Acid sulfate soil | place: Finland: Risofladan, Vaasa | collected... | reverse complement strand
CCCTATCGTGATAGTACTGAGCAACCGCGAAATTGCGATTGCCCACATGAAGGATGTGAATCACATGACAGAAGAGATTGAACGCCTTAACCGGGAGATTGCAGCTCTCCTCGCCCTTCACGGCGATGGAGTGAACTCGGCCAGTCGAGTGATCAACCCACTGTTGAACATATGGTCGATTGCGAATGAGATCGACCCCTCGATTGCTCTCCCTGTGCAGAACCTGCTTTCGATTCTGCCACATCGGGCGCTCATCAACGCAGACGAACTCAACGGCGTCTTTGCCCAGATGCGAGTCGCAATCGATGCGCTCGCGACCGCGGTATCTGCATAATCTCTGAAGCTTGAAACAACAAGAACCCTGCTCGGATGAATTTCCGAGCAGGGTTCTTGTGTTTTCTATCGCGAACTTTTTGATCGTGGTATTCCCACCTCGTAAAGTTGCTTAGCTAATAACGCGAACATTGGCAGCGTTGGGGCCCTTGGCTCCCTGTGTCACCTCGAACTCGACCTTGTCGTTTTCATTCAGATTTCGAAAACCATTGCCTTCAATCGCGCTGAAGTGCACAAACACATCAGCACCACCATCTTGTGCAATGAACCCGAACCCTTTATCAGGGTTGAACCACTTCACCGTTCCTGTAGCCACAGTCATTCCCTCCTCTCTTGGCCGTTGCGGATTTCAAATCCGTCGGCCCCCGGCGTTGTTCGCCGGAAAGGGATGTTGTGCTAGCAAGAACTGCGGTGCGAAAACCCCCTTCTCTCACAGTGTAGCCAAGCCAGTGAAACGCGATGGGAACCGAGTCGCCTTCAAACGGCAAAACACTCCCGGCTCAGCTCACGAGATCAACACGAGGTCGCCTCCGTGCGCGCAGCTTGAGCACAAACATCAGGGCGAAGGCAACCATCGACGCAACCGCAAGATCGATCCCGTCGCTCAGACGCTTGGGCCAGTACGACAGGACGATCTGGTGGTGACCCGAAGTCAGTGGCGCGGACATCATCACCTGTTCGTACTGACTGATCGCAACCGGATGTCCGTCGATCGAAAGATGCCAGCCTGGAAGGTTGGTGACGCGCATGATCAACGTTGGCGATGACATCTTCGGACTCACGTTGGTCTCAAAGGTGTAGCGCCCGTTCGCATTGTCAGATACCGAAGCAATATTCTCGTTACTCGGATGTGTTCCGAACTGAGCGATAGAAAACTGCGCAGAACCTGTGACTGAATAGAGCCGCTCGTCGGCGATCATTGCGACATAGGACATTCCCTGTGGAGCGCTAAGCCCTGGAGCAGCGAGAACGTAGGAGATCCCATAGCGACGCGCGAGTGCAGCTGAGTCGATGTCAGGCGTAAACAGTCCGACACCGAACCGCTGTGGGGCTGCGAGCTGATTAGGCCAGGAGAGGAAATAGGCCTTTGGGACAAGCGGGTCATGAACAGCAAACAAACGAATGCGGTATCCGATGTTCACATTCGGGTAGAACCCAACATGGCCAAAGAGACGGACGTTGCTTGTATTGCCTCCGTCGAGACCAACAAGCGATGTTTTGACAATTGCATGGAGCTTCTCGACAGCAGGGGTGACCGGATAGACCGCATGGGAATAGGTCGGGACCCCCACGCCGCTAAAGAATAGAAATGCGGCCTGTACAGAGAGCACCACGAATACCGCACCGCGCACAAATATTTTTCGTTGCTCGCGCAGTCCAATGATGCCGAGCACAAGAAGTCCGAACATGATGACCAGCGGCCATTCGAGAGAGGCAAGACGTATGGAACGCTGATTGTCGACAAGGGTCTGCGAGCGCGTATTCAACTCGACAATCAAGACTCCAAGCGACCCGAGTAATGACACAACCACGAATGCGATCTGGGTCTTTTTGCGCGACCACGAGGTCGTCAGCATGTCCAACCCAATTCCAGCGAGCATTGCGATGAGAAACGCACTGACAATCCTCATACGCTCAAAACGAATCGCGGAGATCTGCGAGAGGTGATCGATCAACGATTGGAGTGGATGAAAGGCAACTGGCTGATAGGTCATTCCAAGAGAGAACAAAAGTGCGATGGATAGTCCAAGGACCGCTGGTCTCTTCCACCCTCTCAACAGCGCAAGGGCGGCAAGCACAAGAGCTGCAATCCCTACATAGGCGACCGTCTCGTAATAGTTCCAGCGCGACAGCTGGAAGTGAAGGACGTCCTGCGAACCTACGGGGAGTCCGTAGTACCCCTGGGAGAACAAAAGCGGGAGTGTACGAAGTGGGAGGCCTGCATAATGCCCCTCTTGGGTGCGATGTCCCGACGAGATCACCTGGTAGCCAGGAAGCCAGAGCGGCGCCGAGAGCAGAACGCCAAACAATGACCCGCCGGTGACACTCGCACAGCCACGGAGATCGATCTTTCGACCCAAGATGAGCGTAAGTGCACCGCCGACGATGACCAAGACTGCGATCACCAATGCGAACATCACATTCGCCTCTGGAAAACCGCCATAGACCGAAAATGCAGCCGTTACGCCAAGCCCCGCGACATAGCCAAGTCGCTTTGGCTCGCGATACGAGAGCACCGCAAAAGCGCACATCCATCCAGACCATGCGACGACATCACTCAGCGGCCAGGTCACCCAGCTCGCAAAGGCACCTGAAAGCATGAACGTCGCACCAGCAAAGAGTGCGCTCTCCCGTTTGAGATAAAGCACGCGGGCAAACACATACGCGCCAGTTCCCGCGAGAGCGAGCTTGACATAAACGACAACGAGGAACGCAAACTTCAACGGGAAGAGGTAGCTGAAAATGTCCGGGAGACTCAACACCGAGGACTCAAAGTTCAGAAACTGTGGCATGCCGAGCAGGCTGTAGTGATTCCACAATGGGAACTGGCCATGGTGGATCATCTGCCAGTCAAGCGTGTTCCACGCGATCATCTGGCTCACTGCGTCACCATTGAATGGGTTGTGGATCGAGTGGTAGATCCCCTGCGTGAGTGGCGTCAACGCAAGATCGAGGTCATAGTTGCCGAACGCAAAACCGTCTTTCAACGAGGGCGAAAGAAACGCAAAGGCAAGAACGCAGAGTACGAAGAGCCCGACAATGTCAGAGCGAAAATGACGCGCCGTGCGACGGAGTTCCGCTAGGCGGCTTTGGATCCACATGACCTCTCAACACTAATGTTGCAACGCCACTCGACAAAAGGGTTCCTCCAATATTGAGTGGGGTAGGCACAAATGCTGACAGACTGAGGACAAGCATCCATAAGAAAGTCCATCGAAGAGGCAGGTTCCACAAAATTTCATGAACTCCTCTCCCCAAGACAGCGATAAAGAGGTCACTGCCCCTGCGGACGATCAGATTCCAGGAATCCGCTCGCGCGGGAAATCAAAGATGACAAGAAAGTTGTTCGAGTGGGCGCGAATCATCCTCGTCGCTGGAATTCTTGCTGTCGGAGTACGCGCCTATGTTGCGCGGACCTTCTTCATCCCATCTGGTTCCATGCTGCCTACCCTGCAGATCGGTGACCGCATCATTGTTGATCATCTCCCCTTTGTGACCGACAATATCAACCGGGGAGACATCATCGTCTTTGGTCGCGTGCCCGCAGACAATGACCCGACTTACCCAGCTGACCTGGTCAAGCGAGTCGTCGGTCTTCCAGGCGAGACGATCAGCTCGCGCGGTGACCAGATCCTCATCAATGGCCACGTGCTTCGCGAACCATGGCTCCCGAACTTCAACGCACAGCCCGCAATTAGCTACTGTGGCCAGACGGCATTTGACATCACCAAGACCAAGATCGCCGCGAACTCCTACTTCGTCATGGGCGATTGTCGCGGAAACTCCTCCGATTCGCGCGCCTGGGGCACGGTGCCCAAGTCATACATCGTTGGCAAGGTCTTCGTCGTCTTCTGGCGCAATGGGCATCCGTTCTTGCACTGGTTCTAATCAAACGGAGGGCTAACGGACGCTGAGCGCGCGACCAATCGCAGCTGCAGTCGCCTCTCGCAAGATACCAACCGCGCTTTCGACCTCTGCTTTCGTGACCGACATCGGAGGGGAGATGCGCAGACAGTTGCCATGTCTTCCACCCTTGCCGACCAACAGACCGCGTTGACGACATTCGTCAAGCACGCGCGACGTAATCTCGGGAGAGGGGCTCTTCCCACCGGATTCCACATACTCGACTGCGACCATGAGACCCTTGCCGCGCACCTCGCCCACCTCTTCGTGCTCGCGCTCCATGACAGCGAGCCCATCGAGCAGCTCTTTGCCGCGATGTTCCACATTGACGACAAGACTGTGACTCTCGATGTAATCGAGTGTCGCAAGCGCCACCGCAGTCACGAGAGGATTCCCCCCAAAGGTCGAGATCGAGTTGACGGTGATGGAATCGACAAGATCTGCCCTTGCCACCACTCCTCCGATCGGTAGTCCGTTGGCGAGCCCCTTGGCAAATGTCATCGCGTCAGGAACAACACCGTGATGTGAGATCCCCCAATAGGGAAGCCCTGTCCTCCCCCAGCCCGTCTGGACCTCATCGGAGATGAAGGTGATCCCAAGAGGACCGGTGATCTCCTGCATCGCCAGGAACAACCCGTCGGGAGGGACGACAAAGCCACCGACACCCTGGATCGGCTCGATGATAAGCGCCGCGACATCACCGGTCGTTGTCGTTTCGAGCACGTCGCGCAGATCATCGGCGACCGCTTGGATGAACGCGGCATCATCGAGATGACCAAAGGGCGAGCGATAGCGATATCCACCCTGGACATAGCTGACATCAAGCGGATTGAGCCCCGACGCTGACCAGCTCCTCGTTCCGGTGACTCCCATCGCCGCGAACGATCTGCCGTGATAGCTGTTCCGAAGTGCAATGACTTGATTTGACTGTCTCGAGATGCACGAGAAGAGAAGCGCTGCCTCGTTTGCCTCTGTGCCCGAATTCGCGAAAAAGACCTTCGCGTCCTTGATGCCAGAGAGCTTGGCGATCCGCTCAGCGAGTTCAATCTGTGACTCGATCAGATACAGCGTCGAGGTATGGACCATCTTTGCCATCTGACGTGTGGCGACCTCGACGATTTCTTGAATGTTGTACCCGATGCTCGTGGTGAGAATCCCACCAAAGAAATCGAGATACCGATTTCCCTCGGCATCGATGACATGTCGATCCTGACCATCAACAAGAGCGATTGGCTCGTCGTAATACAGAGCAATCCAGTTCGGCAGTACCGCTCGATGTCGAGCGAGTAGGTCAGCGTGCGTGGTCATCTCATCCTCCTCCACGACATGTCAGAGAACGCGACACTTCGGGCCATGTAGTTTCCCACGGATAGGCCGCCCTTCGCCTACCGAGCAACCGCGAACGCCAAAACCCCACTAGCCGGGAATGAGTCTCCAGAGCTTTCTCGGAAGATGGACCAGCACCCCGAAGACCCACATCAAAGACGCCGGGGCCCAGACCACCGAAGCGCCGGTCTCAAGTCCTCGGACGATCGCCTGGGCGACCGCCTCGGGTGTCGTCGCCATCGGCGCAGCCTTGAGTCCGAATGTCATCTTCGAATGCACAAATCCGGGGCGCACAATCATCACCGAAAGGCCGGTCTTCGCAAGTGCATCGTCGAGTCCCTGTGCGAATCCATCGAGTCCCGCCTTGGCCGAGCCATAAACGAAGTTCGCCTTACGAACGCGCACGCCCGCTACCGAAGAGAGCACGACAATGCGCCCATAACCTTGCCGGGTAAGTCGTTGCGCAAAGGCGGTCATCACCGCTGCAGGACCAGTGAAGTTTGTCGCGATCGAATGGGCAACGATCTCGGGGTCGATGACCTCAAGGTTCGCGTCGCCAAGAAAACCGGCTGCGACGAAAACGAGGTCGATGGTGCCAAGCAGCGCGACCGTCTTCTCGACAATTTCGCTGGCATGGGCAACATCGCTCACATCAAAAATTGTCGTCATGACATCTTCGACCCCAGCACCCTTCAGCAGCTCTGCTGCCTCGTTCAGCGCCTCTTCGTTGCGACCGAGAAGTACCACGCGTCGAAGCCGTCTCTTGGCAAGCAATCGCAACGTGGCGAGCGCGATATCAGACCCTCCACCAATCACGACCGCGGTCTGTGGCATACCAGTGACATCGTTCACGGAGTCATCCCTTTTCTGTGCGTTGGAGGCATTGGGGTCAGCCCGATGCGACGCGAGAGGTCAGATACAAAGACACCGCGCGGATCGGTTCGATGACAGATCTCTATGAATTGATCGAGACGTGGATACATCTCGCGCATCAGCTCGGGACGCATGCGACCATCCTTGGCGAGATAGACCCGCCCACCGGCATTTGCCACATGACGGTCACAGTCGTCGAGCGCCATTCCGAGCGAGGGGGACCCAAGGGGAATATCAAGTGCGAGGGTCCAGCCCAGCATCGGAAACGAGAGCGGGGCGAGATCGCCCTCCCCAAAACGCTTGAGCACCGCAAGTGTCGATGGGGACCCCGCCTCCTGGAGCCGTTCGATCGTGTAACGGACAACCTGTTCCGCGCCAAACGGAACGACCATCTGGTATTGCGTAAATCCCTTTGGCCCATAGAGGCGGTTCCAGTCACCGAGCATGTCAAGTGGATAAAAGAACGCGTTCATCGACTGGATCTCATTGACGCGATGTTTTGGCGCCTTGTGATACCAAAGCGAATTGAATGCTGGAAGGGTCAGTGCATTGACCACCGAGACGGGTGGCGTGAATGGAACGCTCAGGCGCTGCACATGATTGTAAGCAAGTGGAATATTGCGCTGCGTACCAACAAGGTCATCAACGTCCGCATGATCGCCGCGCGTCACGATTGCTCTCCCGAGTCCGCGACCACTCTTTCTTGCATCGATCCAGGCAACGCTGTAGCGATAACGCTCATCACCGGATGCAAGCATCTCCATGCAAGCCTCAAGGTCTTGCGCGCGATCGGTATCAACCGAAATTGAAGAGGTGGCAATGGGCACCAGGCGAAGCGAGACCTCGGTGATCACGCCGGTGAGACCCATTCCTCCACAGGTCGCCCAGAAGAGTTCGGGCTCCTGATTGGGGCTGATGATTCGGGGGCCCTCAGGGGTCGCGATGCAGATCTCCTCGACATATCTGGCGATCGATCCTTCGCGGTGGTGATTCTTGCCATGCACATCCGCTGCGACCGCGCCTCCAATGGTCACAAATGCAGTACCGGGGGTAACGGGAACGAACCATCCGCGCGAGACGCTGTAGCGCGACAGTTGATCGAGCGAGCACCCTGCCTCAACACGGATCACGCCGTGAGTGACGTCAAATGCAAGAATCTCAGAGAGTCCCGTGCAGTCGATCACCGTACCGCCGGCGCACTGGGCTGCATCTCCGTAGGCGCGACCGAGCCCGCGGGCAATGCACATCGACGATTCTTCGACGAGAGCATCAACCTCTCTCATGTTGAGCGGCCGAAGGTGTCTCGCTCCCGTACCATTGCTACGGCCCCAGCCAACAAAGATGTCCGACTGATTGGAGGTCACAGATAGATACCCGCAACGACAAGACCAACGCAACAGATTCCAAGCAGTTGCAGAAGATGGTTTTTCAATGCGAGCTCCTCTGGCTCTCCACCCTCTCCCTTTCTCAACGCGAGTTCAAGCACAACGAGACACGCAACAAAGGGAATGATCGAGAGCTTGAAATACACGTTGTCACCCGATGCATGCAACGCGTCAAAACGCGCCGCCTGGCTGAATGCCCAGAGCGCATATCCGACCGAGGCAACCAGACCCACGAGAACCCGCAAGACAGTGAATGATTGCTCGCTGTAATGGGTAATCACTGAACGGTGCAGCTGGCCCTGATCTCTTAACAACATCAACTCTGCAGTGCGCTTGCCGATGACGATCAAGAGTGCACAGGTAGAGGTAACCAACAAGAACCATGGAGAGATCGATACGTGAACGGCAATTCCACCCGCTACGGCGCGAAGCACGAATCCCGAGGCGACGATGGCGAGTTCAAGAAATGGCACGCGCTTGAGCCACGTGGAATACGCCGTCGTCAAGATGACATAGCTTGCGACCAACAACGCAAGATCGCGTCCTGCAAGCAGCGCTGCACAGACCACCGAGGCACCGATCAACGTAACGCCAAGCACCCATGCGAAACGTATCGTGATCTCTCCCGCGGCTATGGGCCGGAATCGCTTGATCGGATGAGCACGGTCGTTGCCAATGTCGTTCGCATCGTTGATGAGATAGGTTCCCGACGAGGCAAGAATGAAGACCAAACCGGCGGCGGCTGCGCGCAGAGCCGAGCTCGGATGTCCCAGTGCTCCTGCCGCAGCAGGAGCGACAAAAACCAGCAGGTTCTTTACCCACTGGCGCGGACGAGTTGCGCTGAGCAGCGCAGCCCCAAAAGACCGCGTCGGGGGCACGATTTTCAGCGCGTTGTCTGACTCAACCACGTCATTAGCGCCCACGTCGTTTCATCGTAGTTCGCTGTATCTTTCAACATTCGGCAGTATCTGCCGACTTTTTGCGAAATGCTCAGCGAGCAGAGGCGGTAAAGAAGTCGCGCGACCACGAACCCTCAAAATAATGCACCGGTTGATAGGCCATTCCCGGTAACAGGTTCGTGCCATTCGTGCCTGTAGCGGCGCCATGCGGAGTCGAAGGCTTGAAGAACGAGAAGTTCACCCACGCGACATTGATATCGAGTTCCATCGCACGGATCGCACCCACGCGAACCAAAAGATTCGCGAGAGTCGTGATATTGAGTCCCGGTCCACCGACATAGACAAGCGCTCCGTTCTTGGTGATCCCGATTCCCGAACGCCAGACGTAGACCTGGTTCCCAAGCGTGAATCCCCATTGCGAGGTGTCATTCGGGTTGAGTCCCGTAACGGACCTGCCGTGATCGACCAACAGATTCAGGTTCTGTCTGACCGACTCTACGTTCTTGTTAATCTTCGTGTCGCGACCCCAGTTGACGACGTTCGCGGAGCCATCCTTGTAGATCACCAATGAGGCAGCACCGTTGCGCAACGGTAGGATCACGTGACCGTCGGTGTAGTAACCACCCTGGGCATCTTGTTCACGAAATCCCGCATTGAAGGCAGCAACAAGGGATTTTGAGGCCGTTGACGAGATCGGCGCGGTGTACTTGTAGGGGCCGCCGCCGGGAATATAGGAACCCGAATAGAGGCGCATATTCAAAAGCTTGGTATCCATCCAGACCACGCCGTCAACGACGCTCGTATGAATGGGATCAGGGCGCATGAACGTCTCGTACATCGTTGGTATCCCATTCACCGTACGACCGATCGGGCGCCAGTCGCCCTCACCCGAGACCGCCGGAAGGGCAAAGGGCGTGATCGACTTTGGTGTCGGCAGGATACCCTTCCCACCGGTAATTTGCTCAATCCTTGTCTGCGCGGGGATCGCTCCCTTCGGAGGCTCTCCACCGACTTTGGGTGCATGGTGCGAATACCACTCGTTCTCTATCCATCTGACGAAACCAGACCCACCATGGTTCCTCGTCCATTCGGCAGCGCGTGCAGCAAGCGAGGGTCCAAGGCTCTGATCGCTCAGCGCGCTCCCGAGGCTGATCCAGACAGGGGTCATCAACACGAGCAAGACACACAGAACCGCAACGATTCTCCGCAGCCAGTAACGCCACCGCGTAAGTTCCGGAACTTCTTCTTCATGTTCGTCGCCAATGCCTTCGGGCCGGCGCAGATGACGAGGACCGCCCTCTGGCTCGGTCTCTTGGAGATCTTCGAACGAGGACCTGGGCCCGCGACGATCACGACGCGCGGAGCGGTTTTTCATATCGTCGCCAAGTTTTGCAGATCGAAGGTCAAAAATGATGTCAGCAACAGCGCCCGCGGAGCACATCTCAGGCTCAACCAGAGAGCTGACCGGTGTTGAGCACGAAAACTGCCAGCAGCGAGATGGCGCCCGTTCAAGAACGCCAAAGGAAGAGCCCGGGCACGGTGACCACCCCTTGGAGCAATCGAGCGGAGGGGGGGGGATTTGAACCCCCGGGGCTTATCACCCGACGGTTTTCAAGACCGTTGCAATCGTCCGCTCTGCCACCCCTCCGCCGTCTATTCAACCAGAGGTTTTTAGTGGCGCGTTCACGCGTGCGTCACCAACAGAAAAACTGCTGGCAGCACGCCCTTAGAAGATCAGCGCGTGATGCGGCTCAACAGCCCTGAGATCCATTCCTGTGCATTCGGGCGATTCGCATCCTCGACCGCTGAAGAGCCGTTCGCTATTGATCGAGAGACAGGATACGAACCGAGGAAACGGATGCTCGAAAGCCCGAGGTAGATCTCGCGAAGCGCATCAGCAACATCAGGGTCACTGATGTGTCCCTCCACCTCAATTACGAAGCAGTAGTCACCGAGTGCCATCTTGGTCGGTCGAGACTCAATCCGCGTGAGGTTGACCTCACGGGCAGAAAATGCGCCGAGAATGTCATGAAGGCTCCCCGGTCGATCCGAACGCTGGAAACACACCACCGCTGTCCGGTCATTCCCGGTAGTTTCCTGGATTCGATGCGATCCCACAAGCACGAAGCGTGTCTCGTTTGCGAGCTGATCCTCAACCGATTCCGCGAGAACCAAAAGCGAATACATCTCAGCCGTCAACGAGGGAGCGACAGCTGCAAGATCGCGCCGTCCGCTCTCTTTCACAAGACGCGCCGCGTCCGAGGTTGAATTGGTGACATTGGTCAGCGCGTCAGGGAGATTTGCGGCGAGGAACTGGCGCACCTGGGCAAGTGCGTGTGGATGCGATACCACCTCTTTAATCTCGTGCATCGCAACCCCAGGGAGGACCATCAGATCGATGTGAATATCGATCACGACCTCACGCTGGATGAACAGCTCCTCTCCAAAGATCAGCTCATCGATGGTCGAACTCACCGACCCCTCAATCGAGTTCTCGATGGGCACAAACGCGTAGTCCACCTCTCCAGCCATCGCCGCGCGCATCGCTCCGGCGATGGTGGTCATTTCGACTAAGTCACAGACCCCAAGATCGCTCTCTGATCGCAGCGCCTGCTCGCTGAAGGTGCCTCTCGGGCCGAGAAAGGCGATCTTTGTCGAGTGCGGAAGCGGTGAGGGCATGAATGCAGGATAGTGACTCTAAGTGAGCGCTGAAGTACTGGCCTTCATGGACTGATCAGCGAAGAAGGAGCCACTCGAGTGCGGTTTGCTGATCGCGAGTCGACAGTCACCGAAATTCCCCACTCTCGATCACCGAAAATGGTCTCCAAGGGCGCAATCCTTGAGGGTCCTCGGCGCCTCAGCCTCCTGCGAACGCCCATCCGCTCGGTCCAAAGCTCAACCCGAGTGTCGCCAGGCGCGCCCAGTTGATTGCGCTCGCTCTCGTGTCGAGATCGGTGGCGATGCGCAGGAGCCCTCGTGTCCGTCCGCGTCGCCCACCCAATCTCGTCGGACGTGATGGGCGATCTTGCGTGCGACGAGTGGTCAGTTCGCCCGATAGACAGCGGTCGAAATCGTGCTCGGGTTGAGCCCTTTGTGCCCAGACGCGACGCGCATGAGAGGTGACGTGCCAGGGCGCGCGGAGGGTTCGCAAAGTCCTAAGAGAAAACCGTGAAAATCGATGTGCTCAGACTTACCGATATTGCAGTATTGTCCGCCTCTCATGCACGAACAGAGACCGTTCACTGGTAGTCTTAAATTGTATTCGGGTGAATGCCTTCCCCGGATTGGCTGCTCCGAAACCGGGTAAGCCGGGCCCTTGTGGCCAAGGCGAGATAGCTGGGACCTCATGTCCGATCGGACGCAGCGCGAATCCTCTGTTCCCGTACCTTTCTTTTTTGGTCCTCGACTCCACCACGGCCTTCGGTTCGCACCGTCGATCCGTGCCGATCGAGAGAACATCCACCCCCAAGCCAAGGCTCTTGCGATTCCATGCGAACCTGACGAGGCATTCGCCGCGCCAGAGCCAGACGCGCCTCCTGGTGACCCAAGCGAGGATCTCCAGAGAACTCAAACGCTCGCGATGGAGTCGTGATGATCAAGCGCCGGCGCCCGTTATTCATGAGGCTTGCAACAATCCCCCTCGCCATCGCCCTCACGATGTCCGCTGGTGTCGGCGTCGCGATGGCGGCATCGGTAACACCGCCAACGGCCTACACCGGCCATGTGCAATCAATACTTCCCACCTCGGTGGTTGTAACCGGTACCGTCAATCCAAATGGCGCGGAGACTTTGTGGTACTTCCAGTACAGGTTGAGTTCGAGCGCGAGCTTTACCTCACGGACTCTTACAAAGAGTGCCGGTTCGGGTAGAAAAGACGTCAAGGTCAAGGATTCACTGACCGGCCTCGCACCCGCCACGAGCTACAGCTACCGGATCGTCGCAATAAACAGCGCAGGGACCACGGTGGGTGGGGTTGGTGTCTTCAACACCACTGCCGCCCCCGTTGTGCTCACTGGAGCTGCGGGCAACATCAGCTCATCCTCATCGACCCTGAACGGCGTCGTCAACCCGGAGGCTCTCGCGACGAGCTGGTATTTCCAATACGGGCTTACGACCGCCTATGGATCGAAGACCCCAACGAAGCAGATCGCGGCAAATCCCGGTGACCGAGTCGTGAGCGCGGGGATCTCGGCGCTCAAGTCAAACACCACCTACCACTTCCGTATTGTGGCAAAGAGTATTGCCGGCACGAGCATCGGTGCAGATCTCATTTTCACAACCGGGCTGTCGGTGACACTGAACAGCTCCGTGCCAGAGGTCATCTACGGTGATTTTGTGACGCTCTCGGGAAAGGTCTCGAGCGGAATCGCGGAGGTTCATGTAGCGGTCATGAGCGAAGCATTCGACCGCACCGCCTCCTCAGATATTGCAACAGTTATCACTGCGAGCGGCGGCGCCTGGAGCTTTTCGGCACAACCTACGGTACGGACCACCTTCAAAGCGATTGCCGGCGGCGGATCGAGTTCTCCGGTTGTCATCAGTGTTGCCCCGAGGGTCTATCTGAACGTCGTCTCAGGAGGACGCCTGCTGACGCGAGTCGTTGCGGGTGTCTCGTTCGCAAACCATGTGCTGCAGCTGCAGCGGCTCTCCAGCGGACTCTGGGTGACATGGAAACACGTGCGTCTGAACAGTCTGTCAAAGGCAGTATTTTCCACCTCACTCCCGAAGGGTGTCACCACGATCCGTATGGCGATTGGCCCCTTTGTCGCAGGGATCGATCAAGCGGCTCCCGGGTATCTCGCTGGATACAGCCGGTCGATCCAATATCGACGGTAGCGGCCGTTTGATTTCTACCTCGAGTACCGAGTGTGCTTGAGGCCGAGGTTGCCAGAGTGCTGTGTTTTGCCATATGTGAACATCTCATCACCGTGCCCTGCAAGGAGCTTGTAGACCGAACCGTCTGGCCAGGCGATCACCGAGTAACGATACTGGATCGTCGAAGCGACGCTGGGTGTCTGCAGTTCCAAGGGCCATGCCTTAATTCTCTCAAGAATGGGCACAGATCGCGAATCGAGAGGCGACTAAATCAGCAATCGCCCTCCTTGAGTTCTGGGGATCGTCGATCAGCTGACGAAAAATGCCAGAGCAACCGATCGATGCGCCACAAGCGATGTGGGGGTCTTGACCAGGACTTCCATCTGGGTGCAGCGCTCATGGCGAAGCGCAGGTGAGGTGCACGCGGTCATCGTCGATGTCACAACTCGGAGCGACGAGAGCTCAAGATAGCGAGATGCCCCCGGTGCAAGCGGGGCAAGCGGGGCCGACTGCACCCTCTCGTTATTCATCACCACCTCGACAATGACGTTCGTCTCCGTGATGTTCCCCTCGTTTTTGACCACAACGATCGGGCGAACCGATGTGGTCGGCGCAAACACCGAAGGGGCGTTGCCGGTTGGTATCTGAGAGATCTTTGGCAGCGTCGTTGTCATTGTCGTGGATCTCTTCTTTTTCGCCACCGGAGTCCTCTTGGTCGATGCAGACTTGGCCTTTTTTGGAATCGTCGTTGTCGTTGTCGTTGTCGTTGTCGTCGTCGGAATCACCTCGGGAAGCGGATTAAGCGAAATCGCGACGATCGTCAGCAACTGGTACGCGCGTAGTTGCGGTGCTTTGGCAAGCGAGGATGCAAGGTGATTGAGCCTCGCCGGAGCAAAGACACCACTCGGAGAAAACCAGTCGACACTCGGTAGCTGGGTCGGTGCAGATCCCTTTGGAAGCGCGCGGATGAACAGGCGATAACGAGATTGAGCGCTCTCCATCATCGATGACGAGATCAACAAGCCCCCATCTGCATTCGCAACCGTCCCACCAGAGATCACCGAGTTCACCGCAGCATCGAGCCCGGCGAAAGACCGTGCACGAAGATCAAGAGCCGATACAAGCAGCGCCTTTGCAGAAGAAGAGGGTGCTCCAAAGGTGCTTGTTCGCACGCTTTCAATTTCTGTGCCTGAAGCGGTGACAAGACCCTGCATGATCAGCGTGAGCTTCGGGCGACTCATCGTGGAGCCATTCGATTCGACATAGGCAAAGGTCGATGACAGGAGGTTCGCGTCAGTGATCGTCGGCGCCAAGTTTGCCACCCAGGATCCGGCCGTACGGCGCGCAGCGGGTGCTGACGCATTCACAAACTGATGGATGAGTTCTGTGGCAACAAAGACCACCAAAAGCACAGCGGCAACGATAAGACGACGACGGCGACGGGCGCGGCGACGCGCGGCAGAGGCAACACCGCTGACTGGTCCAAGCATTTCTATGACCCTACCGGTTCAGGGTCAACCA